>JAABUZ0100000908.1_pt1 | contig 62582 bp, 66 predicted proteins | sample 5562091 | NCBI WGS metagenome assembly JAABUZ01 (sample SAMN12813069, study PRJNA571459) | rock metagenome | isolation source: Antarctica rocks | place: Antarctica: Victoria Land, Linnaeus Terrace sud | collected 2015-12-21 | reverse complement strand
AGGGGATGCAGGGGATGGGGATTGAGGAGCAGATTAGGCAGCTGCATCAGAAGTATAAGAGCTAGTGGGGGGGCGGGGTGGGATTGTATTGTAGTGTAGGGGGTTGGGCATCTGAGCAAGGTTCATGTATGGTGCCCCTCATATGGTATGCTCGATTTGGGAAGCGGTTGACTTGTGAAGGGGTGCCTGATGGCTGTTGTGCATGCCCTTACTGTGGAGCGAGGGACCGTGATACCGACGGACGCTCTTGGATGGTTCTGGCTGTTCTCTGACAGGCGCACTTCTCGCGTGAGATGAGCTGAACCGCCGCACCTCCTGCTATTGTCTCCTCCGACGTCATTCTCCAGAATGCTCTTATCGAGCAATGCTTACTCGCTTTTGCCGGTCTAGCGTTGGCAAATAAATCCCATGGTCATTATTGCATTAAAACGTGAAAACGTCCTTTCGGTTGCCTCAGTACACGGACCTTTGCCAAAAGGAAAAGTCTACCTAGTCCATCAGCACATCCTAACGAAATTCCTGCCATGGACCTGAGAATTGAGGCAAGCCTTTACGGGGCCTGTGAGAAGGTGTACCTTTGCTTATCGGTGCTGTAGAATAGAATGTTGAATCACATCCAAAGAGCAGGGTCTACACTATAATCGGAATATTGATGATGAAAGAGTATCAACAGACATTGACATTGGTATCACTATCCACTATTACAGTTACAGTTACAGCAGCGGATCCCCGGTGCCCCTTTGTAGCCGGTACGTGTGCTTTTTGTATCATCAAGCCGTTCTGTAGGCCCCTCATCCTCTGTAACAGCCCTCCTCGTCCATTACAAAGCCCAAAGGGGTCGAGAGACGTAGCGCAGCGAGAGTGCTTTTGTGCGTGAAAGCGAGGTAGCCAAAGGGAAGGTCTAGTGTCTATGATTGAATTATGTCCTGAACGAGAGTCGTTCGTGATGGCGAGGTATAAGCAGATGGTATTTAAGGAGTCAGGAGGGTGGAGTAAAGGTAAGGATGAATGGTGGATTTTGAAAGGCGATCGAGAATGGGAGATGGGTGCTTTGCAGGGCGTTGGTGCGGTTGAGGAAATAGCGGGTCGGAAAGGCGTTAGAACTCGAAAGCACCAGGCATGGTGACAGAGTGCCGGCTTTCGCTCTCGCCCTGTGATTGAGGCTGATCAACGTTCTGCGACGTTACTAGCTCTGAAGCTTGGTCTTGAGAGTTGACAGCAGCCTCGAGATTGACGTGGAGCTGTTTTGAGGCTTCGTCCTCCGAAGGTTCGGGGACGACAGCTGCGCTAGGCGGGGTGTCTTCCTTGAGCTGATCACTCGGCGAGTGAACGCCCAGGCGCTCCTCAGGATAGGAGCTCGAGATGCTGTTCAGCGAAGGCCTCCGGTCTTCGGCAACGAAAGGGTTGTCGTCCTTGCTGGAGTGCGGCTTTTCCACGTTGAGATATTCTTCAAGCGGATTCCGCTCTGGTTCTGCAGCTGGCGATGCAGCCTTCTCTTCGACTGAACTCCGAGGCGAATCTCGAGCACGAACGGAGGTAGGAACCACACCTCCACCAATTCTCGCCCAAAACATGTGTTCCCGAAGCCGAACGCTTTCTTCCCAAGCCGTAGCTTCTGCTTGCTCGCCATCGGTTCTCCAGTGGCCATCCTTGATCATTCGTAAGAAACCTAGGAAGTCACAAGTTGAACGAATTCGATTGAGACAGTAATCGCAAAGAGGATATCTTTGAGCATTGTCGTTGTCGCTCGTCCGGAAACGATGTATCCTCCTGTAGTCTTCGCCTTTCCTATTCTCCCCGCAGAGAGAACAAGCGAAGTGACGGAGGGTGGGACTATTAGGCATTGGCTCTACCACTAAGCTACCGTCGCACATACTGTTGATCACACTCCGTCGAGCAAGCCATGATAAGCCAGGAGCTGCATCTAAGCGTAGTGTGGGTTCAATATCTTCAACCAAAACACGCTTGTAGAAGCGAGTCTCTTTCAGCGGTGTAGAAGAGGTGGGTATATCCCTCGATGAGACACTAGAGTTGGTCGATGTTGCAGGAGTGCTCGGTGTGCCGGGAGAGGACTGATAGGTGGCGGAGGTCGAGAGGGAGGAAGTCGATCCATTGCCTAGTGCGTGCTGCATTTGCTCGCGGTGGGCGTTGGCCAGCCCTGCGAGACTGAGGCCGCCATAAGCTCCGCTCGTGACACGACTTGATGGTGACGATTTCCGTGTCATCTCTAACAGCGTGCGGAAGTCCTCGTAGACCACCAAATCGGTACGAAGTACAGGACTTAGGAGGTGCGTGAAGCTCGTTGGCGGCGCGGGAGAAATGTCTTCGCCGGAGATATCGGTTGAGATATGCAATGAGTCCATAGCTCGATTCAGATGTTCTTGGTTCTGCATTGCTGGGGTCGGAGGTGCCGTCGAGGTATTTGCGTTTGAATCTGCATCACCACGCTCGGAGATGCTTTGCATGACGCTCTTGAGCTCGGCCAGCTGCTCCTGATGTGAAGCCAGCAGAATTTCGGTCTCGTTGAGCTGAGAGCGGAGCTGCTCGTTACGCTTTTCCGCCGTTTCGCGTTCTTTTCTGGCAGCGGCGACCATCTAGTTGATGTTAGCGCATGCTACGAGATTGCAGCATCGGCGATTTACTTCGTTTGCTTCTTCAAATAAGGCAGTGGTCAGGTTTTCCAGCTCCAGCTCGATGCCCTTCTTATCCTTTTCGACGGCAGCCCGCTTCTTCCTCTCCGCAGCCAAGTCAGCCACGAGCTTCATGGTATTGTCCTCTACAAGCTTTCGGTCGACCAGAAGTCCGTTAGCCACCATGGCGTCGTGATTGTGGGCTTGAGCTTCCAGTTGCCGCACACGTTCTTGGGCGGAGTCGAGCTCATGCCGCGTCTCTGAAAGGGTATCGTCAAGGTTTGTCTGGTGGTTGATAGCTGTAATGAGTTTGTGACTGAGGTTTGCGACTTCATTGCTGAGATCTGGGTGATGCTGCGATGAAGATTTACTGCGGGACAAGCTTGGCGTGCCATCAATTATCCTGGGGTCCGGGATGGTGCTCAAAGGATGTAGATCTGAATGTGAGCGTGAGGCCGTCAATGCTGGAGCCATGGTGAGGGTGGCCATCTATTCTGCCTCAGCGATTCGGCTTCTACAATGGCGAGCCTCCTTAATCAAGTAGCAACGGCGGGGGTGATGGTGAGGAGATCCGGATTACATCGACAGCTGATGAAGGAAAGAGGTCGCGCGGAAGGTCCAGCCGTCTGTCAATCAAGTGTGGTGTGGACGAACAGAGCTTAACCGGGTGATCGTACAAAGCGCAGGAGCGGAATCACAAGCTGCATGCATGTGATGTCAGGGGCTTGATATATGTTGAAAAATTACCGCACAGCAAGCTGACGTTTGATCGACATATGAAGAAGATTGGCCAAATGCGCTGAGGTCCTGACTTTAAGCGCAACGGAGGGGAAGGCCATGAAATTACGTGGAGTAGTGCAGGCAAAAAAAAAGGCAAAAAAAAAGGCAAAGCTGACATGCTTCAAAGAGTTGAGATTTGCAGAAACGACAGCCTTGGCGGTATCACCGCTTCACCACGCTAAAGAGGGGCGCTAACGGCTGCATCTGGAGCTACAGCCAATCAAGCCCATGTCTCCATCTCCGCATTCTTCTTCTGGTAAGGCCGAGTTTCAATCCCCATCGGCCATCCATTACCCCGTCCCCTTCACTTCGTCATATTTGCATGGCATCAGATGACAATCCCTTTTTCAACGGCCTTCAACTGCGCGCCAGGACTCTAATGACCGCCTGTCACATCTAAATTCCTTTTGCTCGCCATCACTTCCCAGTAGAGAGAGCGTTGCGAGTCCGGCAGTGAGGTGTGTACGGTGCCTCTTCCTGCAGTTTTGCTCTCATCCTTCATGCATCTCGCCGCGAGATAGGCTGCGCACTGGCAAGGCAACCTTGCCTTCCTTGTGCACTCCCATAAAACCCTAGGGAAGCCAATAATCGGGGATTTATTAATACACGTTGCCCATATCGTGGGGCGTAGTCCAGTAACTTCAAGTCCTCATGCACCGATATGCGACATTGCTCCCTTCACATAAATTCGCGAGAGGAGCGCAAAAAGGGGCGCGGGCAACATGCAGGTCATTGATTGTTGTGCACGGTGACAAGCTCATCTCGCCCCGTCTGCAGATCGCCGAACATGCGCTCTGGCGGTCCAGTGCTTCAGGTGGTGTAAAGATCTAACGTGCACGAACCAACAGCCCTCTATTGCGCAGCACGTCGTTGCGGCCATACTGTCAATGCCAGACCTGTTCATGTCAGTTGATGCCGTTGTTCACAGATAGATCGCTTAATAGGCTTGAAACAGAATACAGAATGTCACTCTTGGTGGTAGCAGACTCACCACCCCTAAATACATTTGCTACTGATTTACTGTTACTTTACGCTTAGTCTGATCTTGGCACTGTTCTAGCCTCAGCAGTCTCTAGCGGATGCATTAAGGGGTAAAACACATTTGGGATGGAGTATGGAGTGCCTGACTTTAGCATCCATGAACGAGGCACGACGAAATCAGCTTCAGCTAAGACCAGAACCAGAACCAGAAAAGGACCATGTCGATTTCCATTATGACAATCGATTCCTGTCAGTATGAACGATGTAAACAACGTAAGGCTGAATTCGAATCTCCTATAGTACAGCCGCTTCGCATTGCTTATCGTTCCTCATCTCCGTAACCGTTCTCTTCTTCATCGTCACATCGTAAGCCGGGGCGATACGGCCTCTCCGCATCTCACGACCTCACCTACAGCTCTCACAAGGCTTTCATCTCTTTTCGTCAACCGTCTCCCCTCAATCTCACCTAGGAGGCCTCGGACGAGGATTCTCAGGCTGATCTGCACGTTTTGCCTTCTCTCCACAAGCGCAGTCATATTCTCATTAACACTGCTCGTGTCTCCCTCCGCACTTGGTGGGGTGGAGCGAAGCCATGATGTCCTCTTCACAGAAAGGTGCGGTGTTTGGATGCCCAGCGTCGCCATCGCCTTGGGTGGGATTGAAGAAAAGGACCGAATCGACGATTTAGAAGACAGTGTTGATGGATGCTCGCTTGGCGTGCTCGGAGATGTGGGAAGAGACGAGATGTAGTTGAGAGCGAGGTATGTTGCGTGTAGAGAGTCGAGGAGAGCAGCGGGGGCTTGAGGGAAGATGATGCGAAGAGCGGACATTGTGGGTCTGCTGTCGGGGAGAGGAGACTGCGTCGAGACCTGGGATGATGGTTGCATGCTTGACACTCCAGTCTCTGGCGCGATTCCACGAAATTGGACGTCGCCGTATGTGGGCGTCGCTTGGGGCGTGACCGGGTGGCTCGACAGCGATTTGAAGACCGAGTAGCGGCTGTGTGGCGCTGTGGACCATGGTGTGGAGGGCGACTGGAGCGAAACTGAGTCCGAGCTTCTTGAGAGCCGTATGTATTGGACGACTGGAGAATCGAGGTACAACCTCGCTGTGGGATAGTTATTGACGGTAGCCTCGAGTTCGCCCATGATCAGATCAACCCGGCTACTGCAGGGTCCAAGGGGAGGATTTGAAGGCGGGGAAGGCCGTAATCGCGGATCCCCTGAAGGAAGAGAAGTAATGCGGCGGACAGTGCTCCTGGCGCGAGGTGTAGAGACACGAGAATTTGGAGGCGTATACGGGTAACGTACTTGCCAGGCCCTTGAGGCGGTGTGACCTTGAACGCCGGTTCCGGATGAAGATTTACCCAAAGCGATTGATCCTTGAGGGGTCTCTGGCGGCGTTACAGGCTTCGATCTTGACCAAAGCAGCTGGCTATCCCAAGCCACTGGAGATACTTGTTTAGGAGGTGTACCCGATGAACAACGGCGGGAAATGCTTATTACTCTCGGCTTTGTAGGACTCGGAGTGACTGCCATGATATGCTAGAGTTGCGTCAGCAGATACCGCTGGAAGAGTCCGGATTACGATGTACCGCTTCTGCAGTGCCCTGATCCTTGTGTGTCGCGTCGAGCCACAACCGCGGCCTACCATGGGCGATGCTGTTGCTTCCGTTGACGCTTCCATACGATTGGTAAAACCCTACACGCTTCGTGGCCTTGACGATTTGGTCAACCCAAGGTGCGCAGTCTTTCTTGAGTGACAGCGAGCCGGCGCTGCGTCGAAGCTCCTTCGACCCTGCGGTTGCTCGTCGACGAGCCAACAAACTCCGAGGGTTTCCACGATCCAATTCCTGTTTTCCTGGGGAGGTCGATCCGCAATTGTCTCCCAGAGACATCGAACGTCGTCTAGTAGAGATATCGATTCGAGGCGTGGACCAGGACGTTGCTTGTGTCGCGTCCTGGATCGTGTCACTTGGGACAGTGTAGTCTTCATATTGTGGAAAAGCACATCGGTTCTCGCTCGCCCCAATCGTTGGGATATCCGTGGTAGGCTTCTTGTCGGGTTCAAGGCCGTAGGAGCCATCCTCTGTGGAGTCGCTGGCGTCACTAGGCTCGGTTATTGCATTAAAAGTGATCGGAGATAGCAACGGCTTCTCAACGGTGCTCCTGTTAGTTGCAGACGGATAAGGCATCCTCGGCGCACTCGGCTTTAGCTGATCATTGGGTGGCGCATGCATAGGTGCATCGACCAAGGTCTTACACAATTTCGAAGAAGGAATCTGCCCCCCTTTCAGCTTACGCGACAGCGGGTTTGGCGATTCCTGGGTAATAGTATCTTTGGTAGGAGAGAGATCCGAGAAAGATTTGGGGCATTCGTCATTCTGCACACGACTAGAGCTGCTGACCACGATGGGCGGAGTCACGGCTTCCGCGAGCTTTGTGAAGCTGCTTCCATATCGACGTTTTGAATCTATCCCTAGATCTGCATCTTCTGCATAGCACTCAGCGAGAGGGGAGGAGTAGATATGCTTCGAGGGGCATGACTCGCGGTAATTCGGGGTTACAGGAGTACTGGGGAGAGAAGAGGTAGAACAGCTCATGAAGCCATGACCATACAGTTGCTGATGATGAGCCATCGCCATAACGAGACGGCCAAGTCACGACCAATCGCAAATCTAAGAACATTGAGGGAGAGATGAATAGAGACCTATATGGGCCAGCTGGCGCCCCTTGAGATGGACCAGAAGCATTCCACAAGCACATGGTGCTACGTGCGCACCCCTCACAGGTGGGGAACCACGAGGGGTGGGGTTGATGCAAGGTACAAAACAAACGATGGCGACTCCAGAGCCCCTTACTGTACCTGGTGTAAGGTGCGAAGAAAGCATTGTACAATGTATCACAAGATGAGAGGCTCTGTTGGTACCACCAGTACAGCGGATTGGATAACTACCCCTAGCAGTGTCGCAAACTTTTAGCGCTTTCAGAACGCTTGCGAATCCTTGATTTTTGTTTTGGATCCCCCCATCGACTTTTGTCCAAATAACTCCAGGTCGATTATATGATATATCAACTTTCGCAATCCTTGGGCTTCTCTGTCAAAAATCTTATGTATCAATGAAGACACTTTGCGCATTGCGGACTTACTTCGTTGATGAAAGTAAATTGAGATTGGGAACTATTACGATTGTTGCCAAAAAAATTGGATATCGAGCGAATGTGTTATATGAATCGAGCTTCTAGTCAGATTACAAAACCTTAGAAATCTAACAAATTAATTGAATCAACTTTAAAAATTATAGTATTACACATATCTACAGCGCAAGACCTGTTCCGGCAGTCTGTAGTTTCTTGCGAAAATTGACAAAATCGTCCTAGGGTGTTTTTGACAAAAGTCGAGGAGTGGAATCTAGAATTACTACCCAGGATTCGCAAGCGTTCTGAAAACGCTAATTGCAAATCATTGGTCTAGATTTGAGGTTCCTCACTTTAAACAGTAGTATTCTCGTGTGACTCTCTACCATCAAGCTGGTCTTCAGCGAATATAGAATTCTTGCATTGAGCCAGAGGCTACTTAAAATCGAAGATTCGGGCAGCGGCACAAAACTGCGGCATCGGCGTGGCAAGCATGTCGCATACTCGACTTCCGAAATGATTGTACAACAAGTCGACCCTCCTCTCTATGCGAGTATCTGTATATTCCATCTTCCGATGTATATCGCGAAGACAAACAAAATTCGGAATAAGCATTCTTGGGGTCTCGGTCCCGTGCGGCTACAGTCGTGCCTGCCGCCCACACGTCTGAAGCATTGAAAGCTCTTTGCGCTCGCTGCCGACCCGTGCGTCGTCTCTAATCATGATGAAACCCCTTGTTAGGCGCTATTTTGCATCGGGAACAGGGTCATCAACAGAGTCCAACCGGCAGTATATCTATATACCCTTCGTATGCATCTCTCTTGGTTCATGGGCACCTCGCGCTCACATCAAGGCGCTAACAAAACCCACGTCTATTAGAAATGGATCGATTTCACCGGCTCTCGATTTTGGAGGCATTCATTGTATGGTGCATTGTAATCGCAGGTGTCAGCTCTTTGCGGGATGTGTGGATTTTGGCCAACTTCAATGTTCGACACCACGCCCTCTCCTCTATAATCGCAATCGCCATAGATCCAGCTGACATACATCGTCTAGTTTGAGCCCGGTGGAGATGTCTATGTACCAAAGATTGACGACTATGTCGATCAGGGAGATATTAAAATCATTGCGCACGCGCAGCTACATGTAGGATCCGATGCGAATAATGCAGCGTTGCGCGTGCAAGTCAAGGCAATCAACGAGAGGCCTGAGATCTACCCAGCGCAATATACGTTAACGGCGGATGTTCTTGATTATGGTCCGGCAACAGCCAGTGTTCCGGACTATCCTCCAGTAACACCGGAGAATTCGGAGTTCCATACAAGTATACATATTGGGCAAATCGATAAGTCCAACGCCGATTTCGTCGATAACGCAAGAAATGGCGCCGGCATCGTTCGCGATATTCTGACAGACCCTAATGGTCCCTTCAAGATGGGTACGACAGTGGGTATGTACCAACAGCCACATGCTGGCTGTGTCGCATTCGTGCAGGAGCTGGAAAAGAGACTCTTCCCAGGAGTGCCCACTAATGCCAATCTTGTCGGGTGGTTGGGGGACAAGGCCAGATGGATCGATGACTACGAGGGTTCAGATGATCCAGAGCCTGTCAAGATTTCCTCTTCGAAGATAACGGCACTGGGAGATCCAAGCAAAAACGAGATCACGAGGTACACCATCCATGGACCAGATCAGTTACAGCTCGAATTCTCGAACAGGCCGCAAGGTTCTGAGGCATCCTACCCGGACGAGGTCAAGAACATGGACCCGAATCAGCGACCCTTGCTTGACCCGCTTGCGGAGGCAAAATTGGGTTCTTCGCTTACGACCACGGACGGAAGCCAAATTAGAAATCCGCTGACCTCGGGGGAGACTTGCCGGCGTATTCGACGGCACAGTACGTTTGAACGCCGATGCACAGCAGCTGGCGTCTCGTTGGAGTCTAGTGGGAGCACCGAGATGGTCTTTGCACGGGTCAACAAGGTTCTGAGCACCGTCAGTCTTGTTGGCCAGAACGCGGCAGAAGCTGCAGGAGCGGCTGGAGTCGCTTTAGCAGCCGTCTTTATCATCCTCGATTTTGTAAATGGTAACTGGGTTGGAGGCGCCTTTGGTGCTGCGGTAAGAGCCTTCATGATGAAACCACCGGTTGCCATGTGACTGATCAGAAGGCTAGGGTCTTGCACTTGGCATTGCGGCGACGGTTGCTGTTGCAGGTCCAGTAGGCTGGGTTCTTGGGGGTCTTGTCTCGCTACTCTTTGCAATTCTTCCTGGCTTATTTAAAGCCCCTACTAATCTGCCGTTGGCGAACAATATGACGCAGACCATTCAGTACAAAATGTTTGGCGACGCCTATCATACGTACGATCCAGTGTCTTGCCACAAGAACAGTCCACTGACTGTACCTACAGGGGTAATGAGAAATGTCGAGAGCAGAACCCATCTTGTCAAGCTATATATGGCCCAGGAACACTTTCATCGGTATTTGGCTGGGATTACTTCGATGCTATAGCATTCCTAATCAATTTCAATAATGGATATCCCATGACTATCCCGGACATGGCGACCGCATTCCAATTCAATGGCACCACGGCCACAACGTCTGTAGCTACTGTGGACTGCCACAATGGTAAACGGCATCAAGTATCTCATGGTTGGGTTGGTGATGATCCACTCATGTGCAATCATCCCCAATTTTCCCTCAGCAGAGATTTTACCCTACCGATAGTCAACCGCACAGCAGCGAGCGTCTACGACCGCATCATCCCCGCTCCGGGCGGCGATTGCAAATTGATTGATACTGCGAGTAACCCACAGTCATTCCCGACCTATAATCTTACAGTCACTGGCCTTCCGGTATCTATTGCCTGCAATTTGTCAGCTGCTGCCGCTGGCGATCCTAGTATAACAGCGTTGGCAGCCAATGGATACGCAAACGCCTCAATCATCTACGTCTCTCCCGGAAACGACTCGACCGCCAACCAGCCCGGTGCCTATGTCGCCCCACCGCCTGCTGTCCCCTTCGCGGTGGCCTTTGACGCCTCCAACAGCGTCTGTATCTCGTCCCCAGCGAGCGCTACCTTCTGTCTCCCAGACGGCACCTATGACCAGCCCACAGGACTGATGGGCTACACCATCAACAAGGCCAACGCTGTCACCATCCCTCCAGGCGCTTCCTTGACTCTGCAACAAGCCGAACATCCCCGACAAGCCAAACCACAGCCCGAAGTCTTCACCACCTCCCAGGATTCCTCATCCAGCTCACTCGCGGCCGCCATCAAAAACCTTAACGGGAGTCCGAACCCCAGCGTCGAACCCCAGTTCACCATTTCAATCCCTAGCACCATTGCCCAGCCACCCGCCGCTTGCTTCTTCACAAAGCCCCAGTATCGGGGCGACGTGTTCTGCATGGGTCTGGGAGGCGCGCCTTTCGAAGGCCCAGACGTCAATGTAGCCTACAGCGTGGGCCTGTATGGAGGTGCGAATGTCTGGATCTACGCACAGAGTTACGGAGATGCGGGCGGACAGAAGCTGACTGCCAGCGTGCCTGATCTGAGCACAGAACCGTACGGGACTGGAGGGAACTTTGGCGGTAAAGTCGTGGCTGCGTGGATCTATGTAGGGTAGAGATAACGTAGCGATTCACATGATCCAGGTCATAGGTTCATCGAGTAAGATGTGTTATCAGTGCCACTTCTCCGGACCCTTCTATTGGATGCTCCGTTGAATTGGGACAGACGCCTTGACTGATTGCTTTCTAAGCTATGGTCGTTCGTTGGTCCTTCAGCCTATCGTAGAACCGTTCAAACGTTGTCCTAGGAAGTCTTTATGATACATCCCCCGACAATTTCAAGCGAGATGATGAGAAGACATTCCTTGTGCGTCCAAGCTGCTGCTCCTCCGACAATCACGGCACCTCCCAGATCTACAAATATCGTTTGACTCCTTTTGTTGCCCGGCATGCGAGATTAGACTCGATAGTAGTGATGCGAGTCCTTTCCAACTTCAAATAATCTAGGCCGACAACGCCGCAACATACCATATCCTCCATGTATACGAGAAGATCAAACATCGGTATGCTTGGCCTGCTCGGCAAGTCGCCGTCCATATCGGCAAAAGCGGGGCTACGAAGCTTCAATCTCGCAGAGGCGCGCAAATGACAGAGGAGGGTTTCGAGGGGCCTCTTGCTATTATTAGAAGGCGCCCTGCTCAAGTTCGAAAGAGACAAAAAGGCTTCCGTGGAACTTACATCACACTGAAGGTTGCTCTGTTGGGATCCCGCTGTTCTCATACACTCTCTATACCTCTGCGATGACGGAAACAGCATCTATTCAAGACCTTCCCTTCAACGTGACGCCCCGAGGAACCCGCTCAACAAGTGGCGAAGCTTCGTCTAGTGCTCATGGTTCAAGAGCATTATCATCATGGGCTCAGGCTGGCTTACGTTTTGCAGCTAGCGATCAGGCGATGATAGAAGCCAGAGCTCGTATCCTGGATAGTCATCCGGCTACTAGCTCCAGCAGGAATCATGAGGCATGCGGTGCGTATCAAGCCTCGGTCCCAACTCTTACTTATCTCACTTCACGTAGAGAATTGTAGACAACGCAAAATCCGCTGTCTACACGCGCCCGCCCTTTCTCAGACCTCGGACTCAAGAAGGAGCGAAATCAAAGAAAAATGCCTAGGAACGTCTCGGCCTGCTTCGTCGACTTCAGCTCGTCACCGAAGCTTCATTCGTGGTTGCAGTGAGTATGCCACCATTCTGAGCGCGGGTAAGATATCTGATGGTTTTCAGTTCTGTGTGGAGGACGTACTCCATTAGCGCCTGATGACGATCTATCCCTCTGTCCTGATTGCGCCAGGCTCAACAGCAAAGGCGATCTAGAAGCTCTATTGACCGGATCTGGTCAAGGTCATGATGCAGCAACGGACAAAGCAAGGAGGGTTCCATCAGATGGGTCTCCATCTGTACCTGTTCAACTGGACGGTGCAAAGCGCAGAAGTCGTTCTTCCCGTTTGCATTGCCCTTTGCCTATCGAAGACCAACAAGCAAGACAAGAAGAGTCAACAGAAGTAGTGGATTCGGTCAAGCCAGCGGATGTCGACTCTCTAATCCCCAGTCCTAGACCACCGGCAGCGGGCGAAGACGGGCAACAGCTATGTTCTGACTCAGTGGACCTTCGAGAACGCACCGTAAAGCTACCGATTCGCGCTGACCTGTCCGACAACGACTGGGCTGTGGTTGATGGAGAGTGGCTGATGGTTTAGCGGTCAGAACCGTGGGAAATATCCATAATAATAGATTATCAGGCGCTTCTGTCACAGCAATTTGTGGAGGTCGCTTGTACGTGGCTTGAGCTCTCTGCGACGACGATGAAAAGCTTCAGCAATCCTTGTCCGGTGCCACTCGTAAAGCTGCTCGGCATCACTCTCTGCAGCGCGAGTCAAAAGGTGTGCACCCTTTCGTGACAGTAGCCTGCTAGCTAGTCGTAACCGCATCTTGATGCGCCTTCCAGAGCGTTGAGCGCAACAGAACATCCACCTTTAGCAAGAATGCTGGCCGTCTGGTCAAGCAGTGCCTCCGCTATTCGCCTATTACCCACTACTACGGCTACTAAGAGGGCACTGCCATATTCACATTCAGCGTTGTTGACATCAACACCATGTTCAAGCAGGGTTTGAACCGCTTCCCCGTGTCTCTTTCCTGTTGCCTCTTGTAGTGCGCCGGTAGCATCGGCTCCGTGCTTCAGCAGAATTTCGATAACTCTGTTGTGGCCCTTGATTGCCGCTACTTGTAGAGCGCTCAGACCCTTTGCCCCTTTATCTCGGGCATTGACATCGACACCATGTTCAAGCAGGATTTGTACTGTTTTCTCATGTCCCTTCCCAATTGCCTCTTGCAGAGCGCCGGTGGCATCGGCTCCGTTCTCGAGTAGAATTTCGATAATCCTGTTATGGCCCTCATATGCCGCTACTTGCAGAGCGCTCGAACGCGTTCTCCATCTGTGTCGGGCATCAACGTCAGCGCCTTTATCGAGCAAAATTTGCAAGATCTGGACGTCGCCTGTAGCTGACGCCTCGTACAGACCCGGCCCATGTAAATCGGTGATAGCGTTGACATCGGCGCCTTTATCGAGCAGAATCTCTACTACACGATTCTGGTAAAAGGACGTCATCAAAGTCAGCTCCTGCCTCGAGCAAAATCTCCATCACTCGATGGTAACCTCCCGATGATGCCGCTCCAAGAGCGTTGCCGAATGGACTGTATTCTGCATTTGCGTTGGCTCCATTTTCAAGCAGGAGTTGTACTACCCGGTCGTAACCGTAAACGCACGCCAAAAATAGAACGGTACTCCCGCTCTCGCTTCCACTTCCCGAATCAACGTGGGCTCCTCGGTCGAGAAACTTCTGTACCAATTCGAGCAGTCTTCGTTCAGAAACATCATAGCGATAGGCTTCGCGAATCATCGCTTGAAGTGCGAAGCCGTACTTCTTGCTTCGAGCGTTGACATTGGCTCCCTCTTCGAGCAACATCTCCACGAGTCCGTAAAATCCAGCCAGTGATGCAGATTGTAACGGAGGGCACATATCCCCCGATTTGCTAGCGTCCTTCATTTCTGAAAACACAAAAGACCCCGAATTGCCCAAATGGACCATGCTGATCAGTGAAGCAAATCTGATTGACTAAGCCATCTCGCTTGGCCAAAAACTCCATTATCAGGTCAGACCCAAAGCTAGGATCTCTTCCAGCCACTCTAGCATGATGAATCCAATACCTCATTACATAACGAGCAAGCGGATACTCCATAGGCAGTTCAGCGTTCGACAAACGAGATCCATTAGCGTCCATAAGATATACGAGGCAATCGCTGTATATCGATATATTGGCGTTTATCTCTCGAACACTGTATTGTTTAGCGTTACTCTGCCGCATTCTGTGTGAAACCAGGTACTCCTTGACTGAAAAATGCGCTAGTCGAACGATGATTTTGCGTTCGCCTTTGTCGGTCTGATGATCCAAGGAGATTAAACTGGCACATATGGTGAGTATGTCTAATGGCTCTGGTAGTTTATTCTCGGGGTCGAATCGTGGACTCCCTTCAACATCGATGGCTGCTGTTTCGGCTACTTCCTCAAGTCGGAGGGGCCGAGCAGAGTATGTCAGCCACTGCAGTATTTTGAAAGCATACTTGTAGTAATCTTCGTCTATACTATCAAGAATTCGAGTATAGGTCTCATCCAAAGTCTTTGGCAAAGATGCCAGCGCTCTTCGAAGGCCAAGTAGGTTCAAGCAGTTACCCAAGGAATCGAGCTGACATACAGCCCATCGAAACCTTGACAACATTTAGCCTATCTTCGATTTACCTGCATGGTAAGCGTCTTACATTCCGTCAACTTTCTCCATCAGCGTGATCTCTATTTCCAGTTGCACTCTAGGCTGATTTCGCCATCGCTTCAATTTTGGGTCGGTAAAAAGTCTGCCGCGAACGTAGGCACGTATATCGTCGTTGATGTGTATATTCTGGATGCAGACCTTCTCTTGATCGGTCAGATACTCCATCGAATCTACTATGTCCTTCTCCCTTCGGCTGGTGACCAGAGTATGGAGATTTGCATCTTTCCAGCTAGTCATCTCCTTAATATTGGCAAGGAGCTCATATCTGTCTGAGGACTCATCTAGAGCATCAATGACAAGATATATCTCCTGAAAGACACCGATCATCTGTTGTAAGGTTTCCAGAAGCGAATCATACGCTGGTTGACGCTGGCCATCTGTACATGTTCTATAAAGCGAATTCAATGTTTGTGGCACACTAATGCATTGCAAAGAAAGTTGGATGATCAGCGACCTTATCGTGCTCTCGGGTCTTTGCTTCTCAGCGTCGTTGAAGTCGAAGTAAAAATACAATACGGCCAGGGAAGAGTTGTTAGAGCAGTGATCGAAGATGGCTTCGATAATGGTGGAGCTCAGGATGGTTTTTCCACAGCCGGGAATGCCGTACAGCCAGAGAAACGATCCTGGAGCCGTCTTCCAATTGCTAGCCACCAGACTCTCCGTAAACCAGATTCCGGTTTCTGCAAAACGTTCTTCCAGCGCTTTGTTGTAATTCACTGAGGGATCTGGTGGGTTTAGCCATCGACAAAATTTTCCCTGTTGTTCGTCTGATGATGATCAATAATCTAAATATAATGAGTAATGAAGCTTGATCAGGACTGACCATGCTTTCGACGGGTGAACACATTTTCAAGCCTACCAATCTCACTTCATATGCTCATAACATCCTCTTTGATTGCCTTAGATAACGTGCTGTGAACTGTCATCATCTTCGAGCCCTGGAAAGAACTGGAATTGTCTCACATATGATCATTTTGCTGTGCGAAGGCGAACATGGTTTTCTGTCGCTCGACGCTGTTGAGGAGCTCACTGACGTCTCCTTTCTGGAAAGGCCAAGTGACTGCGGTGATCACCTTTTTCGAACCTTTAGGTGGCGCTAATATCTTCGCTAATCGCTCCAATGTTAGTTTGAATTGCTCAAGTGGCCCATCAGCTACACAGAGTGATTGTAGAGTCATTGACCAGGAATCGCCCTGCTGCGCTTGAGTGGCTTTGTTTTTCAAAGTACATAGTATGCTGTCGATACCGCATAACTCTAAGCGAAGGCCTTCACGATCTTTAGAGGAATCTTTGACGTCGATGAGGTACTGCATAACGGTTGCGGTGAGCTGCAACACAGAAATGATGCTTGCTGAGATGCTAAGAGGATCCATGGCCTAACAAGGTTCTGCCTTTGCAAGGATATATGTACTATATCATGTACTGTAGAGCTACTTTAGGAGTCTCAGTTGTTGAGCCCTGAAAGGAGGGCTGGTACGTCCATCTTGAAGCAGAGACAGACCACGACGTGATTCTCCTCTAGGCGCAGGCGACACCAGGCTTGCGCCAGAAGTTAGAATCCAGCTAACACAGGTGCAGCAGGCTCACGATAGACTGAGTGTACCCAAATATCTCTCTGAAGTACTCCAGCGAGCGGCCGGCACCTACAACAGCGCGCTCTTATGTGATCGACCCACAGGCAGCCCACACAGGGCTAGAAGGGTCGTCTATGCGGCACCTGTCAGTTGGATCAACAAGTGTTCTTATTAACAAAAACTTGATAGCGTCGCTACGGCCAGGAAGCAAACTGGTGTAACTTGAAAGCACCAAGCAGAGTTCAGACCACGAGACATAATCTGAATATAATGCAGACACCACGATAGCTGTTATGTCCTGTCAAGAGAACGATCTGCTGATGCCATGTGGAATGCGGCCAGCAAAAGCAATGTGTAGGGTAGATACCTTCTCAACAAGCGTATTCATGACATCCACCAGCAAATATCAGTCATTGATAAACATCATGACCTGCTTTGATGCAATAAGTTCTTGATGAGACTCCTCGAATGCTTACGTACTCGTTACATGTACTCTTTTTAACCAGCTAACATCGGCAGTATCACACAAGTCTCCTTGCTTTATAAGACAAGAGCAGCAATCCTTAGCAACTAGGGAAGTTGTAGTATGAGACCTGGCATTTGAAGTGTAAAGTGTGGACGAAGGTGAGGTGGACAGAGCGAGGACGCCGTAGGCTCTACCGGCTCATCGGACCGACGTCCGAAATATGGCCGCCAGAGTGGCGATTATCATCCAATTGCCAGCCTAGTGATGGTCAACGAGGCCGCAAACAAGCTATTGAATCTTTTGCTTCTCTCATTCCTTGGTTCATCTCTCCGGCTTGTGCTTCTAAGGCGGCTCAGAGCGCCTTCTAAGCGGTAGTGTGCACGGAATCACGCCGCTATAACAGCTGGAGTGCAACAAGACTCTCTGAGAGCAGTGCAAAAGATACCCCGATAGCAGAAGGCTGGTGGAGCAAGCAAGAAAGCACCAAGATGTGTGATGCTTTAGATTGGTCTTTGACGTAGTGACAGCGATGGAGCGTTGGATCCATTGAGCCCCTTCCGTACTTGCCAATATCCTGGACAGGTTTCTCTCCACTTGGAAGGAGTACCTTCGCAGCCACAATAAATAAATTCGCTGCCAGACTTCGAGCCAACGTCCTGTCAAAATGAGCGATCCCTTAGGAGCATTACCCTACGGTCTGGAATTGCGTGTCGGCTCAAAATGGGCCATCCGCGTTACTCGCATCTGCCCTATCTTAGTTCCGTTATCATTCAAAGGGTTGAGAGTCAGTTGAGGGACAGAGGCGAGTTTCATGAGAGCTCCAAAGACGTCTGATCCTCATCCATCAATTCTGGAAATTTTCTGATACTAGATGCGCTAGTCTCTATACGGCAAGGTCTCGCCAAGCCCCTCTTCTAAAGATCATAAACGTCGGGCAATCCCAACGTCGCACAGCAGGACGTCCTTCCCTGCAATGGCTATGATTTATCTCTCTTTCTATCAGTGTTTCCTTTTGCATCATGATCCACACCAAGATTTCACTACCCGAACTGTGACGTTGTAATGTGAGGCCGCAGAGACACTTCAACACACGAGTATCGTAAGAGTACTCTGGGAGTATTCTACACTGGTGAGGGACCTGGGACTTGGATACTGATCAAAGAGCTCGGAGACAGGACGAAGCTCGTTTTCGGATGATCATGCGTTGAACTTTGTCTGGGGTTCCCCAAGGAATGACGCTTTGTCATTGTTGGGGAATCTCTAGCGCGAATTGCGTGCTTTGGCAGCGGTCTTTGCAATATGCCCACCGCTGAACAATCCGTTCGATGTTGCTGGCAATGTTGTCACTTCATCAGATTGCTCTCCACTTCTCCTATCGGCTCTCTCCTCCATTCATTACATCTTGAGATTGCTGTCTCCTATCCGTTGTAGACCAATTCCTGTCAATCTCCCCCGTCTGGTAGCAAATCGTGTATCCGTTCCCTAAAAGTTGAATTGACTTTCGATTGTGCAAAATGTCTTCAAGAGCGTCTCCCGTTTACGATGTGGACAGCATGTCTGGGCAGGATCTCGAGTCGGGCTATGTCAGCGGGAGTGGGAGCGAAGCCAGCATTCCAGAGGTCTACTTTTCCAAACCTCATCTCCACTTCCTCAACCGCCAACTACAGAACCTCGCGCCACAAGGTCAGCTGCTCCCTACATCCCACTTCAGATGGGCTTCGCTAACACAAAGGTTCTGTAGAAGTCTTACAATGGTGCATCACTACCCTACCTTCTCTATTTCAAACGACCGCTTTCGGCCTCACCGGCTTAGTTACACTGGACATGCTGTCAAAAATGAAGATTCCAAGGCCTCAGATGGTGGACCTCATCTTTTTCGATACTCTACACCACTTTCCAGAGACGTTGGCGCTAGTCGAACGCGTTCAATCCAGGTATCCTCTCGTCAATCTACACGTCTACAAGCCCGAAGGATTGGACAGTGCGGAGGGGTTCGCCCTGAAATTTGGAGAGCGGTTATGGGAAACGAATGACGAGCTCTATGACTGGGTGGCCAAGGCTGAGCCCGCACAACGGGCCTACCGAGAGTTGCAAGTGAACGCCGTTCTGACTGGCCGGCGACGAAGCCAAGGCGGCAAGCGCGGTGATATACCTGTCATTGAGATTGACGAAGCTGGCTTGATCAAGGTCAATCCTTTGGCGAACTGGACGTTCAAGGATGTTCGGGACTATATCAAGGCTAACGATGTCCCCTACAATCCGCTCCTTGATCAGGGCTACAAGAGTGTGGGTGACTGGCACTCGACACAACCGATCAAAGAAGGCGAAGACGAGCGCGCAGGTCGGTGGAAGGGACAACAGAAAACAGAGTGTGGGATTCACAATCCTCGGTCCAAATTCGCCCAGTATCTGCGAGAGCAAGAGCTCAAGAAGCAGGATGAGGCACTGCGGCAAGCCTTGGAAATTCGTCTGGAGGTTTCGTAATTTATATTTCCAGCCTGCATGATGAAATTATTTGAGCGTGGAGTCTAGGGAGGTAAAAGGCATCAGCATCATTTCAGGTGTAGGGGCATGATAGAGAATTGCAGGCTAAGCAATTTAGAAGTCGATAAAACGTAGAGCAAACACCAGAAACTACATGAAGATATTTCTCGAGTCTTTGGCGTGTCACTCAAATCGAACTCCTGTAAATCATAACTCTTGTGAGAGTGAATTGGCTCATCGTTCTGTGAGCCCTACTCTGCCTAGCGGTCGATCCGTGCAGCCCTGCGGCAAGCGGCTCAGCGGTTCTTCGTCCGTAGAGAGCACGTCATTGCGCTTGTTATTGCGCTTCCGAGGAGCTAGAGTACCCTTCATCGAATTTTCAAAATAGAAATAAGGTATTTAGAGCAGAAGGCCGATGAAGGTGCCGCGGGCAGACACACTTGCGATCCAACATCCCCCTCTTCCGACTTACAGCGATTTTCATAATGGCGAACGAGCCTCATGGCGGCATCCTGAAGGACTTACTAGCTCGTGACAGTCCCAGACATGACCAACTCTTCGCAGAAGCCGAGCGTCTACCGGCCATCGTGCTCACCGAAAGGCAACTGTGTGATCTGGAACTGATCCTCAGCGGTGGCTTCTCACCCTTGGAAGGTGAGTACCCAATCTAAAGCGCGGATATCAAGTACGTTTCGCGTGCATTTGAGGAACCGCAAGCAACACGTTCTCAAAAATTGAAACTCTCGAGAACATTGTCGAATCATCATTGAGTCTGGACTATTTTAGGCTTCATGAACGAAAAAGACTATAATGAGTAGGACTTTCCGCGACTCTTTTGACTTAATTGCTAACTTCGCTGTAGAGTCGTCGAAAATCTCCGGCTTGCGGATGGCAACCTCTTCAGCATGCCCATCTGCCTAGATGTTTCGCAGGACGTGGCAGACAAGATGAGCCTAAGGCCTGGCGCCCGAATTGCGCTTCGTGACTTCCGCGATGACCGTAATCTCGCTATTCTGACCGTGGATGATATCTACAAGCCCAACAAGTCAGTCAATGGCTTGACGACTGTTCTCGGTGCGACCGGAAATTCTAACAACTTACAGGCAGAAAGAAGCACAAGAAGTATTTGGCGGTGACGAAGAGCACCCAGCGATCAAGTATCTGCACAATACTGCTCAGGAATTGTATCTTGGCGGGAGGTTGGACGCCATAAGTCGACTGGAACATTACGATTATGTTGCACTTCGATATACCCCTGCCGAGCTTCGAGTACATTTTCAAAAGCTGGGTTGGTCGAGGGTTGTCGCATTTCAGACTAGAAACCCTATGCATCGCGCTCATCGAGAGCTGACAGTCCGGGCTGCTCGAGCGCGACAAGCGAACGTACTCATTCACCCGGTGGTTGGTCTGACGAAGCCAGGGGATATCGACCACTTCACGCGAGTTCGTGTGTACCAATCCTTGTTACCTCGTTATCCGAATGGAATGGCCGTCCTTGGTCTCCTTCCGCTGGCCATGCGCATGGGTGGACCACGAGAGGCGATATGGCATGCCATCATACGAAAGAACCACGGCGCTACCCATTTCATCGTTGGTCGCGATCACGCTGGCCCTGGCAAGAACTCGGCTGGAAAGGATTTCTACGGCCCTTACGACGCGCAGTATGCAGTGGAAAAGTATCGCGAAGAGCTTGGGATCGAAGTCGTACCTTTCCAACAGATGATCTATCTTCCGGACAGCGACGAGTACAAGCCGGATGACGAAGTGAAGCCGGGCACACGCACTCTCAACATCAGTGGAACGGAGCTACGATCACGACTTCGGTCTGGCCGTGATATTCCGGAATGGTTTTCTTATCCGGAGGTCGTGCATGTACTAAGGGAGTCACACCCTGCCCGCTTCAAGCAAGGCTTCACCGTTTTCCTCACTGGCTATACGAACAGCGGCAAGGATGCTGTGGCGCGCGCTCTCAATGTCACACTCAACCAGCAAGGAGGTCGGTCGGTCACCCTGTTGTTAGGCGATACCGTCCGCAGCGAGCTTTCGTCAGAGCTCGGATTTTCGCGCTCGGATCGCCACAAGAACATCCAACGTATAGCGTTTGTTGCTGCGGAGCTTACGAAAGCTGGAGCAGCAGTTATTGCTGCACCCATCGCTCCATTTGAGGAGTCTCGAGACCAGGCTCGGGAGACGGTAGCCCAATATGGTAACTTCTATCTGGTGCATGTTGCTACCAGTCTTGAATACAGCGAGAAAACCGACAAAAGAGGCGTATATGCAAAGGCGAGAAACGGGGAAATCAAGGGTTTCACCGGTGTCGACGACCCCTATGAGAATCCCAAGAAGGCAGATCTTACAGTCGACTTAGAGAAGACCAGCGTCAGAAGCGCTGTTCATATGATTGTTCTGTTGTTGGAAAGCGAAGGCCTGCTGGATAGGCTATGACATGATCTATGATGAAGAAGTTGACGACAAATAGACACGTTATATATGGACCAGCTGGATCACAGCCGTTAAGGCCACCCTTTGACAGCTTGAGATTGGACTAATCTCAGATAGTCCACGATCTCACACTGCAGTATTTCCCTTTCGGTGCCTCAATCGATGTATATCCTCACCTGCACCGGTTGGTTGAAGATCTCGGCATAAACCTACATTAGTGACAGAATCCAAGACATTAATTACTGTACAACAGTCTCGAGCTCGATTGGCTTTGAACCCAATCGTCGTCCCGACGTTCTCTTACTCTGCCATACTCGCCAAGTGAAAAACTCTTTTGCACTTTGATGTTTAGCCTCCCCAAATCTGTGACCTCGTTGATGGACAAAATCTATAGTTTACACACGTAGGGTTCACCCTAGGGTACGAAGCAAGCACAGACGCAGACCATCGTCATACGCCTTCTCAAAGTCATTTTTGACCGTGTCAATTGTTGTATTTCCCTACATATCGAAATTGGCGTAGTACATTGATCTAGCTCTAATCTCCTACCACCCCACGTCTCCACCGAACACTCGCCGCAAGCAGCACCCACCCTCTCCACTTACCGCTCGACCTCTCCAGAGCATACCGCCCTTTCGGCATGTCAATGCCCGCCTTAAATGGCAACCTAGCATACCAAGCACGCTCACTCGTCAGTCCTCCTCCCTTTCCCTCCGTCTATAACGTCCCCCCCATCCCTTCTGCCCTACGTCTCCCACGACCTCAGCCCAACTGACCCACCCCCAACAGTACCGATCCCTCATCCGCCAATCCTCCCAATTCGCCGCGTACAACTTCCGAGAATACGCCCGCCGAAGAACAAAGGACGCCTTTCGGGAGCATCATACGGAAACGGATGAGAGGAAACGGCAGGAAATGGTGCAGAAGGGGTTGAGGGAGTTGCAGGTTCTGAAGGTACGTCTGCGCTGATGCAGGTGGAGGGGTAGGGTGGGGCGTGGAGGGGCAGGTGGAAGAAGGAAAAGATGGTGGCGAGGTCAGAGTTGGAGGGGGAAAGAAAGCAAATGGGACGGGGGAGAAGGGGAGGGGGGGAAGGGGAACGCGAGGGCTTGGTTTGGGGGAAGGTGTTTCTGGTATGAATGCTGACGGTGTGCTGTGAACAGAGGCAAACGGTCGTGAGTCAATTCTACCAGCTGGATAGGCTAGTTGTGGAAGGGCAGAAGACGGTGAGTCTTTCTATTGATCTTTTTTGTCTCTACCCTTTCCTTTACTAGTTGATATCGCTCCGGCAGAGTTGTTTCGGACCAAGTGTGCTGGCCTACATCTACTGACATTGATTCTCAGGGCAAGCAAACCGGAGACTCAGGCGACATCGTACGGCAGACGACGGAGTAAGGCGACAATCGGGGTGATCAAGGCTTTCGCATACGAGGCGTTTGGAAAGGTGATACGGACACCAAGGCGCATCTGTACAAAATGGGTGCATGTTGATACCATGGGAGAGGAAATCTTCTCCATCTGAACAAAACTTACGATAGGCAATTTACTTGTTTGGCAAAGTACCGACGACTACGGCAACTGATGAATGCGGACAGCTTCTACTGTTGGCTATACACACCGTCTTCCATGATTGAATGCGCGTGTACGTACGAGCACACTGTTTCAAACTTCACATCTCCATCCTCCATTTAGTACCTGGTCTTCTTCTCCACCATCCAAGCTAACCACAGCTCTTTCGCTCCGCTTTCATGCTATATATTCAGTCGCGTGATATATCACCCCTCAGGCGAACATTCGTGTTTATAAAATCTTCCGTGGACTCTGGTCTGCCAGAATCTCGAATCAGAAGCGGAAGAGGACGGCTATGGTATGATGCGAAAGCAGCAGTCGCAGGGGATATAAGTATCGTATCAACGCAGACTAGAGCTTGTTGGGCCGTGGAATGTGCAGTCGATAGTAGAAGAGTTTCCTTTCCAAGAGACTGCCGTATTGGACTCAAGCGGGTCGATGATCAAATTCTAAGTCTTTAGCAAATCAATCGCATGTCTTTGCAAGCTCCTTTGAACGAAAAGGTCGGCACGACGGCGGCAAAAGATGTCGATAGAAACCGGTGAGATTGCTTCCAGTATGCTATAGCATCCTCTGTCATGGTCCCATCCCATCCAAATAACATGTAAACCGCACAAGAACACCGTCGCTAACGCAATGAATCCCAGATACCGAAGGAGACTATGGTCCTATACACCAAGCAAAGTCCCCAGCACGCCCCTCCCCTCAATCTTCTCCTTCTCCTCCTGCTCCATCACCATTTCCTTAACCTCCCTCAGCTTCTTCTCCACCATCTTCAACTCCCTCTCCCACCTCTCCACCTCACCCTCTTCTCGCACCTCCCGCTTCCCCGCCCCACCGCCCCAGAACCATTTCGAAGGCTGCTCCACCGCTTTGACCACTCCCGACGCCTTCCGCTCCTTCTCCTTGTTCACCATAATCTTAACCATAGCGTTCCAATTCTCCATCCCCGTCTCCAGACACTCGCTGCACTTCCGCCTTGCCTCTTTCTCCTGGCCCGGCCTAAACTTGATCGAATCGAGCGTCGTCTCTGCCAGCTCCACGGCGTCTCGTGTCCAGCCTAGACCCGAGGATTGCGGCGTGCTTTGCTGTGACGTGGCCGCTGAGGCGGAAGAGGCAAAGAGCACTTCGCCGATGTGCGCCATGAGGCCTGCTTCCTCGCAGATGGAGGCAGGGGTGCGGAGGGGTGGTTCATCGCCTGTGGGTGGGGCAGGAGGGTAGATTGGTGTGGAGAAGAGGGATCGAGCGAAAGAGCGCATGGAGACGAAGCCGAGGGAATTGTCTTCTTGGGGCGCTGGGGGAGGGGTTGGGGTAGTGAGGGCGGGCGAAAGGGGAAGCTGGCGGCGAGCGCGGAGAACAGAAAGGAAGATGGGGAGGGCGGTGGCGAGGTTGTTGTTCCGGGCGTGGTGAGTTGCAAGAGCGGTTGTTGCTTTGAGGAGGTTGGTCGAGATGTACTCTGCATGAGCGTTGATGATGCCTGTTTTCGTGTCGACAGTGTTGTTGACGCCAACTGGGAGGGCGCCCGTAGCGATGTCGAGGCCCCAATCGTACATCTCCTCTGCGCTGGACGGGAGGCCTTTGAAGTCAAGCCAGTCTGCGTATGCGAGGGCAGCTTCAAGACGCTGGCCTGTGCTGAAGCCGTGGGTTAAGAGGACCTTCATGTAGTATGTCTGCGGCGATTCGAAGGCTGGTAGGCAATCTTCCTCCTTTGGTGCTGGTGCGGCGCCGAAAGGGACAGGCTTGGGACGTGGATTCGAAGGGCCAATGACGACTTCGGGGGGGAAAGTGAGCTTTCGTGTGGTATCTCGGACCCAGCCATCCAATGCCTCGGCGCCGCGCGCAGCACCCATGATGCACTCGAAGTAGCCCCTTCGCCAGGGTTCGGACTTGGAGGTGATATCTAAGCCCGTCCTGCCCAGACCCTCGACGAATATGTCGCCTTCATCCTGAAGAATGGGTAAAAGGCCGGCGCCATCTATTTTTGGATCTTCCAAACGTCGCATGACGTCTCGATACGCACTGCCTGTTGCTGCCCTATCGACCATCACCTTAACCCTGGGATCTGGATTCTCTTCCGAGACGGCATAGTGGTAGTGCAGACGGGAACGGAGGCTCCATTCCGACGGCGTTGGATACACTCGCTCCAAGTACTCTTGCTGGACGCCGAAGAAGACAACGGCGAGAAGGCCCACGCCGGCACAGACGTAGATGCCCCATTTGAGGCCGGTTGTGATCTCAGTAAACAGCCATCGCTTGCGTTCTGTAGTGAGATGTCGAGAAAGCTGGTATCTGAATTGGTGTCGGAGGAGAGGCTGAGGTGCATTACCAGAGGCCGGGTGGAGAAAAGGCAGTTGTGGACGTGGGGAGGGGGGGTATACGAGGAGTAATTGGGTATTGTGAGTGAAAAGCCGTGGTGTAGGCGGCTGAGTGTTGGGGCTGGGCGGGCGGAAGCGTCGCTTGGGAAGTCTCAATCGATGAAAAGGCATTCTGTGAGTATACATGGTCAGTCGGAGGTTTCGAGCTGTACTCGTCCAGGCCTCAAAGCTGGGGAAGTCGAAGTACAGTGTCGTGAGCGGCGAGAGCGGGCCTCAGCGCCGGATCTTGGCATTATCTATCCCTGCTTCATCTTGTTCGATATCGGTTATTAGTGCTCCCTGTTGGGCGGAAAGTATTATCAGTTCGATTCAAAGATGGCAGAAGTACTTCAGTCGTTGGACCTGCAGAACAAGAATCCTCCAGAAGCTAAAGAGACTCTTGTCCGTACCCTTGGTAACCTCCTTGAGCGGTACCTGAACCTTCTGCACGATTATCAATCTCTACAAAGCGAGCTGTCAGAGCATCTATCATCAGTATGCACTTGTTATTGATCATTGCAAGCGAATTTTGGGCTCAGTGACGCGTAGGGCCATATTTCTATGGCTCAGGCCAACTTCTCCAATCCTAATCGAGCCCGGTATGGTCAAGACTATTACGATGAACGCATGCAAGCTTCGTGCCAAATGTGAGGACTATCCTAGAACGCTAGATACTCCAACAGTCAATTTCCCAGTTTCTGAACGTCTCACAGAGAAGTGCACTCGTCAAATCCAAATCTCGTCATCTCCAAGCCACAGCCACCACGGTGCTACGGTACGCAAGGAATGGAGGATGACAACGCATCAGCCCCAGAGGTAATCAATGTGTCAAAGATGGGCAACGAGGTGGCCAAGGGCGAACGCAGCATGGCAGATCCACTCAAGTGGTTCGGCATTCTCAGTCCACCTGCCCTGCGCTCCTCACAGGCGAGTTTCAAGGTTGCAGTGCGAGGCTGCGTCCCAAGACTGGCAAGCACCGCGAATGAGATGAGAGTGGTCGAGATAGAGGTGAGACGCGCACGGAAGAAGCTCGGTAAGGTACGGTGACTACCGCCTGGAATCTCGTGCTAGATGGCGGTCAAAAGCTCGCGGTCAAAAGCTCGCGGGGTTTCTTAGAACGCAGGAAAGCTCGATCCCCCCAGCCAGCGGACCGATGGCGCTATCTTCCTTCCCAATCTATGGATGATGTTATCTAGTATAGAGTTGCGTTGATTGACCATAGCCGGCTCTCCAACGGTTGCATCCTTTGAGCCGAGTTCAAAAACCCATCTGGCCCTCTTGAATAACTTTGTAGACTAAGTAGTATTCTTGTTACAAGGAGATTTATCAATATATGGACCTGACGGAAGAGGCTTCGCCAGACGAAGTCCATTCAACTCCAACTAGCTTTGCATTGGTCGGGTGAGTGTGCGGGATGACGCGGGGTTCTGATCTTAGCGCTTTCACAACGGTTGTCGCCCCTTGGCCTTATTTTTAGATCCCCGACCCCATCTTCTGGCAAGATGCTTTTGATCAACTTTCGCATTTCTTGATTTATCACTATCAAAATCTCACGTTTGATAGAGTGAACTTTGCGCTTTTAACAGCACATCTTTGATAGAGTCTAAATCAACATTAAGAAAGTTATCTGATTGCAAAGTTTTTGTGTTTCGAAGCGTGTCTTAAAATCAAAGATCGACTTGAACTTCTTAAAGTACTAGTATATGTCAACGAACTTTGCAGTTTCTATAGCTCTAGCAATTTGTGATCAAAACTTATAATTAAAGCAGTTTTAGAAAGTGCATAGTGTCTAGAGTAATAATTGATTAATTTTATATGTTTTAATAGCGAAATGCGAAAGTTGACCAAAATTATGTTGCCAGAAGTTGGGGTCGGGGATCTAAAAATAAGGCCAAGGGGCGACAACCGTTGTGAAAGCGCTAATCTCATACCACATCCAGATTTAAGTAGAACGACTTGTAAAAAGAAATCGGAGCGAGCATAGAATCGGAAACTGAGATTCTCGACCATACATTCTCACATTGATGCATTCGAGCTGAATGACAGTCATGGCAGCGAAGTCGCTTTCGAGCCTCCTCAGCTCTCTCCCTGACCTAGCTTCCTATGAATCTCTCTACAAGCACTTTCATGCTCACCCAGAGCTCTCCCAGCAAGAACATGAAACAGCCAAAACCGTCGCGAGGCAGTTGCGCGACCTGCAAGTTTACGATGTTCACACTGGTATCGGTGGCACCGGCTTGGTAGGCGTTCTAAAGAACGGTTCTGGCAAGACTATATTACTACGCGCAGACATGGACGCGCTTCCAGTGAAAGAGGACACTGGCTTGGAGTATGCTAGCACACTGACCGTGAAGGACGAGTCGGATGGACTGGTGAAGCCAGTGATGCATGCTTGTGGGCATGACATGCATATGACCTGCCTGCTTGCGGCAGCAGACTTCCTAGCAAACATTAGGGATCACTGGAAAGGGACGTTGATCGTTCTGTTTCAACCGAACGAAGAACGGGGCGGCGGGGCCAATGCCATGGTGAAAGATGGTCTGTACAACATTGTACCCGTCCCAGACTGTGTACTAGGGCAGCACGTTATGGCAATGCGCGCGGGCAACATAGGCTCGAGGCCTGGCACCATCATGACTGCCTCGAATCGCTTCAAGATCACTCTTTTTGGAAGAGGCGGCCACGGATCGATGCCGCACGTTAGTATTCACCGAGCATCGGTAGCCTCTTTCGCATAATGTGATGCCTATGGCGTCAAGTCTGAGGAGTAATTACTCTTCATACTTTTCATACTTTTCCCAGAAGCTACTCTTTCTCTCCCGAAAGAATAATGCTGACCCCGTGAATTTGCACAGCGGACAATTGACCCAGCTGTTCTGGCGGCCAACATTGTCATCCGGTTGCAGACCATTGTTAGCAGAGAGGTTGACCCATTTGATATGGCCGTCGTAACAGGTAAGTGCTGTTGAACCTCTGGTGAACCTAAGATGCCGCAAGCGGCATCCTGGAAGAGCTGCTGTTCGACCGTATGTTTCTGACTAGGGGTCTAGTCGCAAGTCTGCAAGCTGGCCAGACCGAGAACATCATCGCTGATAGAGCGGAGATCAAGGTCGACGTGCGTACAATAAATGCACACACCAGGGACAAGGTTATTGCGTCCATCCGACGCATAGTCAAAGCAGAATGCGAGGCAAGTGGCTGCGTTAAGGAACCCACTTTCGAGGCGATAACAGTGTTTCCCCTTACCGTGAACGATGAAACCCTGAACAATACAGTGGCAGAGTCATTCCAAGAGCACTTTGCGAACTTCGAGCTCGAAACAGACAGATCTTACGCGAGTGAGGACGTATCAATACTAGGCACCTCGCAAGATCGTCCATGTATGTATTGGTTCTTTGGCGGTACAGACCCTCAGAGATGGGACGAGGCTGAGAAGAATGGTACGGCTTACTCGGATATACCTGTAAACCATTCGCCATTCTTCGCCCCCGTCATTCAGCCAACGATGAGGGTTGGAGTAGAAGCCTTGAGTCTTGCAGCTTTGACAATGTTGCGTCGAGCTTCGACATGAATCTAGGGATGGCAGTATTTAGACCAAACGTGAGCTGAGATGTGCTTCCTGTCTTGCGTATGAGAATAGAGTGATTTCGCTAGCTTCTAGATCTTAGTGCCCTTGTGGGGGGTCTCTGAATTCTCAACAGCTAACGAGCCATATCAGCCTTGTTTGTCCAGATGCCTCTCTAGACTTCCGAGCAGATCTTCTTCACCGTCTGAAAAGTGCACTGTGTGGGTGGTTGGACCCGGCTCCGTAATTGGAGCCTGAGGTTCGGTGAACCCGTCAAAGGGATCGTGTTCTGGCGGGAGCTTCATCTCAGGGCTCGCATGGGTGGACTGTGGAGCCTCATTGACCGAGATTGGACTAGTGACCGGAATTTCTGCCACCTGCATACTTGCGCTAGTATTGACCCCGGGCGCTGGATCAATATCTACACTTGGTGCTTCAATGTAAATCGTTGGTGGTTGGATGTGATCTTGCGATGTTTCCGCAGTGATTTGCATGGTCTCGAGGTGCGATTGAGATGAATGAGAACTTTGGCCAGCAGCAAGTGGCAGATCCGGCGAACTGGAAGGCTCTTTTCCATTGGCCTGCTCGGACGATTCACGATCAGGTGGACGTACCTCCTGATCGCTGACCAATGGTGACTTGACAGGCTCTCTCGAAGGAGATTTCGACACTGACATAGGGGATGGTGAGAGTTCGCCTTCTTCCCTGTCGCCCTCTTCACCTTCTTCACCTTCTTCACCATCATCTTCCTCTTCACTGCCCTCTTCGCCATGTTGGAGCATCGAGTCTTCTCCCATCTCAACGTCGCCATCTGCCGTCGCTCGATCGCCCTCTCCATGATGCTCAGCTGCCCCATCGGTGCCTGTACGAAGACTGTGCAAGGCCAAAGCATCCCCAGCACCGGGCGCGAATGCAACCTTCTTCTTCCGGCCCCTGCCCGGACCTTTGGGCCTTCGCTTCGGTGGTGGTGGCCTCTTCCGCGGGGGCGTGGGCTGCATCTGATCTCCAGCTATGACCAGGCCTTCAGCGTTGACAACGCCTACCCCCTCGACTACAGTACCGGGCGCTGGTGCCTCGCTCAGCATAGTGTTTTCGTCCACAATCTCGCCTTCAACAGCCTGACCCTCTGGTACAAGAACACCCAGAACATGCGCATGTCCTTCAACGTCAGTCTTTCTGATCTTGATATTCCTCATTTGACCTGCCCCAGCCATGGCTCCGGTGGTGCCACCATTGAGTGGCGGGAGACCTTTTCTTCTATCCGCAAGAAACTTGACTTCCTGACCCTCAAGATGGGAGGGTACGACACCCCATTTGGTAGCAGTGAATCCTGGCTCAACGTCACCTTCGGCATCCTCGTCCTCGCCGGGCTCCTTGTCCTCTTCCACCGGCGCAGCTGGGGGCCTCAAGACCTGCCCCATTCTCGCAGCTCTCAGCAACGCCTGGGCCCAGGGGGCTAACAGATGCGAATCCTTGGGCATCGGTAGCTCTGGCCACCCATTGTTCTGCGCGTTGGCAACGCTCGACTGATCCTTTGGCGGGGCTGGGTTGACCGTAACGGGCTGTTTGCGCCAATGCTTCACGGGCAGGCCTGTGACGAATCAGCCAAATCTGGGAGCGACCATGGCGCCGATAAATAGCTACCGGCTACGACCTCGGACTCATTTTGATCGCGGTATGTCCGTCCACTCGACCGACTAGAGCGATACTGGTAGGTATGGTTAGTCTATGCAATGCTGGAACACAGTAGCTGGGAGGCGTTGGTGTGCTATTCTCAAGATACCTATGCAGCACAAGAGTAAAAGCAGATGCCACCACTGCAAAGCTTGACGGTCTAGAGACATGCATTGTTGGACTTACCGGGGCCATTTCTCGGAATGGTCTGGCAGAATCAACCTAACGGTCGGTTCGTGTTCGCCACCTGCATCTGCAATTCAGATACTTCGTGACTACCGGCGGAGGTCCTTGATAGGTCAGATAGGTGCAAAGTGTAAATTAATGAACGCAAGTAGAAGTGGAAGCTAATAGGAGTGGCCTTACAGGGTGGTGGGACTAGTGGTGATATGGCTTCAGCCTTACCCGTATACGAAGGTTAATGATATTGAAAGATAATATCTTCGTACCTGCGTTGTCGATGACATCAAAGTGTGCTACTTCACCGTCTCGAGCTCTTTGCGTCTAACGCTATGAGAAGCGCTTTACAACAGCGCGTCGAACAGCGCGTAGACGATGTGCAAAGGTCGTTGCTACGCAGCCTCGTCGACTATCACTTCTTTAGGTGCAGGAAGCTTGAGCGGGAAGCAGGCTTTGGAGGTTTGGACCCCGGCTGGACCAGATCGGCAGCCTTTGACGCCCCCGGCTTGAAGACAGCCCTCGATTGCGCCCAATGGCAACGTTGCCGCCCCCAAGCACATGAGCTGATCCGTCCCTAGTCTGCCCTATTCAAGCATCGATGGTGCCATGCCCGCAGAAGGGGGCTTCCCCTCCCGTGTCTGCCTCGCTTAAAGTACTTGAAGCCTGTTGTACGGTCCGTAGCCTCATGTTACTCTCTTTCTGCAGCCCCATTGCTTTCCATCTCCTCCTGCCTGATCTTTACGCTTCGATTCCTCTCCGTGTCACCGTTCCTGCATTGCTTTCGTATCGTTGCACCGAGTCTTTAATCTACTTTTTCGCATTCTACTATCGTTGCAGGCTACGCTCATTACATTGGCATGGCTGGGCGCGGAGATGAGCCGCCATGGGAGCTTTTAGAGGGAATAACAAGATCACCCTCGCCGAACGAGAGCAGCGACGGACGCAGGCACTCCTCCTCTGCCAGCTCCTCGTCCCAATCCATTGGTAGCGCAGCCGACGCCAGAGGCTCGGCCGGCAGAAGATCGAGACCCTCCGTGACATCGGTCTCGGCCGCATTGGCCACGGTTGGAGAGAATGAACAGAGGTCAATGTCGCGCGGTGAATCTCGACGACCTCCAGAGCCCCGACTTGCCTCAGAGGAGACCGTGGTGAGCTCTAAAGACGTCTTAACAAATTTCGAAAAGGTAGTCTCGCGAGAACCCGAGCAGGAGAAACGGCGACGCGACCAATTGGCCCGTTATGAGGGTCAAAACCGAGGGCAGAGGCACGTTTATGAACGACTCAGGAGGTGGGCTGACACGCGATCAAGAACAGCGATGGATTTGGTGCGGGGATTATTCATGAAGGAGTACAGATCGGAGCCTCTTCCCTCGCAGCAAGAGCTTATCGAATTGGCCAAGCATTACTATCCGCCGCGAGGTGAGCTTACGGTGCATGTATGTGATTTCGGCTTGGGACGGGCGGAACACACTGAGATCACGCTTGGCGAGGTGGAAGAGTACTGGCAAACCAAACCGGAATGGGTTGATGTCCGCTGGATACACGCTCCTCTGGGTCTTGGGCTGGCGCATTCATCGATTGAGGACATCTTCCTCCATGACGGTGCGAAAGGGAGAAAATTCGAAATCGCAGGCAGAGCCGGTTGGCGTAGGTTACCCTTTTGAAGCATCTTGTTCCCCCTTTCGAGCGTTTCAAGAGCGTTGAGACGTGTCTAGCAAGCATTCGCGCGGAGAAAATGCTTGACGTCTTTATCAAATTAACCCAAGAAGGAATGCTGACTCCGAAATCATATAGCCTACTTGGAGATGGAAGTCCTGAATTTCCGAGGAAAGGAAAATTTTCAAGAGATGCGCGATGTCTACCTGCTCCTCAAGGGTCTGGAAGGGTTTGAAGACCAACTCGAAAAACACATCTGGGACGGTAAGAAGAATTCAGGTTTTAAAAAGGACGTCGATTGGAGAGCCAAGCATCTCAATCTCAAGGCTTCATATTGGAATATGACAGCTTCAGATATGCCGTGGCAGTTGTCGGAGGGCATCACCTTGGGCTCTCAGGGCCCTACCGAAGGCCTGAAACCAGTGGGCCGCCATATTGAGAAGCAGTCTCTTTCCACCCACCCGTTCTTCACGAAAGCGCAACTCGTGAGGAATCCGTTCCGTACTTTCCATCGTGGCGATGGGTTTCTGTTGACGCTCTCGCCTATGGCTGGGGTAAATTACCTCGATAAACACCTGTCGAAGTACATATCAGACCCGCTCGATGCCATGTTCGACAACGACGACGCCTCGGCCGTAGGTCATGTTTTCCACGCATTTGCCACGAATGGATCTGCTTCCTGGCACAGGAGAAGCACTGAGTGGTTTCTCGTCTATCTGCTGTCAGAAGTCGGCATTACACCGCACCCACTTCGCCAAGGGTTTAACGCGCCTTCCCTGGAACACGCTTATAGCGTTGTGATCCAGGACCTGGTTAGTTTTTCGATCGCCGAAGCCCAACCATACGTTCCTAGCTAACCACACATCTTTGGTAGAAACGCAGAAGATTCGAGCCCTGGGTGCGCGATGAAACCGTCAAATTGGTTCGTGACTATCTGAACTGCGTCGATGAGTTGACGACCATTCGCCTTATCCTCGCCAAGAAAGTCGACCTCTTCAAAACGATGACAGAGGATTTCCAGAAATTCGAGGCAGACGACCTACGGGCCCGAAAGCTGCCCGACAATCCAAGCGGCGAGTCAGCACAGGATCGTCTGACATTTGCGCACAATTCCGTCAAAGCCCAGCATGACTGCATCGAGCGGCTACTCATCGACACCAAGAGCTCCATGAGCGCCCTCTTCCAGCTTCGGTCCATTGAACAAAACGAGCTGGCTATCGTCTCCGACTCGCAGAACAAGGCCATCATGGTCTTTACGGGCGTGACCATCGTCTTCTTGCCTCTCTCCTTCTTCACCTCGTACTACGGGATGAACCTCACCGGTATCGTGGGTACGCCACGTGGCGAAGGTTACTTCTGGAAGGTCTGTGGAACTGTTACGCTCTTCATTGTGCTCTTCGTGGTACTAGGGGCTTTCCGGCATCATATAAGGAGGGCGATGTCTCGCAGACAAGTGAAGGCTGCAGGCAGTATGGTCTGAAGATACAAACATGAGACGACCCGATTACGTCTTGACGAAGTGGCCTGAACGACACGATTGGAATGGGACGGCTGAGGCAGGGGCTGTGGGCGCATAGGAGACGAATCTGCTTGGAAATATTTGCCTTCGTTGGGAAGCTCAGAAGAAGCTTTTGAACGTTTGAGATTCGAGGAGTTGGTCATGGTTTTTGCTTGAGTATGGCGTACCTACTTTCTATACTATGCCCTTCTATTTGCCGTATATTGTCATCTAATTTACATCGTTATCTACCATCATATTTCTAGGGTAGTTGAAGTAATATCATTGTCCGTAAAATCTACCTATACGCTGCATCACGACGGACTCGCCCCCTGCAGTTGTCTACTGCCTTTACGTGGACAAACAAAAAGCTGTGGGCCGGACTCACACGAGCATTATCTGGAGAGGACTGGTTCGCAAGTACTACCTAAATAGTTGATGTTACATACTGTTGTTTCCCCAGTAATGTTATGCCAATCTCCACCTCTCTCAGCCCTCTAACGCAGCCATCAATCTCCAGTCTCGCTCTTTCCTATCACACCACTTCCACTAATACTGGCTCGCAGCCGCCTGGCAAGATTTCTGCCCCAAACATGTCAGCCCTTATCCCGACCTACCGTACAAGGAAAGTACACTCACCAACTGATCCAAATACCAAGAGCAAATCTGCATATTGCCTCCATTCTGCTCCAAGCAGTTGCTAAGCCCCTTGGCAGATTGCTCACAGCTCTGCTGCCCCCAGCTATTATTATCATAGCCCTGCTGGGCTTGCGCAGCAACCGCATTGTCGTTCGCCTGCCCCTCAGCTACTTCACCACTGCCAGTATGGCCACCACCGAACATACCGCCGATAGCATGGCCAATCGAAGAGCCGACTGCGACGCCGCTGTGGGAAGGTCAGCTAGTAATGTAGGCCTGCGAGTGTAGTACAACGATGTAAACAAGGGGGATGCGTAAAGCTCGAGAGTGGGAGACTTACGCAGCGGTCGAAGCCATCTGCCCAAACAGACCTGGGCTCTGTCCCTGTGCAGCCTGCGTGCGAGCTGGGGGTTGGGCGGTGGTGCTGGCGCCGCGGTTGGGCTGTTGCTGCTGTGGCGTGACCTGGCGGTTCTGGGTCGTTGTTGGGCGGGAGGGGGCCGCGCGTGCGGGGGCTGCGCGTCCACGGCTTCGAGGCATGTTTACTGAGTCTTTGCAAAAGGGTTGGATAATTGGGAGGAGATGCGGTAGGGTACTGTAGTTGACGGGACAAATGGGAAAAGCTTAGGGTGAAGATTCTCAAGGAATTGAGAACTTGGCGGCGGTTCGCGCTAGGAAGCTCTCCCGACTTGGCACCTTACCGCATTACGGGACGCTTTAGATCTCAGACTGGGCTTCCAAGGTGCTTCACTATTATACTCTACAGATCACTGGATTTTACCATACGCTGGAGATTCTCACTCTCCAGGGCTTGATGGAGTGACATGTGTCTGTGACTCTTTGTTCGAGTCCTTTGATAGCATGCTCTGATGGAATGAGCCAGATGTTTTGACGCTTTGCCTTTCCAACCATGGGTTTTGAATCATTCATAATTCCTTCGTCATCTCGGCTTCCAAAACGAGTGACAAGACATATTGAATCGCTCCTTCCCCGGCCATGAAGTAGCACGGGCTCGAGTTGTTTCTGAACACTTGTAAACAGAATCGTGCTCGAACTCCGAGATGAACTTACTAGCTAATTCTTGCTGGTTCACAAGGTCTGGGATATGGTAAAGAGACATTTTTAGTTCGATTGAAGCTCTCAGACGAAACCCTAGAGGTTACACAAACGGCCCGGGTGAGAGAACAGGTTAAGCCTTCCACTTGATTCATAGTGTATGCTTAGAATTCCGGTGTCCCTTCATTCCATCGCCGAACCCTATAAACATAACCGCCTATTTCCCATTCGATCTGCTTTCCGGTCAATATCTGAGCATCACGATGATAACATAACCCTACCGTTGATCTGCCCCTTGTGCATGTACAAACAGGATGGATCGACAGCAAACTTGGCCGATAAATAGAGGTCATTGCAGCTCTCGTAACTAATCTGATGCTTCTGGTAAGGCAGTTTTGCGCCAAAGATGTTCGACGCTCCAAGATCTTTGCATGCCTAAAGCACTGTATTCCCAGGTACTCTTGAGTGGCCGTATTGCATTATGGACTGTCGATACCTTTGCAGAAAGCCCAGACTCAACCGTCAGGGTCGAAAATTGGATGACCAGGCCCGTCTGCAATTAATGGCTCTACAACGTCTCCGAGTGCTTGTCAGGATGTTGATCATAAGTCAGTCAATTTTCGCCTTTCGAAACACCAAGCTTTTCTGCGCGTTCTTGCTTGCTTGGCCGCTTCTTCCGCTTCTTCTTTGATTTCTGTTCTGGGACCATTGTGCCATTGTCGTGATTGGAGGCATGCTCCACTGAGCTTCCTTCTGCTGGCCGGTCTAGGGCTGGCGACGCCTGAGTTGATATTGAAGCTGAGGAACCTTCGAGGTTCATAGGTGAGCTCGTAGCGCCGATCAGTTGGGAATTTGCAGCTGTTGAGGATATTGCTGTGTCTTCTAATTTTCGCTTGTTGGACGTCTCCTCAAATCTGATATGAGCTCTGGCTTTTTCGTCGGCTTGCTGTTGAGCTCGCTTGCGATCATAGATCTCATTGCCAGCCTTGTCATCTCCAATCAGCGCCACATCACGCTTGCAAAGTACTGTAAAACTAAGGGGCAATACCAGAGCATGCTTGATGAATCTTCCGGCAGCAGGCTTATCCAGGGTAGATCCTCTCTTGCTTGCCCCTGTTTCTGCTTCGGTGATCTTCGCAAAATATTGCTTGACGCGAACCAATTCGCGGAAGACAGGATGTTCTTTTGCATCGACCTCATTAAGCCGTAGATACGCTAAGAGATCAGTAAGTGAAAAATATTCGACTGAAACAGGGTAAGCCTACAAAACAATAGCGATTCGATAGCAAAAGTAGCTAATACATATAGCTGTGCCTTGTCTAACAGGGGCAGTCTGCCAGCTATATCGGATAGGTTCTTCTGAAGTAGCGGAGCAATTGCATCTTCCAGATCATCGATATCATCATCAAGCTGTTCAATGAGCGGCACCAGATCAACAGGATCCATCACAGCTTAAAATCTCAGCCTCTACTGCCCGGACAGCTGTTTTCCGCCTATACGAGTGACTCGCAAAGTTCATTTTCTGACAACTCCAAAATTCAGATATCGAATCCCGTGGGGTAAGCGCCGGATCTGCGGGCCGCACTCTTAGCGCGGCTTGGACATGGTGAGATGATGCTTCGACTTCAGTATATTTTTTAGAATTGTTTCAACTTTTAAGCAAGACGTCCGGTCCTGTCAATACGCAGCAGAAATCATTCACCGCAGTCGTTTCACTATCATCGCTTCTCCTGATGAGTTCCAGCACAATTCTACTATTCGAAAAATAGTACTGGCTTGCGGCCATCAACCTGTCTTTCTGTCTCCGCTCGCAGCGGCCGCTTCTGCGGACTTGGACCGTCCCTTGGTCCTACTCTCTAGCATGGAGTCGCGGTGACATCATTGTAGACCGTGGGGTCAGGGGACGAGGCTTTTGTACCTCCTCTGTCCGGCTTTGGTGGCGCGAACGCGACCGAGAAGAGGTCGCCGCGGAAGGGGGCTCGTATCAGCAAGCAGGGCCAAAAGGTGATGAGTGGGCTTCGGCATTCGACTCTGCCATTCATGGAGGTGCGCGACAATCGCGGCGGAAAGACGTCCCTCGGAGGATACACATCCTCGGAGTGGGCAACGTGGGCTTGTTCCTAGCACATTCGCTGGCCGGGATTCCCAATCGGCCACCCATAACACTTCTTTCTCATAGAAAAGGTTCCCAGAGGAGTTGGAAAGAAGCAGGCGAGCGTATCAAGGTGGTTACAGATGGCTCGTCCCAAAGTCGCCACGGCTTTGATCTGGAATATGTTCCACCAATGCTGTCTATGTCTTCAGCAACCCTGAATCACGAAAATGCCTCTATCAATCATCCTTCGGGCTCTTCGCAAGGGTCAATCATTTCTGACGTGGTCGAGAACATCGAATCAGAGGGTACCGCTGAAAATCACACGTACGAGACACAGCCTCCGCTAGCGCAAGGAGACGATGGGATCATATGGAACCTTGTTGTGTCCGTGAAAATTTCTACAACAATTCAAGCACTCTCAAAGGTGGCTCATCGCTTGTGTCGAGATTCGTCAATTCTATTCCTGCAAAACGGTATGGGCATGCTGGACGAAGTCAATGAGAAGTTGTTTCCTGACGTTGAGACGCGACCTAATTATATAGTGGGAGTGATCAGCCATGGGGTTAAACGGTTAGAGCATTACGCCGTTGAACATGCTGGATTTGGTACTATCGCTATAGGCATTCTACCTCGTAAGCCCGCGGAATCCTTTCTGTTCCCCAGTTCGGCTCGCTATCTTCTCCGAACTTTGACAAGGACGCCAATCCTTGCAGCGGTACCGTTTCCGCCGACGGACCTCCTGCAGCAACAGCTTGACAAATTAGCTGTGAACTGCATTATCAACCCGTTGACCGCGATTTTCGATTGTACCAATGGAGAGCTCCTCAATCAATTCAGCGTGACAAGGATTATGAGGCTTCTCTTGGCGGAGGTCTCGCTAGTCATCCGCTCCCTGCCAGAATTAGACGGTGTTCCGAATAAGAATCTTCGTTACGATCCCCAGCGGCTCGAAGCCATGGTCGTTGTTGTCGCGACGAGAACAGCGAAGAATGTTAGCTCCATGCTACAGGATGTCAGACAGCACACGAAGACCGAGATCGACTACATCAACGGCTACGTTGTTCGGAGAGGCGAGGAAATGGGCATCAAGTGCGTCTTGAATTATATGCTGCTCCAAATGGTCAAGGCCAGGGGCAACATGGTGCAGCAAAGGGACGAGGACAAGTTGCCACTTGGTTTGCAGGACAGTTTGGTGGCACATTCAAAGGTCACGAAGAGGAATTGATCAATGTAAGGCATCGAGCGTTTAGCGAAGGAGTCAGAAGGCGCATCTTTTGAGTTTTGACAATGAAAACAAAAGCGCATTTTACAGACCGACGCTTCATTCAACTGCCTGCTGTACGATATTTCTAATCTGCTTCCACCTCCCGATCAATGTGTCTTTTTGGCTCTGCAAGCCTGGTGAGTGCAGTCCCTTCAAAGCTTTCAATGCTTCCACTGCCTCCCATAGATACACTTCCAGTATATTCTCAACGATAAAGGCATCCGCTTCGTATTCGTCCTGTTTGCTGGCATCGTCACTCAGACATTGGCCTTCTCGGAATTTCGTCCACTCCTTCGCGTTAAGAGTCAGAGTTCGAACGGCGACTTGTGTACGGAAACATAAGCCTTCAGCGGTGAGTCTATAGTCCCTGCAGCCATATTTAGCCCTGGTAATCGTCTTCGCTTGAAGGACCTCAAACCCGAGGTAACCAGCCGTTTCTAGCCTGTTCCTTCGAAGCTTAGACTTCAGCATGTTTGGTAGTAGTAGGTCGTCTACTGGTAAAAAGTCCCACTTGTTGGTTTCGAGCACAAATCCATCTCACAAATATTTCAGTATAGCACAGCAACAGGAAACGTGGATTTCTCACATTCAACAAGCAGAAAGTCATTACTATGGCTACCATACGAGAAAAATATCTCCTCGCCAGCATCTGCTCTCCATCAACGATGGCACCAGCAAGTGCCTGGCAGCTTCTAAACTTACCGTAGGCTCTATCAGCAGTGACTGTGTACCCGTTCTCATCGAAAGCAACTCGACACTGATACTTAGCCTCTGCATCCACAGGGTGTATCCTACTTCACTTACCCCATGATCAGCATGATTGAAGAAATCCGCAAAAGGACACAATGCCATGCGGTCATCCTTAGGCCTCGTCGCCTTCGATCCCGGCTCTTCGTGGTAGAAGCTCCTCGTGTTGACAATAAGCCAGTAATAGAGATACGTATACCTAGCCATGCTGGGGAGTGTCCTGTTGACTATGTCCCAATCCCTCTGGAACTTCTTCTCCTGTTCATCGAGAAGTCCGCCGCTCGTTTGGTTGCTGAATTTACTGACCAGAGGGTGCGCCCAGCAGCCATTCCCAATGGCTGGTGGCAGAAGGGAGCAAACGCTACGACAGCCCTTGTTATCCACTTCATATCGAGTGCGCAAGTCCTCACGCCATAGCATGGGCATGCAAACCTCAAAGTCGGTCATGGACGGCCATGTAGATCGCCACAGCGCATAAGGTTCAGTGTTGTCGCCGCCGAATGCTAGAAAAGAGGCCAGCAAGCCATGAAGCGTGATGTCTCCATGCTTCTCTTTGAAGTCTTTCGGAACAGAGTGTTCGGTCAGGAGCGCTGAGGTGGGTATATCGACGAGCTCATCGCCTGCCTATACCGCACTCAGCCCGGGAACTCCAGCACAAGAGGTCTCCGAAGCAGTGTACTTCTACGCGACGCTGTGCGATAATCCCTAGACCCCCACGTGGGACACGAGAAGCCTGAACTTTGTTGATTCTGATTCCTTGCAATAAGGACCATGCTGTGAAAGCTTCATGCACGGGATCTGGGAGGTCGCTCTCGGACTCGGACGCTGTAGACATGTTTTGATGAATCGCTACATCATGCGCTCTCTCTTTGTTTTTGCATGCTCACACCAGCGGCACTCATAATTGTTAATGACAGGTTGCTCACAGTGATGGAGGACAAATGATGGAGCCACAAACGACGACCGAGGAATTGACCAATCACAGTCTTGCGTTGCAGACCTCTTTAGGGTCAGGGAGTATGTGACTGTATTAATTCGGACGTTTTCCGTACAACGATCATGAGTAGAAGTATAGCACTCATGAAACACCTTGATCTCCTGAGACTGCCTCCAACCCTTCGTCTCGCGACTATCTGCTTTAGCAGGCCATTTTCAGTCCTCAACCGGCCCCCACCCAAGTACGAAGGCCATGTCCCCCTCAACACCCTCGAGCGCGGCGCCCTCGCTGCAGGCTCGGCAGTTATGTCCCTACTCAACCCTCGACGAGGAGGTACGCTTGTTCTGTCGATAACGTCTATCTGTATATATGTACCCTGCCTGACTACCTTCCATAGACCTCATCGCTGCGCTAGGAGAAACCACCTCAACCCCCTACTTCATCTACCGCCTTCGCGACGCCATGCTCTCCTCTCCTACCGGCCGACGCATCCTCCGCGACCGCCCACGTATAACCTCTCAAACTGTGTCACTTGCCCACCTACGGACGCTCCCCTCAGACAGCGTCGGCCGCGCGTATGCCTCTTGGCTCGACCGTGAAGGCGTAACCCCCGACACAAGGGACAACGTACGCTATATGGACGACGAGGAGTGTGCCTACGTGATGCAGCGCTACCGTGAGTGCCACGACTTTTACCACGCGCTGACTGGGCTCCCGGTTATGGTAGAAGGTGAGGTGGCGCTCAAAGCGTTTGAGTTCGCGAATACGCTTTTGCCGATGACGGGACTGAGTCTGTTTGCGGTGACGAGGTTGAAGAAGGCCGAGCGGGCGAGGTTTTGGAGTACATATTTACCGTGGGCGGTCAAGAATGGGTTGAGGTCTGAGGAGGTGATCAACGTCTACTGGGAGGAGGTGCTGGAGAAGGATGTCAATGAGTTGAGGCGGGAATTGGGGATTGAGCAGCCGCCGGATCTGAGAGAGACGAGAAAGACCGAGAGAGAGGCGAGAAGGGCGGCGAAGGAAAAGCGGGAAAGATTGGGAGGTTTGGCGGGAAATTGACGGAAACAGTATCTGATGCAGGCCACGGAGCCGTAGAATCATACTTTCTCGACGTCCTAGACCTTTACAACCTATCGACATGCCGGGCCTCTTCGCAAACAGGGAGCCCATACCAACGCCTTGCAATGCACCCTAATAACATGTTCCCCTCATCCATCTCATAAGTCCAACAAATCGTCATCATCATCCCAGCCTCCTCTCCTCTGTACTCGTATCTTCCCTCCTCCTCCACCGCCCTCGTTCTCCTCCTTCTCAGCCATAGCGCCTAACAACTCTTTCAACTGCTCCTCCGTAACTTTCGATCTTAGCTGCCCACTCTTCGCTAGCATAATAAGCCGGTTCTCAACATCCGCAGCGCGTGACTCTTTCACCAGTCGGATCCGCCCCAGACGATCAGCGGCTTCGGGAGTTAAGACTTGGAAGAGGATCGAGTTGCGGGCTTCGGCTGGTGAGACGCGGAATTAGAATGTCGAAGGTGGATGTGGGATAGAATAAGTAGATCCGTACCCTCTTGTTGTCTATCGAGATGTTGGTAAGGTGCCGATATCTGGGCAAGGAAACGTACTTTCGCTGTTCCTCCTGACCTCCCCCACCACCACCACTGGGTGCTCCGCCTTGCTGTTGTTGAAGTTGCGCAAGGCGGCCCTTCCTGATCTGATCGATGTTAGCAAGAAGAGAATCGGAGGTCGTCGAATAGAGGGAAGGACTTCTTCTAGATCTGCGTCTGACATGATGGACGGTTGAGACGCTTTGGAGGCTGTCGCGGCTCGACTCGGCTTTAATGCAGAAGCCCTAATTGCGCTTCTTGGCGTCTTTGGGTGACAACAAAGTAAAGGTTGAACACTCCGGGGTCGTTCCATCAAATCACTTCTTGACAGCTGCAAAGAAACAGTCGGTGCTTAGGGAGATATATTGATCTCTGCGTAACTACAAAAGGCTTTTAATGCGCAAGCTGGGGTAGATCAACCAAGTTCAATAAATATCCCCAGCAACGGCAAAAAGTGGTTCACCCTATCCTTAGCATGGCTTCAGTGCAGGATCTGTGAATCTGCCTATGTACTTGTGTGATATATCGACTCATGAGGTCACAGCTTGACACCTATTTTGGATGCATGCTATCCACCATGCCTACATGCGTGATCCTGTCCCCAAACTCCTCGCTAAGCCGCCCAGAGTAGCCTCTAATCCTCCTTTCCTTCGTCATCCCTCCGGGGTTCGAAGTTCAGCTAGAGAATTAGTAGAGGCTACTATTGTAGTGAGGTCGTGACTCACTTGGTTACCATTGTACAGCTGATGGTCCTCCTTATCGGAGCGCTGATCCTGTAAAGTACGGACATTGATCTTCGATGCGGCGGACGTCGCTTGCTGTGCATCCTGACTGGAACCGGATGCTGCTTGCTGAGCCTCTGAATTGGCCTGTCCAACACCAAGGAAGGTGCTCAGGGCCCCCGTGATCATTCCGGCTCCCGTCGATAGCACGTTGTAGCCTGTAGACACCCCTTTTGACAGTAGGCCTGATTCGCCAGCATAAGCAGCTGTGTAACCTTGGACTGGGACCATGACAAGCGTGGCACTTGGTGCGAGGCCTAGAGATTGAAGGCTCTCTTCTTCCTCCGATATGGATAAGGTTCGATTTGGCATTGGACTGAGGATCTGCTTGAAAGTATATGGTGTGTCTCCATCCGATCGTTGTTTCTCTATCCAGGGACGTACATGGCTGCGCAATGTCTGATCCGAGGGAAACCGCTGACGGATAGTACTCCCATCGAAGAGGCGCACTTGTACGGCGCATTCTTTCGAGGTTTTTGGCCTTGACTGGGCTGCTTCCTGGGCCAGCTGCTGATTCGCGAGCCCATCGACCCCATCATTCCCTTCAGCTTCTGCTTTGGCAAGCGCTTTGCGTTGTTGTTCTTTTTCCTTCCTAACAGCTTTGTCATTCTCAATCTCCCTCAATACCCTTTCGCGCTCCTGCTTCGCATCCTGTTGTCTCCTCCGCTGTTCTTGAGCATAGCTTGCTTGCTTCGCCTTTGCCGAGTCGGGGTTCTTAATTATCGCGTCTAGTCGAGCATCAGCTTTAGCCTTTTTTTCTGCTTTCTCGGCAGCATCCTTGTCCTTTTTGTCTCTTTCAAGCCGCTCACGTCGTTCTGCAAGGAGATTCTGCACCGTAGAAGTGGGTCTCGGTGCTGAAGGAGATGCAGGTGAAGTATTTCTTGGCTCCTCTGTGGATGGGTTCGTGTTTTGCGGGACCAGAGTGGCCTGAGAGGAAGTCGGGTCGTCTGCTCCCGTAGCGGTTGAATTGGAACTCATGTTCGAACCTCCGCCCTGAGGATTTGTCAGGAATTCTGTGCCTTCATCGGATGCGTTCATGTTCTTGAATGTCCGTAGTATAGCCTCTGTGAATTGCTTTTGGTCGAGACCAGCAGACAAGCAGAGTAGAACGCGGCCATTGCTGGTGAGATTGTCAGCGTATATCTAGCGCTATCCACTTCCTGGAGAATAATGTCTGTCGCGTACTGAAGAAGTAGTAGCGTTGGTACGGTAGGGACTGGGAAGTAAGCCGACAGATAGCCAGCTTCATTTGATCCAGAGGTCATTCGAAGAATAATGGCTTTCTCTGTCAGAGCTGACGCGACCTAACGCAGAATGGCATCAGCTTCTTACTCCCACTTTCCTAGGCGGGATCGTACTTCATCGTCCACGAGGAATCTGTTCTCCCATAGTGAACTTTCCTCTGATTCGTCTTGCTTGATCGACAATTGTGAGCCATCTGCCATGGATACAATCGAACTACATTGGAGAAACTCACTTCTCACGAAGCATGCGACTAGCTTGGATTCTGCCAAAGCCAGCGCAATACCTGATTGTAGATCTCCTTCATAGAACATGACTGAATTCCGAGCCCCCAGCGCTCACTGAAACTTGTCTTTGTCCAATTCGTTATCAAATGTCGAAGGTAGTCGCTGCCTGGGAAGCCTAGAGCATCACCCCACATCTAACTGCGTATCTCGGGCCGACATTCCTCCGTAAGTAGACCAAACACCAAAGTTCTCAACCTCGGTCCGATATTGAATAGGTCAAGTATCGAGATATTGAGACTGCCGTCTCTGCCGCAGCTCGGGTTACCGCCGCAGCTTTGACGGGCTCACAGCATTTCTGGAATATGAGACATGGAGTAGTGCGACTTGGACATCTGATACCGACTCAGATTTCCATGCTGCGAACTCTTTGCAGGAGCGGACATACCTTCAAGTACAATCCGAGCTCCCTCGCTCAACGTCGACTTGCACACAACCCTGCAGACGACCCATTGTTCAAATCGGTCGTCGACGATCCGCCAAATTTAGTCCGCGCTGGGCGGCGTCATGGCGCGGGCTTGATCATCTTGGGTACGCCGAAGAAACTGAGAATTCTTGCCATCTCATGAAATTGACATACAAGACTAGCCTTGATTCCAATTACAGCCTTCGCTCTGGGGACATGGCAGGTCTTCCGACTTGGCTGGAAGACCGAACTCATAGCGAGGTTTGAGGACCGCCTCATACGAGATCCGCTCCCTTTACCACCCAGGATTGACCCTGCAGTAATCAAGGATTTCGATTATCGCAGGGTTTATGCGACCGGTCGTCTGCGGCATGACCAGGAAATGCTTATTGGTCCTCGTATCCATGATGGAAAGAATGGTTATCTCGTTATTACACCCCTAGAACGTGAGACTAGTGGAGCTACTATTCTTGTCAACCGCGGTTGGATACCAAAAACCATGAAGGATCAAAGAAATAGAGTCCTGGGATTACCGGAGGGCCAAGTCACCGTGGAAGGCCTCTTGAGAGAACCTTGGAAGAAGAATATGTTCACACCGGAGAACAAGCCAGAGTCGAAGGAATTTTACTTCCCTGATGTTGCGCAGATGGCGAAACTCACCAGTAGCCAACCGGTCTGGGTTGAAGAGACCATGGGTATGGGCCGCGACTTCGATTGGCTCAGCGTAATACTAAGGTGATGAGCAGTTCAGGACCTTTTAGTAGCTTACGATAGGGAGTCGAAAGGAATCCCGATCGGGCGAGCTCCAGAAGTAAATCTGAGGAACAACCACACTCAGTATATCTTCACATGGTAAGGTTCTTCTACGATCATTGTGTACATCCTTGCATAACTCCTCATACTGCTCGATATGAAACGTTATAGGCTAAAGGTGTGCTCCGCAGGTATGCATTATCTGCGGCCACCACGTTCATGCTGTGGATCCTCGTGAAGAAACCACCAGGGAGTACCACACGCAAAGTTCGACAAAGCAAAGAGTAATAATCGGCTCTATCATTACAATCTATGCATGCTGATGAAAGCCAGGTGGTAATTCTTCGGGTCAGACCGGCGGTGGGACTGGATTCACGATTAGCCGTGGCCTTTCTGCCCCACGGAGGCAGTCTACCTCGCAGTGTGATGTGACGCACATTATCGCCTACGGGCCTACTTGTGGACCCCAACCTCCATCCAGGAAGAAAACTGCGCTAGTCGCAACTTCTGCCGAAACGGCATAGGCTCGTAGCTTCAGCCCATGAGCATGAGAAGAGCATCAGAACATGCCGTACGGCCCTTCATGCATACACTTTTCTGCTGATGCAACGACCTTGGGCCGCACCCCAGTGATGACCGCCTACCTGCAACGATACCTACACCGGGCTAGGCCGATACAATGACAGCACAATGAACTCCTACTCTATCAACGCAGGGTTCCAATTCACGCGCAGGTTCGATCCTGGCAAATCGTCATTGCCTGAAATACTGGTTCTACCAGCATTACACTCGTCAATCCTGGTAAGAGCTCGAAATTGACACCTACTGTGCAGATTATCCATCGGGTGGCATGGTGCAATCTTCAAGGAGATTCCAGATGAAAATGGTCTCATGCGTTCTGTGATCCTCTACTGGATGCTTTGGTGAAGCGGATCAGTCGCTGTGACAGTTTGCCATGACAACTATCTTTCTCCATCGGTGGCTCAGCCCATCTTAAGGACGCCGGTACGATTTGCCAAAAATCTGTGCCAAGGAAAATTACACCCTTTGTGGCCACTATACGGGGCGGTTAGACGCTACCTATCTTACGCAAACATCCACATTCAGCAAAGTTTTCGAATTGGGTGAGCCATGCGTTGCTGATAAGATCGCTTCTGCTATCAAGATCGAGTCCAGAGTTTGAACCCGCAAAATGTACTGCTAGCCTGGAATTTTCCGAAACCACGATGTTCATCACATACTTTATCACTTTCCGATGAGAAGCTTTCCACATCGTCACAATTAGATCATAGTAAATGTTTAAATCAGATCAGCTTTGGCTTACAGAAAGAGGCATCATCAAGTATTCTTTCCTCTCCTATGATATCTGAAGATGACCTTCCATTGGAGACTGACACTGGATGGTATGTCTGCAACCCGCTGTAAAAGCTCACGGGCCCCAAATTCGACAATCCGCCCTCGATCGGGACACTCAATTAATTGGTTGGCGTTTGGTAGCGCCCTCCGCGCGGTTCTAAGCAAAATAGCTTATCGATAAGGTACCCGCGAGTGTAGATTTCGTACCAAACATTCTTCCAATCTATCTCCAAAACTTGTCGGGGAAGGACCACGCCGGAATGGTTCAATTAGCATCAACTAGTCCAGGCGCAGCTCCCGATCCCATACCATCCACAATGTCACAAGCCTCCACGACATCAAAGAAGCGGAAGCGCGAGGGACACGACGAGTCCAAGGCGCCGCTCAAGAAGACAAAGTCACCGAAGACTCAACAGGATGATGATGCAGATCTGGATCTTGAAAAGGAAATTAACATGGCAATTGGAAGGTTCGACAGTCGCTTCCTCGCCGATCATGTTGCGCAGCGCACAAAGCGGTTTCAACCAGATTTGAGCTTTGTGGAGCTGGAAGACCGACACATCTCAGGTGTTTGCGCCCAGATATCATAGACCTGTTCTCGATCGGTGAGAGGCTGCTAATTAATGTAGAGACGGCCTTTGTGGATACCAGCGAATGGGAAACCCCACGAACCCTTGAGAATTTGCCCGGATACCTTCGCAAGTATGGGTTTAAATCAAAGCGGGCAGCAGCTACAACGATAGCCTCTAAGAAAGTTGGATGTCCACACACGCTCGTCATCACAGCTGCAGGCTTACGTGCCGCAAACGTTACAAGGTAAGTTATGGCGCTCCTCTCAGGCACGTGCTAGCTGTTGATAGAACTCAGGGTGCTCCGCACGTTCCAGACAAAGGACGCTACCGTGGCCAAGTTATTTGCCAAGCACATCAAGCTGAAGGACGCCATCGAATATGTCAAGAAAACAAGGTACGGCAGTCCCTCATGGTATATAGCATGTTGAATACATGCGTCTCAATGCACTGTTATTCCTTGCTTCGAGGTCGTTATGCCTGTTACTATGCTGCGTGCATGCCAATTAGAAGAAATCTACTTAAGATCATTTTAGAATGGGTATTGGTGTCGGAACCCCCGCGAGAATCATCGACCTTCTAGACGCAGGTTAGTCTATAACCCAGTTCGCCCCATCGGATCTATTAACTCGTATCGTGAAGGAGCTCTATTGACCGAGAATCTGGAGAGACTTCTTGTGGATTTCTCTCACATTGATCAGAAAAAGCGTGGGATTCTGGACATGAAAGAAACACAGCAGCCACTGATGCAATTGTTGAATAGAGACGAATTAAAAAGCCGCTTTGGCGGAGGCCATGAAGGGCTAGATCTGTTCTTCTATTGACAGTAGGCATGAAAAATAAAGCTGTACAGGCCGGGTCAAGGTCCCACTGCTCTCCGATTCACTGCCTTAGCACATGGTCATTGAATCTGTTCAAATCCAATATTAGAAAAAGACTTCGCTCTATGTCTTTTACAACGGTAGTGCCATGTCTGGAGACGGTCCGACATGGTCCCGCTGGCGCGTTACCACGAAGCGAGATAGACAAGTTTGGGTTCACAGAACTAGACGGTTTGATTTCCTCCGTCTCTACCTTCGCATCTTCGCACCTTCCCGGCAACTTGATAAAACCCCATGGGAAGTAGAAGGTGCTCCACAGAGATCTTTGCGGGCTACAGCATTCCCTGCTAAATCTAGTCCGGGTGTCTCAACTCCCACCACGCCATCTTATTCCATCCGCCTCAAGGAGAACCTTGCTTTTCTGGATTTTTGTCTGTCCTTACAGCAAGGCGTCCTCTAGGCCTCAGGACCTCCAGCACACATTCGGCTTCACTCAGCCGCAGCTGTTCTCGAGGCATCAAGATGAATTTTCTCGCGATTACTCTAGTACTCTGGGTCACGTACGGTGTTGCTGCTGCAGCGGGTTCAGACGCGCCAGGTATGTTCCTTGTTCCATTCATCAATCGATGTGCACGTATCTAACAGCCACCAGGATGTGTCACAAAATGTTGGGAGAATTCCAAGTATGTGACTGCTTGCAACAACGAGATGCAATGTCTCTGTGAGGATACAGAATTTCAGAGTGTAAGCTCACCCAGACTCCCCACATCCACTTTTGTGGCTAATCCTGTCCCCGTGGATAGACTGTCCTCCAATGTCTCTACTCTCAATGTCATACCGCCCAATTTGGCTCAGCGCTTCACCATGCACTCTCCGAGTGTTCAGGATACCCCGCGGCCACCCTGAACGACTTGCCTCCATTGATCCGTCATCAAGGTCTCCGCAAACGGGCAATAGAGGATCAGCCCTTGGCATCAGTCAAACCCCTAGTCTCAGCTCACCAGGCGTTTGCCTCAGCCCACCAAGCTGTCGCTTCTGTTCAAGCGGTGCGTTCCGTACAACGTCGCTTCGTCAGTGCGTCTGCTGTCGCCAACTTTGTTCGGCCAACGCGCAGCGCCTACGTCAGTGCTGCCCGTACCAGTACAAGAGCGCTTTCAACCAAGTCTACGCTTCCATCTAATTTCGATGATGTCGGCTACAACGAGAGTCTGGCGCCAACCGGAGTCATCACCAGCAAGGTCCTCCCATCTCAGACAGCTCTCGCATCCGTCATCAGTGGCTTTGGCGTGGGTGGCACCGAGCCTCATGTCCGTCTTGGGAAAGCGGACGTTTCGCCTTCTAGCGCTCAGTATTCGCCCATTGATTCTAGTATGAACAGTACCAAAGGTCCAATGAGTTTGACGAATGTTGCGCCTACACCAACCGCGACCCCACCAATCTTCGGTACCGCAGGGTCTCACTATTCTGTAATGCTTAATGCATCGACTTCGGCATTGTATTCACCCGGTACAGCCCCAACGGGGGTTGGCTTCAATGCTACCACACCTTACAAGAAGATCCGAAGGGATCGTTAGACCTATCTTGGAGCAATGAGCGGCCTCGTCAACTGTCAAAACCTTCACGGAATCGAAGTCTCCTTACCCGCTTCCAAATTGCTGTCTGGGACGCTGGTATAGTCCTGCCGTTGTGGGACCTCATACCCCATTAGCAGTTCAGCATAAATATCGCTCGATGATGGATAGATATTGGCCCTTGCATCATCGGAGCTTTTGTCGCAGATTCCGGACTAGCATGACGGCGATGATGTCGGATGCAGCTTGTTTCTAATGCAGTATAATTCCAATGTACAGTCTTCATTGCCAAAGGAAAGTGGCAAGACATCTTAAGCGACAGCATTTTCGGCATCATTAGTTTAGTGGCTTTCAAGCCTTCGGGCTCATAGATGTAATGTTCGGTACCAAACCAATACGTATACATTCCTCTTTGATATCGTGTGTTCACACGCCCCTGGAGCTTCGCAGAAACCATGGAGAGTGGATTGAGAAAGAGGCAGTGGCGTTGAACTTGGGATGGTACATCCAAAGAACCCTACTTTCAGCCGCGCGGCAAGCTCGCCTAGTCAGCAATTATCTTCAATCCGATCCCTCCAAACTGTGCACAAGTAACAATCATTACGATAATCTTACAATTATCTCACTTAGATTGTTCTGAATGTTTCGAATTCAAAATCCACGTGTCGCGCTGAGAAGTCTTTGCAGAAGCAGTCACAGTGATTGAGGATGGCTTGAAAACTTGGGGACAATCACAAAACTTCGATACATTACTGAAGCTCAGGTATTGTAAGACGTCGAGATCTGCTTGACGGCCTTCCGCTCCCAAAGAATTTTATACATTGAACTCAGTCGACGAAGCGTGCGTATCTTTCAATTTGGAACGTAGTCCATACCGATGGACCAAAGCACCCAGCCAATCCTTCGTCTCAGAGGCGGCGGAGCAGATCAGAAACGCAAAGAAGCTCGCAAACGAAAATTTGAACAGCTACGTCATGAACACCCGATAGCTTCTTTGATAGGCGAGGCAAAGACCATAGATGGTCCATCCGAGCAGCAAGCGCAGAAGCGGCGAAAGCAAGCTCCAGATTCGTCTTCTAGCTCCGAGGCCGCAGCCGTTCCAGAGATCAACCGGGCCGATGAAGCTCAAGCCGAAGAACAATCAATGCCATTGCCCGAACCAGATGGCCATGAAGCAGAGGAGGGGAATAGTGGGCCTCCCAAATCACAGAGGTTTATCGTATTCATTGGTATTCTCTCAATCTGGTTCGATTTGTGGAATGAAGATTGAAAACTTCCAGGAAACCTACCATACACAGCGACCACGGCTTCGATAACCGCGCACTTTGCCAAAGTTCAGCCGACTTCCATCCGCCATCGCACTGATAAAGAAACGGGCAAATCCAAGGGTTTTGCATTCCTAGAGTTCGCTGCTTTCGATCGTATGAAAACGTGCCTGAGATTGTTTCACCACTCGGTGTTCGATGATGGGCAGAGCCCGACGCGGAAGATCAATGTTGAATTGACGTAAGTTTCTCTGTTCAGCGTCACTTGGCCTATCCTGTTGTTATTCTTTGCCGCGGGTGCTCCGTCGAATGTCGACCAGTTCCACACAGGATGCTGCTGACGTATGTAGCGTTGGGGGCGGTGGAGCTAAGAGCACAGAGCGGAAGTCGAAGCTCAAGGCGAAGAATTGGAAATTGAGTGAAGAACGGCGGAGAAGAGCAGAGGAAGAGGCTAAAGTGGACAGAAAGGAAGCTCACAAGAAGGGAGAAGTAAAGGGTAGGCAGCAAGAACAAGCCGTAGACAGGCCGGAAGATAATGGTCTTGTAACCAATAACAACGGAGATATTCACCCTAGCAGACGCAGTAGATTGTCCGTAGCTTGAAATATTATCCGGCCTGCTGACTTCATTGAGATTTTAATTTCGCAACTTGAAGTCTACGCTGATCCACTCAACATCATAACGCTATCTACAATGCATGATCAGTATATCCTGAATCACTCAATCAAGACGCGGCCCCTCACAGCTGAAATATAGGAAATCTCTGACCCGTCGATACTACCTATGATCTCAGGACTACACCTCGTTGGAACCCCCTTATAGTATTACGCATTTCGGCTTTGGCTTTTGTGGCTTCCCGACAGGTCTCGGGTTCAGTACAGCACTGCAATTGTCAGCCTACACATGAAGCCGTACTCCTTTGAGCTGGACCTACCGTATCGCCTCGTCGAACACACTCTTGAGGTTCCTTTGTGTGAGAGCAGAACATTCCAGATACTTATGTGCCCTGATCTCTTTAGACACCTGAAGCGCCTGCTCATACGACACCGGCTCCATCCTCTTCTGTCGGAGCGACTCCATTGTACCTCGGTCTTCTCTCAAGTCCAGCTTCGTGCCGACCAGGATGATAGGGACGTTTGGCGCGTGGTGTTCTATTTCTGGGAACCACTTCGCCTTTACGTTGTCGAAGGAAGGGGGGCTGACGATGGAGAAGCAAATCAAGAATACGTCGGTTTGTGGGTAAGATAAGGGTCGCAGTCGGTCGTAGTCCTCTTGGCCAGCAGTGTCCCAGAGTCCCAAGCTAATGGGCTTTCCGTCGACCATGACGCTGGCGGAGTAATTATCAAAGCTGTAGGTTATGTCAGCCCAGGCCGTTTACAGGTAGGTCCGCAGTCCTTACACAGTAGGTATATATTCCCCCGGAAAAGCATTGGTGGTATATGAAATGAGAAGGCAGGTCTGTGGAGTAGGTAAGCGCCGTTGCTCGTCTATCAAGTGGGCATGAGTCGGACCTTGCCCACAGCGCCGTCCCCTGTCACAACACACTAAAAGTCCCCCTTGTCAGCGACACTTGACCGCCATGTTCCAGGACGAGCGAAATACTTTCAACGATTGCGTTGGCGCGCCAGCCATTGCAGGCAGGGATGGCTGCGTTCGAGGTATGGAAACTGGTCGAGGCCGAAAACGGTGAATGTATTTTACGCTGTCATAATTTGATCAGGCGCCGCGTCAGACACGAGTTGAAGAACATACGAGATCGACTCTAGAAGCTCGTCGGACTGCTTCAAGCACTGCGCAATCCGCGCAAGCTCATCCAACAAACACGCCAGCAGCCAGTAGAAGCTCGGGATCCGCACCGCAGGCCTGCTGATAGGGTTATATTGAAGTGATCCGCGACGAATGAACGGTGCTTTTAGGCGTGGAGGAATGTGGAAGCTTGGTGCCAGTATCAGAATTGCTTTAGAGTGTGCATTGACTGAGTTGAGTGCTTGCTCGAGCGGCCAGGGATGGACCTTGGACGTCTCCAGTTTCAGGGTTCAGGGACCCTTATCGTGCCAAGCAGGTTTCTATGCCGCAGCCAGGAAGGTGCCAAGGTTTTGGTGGGGCCACCACACAAATCGTGGTTTTTCGCGCAATTGAATTAAAATCTCTTTCACCTATTTAATTAGCATTCTAATTAGGCAATATCTAAAGCCTTTAGTATAATCGTGTAATCTACATGTTTCGTAATTCTCTTCTCGCTATAACGCTTGTCCTAGATTGATCGCGTCGGGTCGGGTTATCGAGTTCGAGCTAAGTTCCTGGCCCGCCAAGATTCGGGTCAGGTCAGGATTTTGATATCGAAAAGTCGATTCGAATCACAATGTTAATATCAAGTATTCGAGTCGAGTTACGATATTAATATCGAGTATCGACTCGAATGTTCAACTCGACTTGCCAAGACATAAAGCGATTTAGTAGTAGAATTTGTAAACATAAATTGTGTGTTAAATTTTATAATTTTTTTCTTAAAATGTTGCATAGTAATGCAATTAGATAATGCAAATAACAAGAAAATAATAAAGAAAAAAATTGATTTGTTCTTAACGTATAGATTTTTCGAAAATTGTGACGTAATAGATTCAAAAATAGAAATTCTTAATATTATAACAATATTTTCGATTGCTTAGCGATTCGAGTTAATAACTTAAATCAAGTTAAAAATTAAGTTAATATCGAATCGAATTACAATATTGATATCGAGTATTTAAATTAAGTTACGATGTTAATATCGAGTATTTGAGTTAAGTTAGAAAGTTAATATCGATTTCTAATTCGACAATTAATCTAGCTTGTTCTAATCAACGATTAAAGAACTACAATAGTCGATTATATTAAAACTAATAAAGATATTGCTTAAATATCGCATCTAGAGAGTATATCTAAACGTTAAATACGCAAGATAAGGCGTAATATTAAATTGTATATCTTTGTTATTGCCTCTTAATATTAAAGAAATTCTAGCAAGTTAATTAATAAAACAATAAAGAATAGTCTTCTAAATTATATTAATCTTTATCTTATTATTTATCTTAACAAGATGTGTCTCTATCTATATAACAAATTTAACATTATTGTCAATATTAACACAATCGCAAGAATACTTCGAAAAGAAAGATAAACGCATAAAAAAGTCAATATATAAACGCTTTTTGTACTTGTATATTAATAAATGCTTTGCAAATCTCTTATTGCGCTTTGTAAAAAAATTAGATACAATATAATATCTAACAAATACAACTATGTTAATAGAAGATATATTAATTAATATTTCTAAATAAATTTGTCGTTTGCGAAAGAACTAGCAATAGAAAATACAAATAATTGTCGCAAGATTGCAAAACAAAGATATACACAATATTTAAATAATTAAAGAGATAATTAATATTGTTAATATTTATAATTAAAGAATACATTGCTTAAATTATTTATTACAAACCTATTATATAAGTAATCTTTAATAACTTTGTTCTTAATTATGTTCTTTTACTTACTATATTAATAATTAATAAAGATTTTAATTTAATATTTTATTTAAATAACGTTTTTGCTTACAAGAGTAAAAAGCTTTAAGAAATATATAATAGTGTCAATATTATATTGACGTTTCTTTCTTTATTATAAAAAAATAATTAACATTTGCGTTTACGTTTGCGTTATAGAAGAAAAATTTAGTAAAGTTTTATTTATAAGATTCTTTAAGAGCAATTGCACTACAATATGTCTAATATTATTTTAATTGTTTGCATAGTTTTTAAAATTTGTAGTTTAACTATTTATAGATTCTTTTAACTTTATCGATAAACAAATATATAAAAATTAAGATTTTGCAACAACAATAATTGTAAATCAATATATATATATTTAGAAAAAAAGTTCAAAATTCTTATACAACTTTATCAAAGATTGTATTGACGTTAATTAAAAATTTAGTACTTGTAATATTAAGTTTTAAGTAATTAAACTTTGTCAATTTGCAATGTTGCTAACAATAATTAATATTTTTAAGTTATATTATTATTATTAAAAATCCTTCTTTAAGCAATACTAATAAAAAAATATATATTTCTTGTTAACAAATATTAATGTAAGTATCTTAAAGAGACAAACAATAATATAGACGAAAAAATAGAAAATTTAACTTATTATTTATATCTTGTATCGCATTATTAAAGCTTGTATTAATTGTCTTCTTATTAAATTGCTTAATTCTTAAATAATTCTTGTAGAATTTAATTTTACAAACAAGAATAATATCGATTTCGAATAATATATTGATCGATAATTATTATTTAGTATTTGTTTTTTAACTTTGAACTATTTGCAATATAAAGAATTTCTTGTTTAGAATATTACTTGTCTCTAATATTGCATCGCAAAGAACATTGTTAAAAGCAAAATCTTTTTCGCAAACAACTTAATCGACGAAGTCTATTATAACTAACTTATCGAAAAATATTTTAACAAAATTGCTTAATAAAGCGACGAGAAAATTGTTATTTGCGTTAGACAAATATATTTAAACTCTAAATTTATCGCAAGAATATTCTTTATTTATACTACTAGTTGCTTGTTGTTTGCGACAACAATTCTTAATACGTTTTTGTTCGAAATCGAATTTTATTTAACGCTTTTGTTTACATTTGTAAATTTTAATCTTTTACTTGCGTTCGCAATTCTTTATTATATTTATAAGACGTAGATCAAACATTATTTTAACAAAATTAATAATAGAACTAGTTGTCAAAGTAGACGTCGACATAGAAGTAGAAGTCTTGAAAAACGTATATTTTCTTGTTCTTAATATATCTTTTCTATTATATAAATTGCTATTAAGATCGATTATCTTGCATTAATATTTAACAAATTTAGAAAAATTAGTAAAAATATATCGATTAATTGTATATTTTTTAACTTAATTTTTAACGTTCTTTTAATTAAGTTTATAATGCTTGTTGTCGTTTAAATAGCATTTCTCTTTGCTCTTGTTTATATATTTACAATTCTTGTATTTGTATATATTTACAATTTTTTTCGTTGTTATAATTTTGTTGTTTTTGAGTAGATTTGTAATCTTTGCTTTGCAAGTTATCTTGTTTTTTGCAATCTTTGTCTTAAGCATAAATGCAATAGATAATTTTTTTAAAAAAGAAGAATTCTTTAAATGCAATAAAAATATGTTTGATTTAATTCTACTATATAAGAAAGATATATAAACTATTATCTTTTGCTTTTTAGATCGCGAAAGAAAGCACTATTTAATGCGCAAAATTACATTAAATAGAAAATTTGTTTCTTTTCTAAGTTTTGTAACTAGTCTTTGATCAAATTTCTATTCTTTTTAAAGAATTATTGCCTCTAGTTCTAATTAATAATATAAGATAGTATTGTTCTTAGCATGCAATATTGTTTTATTTTAAATACAAATTTGAATTGCTATATAGTTTTTACTTTTAATATTACAAACGACAACAAACTTATTATCTGGTTTAAAGAAAATATTATTGTCGAAGTTGACAATATAAACTAACATATAATTCTTTAGAGCGAGCAACTTATTCTTTTTTTTCTCTTTAATTTGTTTCTTTTTCTATATAGTTTCGAATCTTTTGTTTAACAAACAACGTTCGCAACAACTTGCAATTTTGCTAGCAATTACTCGATCTTTCTTATTTAAAGAAATCTTTGTTATAGTTGTTGCATCAATAGACGCCTTATCGTCTATATCTTTATTACTATCGAATTTATTATTACTTGTAGCATCAAAATTTGCATTAAAATCAAAAAATATTTGATAAACATCGATATTAAGAGAGAGAGTCTTGTTCGCGAACTTCTTTGCGAGAGCAAAGAAACTTGTCGTCGATTGCTTCTTAACTTTGAGCTTCAATTTAGTAGCTTTAGACTTTGCAAACGACAAAAGATTATTAAAGACGACAACGACAATCTTCTTGAAGAGCTTTTTCGTTTTGGCAGACTTGCCTATAGCGACGACGACGAGAGAGGTCAAAGGGGCTATCGACGACGAAGCGAAGATAGAGAAGAATGTCGACTATACAAATATACTAAAAGCTTTACGATTGCATGCTAATTGAACAGGTAAAAGAGGTTTTAATTTAATTGCGCGAAAAACCACGATTTGTGTGGTGGCCCCACCAAAACCTTGGCACCTTCCTGGCTGCGACATAGAAACCTGCTTGGCACGATACTGGCGATGAGCCCTCACTGGTGGTCAAAGCGGCTACGGCAAATCGCTCACAGGGGGTAGCACATACAAGACAATCACGTTGACACAAAACTGTTATGCTTTCTCGACACCGCTGCTCTGCGCGTCTTCAAAGTCCTGCATGAAGTATCCCACATCCGGCAGTGCTCTGTGCTTGATTAGAAGTCTACTACTTTACAGAGCACTTGTTGACATGCCCTGAAAATGAGTGAACACAACAGGACCGTTGAGACAACTTTATGTGGGGTAGAGTACATCATCTTTCAAGATGGTGACGTGCGCCGCCAACAGCAAATCCCTTTCTACTATTTTCTTCAGGTTTTTTCCCAATGCAGCAAAAGCATGGATTGGCGGGTTCGGCTACATCGAAGCCCGTGCGCTCGAGACTCATGCTGTGTTGCTTCTGCTCCCGACGCGCAACAAGACATGGATCCAACTTCGACAACTGAAACGAGAGGATTGGAATTTCACCGATGCTAGATTTCCATACTTCGGCCCACATGCCTTGACGAAAGTCGGCGCTTTTCTTCATCGGAAACTCGGTCTGGGCTGAAGGAAATCTCCGGATTATCTTCGAAGCCTTGTTCCCATATGCTGTCGAAAACGTTTTCGATAGAAGTCATACGCCTTTCTTTGCGATAAGCTGCCCACAAGCGCTTGGGGCGCTTGTCCATTTCATGCCTGTTGTCTACTCTGTACAGTCCTTGAACACAGCAGACCCACTCCGATAACTTCTCGGTCAGCTCACATCAGCAGATGGCGTAGGACTTGCCGTAGCCCGGGGCAGAGACCTGCGCCCATTGTACGGTGTCACCGGTACAGGAATGGCAGTTCAGTAGTTGACTCGGAGGTACCTAGTTCTCTCTATCCTTTCTAGACCTAGTCTAGATATGTGTGGACCATGGGAAGCCCACTATAGCAGAATTTCCAAGCGATGTCATGCTAGACCGCGATCTCTCACTGGATCTCTCACACAACCGTCTCGTTTTGAAAACAAGGCCCTGCGTGCAGCACTCGATGAGGAGGAACCTTCCCGTCCCGTGTCTCGAGCTGCAACGCCGTGGTTTCGGAATCACTCGGATAATTCGTCATGTGGCCTTTGGCGCTCACAGCTGCTGTATCCGCGGCTAGGATCAAGCCATGTTTGCCACCGAGAATATAGGCTTCGTGAATCGAATGAGGAAGAGTGATGTGTGCAAGGCCAGAGAGAAAGGCTACGTATCTAAGAGTGGCGGCCGATACTGTCAGTGATCCAAAATACAGGCGATTTGGGGCGTTCAACTGCCACATCGGCCTGGAATCAGAATCAGAGTGGCGGATCTTACTGCACTGCAGGCGCATTATGTGCTCCGCCATTGAATTGCGCGGGAAGAATCGAGTAGGAGGCGGTTGATAGATTGCCGAGCTGTTGGATTTGGGCGCCAGATGTTCCTGCTTGGGAAGATATGGAAATTTGAGGGAACAGCTGCCAGCACTCTAGTGTCGACGCATTATTCGCAGCAGAGATGGCGGTGAGGTTAAGGTAGCTGCTTGTAGCAGCCGAGAAGTGTAAGAAGAGCCAGAAAGAGGCTAGTAGGAGGCGAGTGGTGAACATGCCTGATCTTCGTGCCACTGTGTGAGAGCTGTAGCTGCTTGATGATGGGGGGAACAGCTAACAGGATATGTTCTCGGATGATCAAGAGAGGATGTGTGGTTGATTTTCACTGGGTGTTCGTCAGATCTCTTTCCCCGAAATCCTTCAGATCCTTCAGATACATGCAGTATGAGGTGTGCCAAGACCGATCGAAGACGTCGCCGCTTCGAGGCGAGCCACGCAGTACTGGCATACGAGGTTGCGCAATCCACCGTGTGTCAAAATTGAACCTTGCCATTCTGTTCTCCTTTCGCTATAGACCTGGTGGGATACTTGAAAACGTGTACACGTGAAGACTGTACGGGAACCTGGATATGACGAAGCATGACTGACGTCGATTGAAAGATAGCCATACCATGCGGACCGCACGCGAGGGCCAGAGACTCTTGTCTTTTAGCAGTGGGTCTGATAGAGGTGCTGCAGCGATGTTTGACTATCGGTTTCAAGAATTAAGGGATGCTAAGATTCCTCAACCGACTATTTCTCCTGAGAGTCAGCCAGTGTTGTGTACATATTGGTCACAAATATTAGGGACGCAGTGTGGTCCTCTACCATCCTTTCCCTCAAGACGCACGGCTCTTCGCCGGGTGTCGACATAAGGTTGGCTTTCTGGACATCGACCGCTACCGAGCCGCTTTGATGTGCATTCGGAATAATCAACTTGCATCATTGTTCAGCAGACCATGCTTGCATATTTCGTAGCTCAACGCCTCTACCGCGCTTCTTGTAGTTTTCAGCAATCGTAAAAACTCCCCTAATCAAGCACCACATCATCCACCCTTGGCCATCCCTCCGTCTCCTTTCCAGCCCACTTCGCTACATGCTCGACTGACCTCTCGACACTCTCTACATCTGCCGCACTAATCCCCAGTCTCCGCAGTCCCCTCATATGCCAGATGGTCGGTGCTCGCAAGCCTTGGCACATAATGGCCGTTAGGATTACCAGCTCGGCTTCGATCGCTGAAAGGATACTATGGTCCGAAAGAAACAGGCCGTAGATAATATCCTTTTCCAGATACTCGAAGTCAGGTCGATGTGATCCCCAGGTGGAGAAGATAGGGGCTAGGTTGTGGGCGTAAAGAGTCTGCATGAAAGAGGTACCGCGAATCGAGAGAGTGTCTGGAGATGGTGGGTTTGCCCTACGGTTGTAAGAAACCAACCATATACGTCTGCAACGCGGAAATGCGATACTGAAAGCTGGAAGAAACCAACAGGGAGAAACAAACGGGGAGTACCATCGGGCAGAATCCAATGGGAAGGAGCCAAAGCATCACAATGCAGACCATATGCAAATGCTGATCTTTGAAGAAGAGCCATCTGATCCCGAAATACAAATTGTTATCCGTACTTACCATTTTTCGCTCAAATCGCTGTCCAGCTCGAGGCCCTCCTCTGCCTTCGCCAAGGATGCTAATGCCGTAATGACGAGCGGAATCCCTACTAGAGTCCAAGCTTTCATCAATACGTCACGCAAGCGCTTCGATACCTTCTCTCGCTGCTCTTTGTCGCTTGGGTCCATTTCAACGTGGATATAAGTGGACAATGTCCCAATCTCATCAGGCTTCCCGCACGCCACCAGCGCTGAGGCCTATAGAAGCTGTAAGAGGACGTCAAGGGATGGAGCCTGTAATGTGGTGGCTTACCGTAACAAGGTACCAAGCATTGGGTCCCAAGGAATTAGGAATTTGGTTTCGAATTGCGGCGAAGACTGCCCGGGTGGATGTCATGGTGTAGCTTAGCGTAATATGGAGAGGACGTGGAACGTAGTTGAGAAGTGCGAAAGCATGAGCTGGACAAAAATCAATGCGAAGGTCCTGGTCGAGCTTGGAATCAGCTTTCGGCCATGTTTCTATGCGTGAGATGAAGAGCTCGGGCTTCGGCCAATATGCTTTGAGGGGTCAAATCGGGACGACTAGGTCTGCACTGAACGGAAAGTATCGTCTTCCGGGCCTCTGATCAATCAATCAAGAACTCTGAAGTACAAGGTATTTGATGGTAATGGGACGCGTAGCTTCTTGCGCTCGTATCTCGAGCCTACGTCTTGTTGTTTCAGATATCCTCGTCGCGAATATAATTTCTTCGGGTCAAGCACTCCTTGGGTACTTGACAGCAAAGTAAATCCTTGCTCTTGCTCTTGCTCCACAGAGCAAGGGAATGTGGTAGGATTTGAAAGGCCATATCAGGGCTAGGAAATATAAGCTAGGCTGAAGATGGTACTCGTTTGGACCCCCTAAGGGCCTGTTTGGATTCGAATAGTGTTCCTATCGTGCGGAGCAGGTTTCTGTGCCGCAGCCGGGAAAGTGAAAAACGATTTGACCTGCGAAACACATCTAAAATCTTACTTTGCAGGTCTATTATCAACGCAATTGATAATATTACGATGTCAAAATTCTATTGCTAATACAACTTGATATGCTCTACAACTTGTGCATAATTTTGAGACATAAACTTCAAACGTGCGTTGTAGAATCGAGAGTCTAAAAATTCTTAAAATCTCGCTCAAATTGTCTTGCGACACAAAAATCTACTTGATACAATAACAACTTTAAAATTCGAAAAAGTTTCAAACGAAACAAAAGCATTTTTACAACTTGCGTCAACACATATTTATATATCTCAGAATTATGCACAAGTTGTAGAGTATATCAAGTCGTATTAACAATAGAATTTTGACATCGTAATATTATTAATTGCTAGACTGACCGCCGGGCCGGGTTTCGGTACCAACATTCTGGCCCGACCCGAATACTTGGTATCAACCTCTTGACTCGGCTCGAAATCGACCCGGGTCAACAATTTCTTGACTCGGCTCGATCGACCCGCCAAGCAATCGAAAATGACGTCAAAATGCCAAGATTTTCTATTTTTAAAAAAATTCGCATTATTTGAATTACTAAAAATAGTTTAAAAATAA
>JAABUZ0100000906.1_pt1 | contig 62649 bp, 64 predicted proteins | sample 5562091 | NCBI WGS metagenome assembly JAABUZ01 (sample SAMN12813069, study PRJNA571459) | rock metagenome | isolation source: Antarctica rocks | place: Antarctica: Victoria Land, Linnaeus Terrace sud | collected 2015-12-21 | reverse complement strand
GCAGGCAGACGCCCTCACCGACGAGTGGGTCGACCGCTACCGCGCTCTCGAACGGCGAGCTATCTGAGGCTGTCGTATTAGGAGTGCCGCCGCGGAAGCACCGGGCTGTTACGCTGCCGGCGTATGGAGGCGCTGGCCTGGCTCCTCGGTTTCGCCGACATGGAGCGGGGCGTCGGCTGGAACCCCCGGGCAAGCCCTGACGAGCAGTGGAAGCTCGGCCGTACGCGGGCGTTGCTCGACCTGGCCGGTGCCCCCGACCGTTCGCTGGCCTGCATCCTGATCGCCGGCACCAAGGGCAAGGGGTCGACCGCTGCCATGCTGGCCAGCATCCTGAGCGCGGCGTCCACCCCTGTTGGCCTGTACTCGAAGCCGCACCTCCAGACCTACTACGAGCGGATCCGGGTGGATGGCCAGGCCATCGACCCGGAAACGTTCGCTGGCGCGGTCGGCCGGCTGCGTCGGGTCGTCGACGCGCTGCGGCGGACCCATCCGGAGGCGGGCGAGCCGACGACCTTCGAGCTCACCACCACGCTGGCTCTCGACCACTTCGCGCGCACCGGCTGCCGCGTCGCCGTGGTCGAAGTAGGGCTGGGAGGGCGGCTGGACGCGACGAACGCCGTCGAGCCAGTGGCCAGCGTGATAGCGCCCATCAGTCGCGACCACACAGCGATTCTGGGGAACACGCTGGCGGCCATCGCCCGGGAGAAGGCGGGCATCCTGCGGCGGGACCGGCCAGCGCTCCTGGCGCGGCAGCGTCCGGCCGCGGCAGCGGCGCTGGCGCGCGCCTGTCGCGCCACCGGCGCACGCTGCCGGGTCGTGCCGCCGCTGGTGGCCGCTGGCGGTGGCCGGGCGCTGGTCCCCGCCAGCAGCGGAGGTAGAGGTGACAGTCCGGTGTCCGTCCGTTTGTCGCTCGTCGGCGACCACCAGCGTCAGAACGCCGCTCTCGCGGTGGCCGCGGCCCGCGCCTGGCGCCCGGTGCCGGACGACGCCGTCCGGCGCGGTCTGGAGCAGCTCCGCTGGCCCGGCCGCTTCGAGGTGGTGTCGGGTACGCCGCCGGTCGTGCTGGACGGCGCCCACAACGATGCTTCCGCGGCAGCGCTCGCCGCGACGCTGCGCGACTACGCGGGCGACCGCCCGGTCCACCTGGTGGTCGGCATCAACCGCGACAAAGAGGTGGCCGCGTTCCTGCGGCCGCTGCTCCGGCTCGCGGTGACGGTGCGAGCGACGCGGGCTGTGGGCCTGGCCCGCGGCTACACGCCCGACGAGCTGGCGAGGCTGTGTCGTCGCCTGGCGCCGGTCCCGGTCGCGGTCAGTCCAGACGTGGCCCACGCCCTGGGCGCCACGCGCCTTGACGCCCACGGCGTCGTCTGTGTGACAGGCTCGCTGGCCCTGGTCGGCCAGGCCCGCGACGCTCTCGGCATCCCTCCGCCCAATCGTCTCTGGTAGGCGGCGGCGAGCCATCAGCTATCAGCCGTCAGCCGTCAGCACCCCTCGGGGCGAGTGGCCCGCTGCGCCTGGGTCCGACACTGCCGTACGCTTCTCTCCTGATGGCTGATAGCTGATGGCTGATAGCTGATAGCTGATGGCTCGTCTGGCTCGCCTCCGTCTTGCTTCGTTGTGCGGGGTTCTCGTCGGCGCCCTCCTGCTGGCCGCGGCGCCCGTGGCGGCGGCCGGGTTGGAGCTGGTGGGCGCGGCCGATCCCGGCACGGCCGGCTTCAACGCCATGGCCGTCGGCCTGGACGGCTACGCCTACCTCGGCTCGTGGGGCTCCTCGGCGGAGTGCCCGGCGGTCGGCGCCCGCGTCTTCGACGCGCGCGACCCGGCCCGGCCGACACTCGTCGCCAGCGCGGCGGCCTACCCCGGAACGACGGCCGAGCACCTGGCGGCGGTCCACCTGGACTCGGCCGCGTTCTCCGGCAGCGTGCTGCTGGTCGGCATCCAGCGCTGCTCGGCCACGTCCGGGACCGCTGGCCTGGCCCTCTGGGACGTCGGCGACCCGACAGCTCCCCGGCAGCTCGGCTTCTTCGACACCGGCCGCGGCGCCCGCGGCGTGCACGAGCTCGCGGTTGGCAAGCAGGGCGACCACTGGTACGCCTACCTGGCGGTGCCGAACTCGGAGATTGTCGGCGGGCCGGGCGACCTCCGCATCGTCGACGTGACCGACCCCGCCAACCCCACGGCGGTGGCCGATTGGGGCGCCAGGCGGGCCGCCGACCTGCCCATTGGCAACGGGCGGGCCTGCGCGCCGGTGTGCCGCGGCGCGATCCCCGGGTCGTTCCTGCACAGCGTCAGCCTCGCCGCCGACGCCAGGACGGCGTACCTGTCGTACTGGGACCTGGGCATGATCGTGCTCGACGTCTCCGAGCCGGGCGCGCCGCGCCTGGTCGGCCACTACAGCGAGCCCGAGGCCGCCGAGGGCGACACCCACTCGGTGGCCGTCACCAACGGAGGCACCCTGGCTCTCGTCACCGACGAGACGGTCGGCCCGCCGTGGGGGAACCTCCGCCTGGTGGACCTGCACGACCCGGCCAACCCGGTGCAGGTGGGCACGTACGACACCCCTGACAGCGCCGCCGGCACGCCCGGGGGCGCCTACGCCCACAGCGCCCACAACGCCCTCGTCGACGCCCGCTACCCTAACCAGGTGCTGCTGGCCTGGTACTCCGACGGCGTGCGGCTCCTGGACATCGCCGACCCGACCGCGCCGGTCGAGCGGGCCACCTGGGTGCCGCCGCGCAATCCGTACGTCTGGAGCGTGCAGCCTATGGGCGACCTGCTCGTCGTCGGCGACATCAACAACGGGCTCTTCCTGCTGAAGCGGCCCGGGCCGCCGGCGGCGTAGCACCGTGCAGCAGCAGCAGCCAGGACAGGCCCACCGGAAGCGGGCCATCCTGATCGCTGACGACGAGCCGCGCATCCTGGACTCCGTGCGCATGAACCTGGAGCTCGACGGCTACCAGGTGTTCGAGGCCACCAACGGCCAGGAAGCCCTGGACGAGGTCAGGCGGCGGCTGCCGGACCTGGTGGTCATGGACGTCATGATGCCCGAGATGGACGGTTTCGAGGCGCTGCGCGAGCTGCGCCGCTTCTCGGCCGTGCCGGTGGTGATGCTGACGGTGAAGGCGGACGAGCGGGACGTGATCCACGGGCTCGAGCTCGGGGCCGACGACTACGTGGCCAAGCCTTTCAGCCCGGCCGTGCTGCTGTCCCGCATCAAGGCGGTGCTGCGCCGCGCCGACACGCCGCCGCAAGCGCCGGCGTCGCGCGAGCTGCGCGTGGACGACCGGCTGAGCATCGACTTCGACCGCCACGAGGTGTGGAAGGACGGCCACAAGGTGCAGCTGCGGCCGACCGAGTTCCGCCTGCTGTACCACCTGGCCTCGAACCCGGGCGTGGTGCTCACCCACGAGACCCTGCTCAGTCGCGTGTGGGGGCCGGAGTACCGCGACGCCTCGCACTACGTGCGCCTGTACATCAACTACCTGCGGCAGAAGCTCGAGGACGACCCGGCCAACCCGACCTACATCCTGACCGAGCGCGGCGTCGGCTACCGCTTCAAGGACTACGAGCGGCCCTGATCCGCATCGCCGGTGTCCTATCCTGAGCAGGAGGACCCGTGCCCGAGCCCCGCGATCCGGCCAAGCATCACCCGTCGAGCGTCGAGCGCCCAGCAGACTTCGACGCCTTCTGGGCGGCCACCCTCGCGGACGCCGCGGCCATCCCGCTCAACCCGAGCCTGGCGCCCGTCCCGCTCCGCGCCACCCCCGAGGTGGACGTGTACGAGATCGGCTACGACAGCCTGGACGGGCTGCGCGTCAGCGGCTGGTACTGCGTGCCCAACGAGCGCGTCCTGAGGCCGCCCTATCCTGGCCTGCTCATCGTGCCCGGCTACATCTCGGAGCCGACCTTGCCGACGTCCTGGGCCAGGCTGGGCTACGCCGCCGTCGGCGTGGCGCCGCGCGGCAAGCTCCGCTCCAACCGCCACTTCAACCCTGGCTACCCGGGCCTGCTGGTGCACAACGTCGTCGACCGCAACACCTACGCCTACCGCGGCTTCTACGTCGACGCCGCCCGCGCGGTCGACTTCCTCCTCGACCGTCCAGAGGTGGACCGGACCCGGATCGGCGTGCACGGCAGCAGCCAGGGCGGCGCGCTCACTGTCACGACCGCGGCCCTGCGGCCCGAGGCCGTCGCCTGCGGCGCCGCCGGCGCGCCCTACCTGTGCGGCATGATGGACGCCGCCGTCCTGACCCACTCGTACCCTTACGAGGAGATCAACGACTACCTGCGTCTGTACCCGGAGCGCGCGTCGGCGGTGCGAGCCACGCTTGGCTACTACGACGGCATCAACTTCGCGCCCCGCATCCAGTGCCCGATGCTGGTGTACATCGGCCTGGTGGACGACGTCTGCCCGCCCGAGACCGGGTTCGCCCTGTATGACGCGTTGGCCTGCCCCAAGCAGATCCACACCTACCCGCGGTGCGCCCACGACGCCGGCGCGTACTGGCAGGGCGCCCAGGTGGCGGCGTTTCTGGCCGAGCACCTGCGGCCCGCCAGCCCCACCCGGGCGGGAGCCTAGGAGCTCGGCGTGCCGGACGGCGGCTTCGCGGCCTTCTGGGATGAGCTGGACCAGGAGCTGGCGCGCTACCCGGCCGCGCCCGAGCTCGAGCTCTTGCCGCTACGGTCGACCGAGCTGGCCACGGCCTACGGGGTCCGCCTCACGAGCCTGGGCCCGTACCGGATCTTCGGCTACTACAGCGTGCCGCGCGGGCCAGGCCCGTTCCCCGGCCTGCTGCTCACCCCGCGCTACGGCAGCGTCAACCACGTCCCCGACTACTACGACCGCGAGCGCTACGCCGTTCTCCAGGTGGTGCACCGCGGCCAGCGCCTGGCCGATCAGCCCTTCGCCGCCGCCTACCCCGGGCTGCTGACCCTCGGCATCGACAGCCCGGCCACCTACATCTACCGCGGCATCGCGGCCGACTGCCTGCGCGGCGCCGAGTTCCTCCTGTCCCGTCCAGAGGTCGACCCGCTGCGCGTCGGGCTGGAGGGGGACGACCTGGCGCTGCTCACCGCCGCCCGCCGCCCCCAGTTCACGGCGCTGCTGGCCACGGGCCTGCTCTTCTACCGTCTGCTCGAGGCGAGCCAGCGCACCGACGTCTACCCCGTGCAAGAGGTCGCCGACTACCTGCGCGCCTTTCCCGAGCGGCAGGCGGCCGTCGTCAGGACGCTGGCCTACTGGGACCCGCTACACCACGCCCCCGGTGTGCGGGCACGCTGCCTGATCCCGCGGGGCGACGCGGCGGCGCTGGACGGGTCCGCCTGGTTGGCGCCCCTGCTCCAGGCGCTCGGCGGGCCGGTCGCGGAGCTGCACCTGTCGCACGAGGGCGGCACCGACCACGATCGACTGGACGCCTGGATGGCCACGCAGCTCGGCACGGCGCCGCGATCCCGTTTTCTTCAGCAGGACGCATGACGGTCAGCTACCGCGAGCTTGGCGTCCGGCCCGTCGTCAACGCCGCCGCCACGCTCACCCGGCTGGGCGGCTCGCGCCTGCTGCCCGTCGTACTCGAGGCCATGGTCGCCGGCGCTGGGTCGTTCGTCGACCTGGTGGAGCTCCAGTGTCGCGTGGGCGAGCGGATCGCGGCGCTGACGCGCAACGAGGCCTGCTACGTCTCGTCGGGCGCGGCCGCCGGCATCGCCATCGCCGTCGCCGCCTGCGTCGCCGGGACGGACCCGGCCCGGATCAGCCGTCTGCCGCGGTTCGACGGCCCGCGGCCGGAGGTCATGATCCACCGCGCCCACCGCAACGGCTACGACCACGCCGCCCGCCAGACCGGCGCCCGCCTGGTCGAGTTCGGCATGGCCCACACCACCCAGCCCTGGGAGCTGGACGCGGCCTGGTCCCCGCGGACCGCCTGTCTGCTGTACTTCGCCGGCGACCACTACGCGGCTGGCGCGCTGCCGCTCCTGGACGTGGTCGCCTGGGCGCGCCAGCGGGACGTGCCGGTCCTGGTCGACGCCGCCGCGCAGATCCCGCTCGTCGCCAACCTGTGGCAGCTCACGCGGGACGTGGGCGCAAATCTCGCCATCTTCAGCGGCGGCAAGGCGCTGCGCGGGCCGCAGTCGACAGGCCTGGTGCTCGGGCGGCGCGACCTGGTGGAGGCGTGCCGCGCCAACGGACCACCCAGCCACACCATCGGCCGCCCGATGAAGGTGGGCAAGGAGGAGCTGCTCGGCATCCTGGCGGCCGTGGAGTGGTGGCTGGGGCAGGACGAGGCGCAGCTGCTCGCGGGCTACGAGCGCGTCGTGCAGGGCTGGCTCGCCGGGCTCAAGGAGATCGCGGGCGTGGTCGCCCAGCGCGGCTACCCCAGCGAGGCGGGGCAACCGCACGCCCGGGCGATCGTCCACCTCACCGCGGCGAGCCCGTGGACGCGCGACGCCCTGGTGGCGGCGTTGTGGGACGGCGAGCCGCGCATCGCCGTCGGGACCGTCAGCGACGACGCGATAGCGCTCAACCCGCAGACTATCGAGCCAGGCGAGGACGCGCTGGTGCTCGCGGCGCTGCGCCGCCTGCTCGCGCCGGACTGACCCGCCGTCCCGGTGCGGCGCTAGCGCTAAGCCCTTCAGCTTTAAGTTTAAGCTTCGTCGCCCCAGGCGACGCCGAGGATACGCTCCAGGGCGCTGGCCAGGTACTCGGCGCGCCGGGCCGGGTCGGCGATGTTGGGCGCGCCGTCGAGGCCGGTGCGCGCCGTCTTGCAGACGAGCATGAGCCGCTGCCGCAGGTCGTGCGGCGGGACGTCCTCGAAGGCGGCCTGCGGCGCGTACCCCTTGGCAAACCCCCTGACGAACGCCTTGGCCAGCTTGCTCGCCTCTTTGCTCATGCGCCAACCGTACGGCATGGGCACAAGACCCCGCTACCAGGCCGCGGGCGGTCGGGCCCTATACTCGACCCGCCGACTCCCACCAGCTCACCATCACAGAGGCGTACGAGGAGGCCGTCCCATGGCCACGATGTCCACAGAAGAGGTGCTCGCGGGCCTGCGCCAGATCGACACCCCGACGATCACCAACGTCGTCGCAACCTACCCGACCAACCCGCTCTGTCTCGGCCTGTACAACCCGTGGACCGAGAACTGGTACACCGACACCTCTATCCGCTGCATCTATCCAGAGATGGGCCCGGTCGTCGGCTACGCCGTCACCTGCGTCTACGGTATGCCCGATCCGAACTACCCCAACCGTCTGACCTACCAGGACGTCCTCGAAGCGCTCGACGCCACCCCGAAGCCGACGATCCTGGTGATCCAGCAGAAGTGGCCACCGGAGATCTTCAACAAGGCTGGTCTGGCCGGCGAGATCATGACGACCGCGGCGCAGGCGGTGGGCTGCGTCGGCCTGCTCTCGAACGGCCCGTCGCGGGACATCGACGCCATTCGCCGGAACACGTTCCAGATGCTGCTGGGCGGCGTGACCGCCGGCCACGGCGCGATGGGTGTCATGGCGGTGCAGGTGCCGGTCTCGATCAGCGGTATGGACGTGGCGCCCGGCGAGCTGGTCCACATGGACGAGAACGGGGCTGTGAAGTTCCCGGCGGACAAGATGGAGCAGGTGCTCACCAACGCCCGGGCGATGCTCGACAAGGAGGCCACGCAGATCGCCGCGCTGCGCCAGGCCAAGACGGCCGCCGAGGTGCGCGCCGCCATGAGCGGCGGCACCTACACCGAGAAGAAGCCCTAGGTCAAGGCTCAAGCTCAAGCTCAAGGCTCACCTTCAGCTCTGAGACGGTACCTTTCACGGTATCGCCCCTCTCAGTTTCCGCCACAGGCTCCTCCAGCTCGCCACCGTCGACCTCTCCCCGCTGCGCCGGCGCGAGTACCGTCTCCTGTTCGCCGGCCGGATGATCTCGTTCCTGGGCACGCAGGTGACCCAGGTGGCGCTTCCGTACCAGATCTACCAGCAGACGCACTCGCCGCTGGCCGTCGGCACGCTCGGCCTGGTCCAGCTGGTGCCGCTGCTGACCCTGGCTTTCGTCGGCGGCGCGTTCGCCGACGCCCACGACCGCCGCGCCCTGGTGCTGCTCACCGAGCTCGCCTTTGCCACCATGTCGCTGCTGCTGCTGGTCAACGCCAGCGCGCCGCAGCCCGCGCTGTGGCTGCTGTACGTGGTCGCCGGCGCTCAGGCCGGCCTCGGCGCCTTGCAGCGGCCGTCGCTCGACGCCCTGCTGCCGCGCTTGGTCGAGCGGGACGAGATGCCCGCGGCGGTCGCGCTGTTCGACCTGCGCGGCACCGTGGCGATGCTGCTCGGCCCGGCCATCGGCGGCGCCCTGATCGCCGTCGCCGGCCTGCCGGCTGCCTACGGCGCCGACCTGCTCTCCTTTCTCATCTCGCTGGTGCTGCTCTGGCGAATGAGGGCCGTGCCGCCGCCCGTCGGCGCCGAGCCCCCCAGTCTGCGGCGTATCCGTGAAGGCCTGGTCTACGCGGGCCGCCGCCCCGAGCTCATGGGCACGTACATCGTGGACTTCGTGGCCATGGTCTTCGGTATGCCGTCGGCGCTGTTTCCTGCGCTCGCCGACCACTTCGGCGGGCCGAGCGTGCTCGGCTTGCTGTACGCCGCCCCGGCCCTGGGCGCCTTCCTGGCGACCGCGACCAGCGGCTGGACCCGGTTCGTCCACCGGCACGGCCTGGCGGTGACCCTGGCCGCCATCGCCTGGGGCGTCGCCATCGCCGGCTTTGGCCTGGCAGACACCCTGGCGCCAGCGCTGGCGCTCCTCAGCCTGGCCGGTGCCGCCGACGCGATCAGCGGCATCTTCCGTTCGGTGATCTGGAACCAGACGATCCCGGACGCGCTTCGGGGTCGGCTCGCGTCCATCGAGCTGCTGAGCTACTCGAGCGGCCCGCAGCTGGGCAACGTCGAGGCTGGCCTGGTGGCGTCGCTGTTCAGCGTGCCGGCGTCGGTCATATCCGGTGGTGTGCTGTGCGTGGTCGGCTGCGCCGCGTGCGCACTGCTCCTGCCGGCGTTCTGGCGCTACGACGCCCGAAGGTCCGTCAACGAGGTGACCGGCCAGCCACAGTGATGGCAACGACACCATCGCTGTGGCGCCACCAGGAGTTCACCAGGCTGTGGGCTGGCCAAACCGTCTCGCTGGTCGGATCACAGGTCACCACGCTGGCGCTGCCGTTGACCGCCATCGTGCTGCTCGGGGCCGGCTCGGTTCAGATCGGCGCGCTGCGGGCGGCGCAGCTGGCGCCGTACCTCGTCGTCGGGCTGGTCGCCGGGGCATGGGTGGATCGGGTGCACCGACGACCCGTCCTCATCGTAACCAACGTTGGCCGCGCTCTCGTGCTGGCCACCATCCCGCTGGCCGCGCTCCTCGGCGAGCTGCGTATGGCGCACCTCTACGTGGCGGCCGTGGTCGTCGGCGGCCTCACCGTGTTCTTCGACGTTGCCTACGAATCGTTCCTGCCGTCGCTCGTGGGGCGCGAACAGCTGGCCGACGGCAACAGCAAGCTGGGACTCAGCTCGTCCCTGGCGACACTGATCGGGCCGAGCATCGCGGGCGTGCTCGTCCAAACGATGACCGCGCCAGCGGCGATCGTCGTGGACGCCGCGTCATTCCTGGTGTCGGCCGTCTCGATCATGTCCATCCGCGCCCATGAGCGCCGAATGTCCGCGAGGAGTGTGCCGACGCATCTGCTCTCCGAGGTCGCCGACGGCGTGCGCATCGTGTGGAGCAACGTCTTGCTGCGCACCATGGCAGCGTCCCTGATCCTCTTCTACGCATTCTTCGGGGTCGTGGTGACGATCTACCTGCTGTACGCGGTCCACGAGCTGGCCGTGTCGCCGGGCTTCCTCGGCGTGATCTTCGCGGCCGGCGGCGTCGGCACCGTCCTGGGGACGCTGCTCGCGCCGCGTGTGGCTCGTCGCGTTGGCATCGGGGGCGCGATTGTCTGGGGCGCGGTCGTCTCCGACGGGGTGTTTCTGCTGCTCCCGGCCATCTCCGGGCCGTCGAGTGTCACGGTGCCGCTGTTGGCCGCGGCGCAGCTGCTGTTTGGCCTCACGGCGCCGATCACGGCGATCAACCAGCTCAGCCTGCGGCAAGCCATCACGCCGGCCCGCTACCGCGGCCGCGTGAGCGCGACGATGCGCGTCACGATGCTCGGGCTGGGCCCGCTGACGAGCCTGGTCGCCGGTGCGCTCGGCGAGGTGATCGGCCTCCGACCGACTCTGCTCCTTGGGGTGCTCGGCCTGCAGCTGGGCGCCGTCGTTCTCGTGCTGTCGCCGCTGCGCTCGTTGCGCGAGGCGGTCCCGATGGAGCCGGAGCCGGAGTAGCACGGCCCACCGATTCCTCGGGCGGGCGCGCCCCGCGCGGGGCAGGAAGTCGGCAGGGGAGTGGCCCAAGCTGGGTTCGAACCAGCGACCTTGGCTTTATGAGAGCCCCGCTCTGCCACTGAGCTATTGGGCCGATGGCGACGGAGAGACTGGAAAGTGTAGCAGCAGCCACGCCCACCGACCGAGAGCCGAGAGCCGACGGCTGATGGCTCGCTACGGCGCTCGCCGCCAGCCCAGCTCGGGGGCGACCTCGCCCGCTATGCGCTCCAGCGCTTTGACGAACTGGGCCGGGGTCGGGTGGCCGGGGTGCACCTGGCAGATCAGCTCGCTGGCCAGGGGCAGCACGCGGTCGGCGCGCAGGCTTGCCACGACCTGCTCCGGGTGGCCGTAGTGGACGTGGGTGCGGGCGAAGTACTCGGCCTGGCTCAGGCCGGCCGGGAAGTGGCCGCGGCTCACCATGGTGTCGACGTAGCTGGCCAGGCCGCTCTCCAGGTGGGACGCCGCGGTGCGGCGGTCGGCGGCCGGGTAGACGGCGCGCGACAGGCCGATGCGCGGCGCGCCGGAGCGCTGCGCCAGCGCGCCCAGGTACGCCTCGGCCACCGGCAGCTGGGCTACGTCCGTCGGGTTGCTGCTCAGGAAGGCGGTGCGCGCCAGCAGGAGCCCGTTGCCGTGGCCGCCGATGCGCGTGCCGCCCTCAGCGCTGAGAGTCGACTCCCACAGGCGCCGCGCCAGGGTCGGCGCCGGCGGGTACAGGCGCGCCGCCGTACCACCGATCGGGTTGCCCGCCAGCGCGTCGGTGACAATGCGCAGGCTATCGCCATAGCGCTGTCGCCGCGCGTCGAGGTCCTGGCCGAACGCCGCGAACGTGAGCGGGTCGCCGCCGGTGCCCAGGCCCAGCTGGAGCCGACCGCCGCTGAGCGTGTCGACAACCGCGGCGTCCTCCGCCACCCGCACCGGGTCTTCGAGCGGCAGGACGACGATCGCGGTCCCGAGCCCGATCCGCCGCGTGCGCTCGGCGGCCGCGGCCAGGAACGTCAGCGTGGCGGGCAGGCGTCCGCCACCGTCCAGGAAATGGTGCTGGGCCACCCAGCCGCTGTCGAAGCCCAGCTCGTCGGCGGCGGTGAACAGGTCCAGCGCGATGCGGTAGGAGTCGGCGGCGTCCTCACCGATGTGGAGATGGGTCAGAAAGCCGAGCCGCAGCCGCTGGCTCGTCTCGGCCGGGTTCGCGGTCGCCGCCGGGTAATCCTGGAGTCCACTCACCCGAGCTCCTCGACGGTCGGTGGCGACCGTGGTGATCATGGTCTTGGCGTTGTTCGCGTAGCCCGAGGACGACATAGTTTAGTAATCGACTATACTAGTCAAGTGCAGGCCGCGCAACGAGGCGTTGGCAACGCCGGCGGCGCGCCGCGGCCAGGGCAACCAGCGCCGCGGGCGGGCCGTCTGGACGCTGCCATGGGCGATACTTTAGCCTATCTATCCACTAAGTGACCTATGCGGTTCTCTCTGTTCTACAACTGCGACGTTGCTCCAGGCGCGTCCGTCCCTGATCTCTACCGCCAGATCGAGGCCCAGGCCGTCCTCGCCGACCAGCTCGGCTTCGACGCCATCTACCTCGCCGAGCACCACTTCGAGGTCTACGGCCGCCTCCCAGCGCCCCTGCTCTACCTCGCCCGCCTCAGCGCTCTGACGCGCCGGCTCGGCCTGGGCACCGCCGTCGTCGAGGCGCCGTACTACCACCCGCTGCGCCTGGCCGAGGACACCGCTCTGCTCGACGTGCTCTCCGGCGGGCGGGCCCGGCTCGGCGTCGGCTCGGGCGCCCGCAACAAAGCCGCCGAGTTCACCAAGTTCGGCGTCGCCGTCGACGAGAAGACGACGCGCACCCTGGAGACCGTCGAGATCCTGCGCCAGGCGTTCGGCCCGGGCGTCGTCGACTTCCGCGGCCAGCACTACCGCTTCGAGGACGTCCAGATCAACCCGCGGCCGGTCCAGTCCGCCGACGAGCTGATCTGGCTGGCCGCCAGCGACGCGACGCCCGAGCTGGCCGGGCGCCACGGCTTCCCGCTGCAGATCCCGCGCGTCGGCCCGGCCGAGCGGCACCGCGCCCTGATAGCGCGCTACCGGGCGGCTCTCGGCCCACGCCGCGGCCACGTCGCCGTGCTGCGCTTCGTGTACGTCGCCGAGACGACCCGCGCCGCCCAGGAGGAGACGCGCCGCACCTTCGCCCGCTACGCCCAGTACGACTGCGGCGTCGCCTGGGATGGTCGGACGGACAGCGCCCAGTACCGCGACCTCATGGCGGGCATGAACATGGTCATCGGCTCCCCGGACAACGTCCTCGAGCAGCTGTCGGCGTGGCAGGCGGAGCTCGGCCCAGACGAGGTGATCTGCCAGGTCCACGCCGCCGGCGCCGAACACGCTGACTCGTTGCGCGCCATCGACCTGCTGGGACAGGAGGTCATGCCCCGGCTGGCCGCCACGGCCGCCAGCGGAGCCGGCGCATGACCGAGGTCACCACGGCGCGACGCTCCTTCGCCGACCCCGTCGGCGACGCCGACGCGCCCCGCCCGGAGCCAGCCGCGCTGGACGCCCGGGCGCCGAGCCCGGTCGACGGGCTCGGGCTGCTGGTCACGACGCGGCCGGCCGCCCTGCCCGGCGCCGGTCGGCCGACCGCGCCGCCGGCCCGCGACTGGCGCGGCTGGCTCGACGCCATGGCCGGCTTCGCCCTGCCCATCGCTCTCCTGGTCGGCTGGCAGCTCGCCTCGACCTCGGGTGTGCTCAAGCCGAACCTCGTGCCGCCGCCGTCGCGGGTGGCCGCGACCCTGGTCGGCCTCGCCGCGGACGGCACGCTGCTGTCCAACCTGGCGGTCAGCGTTCTGCGCTGGCTGACCGGCTTCCTGATCGGCGGCAGCCTCGGCCTGGCTCTCGGGTCGCTGGTCGGCCTGTCCCGCCTGGCCGAGCGCACCCTTGACACCTCGGTGCAGATGCTGCGCACGGTGCCGTTCCTGGCCCTGACGCCGCTGCTGATCCTGTGGCTCGGGCTCGACGAGGCGCCCAAGATCACGCTGATCGCGCTGGCCAGCTTCTTCCCGCTGTACATCAACACCTTCGCCGGCATCCGCAACGTGGACCGCAAGCTGATCGAGGTCGGGCTGGTGTACCAGCTGCCCTGGCCGCGGCTGCTGACGCGCGTCGTCCTGCCGGCCACCCTACCCGAAATCCTGACCGGCGTGCGCTACAGCCTGGGCGTCGCCTGGCTCGCCCTGGTGGTGGCCGAGCTGATGGGCGCGACGCGTGGCCTCGGCTTCATGCTGGTCGAGGGCCGCGAGTTCGTCCGTGTCGACATCGTGGTCGGCAGCATCGTCATCTTCTCCCTGGCCGGCAAGCTGGTCGACCTGCTGGTGCGCCGGGTGGAGCGGCGGCTGCTCCGCTGGCGCAACGCCTACGGGGGGCGCTGAGCGTGAGCATCGGCCTGTCGCTGCACCACGTGGGGCGTCGCTTCGACGGCGCGGCCGGCGCGGTCATGGCCGTCGAGGACGTCTCGTTCACTGTCGACCCGGGCGAGTTCGTCGCCCTGATCGGCCCGTCCGGCTGCGGCAAGTCGACCATCCTGCGCGCCATCGTTGGCCTCGACACGGCGTTCGTCGGCCAGGTCAGCGCCGGTGGCCTGCCCGTGCGGGGCCCAGACCTGTCGCGCGGCATCGTGTTCCAGGAGCCGCGGCTCTACCCCTGGCTATCAGTGGCCGACAACATTGGCTTCGGCCTGCGGCTGGCGGCGCCCGACCGCGAGCGGCGCGTCCGCGAGCTGCTGGCGCTGGTGGAGCTGGACGGCTTCGCCGCCGCCTACCCCCACGAGCTCTCGGGCGGGATGGCCCAGCGGGTGGCGATCGCCCGCGCTCTGGCCACCGACCCGCAGGTGCTGCTGCTGGACGAGCCGTTCGGCGCGCTCGACGCCTTCACCCGCATCCGCCTCCAGGACGCCCTCCAGGAGATCTGGCTGGCCCGGCAGGTGACGAGCGTGCTGGTGACGCACGACATCGACGAGGCCATCGCGCTTGCCCAGCGGGTGATCATCATGACCCCCCGCCCCGGCCGCGTGCGGCGCATCGTCGACGTCGACCTCCCCTACCCGCGCGACCGCGGCGACGAGCGCTTCGGCGCCTACCGCCGCCAGCTGCTGGCGGCCTTCGAGCTGAGCCATGTAAGCCACGTGGTGAGCCACGTGAAAGGAGCGGTGCATGCCTAGCCCGTCGTCTCTAACCCCTCTATCCCGCCGCCGTGTTCTTGCCCTGGGCCTCGGCTCAGCCGCCGGGCTGCTGGCCGCCTGCGCCACCGCGGGTGCGCCGTCGGCCGCGCCCGCCCCGCCGCGCGCTCCGGCGATGTCGACGGCGCCGTCCACTGGCAAGTTGGCTCCGACGGTGCGCCTCGGCTTCCAGCCGCCCTACATCGGCGTGTTCGCCATGCAGAACCAGAAGCTGCTCGAGGCCGCCTTCGGCGACGCGGGGCCGGCGATCGAGTACCGTCGGCTGCTCTCGCTCAACCCGATCGTCGAGGCGCTCTCGGGCGGCGCGATCGACCTGGGCATGGGCGGCACGCCCTTGGCCGGCGTGGCCGCGGACCAGCCCATCCGCATCCTGGCGCTCGTCGAGCGCAGCCCGAAGACGCACGCGATTCTGCTCAAGCCCGACTCGCCCATCAAGAGCATCGCCGACTTGAGGGGCAAGAAGCTCGGTACGCCCTCGGGCAAGGCCTACGTGTTCCCGCTGCGGGTGCTGGAGCGGGCGGGCATCAAGGACAGCGAGGTGGCCTGGATCACCCTCGAGAACAACGAGGGCCGGTCGGCGCTGCTGACGGGCGCGATCGACGCCTGGGTGACCTGGGACCCGTTCTTCGCCAGCGCCCAGGCGGCCAACGAGGCGATCCCCCTGGTGGACGGCGACAGCTACCAGACGAACTACGTGACGCTGTTCGGCCGCACCGACTACGTGGAGCAGTACCCGGACACGGTGCGCCAGTTCATCAAGGCGTACCAGGGCGCTCTCGGCTGGGTCCAGGCGAACCACGCCGAGGCGGTCAAGATCTTCGCCGCCGAGAACAAGACGACGCCCGAGGTGACAGAGCTGACCCTCGGCCGCCGCAGCTACCTGCTGGCGGCGCCGGACACCGACGACTACCTGGCCGACGTGACCAACCAGGGCAAGCTGTTCGCCCAGCTCGGCGTGACCCAGAAGGAGCCCGACTGGAAAGCGGTCATAGCGCCCGGCCCGGCGCGCGCAGTCCTCGGCAGCTGAGGCAATCTGGGGTAGGCTGCGAGCTGAGAGCCGCCGGGCCAGGGGCTGCCGTTCCTTCCATGTGACAGTAGGCTCGTTCGGCTACGACATGAATGTGGAGGTGGGTTTCGGCCCCCCGCGCCGCCTTCTAGCTACAGCGGATAATCCTTGACTGCCCGCACTTATCGCTGTAGCAATACAGGGTGCGCCTCCCTTTCGACCCCGCCAAGAACGCAAGGAACATAGCCGAGCGCGGCCTGTCCTTTGAGCTTGCGTCGGAGCTCGAATGGGAAACGGCGCTCATACGGGAAGACACGCGCCGCGACTACGGCGAGATACGGCTGCGCGTGCTGGCGTTTCTTAAAGGACGCCTGTACGCCGCGGTCGTCACGCCCCGGAGGGGCGAGCTGCGCGTTATCAGCTTCCGTAGGGCCAACAGAAAAGAGGTAACTCTGTATGAGCGAAGCCAGGAGTCTCCATCCTGACACCCCGGACGAGGACAATCCCGAGTGGACGGCGGAGGACATGACGAACGCCCGACCCGCTGCGGATGTGTTGCCAGCGCTGATAGGCGAAAAAGCAACTCAGGATCTCTTGCGCCGTGGCCGGGGGCGCCCACCCAAGGACGACCGCAAGGTAAATCAGACGCTACGCATTGACCCGGACGTGCTAGAAGCGTATCGGCAGGAAGGGAAAGGTTGGCAGACGCGCATCAATCGGGTCTTGCGCGACAACATGCCCAAGCATTGACGTGACGTGACGCGTGCCGGGCGAGAACGCGAATTCAGGGATGACACTCTCACGCAGAGCGGATCGCGGCACTCGCCGACTGGAACGATCTCGTTGTGCAGGACGGGGAACCGCTCCTCGGTGGTTTGCGCGGGACGTTCGAGTGGGCGTCGGACAGGTGAGTCACATGTCAGTGTGCGTGGCCTTCTTTGCGGCTTGAGTCCGCTCCTGAGATATGAGTGGTCCTCGATGCTGCCATGAGCATGCTTGTTGACTCTGGTGGAAATTCACTTTGTCTGCCTGTCCGTGCCCGTGTTCTGGCATGTCATGCGGAAGCTGGATATCATTCAGTCAATGCATGACCGTAATGGCCAGCACCCGGATCACGCCTGCCTGTTCGAGGTGGCATCAGCTCAGTCCGGCCACTTCACCACTGCGCAGGCCCGTGTGTGCGGGTTTGGCACGGATCTGCTAACCCACCACGCTCGGACCGGCCGGTTCTTGCGGGTGCATCGGGGCGTCTACCGCTTGCGCGACTACCCGTCCTCGCCGTACCAGGACCTCGTGGCGGCCTGGCTGGCCCTCGGGCGCGAAACGGCCGTGGTATCCCACGAGAGCGCGCTGGCGCTGCACGATCTCTCCGACGTCATCCCCAGTGCGGTCCATCTGACCGTCCCGCGTGCGCGGCGCTACCTGCCCAGACTTCCGAATGTGCGTCTGCACACGACCAGTCGACCGCTCGAGGCGACGGACGTGGTCGAGCGCGAGGGTATCCGGGTGACAGCCCCTAGTCGCACGATCCTGGATGCCGCCGAGGCCGGCACGGGGCCAGAGCAGGTAGAGATGGCGATTCGCCAGGCGGTGCGGCGCGGGCGCCTCGTGCCGGACCAGCTCCGCGTCGCGGCGCGCGAGCGGTCCCGCCGCGTGCGCGGGCTCGTGGAGGGCGCGCTGGGCGAGGCGCGCGCATGAGGTACGCCAGCCCCACCGCCTTCCGCCGCGCTCTGGAGACCCGGCTGCTGGAGCACTCCCGGGCAACGAGCCTCCCGCTCGACCGCCGGCGCAAGCAGGTCGTCTTCGAGCGCCTCCTGGTCCGCATCGTGCGGTGCGCCGTCGCGGAAGTGCCGTACCAGGGAGGTTCACGTGCCGAAAGTGCTCGACGCCCACACCCATCTCTCCGGCTCCGAGTCCGGCGAGAGCGCCGCCAACATCCTCGCCTGCCTGGACGAGTGCGGCGTGGACAAGGCGTTCGTCTTCGCGCCACTGGTCGACGTCCACTCCTGGCAGATCAGCGGCGAGCATCTGGACGACATCCGGACGCACAACGATTACTGCGCGGACATCTGCAGCGCCGCGCCCGATCGCCTTCTCGGCTTCTGCGTCCTCAATCCCGCCCCACAGCTGGCCAAGGGATCGCTGTCGCGCGCGGTCGACCTCATGATCGAGGAAGCCCAGCGCTGCCACACAGAGCTGGGGCTGCGCGGCGTCAAAATGGTGCCAGACGGCTGGTACCCGAATGACCCGGAGCTCGTGCGGCTCTACCGCGCGCTGGCCGACCTTGGCATGTACGTGGCTTTTCACACGGGCATCTTTCTCGATGGCCACGAAGGCAGCTACTGCCGTCCGGCGTACTTCGAGGCGATCCACCGAGCGCCGGGGCTCCGGGCTCAGCTGGCGCACCTGAGCTGGCCGTGGGTCGACGAGTGCATCGCCGTGCTGGGCATGGAGACGATCTTCCAGGGCAGCGACCCGGCGCAGTGGCAGCTGAAGGCCGACCTCTCCTTCGGCATGCCCGACGACTGGCAGCTCGAGGGCTGGCAGAAGGCCATCGACAGCCTGCCCCACGCCATGCTGTGCTACGCGTCTGACGTCTTCTGGCCCTGCACCGCCGACAGGTACCGGGAGCAGTTTCTGCAGCCGCAGCTTGGCCTCTTTGAAGTCAGCGTCACCAGAGGCCACATTGCCTCGGAGGGCAGCCCCGAGCGGGTGGCGCTGCGGGAGCAGATCTTCTACGACAACGCCTGGGCCCACTGGCAGGCTGCCAACAAGGACCCGCAGCGACCACGCGCCGCGACACAAGCCCTGGCCACGCCCCTGGCCCCGAAAGCCGGCCACGCCAGGCAGATGAAGCGGAAGGCCGGCACATCGCAGGCTCGTCACTGACGAACGAGTCGCCGCGAGGCACCGACTCCAGTGGCGCCGCGGCCGTCGTAGTCTATCGGGAGAAGGGGCGATGTCGGCGAGCGCAACGGGGACTGGAGCAAGGTTAGAGGTTAGAGGTTAGATGTTGAAGGTCGGGGTCATGTGTGGGGCATCCGGGGAGATCGTCCACGGCTTCCTAGCGCACAATGCCCCGCGCCTGCGGGCGGCCGGCGTCGAGGTGACCGCCGTGGTGCTGGACGAGGATGCGCCCGCTCGACACGTGTGGCGGCACCTGTGGCGGTTGGCGACGCGGCAGGCGCGGATAGCGGGTTGTTCGCGGCCAACCGCGGCCCTCCGCATCCTGGTGTACCGTGCGCTCACCGGCGACCTGGTCGGTGGCCCAGTCCACCGGAGCCCGCCCTTCCCCCCGGGACTCAGCGTGGTGAGGGTGCCAACCCTCAACGCGCCCGCTGCCGCCGAAGCCATCAACGCCGCGGGCTGCGATCTCGTCTGTCTGATGGGAGCTCGCGTCCTCACCAGGCGCACGCTGAGAGCCATCGGCCGCCCGATCGTCAACATTCATTCGAGCGACCCGCGTTGGGTCCGGGGTGGTCCTGTCGTCGTCTGGGAGGTGCTGGCCGGGCGTCCAGCGATCGGGCTGGTCGTGCATGAAGTGACTGAGGTGCTGGACGCTGGGGCCATCCTGGCGCAAGGGGAGCAGCCACTTCTCTACCAGCATGGGCTGGGCGGGACGACTCGGGCGACCATGGCAGCTGCCCGGACCAGAGTGGGCAGCCTCTTCGAGCAGGTGATTCGCGACAAGGCAGCGGGGACCGAGCGTCGGACCACGTTTGCCCCTGGCCCGCTGAAAGTCACTCCGAGCGTCGGTGAGAGCTTCCGAGCGGAGCTCCTCTGCCGGCGACGCTCGGCCCACCCTCGGCCCGGGTAGCGCCGGTCACGAGGATGCGCTCGTAGTAGGCGATAGTGGCATCCACCATGCATCCTCTCGTGAAGCGCCCGACGACGCTGGTGCGGGCGGCGAGGCCGAGGGCCGCCGACCGGGGGGCGTCCTGGAGCAGGTCGACAAGCGCCGCGGCCATGGCTGCCGGATCCTCGGTCGGCACCAGCCAGCCGTTGACCCCGTGCGCAACCAGCTCCGGCGTACCACCCACACCGGTAGCAACGACTGCTCGCCCGGCTGCCATGGCCTCGAGCAGCGCTAGCGGGCAGGCCTCCTCGCGCGAGGGCAAGGCGAAAACGTCGAGCACGCGGTTCAGCGCTGGCACGTCGGTCCGCGTGCCCAAGAACCGCACAGTCTCGGCCAGGCCAAGCTCGGCCGCGAGCTGCCGGAGTGGCGCGTGCTCCGGCCCGTCACCGACGACCAGGGCCGTGACCGCCGGTACACGCTCCCGCACCCGTGCCAGCGCCCGCAACAGGACGTCCACGCCCTTCTCGTGCGATAAGCGCGCCACCGTCCCAACGACCGGACCGACGCCGAGGCCGAGATCGGCCCGGACGCGCCGCACGTCCGCGGGCTCGACTGTCAAGTGGTCACGACTGACCCCGTTGTAGATGACCTCGACACGCTCCGTTGGCACACCGGCAGCCACCAGCGCGTGCGCCGCTGCCCGCGAGGTAGCTATCGTGTGCGCCGGGGTCAGCCGGCCCAGCACGGCGTCGCCAGGCCGAGCGACGAGCGTGTGGGCGGTGTGGACGATGGCCGGCACGCCGACCTCGACGGCAGCCAGGCTGGCATGCAGGTGGGCGGGGTACAGGTGGCTGTGCACGACGTCCGGCTGCCATGCCTGGAGCCAGCGTGCCAGCTGCTCGACGGCCGCCCCGCGGAGCCCGTACTCGTCGCCCGGCCGAGGCAAGACCATCTCCAGGTACCGCACGGGTACGCCCCGCTGGAGAAGCACCTGGGACAGCGGTCCGGGCCTTGGGCAAACCACCTGCGCGCGAACCGCGCGCTCGCCAAGTCCCAGGACGAGATCCAGCAGGTGGCGCTCCGCGCCGCCGACGGCCACGTTGCCAATGACCTGGACAACCGAGAGCGTCATGCTGCTTCAGAACTTGTCTGCCGGCCAGACGACGAAGTCCTGAGCCGGGAAGAGTACCTGCAACAGGTCGGTATCGCGCCGACCGCTGAGGAGCTCGGCAGCCGTGCCATCGTAGCCGTGGAACAGCAGGTGGGCCAGCTCGGCTTCGTTCAGGCAGGCGCTCGAGTCGGCCGAGACGCCCAGGTCCAGCGTGAGCTGCCCGTCATCAACGCGCAGCTGAGCCGCTCCCGCGCTCGACGCCAGCCAGCAGGCGCCACCGCGGAGCCCGGCGGCGTTCAAGCGGCCCTGCAGCACCGGCAGCAGCGCCTGCACGAGCAGCTCGAGGCTGACCACGCGCCCCATGAACCGCGAGTCGTCCTCCACGTCCGGCTCACCAGGCGGGACCACGTCCATCAGCGATGGTGGGAGTCGCGCCTGCACCTGGCCGCCATGGCGCTGGGCGACCCTGGCCACCAGTGCGCGCCCCAGGTCCAGGTCCTCGGGCGCCAGTCCCAGCTCGAGGATCTCGACGTCGCCGTTCCTCCGGCGGCTCCGGACGTAGCCGCCCAACGAGCCGTCCTGCCGCCGCGCGAGCAGAAAGCCATCGGCATCCTCACCCAGCCAGGAAAGCTGGGCGCGCCAGTAGTCGGGGCTACGGACGGTCGGCCCGGTCCGCCGCCCGTTCGTCGCCTCGTACAGGCGCATGGTGTCCGGGAGGTCAGCGGGCTGGAACGGGACGATCTGTGTCCGGGTCCGGGTCCGGGTGATGGGCGGCGCGGGCATTGGCGCCCGCACGGCCGGCTGGTCGATGAGGGCCCACCCGTAGCGCTCGTACAGGACGGGCAGGTGGGTCCAGAGCAGGGAGTACGCGAAGCCGTCTGCCGCGGCCCCCGCTGCCATGGCGGCCAGAAGCCGCCCCGCGTAACCCTGGCCACGGAAGGCGCGCCCGGTGATCACATTGCCGACGCCGGCGATGCGCACCGCCACACCGTGCAAGCGGATCCGGCGGTCGTACACCCGTAGATGAGCTACCAGCCGCCCATCCTGCTCAGCAACCCACGAATGCTCCGGACGGTAGGTGCTGTCTACGCGATACAACGGCTCGAAGTAGGCGCGTGGCAGACCGTACTCTACGAGCAGATCCAGGATCGCGTCGACGTCGCCGGGACCTGCCCGGCGGATAACCGCGGCGCTCATGGCGTCGGAGGGGAGACCGGCCGGACGTCGACGGCCTTGGCGTACGTGGGCAGGTGGAGCGCGGCGCGGTAGACGTCCTCCGTCCGCCGTACCAGCAGCTCGGGGCTGAAGCACGCCGCGCTCCGCTGACGCCCCGCCTCCCCGAGCTGGTGCGCGTAGGCCGGGCGCTCCAGGAGCGCGAGGATCGCCTGCGCCAGCGCCCGCGCGTCGCCGGCCGGGACCAGGAGCCCTTCGCGCCCATGGCGGATCTGCTCCGGGATACCGCCCACCGCGCTGGCGACGACCGGGACCCCGGCCAGCATGGCCTCGAGGATAACCAGCGGCGTGCCTTCGCTCAAAGACGGCACCACCAGGACGTCCAGCAGTGGCATCAAGGCCGGTGCATCGAGGCGGAATCCCAGGAAGTCGACCCGGTCGCGCACGCCGAGCCGCTGCGCCAGACCGGACAGCCCGTCCCTCAGCGGTCCATCGCCGACGATGACGAAGCGCGCTCCGGGAACCTGGCGAGCCACATGCGCCGCCGCCTCGACAAAGTGGCCCACGCCTTTCTCACGTTGCAGGCGGGCGATGACACCAACCACTGGGCCGGTGTGCGCCGCGGGAGCCGGTGGCAAAGCCACCGCGGGCTGCGCATTCGGGAGCGGGAGCGGGAGCAGCGCGTTGTGGATGGTGGTGACGCGGTCGGCTGGCAGGCCGTCCTCGGCCATGAGCCTGTGGCGGATGCTGTCGGAGACAGCGATGACCTGCGCGGCTCGGCGGTACACGTGCCCGGCGCACCAGCGGGCCCGGCCCGTTCGCCAGGTGGCCTCGCTGTGCTCGGTCAGCACCAGGGGAACAGGCGACCTGGCAAGGGCGAGCGCCGACGCGGCCGCGCTGGCGTACATGTGGGCATGGACCACGTCGAACCCCACCGCGTGGACGAGCCGGGCGATCCGCCAGGCGTAGGCAAGGCTCACGCGGCGCTTGGCGAGGCGGCCGAGCATGGGGCGCACCTCGACCCCAGCCTGGCGGGCGACCGAGGCCAGCGCCCCCTCCACCGAGCAGGCGATGGTCACTGACCAGCCACGGCTGACAAGCGCCGCGCCCAGGCCGACGACGTGCCGCTCGGCCCCGCCGACATCCAGTGAGTCGGTCACCAGCAGCACGCGCGGTCGCCCGTCCTCGCGCCCTGGCGCCACGGGGAGCCACAGTCGCTGGTGGAGTCGCGACCCTGTTGATGCGTTTATGAGGCACAGGCGCATTCTTGCTGGCGGCTCAGCGGCCGCCCGTGCTCGCGTGCGGAGTCTTGATCCGCTGCTGAGCCTTCCGCGGCTCCTGCGGCTCGCGAACCACCGACTGCCAGGCGCTCCAGGCGTTGTCGCAGAAGATCTGCTGGCGGACCTGTGCCCGCTTAGGGTCGCCTTCTGGCACGATATGGCTGTTGGTGGCGGCGACCTCGAACAGCCCCAACTGGGGCAGCAGGTACTGCTCGCGGTACTGGTCGGGGCTCTTGGGCCAGAACGCGTCTGAGCCGTAGCACAGCATGCCATGGGGCAACGAGTCGATGGCCTTCTGCCACGTGCTTTGCTGCCAGTCATCGGGGGGGCCGAAAGACAGGCCGGTCCGGAATTGCCAGTTGCCCGGATCATCACCGTGGATCATCGTCTCCATCGCGAGCACCGCGAGGCACTCATCCACCCACGGCCAGCCCACGTGGGCGAGCTGCGCCTTGAACTGGGGTACTTGGTGGAGGCCTTCGAAGAAAGCGGGGCGGCAGTACTTGCCTTCGCGGCCGTCGAGGAAAATGCCGGCGTGGAAGACGACGTACATACCCAGCTCGGCGATTGCCTCGTAGAGCCGGATCACATGCGGATCGTCTGGGTACCACCCAGTCGGGACCATCTTGACCCCGCGCAACTCGAGCTCGTGGTAACAGCGCTGGACCTCGTCGATCATGAGGTCAACGGCGCGCTCGGTCGAGCCGCCCGCCAGGCCCGGCGCGGGATTCAGGACGCAGAAACCCAGCAGCCGGTCGGGGGCAGCGCTGCACAGGTCCGCACAGTAGTCGTCGTGCGTCCGAACGTGCTCCAAGTGCTCGTCCGCTAGCTGGTCTGAGCGGACGTCGATGAGCGGCGCGAAGACGAACGCCTTGTCCACGCCGCACCCGTCCAGGCACTCCAGGATCGTCTCGGCGCTCTCACCAGACCCCGCGCCGGCCAGGTGAGTGTGGGCATCGAGGATGGTGAGGGGGATGTCCATAGGTTCTGTAGGCCTCTGTGGTAGTGCTCCGGGTGGCACCGAAAGGATGCGCGGCGGAACGGCAAGAGACGTGCCACCAAGCCCCCGGTGCTGCCCCGCACCGGAATGCGAGCCAGGATCATCCGCTCAGCGCAGCGCGCGGCGCCCTGTTGCTCGGGGCACGCGCACGGCGTGGTGGCCGCGCTGCTTCCGCCTGGCCGCGGGCTGCGGTTGCCGCCACGACCCGCGCCAGATCCTTCATGCGAACGCTCAAGGCCGCCAACTCACCCGCATCCGCCGCCAGCCCATCGGCCGACTCCGCGAGGTCGTCCAGCCTTGCTCCGCGTTGCCTCGCGCTGCCCCCTGGCCCCACTGCGCCGACCCCCGCTAGCAGGCGCTGGTGGTCGCTGGAGCGGGCGATCAGTCGCTCCAGGGCTGCCCGGCAGCTTGCCACCTCGCGGCGCGCGTGCCCGACCGCCGCGCTGTCGCGCCGGCGGCGCGACGTCCGGACTCGTCTGGTGCCGACGACGTGCCGGACGTCGGCTGCCCAGCGCGCCCGGTCCCGGCGCATGGCGGCCAGCGTCTTCCGCTGCTTCGCGACAACCGACGCCACGTCAGCGTCGAGAAAGGCCTCCACGGAGCCCCACGACCCGCCAAGACCCGCTTGCTTCTGGCGGTAGTAGGGATTGGCCGCGACCAGCATGGCCGGAACGTCGAGGTGCATCGCCAGCAAGGCGACGTGGTAGGAGCTGGACACGACGCGGCCGCAGCCGCCCACCTGGTCAGCTATGGATTGGAGGTCGCCGCGCACCAGCAGCTCGACCAGGTCCACGTGGCGCATGAGGGGGAAGTGCCGGACGAAGCCGACCGTCTTCAGCGCCGAGAGCCCATCGAGCGTCCCTTCGGCGGGGTCTGCCGAAGCGCCCAGCACGAGCGGCTCCACGGCCGTCCCCCACCTCGCGGTCAGCGCCGCCAGGTCGCCGTCCAGGCGTTCCAGCAGCAGACGTCGCTCGTCGACCGCCGGCTCGTCGTCTACAGCGTACACATACCGCGTCAGGTTCACGTGGATGCCAAATGGTGCGGGGGCGGGCGAGGTTGTGAGCCTGGCGACGTGGCTCAGCACGTCGCTCGCGTCGTCGGCTGACAGCCGCGCCACAACGCCGTGCGCCCGGAGCGCGGCGGCGCTCCCCGGATCACGGCAGCCGACGAGATTCGGCTGAAACGTGGCGCAGTGGCGGGCGAGGCGCTGGGCAAACTCGCGGCCGACCTGCTGGCCCGAGATGATGTAGCTGTCCGGCTGCCACCGGGCCAGCGCCGCCTCCATCACCTCCACCATCGCGGCACCCCAGTACTGGTTCAGAAAGCCTCCGCCATACACGTGCAGCACCGAGCCCGGGACGGCGGCGTCAACGGATGGCGCATCGAGGAGCACCAGCGACGCAACCACGTCGCCTCGCGTCGGCGACGGGTCGTGCGCGTAGAAGATGAAGTCCGAAACCCCGAACGCCAGCTCGAGCCGTGGCAGCTGCGCGTGGCTCGTGATGGACCGCAGGTCCATAAACGGCAGGATCAGCGCGGTGGGCAGATGCTGCTGGTACCAGGCGATCGTGCCCTGGAGCTGCAGGACGTCGCCAAAGTTCCAGTAGCCATTGAAGCCGCCGACGAGCAGAACGCTGGGGCGTCTTGCGGCCGTCAGCTTGTCTCGGGTAGACGGCGCGGCGAAGAGCTCGATGGGCACGCAGGCAGCTCGGACAGTCGACCCAGTGTACTGATTACTGAACGCCACCTGCCCTGCCGGAGGTCCATGTCCAATCAGGCCGGCGCCGGTGCGGTGCTCCTGGCTGGCGTGCGTCCGACCGTGACTCAATGTCCGACCCGTCGTAGCTGGCCACAACTCGCCGAGGGGTGAAGCGACGCGGCGGTGCTATCGTTGTGCGCCGTGCTCGGTGAGACAACCAGGGTGTCCCGGTCGACGCCGCGGAGCCCAAGCGCCGTGGCCGTCCAGCGGAGTCGCAGGATGGCCACGGCCGTAGTCGGCGTGGTGGTGGTCTACGCGGCCATCTGCGCCTACATGGCACTCACGCTGACACGGCCTGATCGCAAGCCGTTTACGCATTCCCCGGAGCAGTTTGGCCTCGCCTACGAGGCGGTCGAGTTCTCCAGTCGCGTCGATCGGCTCCCGTTGCGCGGCTGGCTGCTGCCAGCGGCCGCGAACCTGCGGCAGCACCGTCGACCCGTGATCATGGTCCACGGCAAGGGGACCGATCGCGAAGCCGGGCCAGGCGACGGCATCCTGGGCACGGCGGCGCCGCTGGTGCGTGCCGGCTACACCGTGCTGACATTTGACCTGCGGGGCTCGGGGGAGTCGGGCGGTGAGCGCTTCACCCTGGGGGCCAATGAGGTCCGCGACGTCGCCGGCGCCTCCGACTATGTACGGCAGCGGGGTCTGGCAGCCGACGGCGTGAGTCTGGTCGGCTTCTCGATGGGCGGAGCGACCGCGCTGTTGACGGCAGCCGAAGAGCCCGCCGTGCGAGCCGTCGCCGAAGACAGTGGCTACGCGGATCTTGGCGATCTGCTCGACCAGGAGGTACCGAAGGCCAGCGGCCTGCCCGGCTTCTTCACGCCCGGCATGGTGGTCGCCGTCCGAACCCTGGTCGGCGTGGATCTGTACGCCATCCGGCCCGTCGACGCGATGCCCCGGTTAGCCGCGGCCGCCGTACCTGTCCTGATCATCCACGGGGAGGCGGATAGCTACGTGCCGGTCGTCAACGCGCGGCGCCTCGCCGACAGCTACGGTCCGCGTGCCGAAACACTCTTGGTACCAGGCGCTGGACACGTCGAGAGCCGCGTGAAGGCACCCACTACCTACGACGACCGCTTACGAGCGTTCCTGGATCGCAGCGCGAGCGAAAACGAATAGGTGCTGCCGCCCCGTTGCGCAAGCACCCACCGTTGACTGCACGGGCGGAGCAGGTCCCTCCCCATTTTTCGCTTGCGCGAGCTAAGAATATAACTACACTGTAGTTACAATGCTCTCAGGTAGGTATGCGTTTTGAGTGGGACGAGACCAAGCGCCAGTCGAATATCGCCAAGCATGGCATTGATTTCGTGCTGGCAAGCCAGGTGTTCGATGGCAAGCCGCACCTCGACTTTGAATCCCCGCGCGGCAGCGAGCGGCGGACCTTACACATCGCCGAGCTTGAGGGCAGAGTTATCGCCGTGGCGTGGACGCGCCGCGGCGAAGACAGGGTGAGGCTCATTTCGGCAAGGAGAGCGAGACATGGCGAGGAAAGGGCGTATCGTCAGCTACACGGCTGAGGAACTTGCCGCGATGCGCGTGCGTGGCGACGATGAGACCGGTTGGGCGGCCGTGGACGCCAAGACCGAGGACGAGCTTGCCGCCGACATGGCAAGCGATGACGCATGGGATGGCGTTCCTCATGATTGGGTAAGCCAGGCCGCCACCACTGCCCGCGCACTGCGCCGTCCGAAGGAGAACAAGCGCCAGGTCACCGTGCGCTTTGACGCGGACGTGCTGGACTACTTTCGCGAGCAGGGGCGCGGCTGGCAGGGCCGCATGAATGCCGTGCTGCGCAGCTTCGTGGAGCGCCACCGCTAGCCATGACACCTGCCGTTAGCCTGTTACCGCACAGTCCCTGAGCGCAAACCTGCACCGGTTCTACTGGCTGGACGCTGGCGCAGCCGACGCTGACGCGCCCGTAGTCGGACTTTGCGGCACGGGGCCTTCCGGCCAAGCCAAGACGTTGCTGACTCCGCCATCTCGCGGAAGCTACGACCGAGAGCGAGGCAGGGGATTCGAACCCCTACTACAACCTTGGAAGGGTCGTGTGCTGCCGTTACACCAGCCTCGCCGGACCGGCTGAGTATAGCCCCACGCACTGTGACGATCAGGGACCGCTGTGCGTTCGGCGAGTCCCTGCATCAGGCCGGGCGCGTCTCGCGCGCTGCGATGCTGCGCACGCCGTAGTAGCGCGCGGCGCACTGGTTCAGCCAGTTGCTCGGGTCGGGCGCCAGGAAATCCATGTCCCGGATCGTCCCGGTCGCCGTCAGCGGCGCTACCTCGACGTCCTCCACCCCCCGCGCCCGCGCCGACCTGATCTGGGCGTCGATGCCGTCCCACTCGGAGGCGTAGAGCCGGGCATCGGGGACCTCGGCGAACGCGGCCGGGACCAGGAGTAGCGGGGCGACTCCCACGAGCACCGCGGCGATGGTGGCACTAGCGACCAGCGTCGGCATTCGGTACGGCGCGCGCAGACGGTCGCGCAGGTACCTGCCGACGACGTACCTCGCGGTCGCCGTGGCCGCCACAAGGACGAACTGAGGAATGACGCGGGCTCGCCCGGGCGCGGGGCTCGACAGCGCGTAGTACGACGGCACGAAGCAGAGCGCCAGGGTCACCAGGGTGCCACAGACCAGCACGGCCAGCGCCTGCGCACCCCGACGCGAGTCATGCCGGCTAACCCCGACCATGCCACCGGCTCCTGGAGCAACCAAGCCGATGACACCGGGGAGAACGGCGGCAAGCAGGGCGGGGAGCGCCGGCACCAGCGAGATTCCGACCGACTCCACCAGGCCGGCAACCAGCGTGAAGCTGACGCGCCCCGACCAGCCCTGGTAGAAGCTGACCTGCATGCCGAGCAGGCCGCGGCTCGCCAACTGGCCGGCGGTGCAGTAGTCGTCGGCAGCGTAGCGGCTGAACAGGCCGACGTAGCCGTAGGCGACCAAGGGAGCTGCCAACGCGAGGCAGCCAAGGATGCCGAAGACGCGCATCGCGCCATCCACGGCGCCGCCCCGGGGCGGCGCCGTCAGCCCAGGAGGAACGGTCGCCGGCCTTCATCAGCCTCATCCGCTGTAGCGGCTACGTCCGTCCAGCGCGGGGGAACGGCCGCCAAGTGGGAACCGACGGATTAGGATGATAGGGACGACCACGCCGCGGCGGCGAAATGCGGACAGCTCTCGAGGAGGTCGAGCATGGCGGAAGCGCACAACAGCTGGCCTGCCCTGCCGCTGGGTGGGTAGCAGGAGACGTACGCCACCCTGCACATGTACACCCAGGTCGTCGGCAAGATCCGCCTGGCGCTCGGCCCGATGACAAACCACTGGTGGCACGTGCCCCTGTACGTGACTGCCCGCGGCCTGACCACCTCGCCGATGCCGTATGGGGAGCGCACCTTCCAGATGGATTTCGACCTGTTCGAACACCAGCTCGTCGTCCAGACCAGCGATGGCGAGGTGCGTCGGATTGCGCTCGGCCCGGCGGTGAAGGACTTCTACCGGGAGGTGATGGCCACCCTGCGCGCGCTGGGCATAGACGTCAGGACCTGGCCCCGCCCGGTCGAGGTGCCCGAGCCCATCCCTTTCGCCCAAGACGACCGCCACGCCACCTACGACCCGGCCGCGGCGCACCGCTTCTGGCAGGTCTTGCGACGCGTGGATCGCGTCTTCCACACGTTCCGCGGCCGCTTCACGGGCAAGTCCAGCCCGGTGCACTTCTTCTGGGGAAGCTTCGACCTGGCGGTGACCCGCTTCTCCGGTCGCCCGGCGGCCCCCAGACCGGACGCCGACCTGATCACGCGCCTGTCGTACAACGCCGAGCTGAGCAGCCTCGGCTTCTGGCCCGGCGGCGGTGAGGTCAAGGGGGCGGCGTTCTACTCGTACATGTTCCCGCAGCCCGCCGGGCTCGAGCAGCAGAAGGTGCGCCCCGATGCTGCCCTGTACCACGCCAGGCTGGGAGAGTTCCTGCTGCTGTACGACGACGTCCGCACGGCCGCGGACCCCGCGCAGCTCATCCTGGAGTTTGGCCAGAGCACCTACGAGGCCGGCGCCCGACTCCAGGGGTGGCCGATGGACGAGCTGCGGCTGCAGCTGCCGACAGTCGGCAACGATCGTCCTGATCCGCCGTCCGCGCTGGCCGCGGCCAAGACCCCGAACCCTGGCAACTCGTAGCTGTGCCGAACGGGTGCAACGTGCCCGGGTCGAACGCGCTCGGATCGGCGTCTCGCCGCTTCTGTCCCCCCTGGTCCAGGCGACGGGGTCCGCTAGACTTGGCGGGGGGCTGTCCCAGCAGGCATCCACCTGTGCGGGATGACTCGCACACGGCTGGAAGGCCTGAATCCTCGGGGGAGCGTCCATGGGACATCTAACTTCTCGGCGCAATTTCGTCCGCCTGGCTCTTGGCGTGTCCGGGCTGGCGCTCATAGCGGCGTGCGCCCCGGCAGCGCCCACCTCACCCAGCGCCGCGCAGTCAGGCGCCGCGGCCCAACCGACGCAGCCCGTCGCAGCGGCGGGAGCCGCCCAGCCGGCCGCGACCAAGGCGAGCGCCGCGTCGTCCGGCGGCGCGCCGGTGGAGCTGGTGTACGTCCCGCACGTCACCCCGAACCTCACCGTCGACTTCTGGAATCGCGAGATCGCGCGCTTCCAGGCGGCCAACCCCGATATCAAGGTGACCCTCTCGGCTGGACCCGACACCCAGACGGCGAAGTACGTCCAGACCCTGGTCGCCTCGAACAGCGCGCCGGATGTCGCGGCCCTCATCGTCTCGGAGCCCGCCTTCTGGCCGCTGCTGCAGCCGTACGACCAGAACGACCCCGATATCAAGCAGATCAGCGACGCGTCCAAGGCGTACATCAACGGCCAGCTTCTCAATCTAGGCATCGCCAAGGAAGCTCGGAACACGATCTTCTACAACAAGGACATGTTCGCCAAGGCCGGGATCGCCAGCCCACCGAAGACGTACGCGGAGCTCGAGGCGGCGTGTGAGAAGCTGAAGGCCGCGGGTTTCACGCCGCTGGTCACCGCGGCGGGCAGCGGGGCCAGCTGGGTCGCCGGCGATGCTCTGAACATCCTCAGCGACACCCTCAAGAAGAACGACCACTGGTACGTGGACTACAAAGCCGGCAAGGTCAAGTTCACCGACCCGGAGTGGGTGGCCGGGGCGACCCGCCTGCAGAGCTACGCGGGCAAAGGCTACGTCGTGCCGGGCGCTCTGGGCATCACCTACGCCCAGGCCGAACAATCGTTCCTGTCTGGGCAGGGCGCCATGTACCTCATGGGCACCTGGTTCAGCGCCGCGGCCGCGAAGAGCCCGCCACCTTTCGAGATCGGGGTGGCGGTCGCCCCATCCGAGGACGGCCCACAGATCCTCAACGGCGCGGTGGCCTGGGGCGGCTACAGCATCTTCAAGTCGACAGCGCATCCCACTGAGGCGCTCCGCCTGGCCAAGTACCTCGCGTTCAATCCCGACGAGCTGAAGGACTTTCTCGACACAGACGGCCAGTTCACGGGCGTCAAGCTGACGAGCGGTCCACTGCAACGGGATCTCACCCCGCTGCAGCAGCAGATCCAACAGCTGATGGATACGCTGCCGTTCAACCCGAGCCAGATTGGTCAGGGGGACAACACGCCGCGGGCCGGCGTCATCGAGCCAACCTTCAACCAGGTCGGCCAGGCCATGCTCCAGGGCAAGGCGGAGCCCAAGACAGAGCTCGCCAAGGTCGATGCCGCCTGGGCCGTGGCGCCCACGTCGTAGCGTGCCACGGGCCCGAACGCCGTGACGCTGTCGGAGCGCCCCGTGCCTGGACCCGCAGCGCTCGGCGGCCGGGCGGCGTCGCGGGGACGAGCCCGGTCGCCCCGGCGCCATCTCGCCGATCGCGCGGTGGACCGCTTGCAGGAAGCGGCGCTCGCCGGCCCAGGGCTCGCCCTGTATGTCGTGCTAGTCGTCGGGTCGGTGGCCGTCGCGTGCTTCTACAGCGTGACGAACTGGAACGGCGTCTCCCCGGACTTCGCCTTCGTGGGTCTGACCAACTACGCGAACGTGCCGTCGGACCCGGATGTTGGCCACGCGTTCCTGATCACCGCCATCATCGCCGGCAGCGCCACCATCGTCACCAACACGCTTGCGATCCCCATCGCCGTGCTGCTGAACCAGTCCGACGTCGTCACCAGGATCTACCGGTCGGTCATCGTCTACCCCGTAATCCTCAGCCCGATCGTCACCGGCCTCATCTGGGCCTCGATCCTGAGCACTACCGGCGTGCTGAACTCGGTCCTGGCCAAGCTCGGACTGCCGACCACGCTGATCCTGGCGGACCCGGACCAGGCGGTCGGGGCGCTCGCCTTCGTCTCCGTCTGGCACACCCTTGGTCTGTGTGTCATCCTGTACCTTGCCGGCTTGCAGACCATCCCGCGGGACCTGGAGGAAGCGGCCGGCATCGACGGCGCCGGCGGCCTGGCGCGCTTTCGGCACATCACCCTGCCGCTGCTGGCGCCGACCATGACCGTGAACATCGTGCTGCTCATGATCTGGTTCATGCGGACGTACGACTACGTCGTAGTGATGACCGGGGGCGGCCCGGTGACGGCGACCAACACGGTGGCGTTCCTGACACTCCAACGAGCCTTCCAGGGATTCCGCTACGGCTTCGGCTCGGCGATCGCTGTCGTCCTGCTCGCCGTCACCGTGGTGCTGAGCGCGATCATCTTCGTCGGCTCCCGCCGACGCGAGGCCTACCTGTGACCGGGCTGATCGGGCGGCACGCGGCCCTGCTGGCCACAGCCGCGATGTTCCTGGTACCCACCTACATGGTGGTGGTCAATGCGTTCAAGAGCAAGGTGGACATTCTGCGGTCGCCACTCGACGTCCCGTTGGACCGACTGACCACGGCGAACTTCGCGGCGGTGCTGAACCAGACCTCGGCCCCGATCGGGGGGGCGTACGTCTTCAGCACCGCGCTCGCTCTCACGTCGGCCGTGGGCGTGGTGGTGTTCGGCTCGGCGCTGTCCTACGTGGTGGCGCGCATGCGCGGCCCCTGGGCGGATCGCCTGTTCATTTTCCTGTTCCTCGGCTTGATCGTCCCGCCCCAGGTGGTGGTCATCCCCGTCGTGAAGGTGCTCGCCGCCCTTGGGCTGCTCCACACGCTCCCGGGCCTGATTCTCTACGAGATCGCTCTGGAGATCCCTTTCGCGACGTTCGTATACGTGGGGTTCATTCGCTCGGTGCCGCGCGACCTCGAGGAGGCGGCCCAGATCGACGGCGCGAACAGGATCCAGACCTTCGTGCGGGTCGTCTTCCCCGTTCTGACCCCGGCCACCGCATCGCTCTTCGTGCTCGTGCTCATCTTCGTCTGGAACGATTTCGTCAATCCGCTCGTCGTCCTCGGGACAACGGGTGGCGCCACGATCACCACTGGCATCTACCGATCCATCGGGGTGTACCAGCAGGACTGGGGCGCCATTTACGCCAACATCGTGCTGGCCTCCGCGCCCATGATCGCCGTCTATTTTGCCATGCAGCGCTTCATTGTTGGCGGCCTGACGGGTGGCGCTGTCAAAGGCTGACGGCTGAGGAGCTGCCGGCCGACGACCGACGACTGACGGCTAGAGAACGCGCGCGGCGGCGCGGCGGAGGCGGTCGGCCAGGGCGCGGCCCAGCCCAACGGTCGGGTCGGCGACGTCGCGCGCGTACAGCACGTCCAGCCCCAGCCCGTCGAGCGCCCGCAGCGCGTCGAACAGCCCCGCCGCCGACCCGGCCGGGTCGCTCCAGGTGCCGACCCGCGCCACCGCGAAGCCACCCGTCGCCGATAGCCGCGCCTCGTCCTCGTCCAGCAGCAGCACGCCCACCCGCTTGCCCTCGGCCAGCGCCGCCCGCACTTCGGCGGCGAGCCGGACGGCCGGGTCTGGGCCGGCGACCAGAACGAGCGGTGTGCGTGGCGCGTAGTGCGTCGGCAGCAGCCCCGGCGCCGGCAGCGGCCCGGGCGTGGCGGCTCCCGTGGGTGCCGGGCCGAGTGGCCGCCCGAGGACCCGCTCGACGTCTTCCGCCGCGATGCCGCCGGGGCGGAGCAGCCGCGGCTCCGCCCCCGAGACGTCGACGATCGTCGACTCCACCCCAACCGCTGTCGGCCCGCCGTCCACGACCGCGTCGATGCGGCCCGCCAGGTCGTCCAGCACGTGCTGCGCGCGCGTCGGGCTCGGCCGTGAGAAGAGGTTGGCGCTCGGCGCAGCGATGGGCGTGCCGGCGGCCACGATCAGCGCGCGCGCCACCGGGTGCGCCGGCACACGGACGGCCACCGTTGGTAGCCCGGCGGTCACGGAGCCCGGCACCACCGGCGCCTTCGGCATCACCAGGGTCAGCGGGCCTGGCCAGAAGGCCTGCGCCAGCCGCACCGCGGCCTCGCCAGGCCGCGCGACCAGGCCGAGGTCGCTCGTGGCGGCCAGGTGGACGATCAGCGGATCGTCAGCCGGCCGGCCCTTGGCGGCGAAGATCCGCGCCACTGCTCGGGCGTCCAGGGCGTCGGCGCCCAGCCCGTACACAGTCTCGGTGGGGAACGCCACCAGGCCGCCGGCGCGGAGGATGGCGCCGGCGGCCGCGACCCCGGCGGCATCGGCGGCGAGCAGGCGCGTCGAGTGCCGTCCCAGCCCTGTCCAGTCCACGTCGCCCACTCCCACCAGGGTAAAGAGTACGAGCGCCACAAGGGCGCGCTACCCCGGCGTTACAAGTTGCCGGCGTTGCCCAGTCCGGTCCGCTTCGGGCAGTGCCGGGGGTCGCCGGGCGCCCTCGCGCCGCCTAGAATCCCGGTCCCGCACGACGATGCACGGCTCTCCGCCCGCAACCCCGACCTCGCGTCTGGGCGTGTCCCCCCCTGGCCTGGCCAGCGACGCGCGCCGTGTCTGGAGCTGCGCCCTGGCGCGACTTCAGCTCGAGACGAGCCCGCCCCACTTCAGCACCTACCTGCGCGATACGGAGGGCGTCTCGTTCGACCGGACGACCAGCGTGCTGCGCGTCGCGGCGGCGAACCCGTTCCACGTGCCATGGCTGGAGGGCCGGCTCAGCGCGACCGTCCACGCCGCGGTCGCCGAGGTTGTTGGCGAGCCCATCCGCGTGCAGTTCGTCACCGAGGCTGCCCACGAGAACGCCTCGGCCCGTCGGCCTCAGCGGCCGCCGGCCGCGCCGGCGCGCCCGCTTGACGCCCTGCTGGATGCGCAGCCCGCCAGCCCCGCGCTGCCGCCGGCGCGCCCAGCCCCGGCCGCGCCGCTGCCCAGCCCGCCCTGGGCCGGCTCGCCGTTGAACCCGCGCTACTCCTTCGACAGCTTCGTCGTCGGTAAGTCGAATCAGCTCGCCCATGCCGCCTCCATGGCCGTGGCCGACGACCCCGGCCACGCGTACAACCCGCTCTTCCTCTACGGGGGCGTCGGGCTGGGTAAGACCCACCTGCTGCACGCCATCGGCCAGGCAGTCCTGGCGCGTGGCCTCAGCGTGGTGTACGTGTCGTCCGAGACGTTCACCAACGAGCTGATCGAGTCCATCCGCCAGCACCGCACCGACGACTTCCGCGGCAAGTTTCGCAAGACGCGGGTGCTCCTCATCGACGACGTGCAGTTCATCGCGGGCAAGGAGCGCACGGAGGAGGAGTTCTTCCATACGTTCAACGCGATCCACGAGGCCGGCGGCCAGATCGTCCTCTCCAGCGACCGGCCGCCGCGAGCCATGACCATCCTGGAGGACCGGCTGCGCTCCCGCTTCGAGTGGGGCCTGCTGGCCGACGTGCAGCTGCCCGACTACGAGACGCGGATCGCCATCCTCCAGTCCAAGCTGAACGGCTCGCAGCCCGAGGTGCCGCGCGACGTTGTCGACTTCATCGCCCAGAAGGTGCAGAGCAACATCCGCGAGCTGGAGGGCACCCTGAACCGACTGCTGGCGCACGCCAGGCACCTGAAGCAGCCCGTCACCGTCGAGCTGGCGACGGTGGCTCTGCGCGACATCGTCACAACCGGCCCGGCCATGGACGGCATGAGCCCCGAGACCATTCTGACGGCGGTGGGCCGGTACTTCGGCGTGCCGGTCGAGGCCATCAAGGGGCGGTCGCGCCACAAGGAGGTCGTCGTGCCGCGCCAGATCGCCATGTACCTGCTGCGCGAGGACACGCGGCTGTCGGCGCCGGACGTGGGGCGCCTGCTCAATCGCGACCACACGACGGTGCTGCACGGCGTGACCATCGTGGCGACGGACATCGCCCGCAACGGGCCGTGCCGCGGGTCCGTCCGCGGCGTCCGCGACGTGGTCGCCGCCTCGCGCGCGGGGACCGCGAAAAGCACGAAAATCGCGTCCGGGAATGCTGCCGCTGCGTAAAGTGTTTCAGTAGTTGGTAGCAGGGCGGCTGATCGCCGTCTGCTTTGCCGGAGTTTCCGTGCCACACACATCACCAGACGACATCCAGTTCCACGCCACAACGGATATGGCTCCCTTCGACAAGGGTCAGCCGGAAGCTGATCTGGTCCAGGGCTCCATGGCCTCGTATTCGCCCACCCAGCAGCTCGCGCTCACGCGCTACATTCGCGTGTCCATGCTGCGGCGGGACGTGCTGCCCGTGCTCGAGCCAGGTGACTGGCGAGCCCGTCTCATCCACAAGGCGCTGTACTCCGCCTACCGCGATTGTGAAGAGCTTGGCCTGGTGGACGAGGTGCGCCTGCTGCGCGAGCGCGCCAGCTCCGCCAGCCGCGGCTGAGCCCCACGGCGACGGCGGCCCGGGCCGCCGTCGCCGTCACGCCGGCTCTTGGTACCCTGTACTACACGTCCACACGTGTGGCAGGCGCAAAGGGAGCGTGAATTTCTATGACCGACGGGACCACCAACGGCAAGACGAACGGGCGTTCCGAGGGCCAGGCAGCCGAGCCGCAGGCCGGGCCGGCCAACCTGACGACGCGACAGGGCCACCCCGTTTACGACAACCAGAACCAGCGCACAGTGGGCAGCCGCGGCCCGGCGACGCTCGAGAATTACCACTTTCTCGAGAAGATCAGCCATTTTGACCGCGAGCGCATCCCGGAGCGCGTGGTGCACGCGCGGGGCGTGATAGCGCACGGGTACTTCGAGGCCTACGGCGCCGTCGGCGGGCAGTCGGTGGCCAGGTTCACCCGGGCCAAGCTGTTCCAGGAGAAGGGCAAGCGGACGCCGCTGCTCATCCGCTTCTCCACGGTTATCGGCGGCCGGGACTCGTCGGAAGCCGCCCGCGACCCGCGGGGCTTCGCCGTCAAGTTCTACACCGAGGACGGCAACTGGGACCTCGTCGGCAACAACTTGCCGGTGTTCTTCATCCGCGACGCCATCAAGTTCCCGGACGTCATCCACGCTCTGAAGCCTGACCCGGTCACCTTCCGCCAGGAGCCGGCGCGCATCTTCGACTTCATGAGCCTGACGCCCGAGTCCACCCACATGCTGACGTGGCTGTTCAGCCCGCGCGGCATCCCGGCCGACTACCGGCACCAGGACGGCTTCGGCGTGAACACCTACAAGTGGGTGAACGCCCAGGGCGAGTCCGTGCTGGTGAAGTACCACTGGAAGACGCAGCAGGGCATCAAGTCGCTGACGCAGGAGCAGGCAGGGCAGATCCAGGCGAAGGAGCTCGGCCACGCGACCAAGGACCTGCGCGACGCTATCGAGCGCGGCGAGTTCCCAGCGTGGGAGCTGTGCGTCCAGATCATGTCTGACGACGAGCACCCCGAGCTCGACTTCGACCCGCTGGACGACACGAAGACGTGGCCGGAGGACCAGTTCCCGCTGCTGCCGGTGGGCCGCATGGTGCTCGACCGCAACCCCGACAACATGTTCCTGGAGAACGAGCAGGCCGCTTTCGGCACGGGCGTTCTGGTGGACGGGCTGGACTTCTCGGACGACAAGATGCTCGTCGGGCGCACCTTCTCCTACTCGGACACGCAGCGCTACCGGGTCGGTCCGAACTACCTGCAGCTGCCGGTGAACGCGCCGCAGGTGGCCGTTCACACGAACCAGCGCGACGGCCAGATGGCGTACCAGAACGACCTGGCGCCGGGGCAGAACCCGCACGTGAACTACGAGCCGAACAGCATGGGCGGCCTCCAGGAGTCGCCTAAGCCAGGGGTAGTCGAGTCCGGGCCGATGATCAGCGGGCGGCTCACCCGGGCGAAGCTGGAGCGGACCAACGACTTCAAGCAGGCCGGCGAGCGCTACCGCTCCATCGAGCAGTGGGAGCGGGACGACCTGGTGAAGAACCTGGTGGACAACCTGAAGCAGTGCACGCCCGACGTCCAGGAGCGGATGGTGAAGCACTTCACCCTGGCCGACCAGGAGTACGGGCGGCGGGTTGCCGAGGGCCTCGGCAGCGCGGTCCCCCAGGAGGCCCAGCCCGCCGGGACACGCTGAACGAGCCGTCAGCTATCAGCTATCAGCTATCAGCTAGAGAAGCGTACCGCCGTGTCGGACCTAGGCGCAGCGGGCCTCTCACTCTGACACCTGCTGACGGCTGATCGCTGACGGCTGATGGCTCGTCCGCTGACTTCTGATGGCTGAAGGCTCGTCAGTAGACTAGTATCTCTAGTCATCTCGTAGGCTATGTGGGGCGTGGGCACGCTGCTGCCCGGGCGTCCACATCCACCAGGGAGTTGCTGTGGCACGCTTGACGCCCGATCCGACCTTCTACCCCTCGCCCCGGTCGGCCATGGACGCGCCCGCCGAAGAGCTGGCGTACATCGTCACCCTCAATACGAATACGAACACGAACACGACTACGACTACGACCGGGGCGAATGGCCACGGCGCCGCCCGCCCGGACGCCCTGTGCGTCGTCGACGTCCGGCCCGGCTCCACCAGCTACGGCCAGCTGGTGGGCCGGACCGAGATGCCCAACCTCGGCGACGAGCTCCACCACTTCGGCTGGAACGCCTGCTCCTCGGCCCTCTGCCCCTACGCCCCCCACCCGCACGTCGAGCGCCGCTACCTGCTCGTCCCCGGGCTCCGCTCCTCGCGCATCCACGTCCTGGACACCAAGCCCGACCCGCGCCACCCCAGGATCGTCAAGGTCATCGAGGCCGACGAGCTGGCCGCCAAGACCGGCTATAGCCGGCCGCACACCATCCACTGCGGCCCCGACGGGATCTACGCCAGCGCCCTCGGCGCGCCCGACGGCGGCGGCCCGGGCGGCATCTTCCTGCTCGACCACGAGACGTTCGCGCCGAAAAGTCGCTGGGAGGCCGACCGCGGACCCCAGTATCTCGCCTACGACTTCTGGTGGCACCTCACCCACGACACCATGATCACCAGCGAGTGGGGCACCCCCAACATGATCGAGAACGGCGTGGACCCGGAGCTGCTCCTGGCCGGCAAGTACGGGCACGCCCTGCACGTCTGGGACCTCCGCACCCGCCGCCACGTCCAGGAGCTCGACCTGGGCGCCGAGCAGCAGATGGTGCTCGAGCTCCGCCCGGCGCACGACCCAAACAGGACCTACGGCTTCGTCGGCGTCGTCGTGTCGCTGAAGGACTTGTCAGCGTCGGTCTGGGCCTGGCACCGGACGGACGCCGGCCGCTGGCAGGTGCGCCAGGTGATCGAAGTGCCAGCAGAGCCGGCCGATCCCGACCTGCTGCCGCCCGCGCTCAAGCCGTTCGGGGCTGTCCCGCCACTGATCACCGACATCAACCTCAGCCTGGACGACCGCTTCCTGTACGTCTCGTGCTGGGGCACCGGCGAGTTCCAGCAGTACGACGTGAGCGACCCTTTCAGTCCCAAGCTCACCGGCTCGGTGCACATGGGCGGCATCGTCCGCCGCGCACCCCACCCGGCGAACGGGCCTCTCAATGGCGGCCCCCAGATGGTGGAGGTCAGCCGGGACGGTCGTCGCATCTACCTCACGAACTCGCTGTACGCCTCCTGGGACAGCCAGTTCTACCCGGAAGGGGTGAACGGCTGGGCGGCCAAGCTGAACGCTGGCGCGGACGGCGGCATGGCCTGGGACACCGGGTTCTTCGTGCCTTTCGAGGGCGAGCGGCCACACCAGATTCGGCTGCAGGGCGGCGACGCCTCGTCGGACTCCTACTGCTTTCCGTGACCGACCCGTGGCCGTGGTCCAGCCTCGTGGTGTTGGGGGCGTTCCACGGGCTCAACCCGGCCATGGGCTGGCTGTTCGCCGTGGCCCTGGGCTTTCAGGAGCGCAGCCGAGCCGCTGTGCTGCGGGCGCTGCCGGCGATCGCTGTGGGACACGAGGCGTCCGTAGCCGTTGCCGTGCTCCTGGTGAGCGGCGCGCAGCTCGTGGTGGCACCCGGGTCGATCCGCCCCATCGGGGCGGCGGCGCTCATCCTCTTTGGCGCCTACAAGATCGCCCGGCCCGGCTCGCACCCGCGCTGGGTGGGGATGCGCGTCAGCCGCTGGGATCTGGTGGTGTGGTCCTTTCTCATGTCCTCGGCCCACGGCGCTGGGCTGATGCTCTTCCCGGTGCTGGTCGGGCTGTCCGTGCCGGGACACGCGGAGGACTTCGGCGGCATCGACCCGCTGGCCGCCACGCTCGTCCAGGACGTGGCGGCGGTCCTTCTGCACACTGCTGCCATGCTGCTGACCATGCTGGTCGTCTCGCTGGTGGTGTACGACAAGCTCGGCGTCGGCGTGCTGCGCCGCGCCTGGCTCAACCTGGACGCCTTCTGGGCGGTGGTGGTCGTCGGCGCCGGCCTGGTGACCCTCTTCACCTGAGCCAACCAGGCGCCGCGGGGACTTCCCTTGTGCTTAGTGCACAACGCCGGAGGTCTCGAGTTCGGCCGGCCTGCCGTATTTTCGGCGATATCGGCCTCCGTACCCTCCGTGTGCCGCTGAGCTCCGGCACCGCAAACGAAAGGGGGCCATCGCCTTGAACTTCCCCACGCTCCGTACTCCGGGCGCGCTCGGCTTCGTCGGCGCCGTCGTGCTCGCGCTCTCGGCGTGCGCGCCCGCCGCTAGCCCGGCGCCAACCGCCGCCCCGGCCGCCAAACCGCCGGCGGCGCCCACGAGCGCCGCGCCAACCCTCGCCCCGACGGCCGGCGCTGCCACGGCCAGCGGCGACACCATCAAGGTCGGCGTGCTGCACTCGCTCAGCGGCACCATGGCCATCAGCGAGACCTCCGTCCGCGACGCCGAGATGATGGCGATCGACGAGATCAACGCTAGGGGCGGTGTGATGGGCAAGAAGATCGTGCCGATCCAGGAGGACGGCGCTTCCGACTGGCCTACCTTCGCCGAGAAGGCCAAGAAGCTTATCCAGAGCGACAAGGTCGCCACCGTGTTCGGCTGCTGGACGTCCGCCAGCCGCAAGGCAGTGCTCCCCGTCTTCGAGCAGTTGAACGGCTTGCTCTGGTACCCGGTCCAGTACGAGGGCCTCGAAGCTTCGCCCAACATCTTCTATACGGGAGCGGCGCCGAACCAGCAGATCGTCCCCTCGATCGAGTACCTGATGCAGCAAGGAAAGAAGAAGTTCTTCCTGCTGGGCTCCGACTACGTGTTCCCGCGCACGGCCAACGAGATTATCAAGGCCCAGCTGGCGGCGGCGGGCGGGGAGGTGCTCGGCGAGGAGTACACGCCCCTTGGCCACACCGACTACTCAACCGTGATCTCGAAGCTGGCCGCCGCTAAGCCGGACGTCGTCTACAACACGCTGAATGGCGACAGCAACGTGGCCTTCTTCAAGCAGTTGAAGGACGCGGGCTACACCTCCGATACGATGCTGACCCTGTCCGTTAGCGTCGCCGAAGAGGAGATCCGCGGTATCGGGCCCGAGAACATGCTCGGCCACCTCACCGCCTGGAACTACTTCGAGACGACCGACACGCCAGAAAATAAGACGTTCGTCGCTGCTTACAAAGCCAAGTATGGCGACAACCGCGTCACCGACGACCCGATTGAGGCTGGCTACGACGCCGTCTATCTGTGGGCGGCGGCGGTGGAGAAGGCGAAGTCGACGGACGTGGCGGCGGTAAAGACGGCGGCGAAGGGTATCTCCTTCAAGGCGCCCGAAGGCCCGATCACGATCAATGGCGAGAACCAGCACATCTCCAAGATCGTGCGGATCGGCCGGGCGAAAGCCGACGGCCAGTTCGACGAGGTGTTCAGCACCGGCAAGCCCGTGGAGCCGGACCCATTCCTGAAGACCTACGACTGGGCCAAGAGTCTGCAGAAGAGCTAGGCACAGGAACGAAGGAGTAAAGGAGGGCCGTATCGAAACATTCGTTCTCCAGGCGTTCAATGGGCTCAGCGTCGGGTCCATCCTGCTGCTGATCGCGCTCGGCCTCGTTTTCACCTTCGGCCTCATGGGCGTGATCAACATGGCCCACGGCGAGCTGATCATGGTCGGCGCCTATGCCGCCTACGTGGTCCAGGGGGGCTTCACCGCCCTCCTGGGCAGTGCGCCCGGCGTCTACTTCGTGGTCGCGCTGCTGGTGGCATTCGCCGCCGCGGCGCTGCTCGGCTTCGTCCTGGAGGCGGCGGTGATCCGGTTCCTGTACGGCCGGCCTCTGGACAGCCTGCTGGCGACCTGGGGTGTCGGGCTCATTCTTCAGCAGACGGCGCGCACCATCTTCGGCGCCCCCAACGTGCAGGTGGTCAGCCCGCCGTGGCTCAACGGCGCGGTAGTCGCGATGCCGGGTGTCCTGCTGCCGTACAAGCGGCTGTTCATCATCGGCCTCGTTGCGGTCTGCATCCTGGCCGTCTACCTCTTCCTGTACCGGTCGCCGTACGGTCGCCGCGTCCGAGCGGTGATGCAGGATCGTGAGACGGCGGCCTCGCTCGGCGTGCCCACGCGGGCCGTCGACGCCATGACTTTCGCCCTCGGCTCCGGCCTGGCCGGGGTCGCCGGCTGCGCGCTGGCCCTGCTGGGCCCCATCGGGCCGGCCATCGGCACGTACTACATCGTTGACGCCTTCCTGGTGGTCATCCTGGGTGGTCTGGGGCAGATCGTCGGCACCGTGGCGGCCGCGCTAGCCATCGGTGGCTTCAACACGGCGTTCGAGTTCCAGACAAGCGCGACGGTGGGCAAGGTGGCAGTCTTTCTGCTCGTTGTCGCCTTCCTCCAGTTTCGGCCCACCGGCTTCGTCAGCGTGAAGGGGCGCCGGTGATGGCGGCGTCGCTCAGGCGGTGGGCGCCCATCGTCGCCATCAGCCTGCTCCTTCTGGCCGCCCCACTGGTGCTCGGCGAGTTCCGGCTCGGCTTGCTCGGCAAGTTCCTGACTTACGCGATTGTGGCCCTCGGCCTGGACCTGGTGTGGGGGTACACGGGGATGCTCAGCCTTGGCCACGGCGTCTTCTTCGGCCTGGGCGCTTACGCCACCGCCATGTACCTGAAGCTGGAGGCCTCGGGCGGCGCGCTGCCCGACTTCATGGGTTGGAGCGGCCTGCGCGAGCTGCCGCTCTTCTGGTTGCCGTTCGCCAACCCGGCCTTCGCCCTCGCCGTGGCGATCGTCCTGCCTGCTTGCCTGGCCGCCGGTGTTGGCTTCCTGGTTGGCCGGAGCCGGATCACCGGCGTCTACTTTGCCCTGCTGACGCAGGCGCTGGCGTTGATCCTGAGCATTCTGCTCATCGGCCAGCAGCCGTACAGTGGGGGCACCAACGGCATCACCAACTTCAGCAGCTTCCTGGGCGTCTCGCTGCAGGCGCCCGAGACGCAGCGCGCCCTCTATCTTGCCACCGTCCTGTGCTTGTTGCTGGCGTACGTGGTCAGCCAGCGGGTGGTCGGCTCCCGCTTCGGGCGGCTGCTGGTGGCGATACGCGACGACGAGCAGCGCGTTCGCTTCTGCGGCTACGACCCCCTGCGGGCCAAAGTGCTGGTGCTGGGCCTGTCTGGCGCGCTCGCCGGCGTGGCCGGGGCGCTCTTCGTGTTGCAGGTCGGCATCATCTCGCCGGCGATGCTCGGCATCGTTCCGTCGGTCGAGATGGTGATCTGGGTGGCCGTCGGCGGCCGGGGCACGCTCCTGGGCGCGGTGCTCGGGGCCATCCTGGTGAACTCGGCCAAGAGCGGCCTGAGCGAGTCCTTCCCGGACGCCTGGCAGTACTTTCTCGGGCTGCTGCTGGTTGGCGTCGTCCTGCTATTCCCGGACGGTCTGGTCGGCTTCGCCCGGCGCGGCTTTCAGGCGCTGCCAGTGGGCGCTCGACTGCGGGGGGCGCCAGGCGCGGTGCCGCCCATCGCCGGCCCGCTGCCCGAGGTGGAGGCCCGGTAGCGTATGACCACCCTCCTCGCGGTCGAGGGCGTGACTGTGTCGTTCGACGGCTTCACCGTACTGGACGGGCTGGACTTCGCCGTGGACAGCGGCGAGCTCCGCTTCCTGATAGGGCCGAACGGGGCCGGCAAGACGACCCTGCTCGACGTGATCACCGGCAGCGTCAGGCCACGATCGGGCCGCGTCGTGTTCGCGGGCGGGGACGTGAGCTCCTGGTCGGAGCAGCGGCGGGCTCGTCGCGGCATTGGGCGCAAGTTCCAGACGCCCGCCGTCTTTCCGACCCTCACGGCCTACCAGAACGTCGAGGCGGCCCTCGGCTGCACTGGCAGCACCGCCGCGCTCTTCGGCACGCTACCATCGCACGACCGCCAGCGCATTGACGCGGTGCTCGATCGAGTGGGGCTGACGGAGCGGGCCACCACCCGGGCCGGCGCGCTGTCGCATGGCGAGATGCAGTGGCTCGAGATTGGCATCCTGATCATCGGCGAGCCGCGGCTCCTGCTCCTGGACGAGCCTATCGCCGGCATGACGCGCGGCGAGCGGGACCACACGGGCCAGCTCTTGGAGTCGCTGGCGAAGGACCGCGCGGTGGTGGTGGTCGAGCACGACATGGAGTTCATGCGGCAGTTCGCCCGCACGGTGACGGTGATGCACCTCGGCAAGGTGCTCATCGAGGGGCCGGTGGCCACGGTCCAGGAGCACCCGGGCGTCCGCGAGATCTACCTCGGCCCGAAGCGCAACCGAGCGGCCGCCTGATGCCGGTATCGCCGGCGCCGGCCGCGCCGCCGTCCGAGCGGGCCATCGCCACCGCTGGCGCGCTCGACGTCGAGGGGCTGTGCACCTACTACGGCGAGAGCCAGGTCCTGTTCGACGTGTCGCTCAGCGTGCCCCCCGGCGGCGTGGTCTGTCTGCTGGGGCGCAACGGCGTCGGGAAGACCACGCTGCTCAAGACGATCATGGGTGTCCTGCCGGCGCGGCGGGGCCGGCTGCGCTTCGAGGGCCAGGACCTGACGCGCGCGCCCGCCCACAGGCGCGCCTGGGCGGGCATCGGGTACGTGCCGCAGGGCCGCCGCATCTTCCCGCACCTGTCAGTTCTGGAGAACCTCCAGGTGGCTGCCGAGGCCCGCGGTGGCGGTGGCCCCGCGGCCATCGCCGAGATGCTCGATCTGTTCCCCGCGCTCGGGACGTCGATCCGCAAGAGCGGCGGCACCCTCAGCGGCGGCCAGCAGCAGCAGCTGGCCATTGCCCGCGCGCTGATCCGGCGACCGCGGCTCCTCGTCCTGGACGAGCCGACCGAGGGCATCCAGCCGTCCATCGTGTTGGAGATCGAGCGGACGATCCAGGCGCTCCAGTCCCAGCACCTGACCATCTTGCTCGTGGAGCAATTTTTGGACTTCGCGCTGTCGGTCTCAGACAAGTACTTCGTGATGGCGCGCGGCACCATCGTGGCCAGCGGCGCGGCGCACGGGCTCGACCCGGACACGATCAAGCACCACCTCGCCGTCTAAACTGGAAGCCGATGCGCCTGACCCCACGCGAGGAGGAGAAGCTGCTGATTTTCGTGGCCGCCGAGTTGGCCAGGAAGCGGCGCGCCCGGGGCCTGAAGCTGAACCATCCTGAGGCCATCGCTATCATCACCGCCGAGCTGATGGAGGGCGCTCGTGACGGCTGCTCCGTGGCCGACCTGATGAGCGCCGGCAAGCACGTCCTGTCCCGAGACGACGTGATGGACGGGGTCCCCGAGATGATCCGCGAAGTCCAGGTCGAAGCCACCTTTCCCGACGGCACGAAGCTGGTCACCGTGCACGAGCCTATCCCATGATCCCCGGCGAGCTGCTGCCCGCCGCCGGGACGATAGTGCTCAATGCCGGGCGCGACGCTGTCGAGGTGGACGTCGAGAACACGGGCGACCGCCCCATCCAGGTGGGCTCGCACTTCCACTTCTGCGAAGCCAACCGCGCGCTGCTTTTCGACCGCGCCACGGCCTACGGCTGCCGCCTGGACATCCCGTCCGGAACGGCCGTGCGCTTCGAGCCGGGCGAGCGGCGCCCCGTGTCGCTGGTGCCCCTGGCCGGTCGGCGCGTCGCCTACGGCTTCACAGGGCTGGTCAACGGCCCGCTCTCGGAGCCTGGACCAACGCCGGCGTCCATGAGCCGACAGCCACTCTGAGTCTAAAACGGGAAGACTACGATGCCACGCGAGATCGACCGCGGCCGCTACGCCCAGATCTATGGCCCGACAACCGGCGACCGCGTCCGTCTGGCCGACACGGACCTCATCATCCAAGTCGAGGCCGACCGCACGGTATACGGCGACGAGGTCAAGTTCGGCGGCGGCAAGACGATCCGCGACGGTATGGGCCAGTCAGCCACTGCCACCGACGTGCCGGACCTGGTCATCACCAACGCGCTCATCCTGGATCACTGGGGCATCGTCAAGGCCGACGTCGGGATCAAAGACGGACACATCCGGGCGATCGGCAAGGCTGGCAACCCGGACGTCATGGACGGCGTCGACCCGCTGCTCGTCATCGGCGCCGAGACCGACATCCTGGCTGGCGAAGGCCTCATCCTGACGGCCGGCGGCATCGACGCCCACATCCACTTCATCGCTCCGCAGCAGATCACCGAGGCCATCGCGTCGGGCGTGACGACGATGATCGGCGGCGGCACCGGCCCGAGCACGGGCACCAACGCAACAACGTGTACGCCGGGCGCCTGGAACCTGGCCCGCATGCTCCAGGCGGCTGATGCCTACCCGGTGAATCTCGGGTTCCTGGGGAAGGGCAATGCCAGTGGCCTCGACCCGCTCCGCCAGCAGGTGCGGGCCGGCGCCATGGGGCTAAAACTCCACGAGGACTGGGGGAGCACCCCGGCGGCGATCGACGCCTGCCTGCGCGTGGCCGACGATCTCGACGTGCAGGTGGCTATCCACACCGACACCATCAACGAAGCCGGCTTCGTCGAGGACACCATAGCGGCCATTGGCGGTCGGACCATCCACACCTACCACACGGAGGGCGCGGGTGGCGGCCACGCCCCGGACATCATCAAGGTAGCCGGGTTGGCCAACGTGCTGCCGTCGTCCACCAATCCGACGCGGCCGCTCACCGTCAACACCGTCCAGGAGCACCTGGACATGCTGATGGTGTGCCACCACCTCAGCCCCGACATCCCCGAAGACCTGGCGTTCGCCGAGTCGCGCATTCGCGCCGAGACGATCGCGGCCGAGGACGTCCTGCACGACCTGGGCGCGCTCAGCATGATCTCCTCGGACTCGCAGGCCATGGGCCGCGTGGGCGAGGTGATCATGCGCACCTGGCAGACGGCGCACAAGATGAAGACCCAGCGGGGTCCCCTGGAAGGCGACCCGTCTCGCCACGACAACGCGCGCGCCAAGCGGTACGTGGCCAAGTACACCATCAACCCCGCCATCGCCCACGGCGTGTCCCACCTCGTCGGCTCGGTGGAGGTGGGCAAGCTGGCCGACCTCGTGCTCTGGCCGCCGGCCTTCTTCGGCGTCAAGCCCGACCTCGTGCTCAAGGGGGGCCTGATCGCCTACGCGGCCATGGGCGACCCGAACGCGTCGATCCCGACGCCGGAGCCAGTGCGCTACCGGCCCATGTTCGCGGCGGCGACCTCGCCGAGCACGTCGATCACCTTCGTCTCGCAGGCGGCCCTCGCCGCCGACCTGCCGCGGACGCTGGGGCTGCGGACGCGCGTCGAGGCGGTACGGGGGACGCGCGGGATCGGCAAGCGCGACATGGTGGGCAACGCGGCCACACCCACTATCGAGGTCGACCCGGCCACGTATGCGGTGTACGCTGACGGTGTACACATGACCTGCGCACCAGCCGCCGCGCTGCCGCTGGCCCAGAGGTACTTCCTCTTTTGATGTTGGCCGCTCTGGCCGCGCCCGACCGGGACAGCCGCCTCCTCGACTGGCTCCACATAGTGGACTCCAGCTTCCCCACCGGCGCCTACGTCCACTCGGCCGGTCTCGAGGGCCTGGCTCCGTTCCACCTCGCCGACCTCGAAGAGCTCTTGGCGCTCCGCCTCCAGCAGACCGTGGCCCGTTTCGAGCTGGTGTTCCTGCTCCACGCCTATGCGGCCCCGCTGCTCCCGCTCAACGCCCGGTGCCACGCCATGCTCCTGCCGCGCGAGGCCCGCGAGGCCAGCGGCCAGGTTGGTGCCCAGCTGCTGCGCAACGCCTGCGACCTGTTCGATCATCCCCGCCTCGCCGCCTTCTTGCGCGACGGGCGGCACCAGCACGCGCCGGTGGTCTTCGGCGCTGTCGCCGCCGCTCTCGACGTGGCGCAGCCCGTAGCGGCCGCGACCTACGCCCTCCAGGGGCTGCGCTCTCTGGTGGCGGCGGCGCAGAGGTTGACGCGCCTCGGCCAGCGCGACGCCCAGCGGCTGGTGCACCGGCTGAAACCGGCCGTCCGCGAGGCCGTGGCGACAGCGTCGCGCCTCCGTCTCGACGAGGCCGGCGCCTTTGCGCCGACGTGGGACGTTGCGGCTATGGCCCACGAGCGGGCACCGGCGCGGATGTTCGTGTCATGACGCTGGTGCGCATCGGCGTGGGCGGCCCCGTTGGCTCGGGCAAGACCGCGCTCATCGACCGGCTGTGCAAGGCGCTGCGCGACGAGATCAGGCTGGGCGTGGTGACCAACGACATCTACACCAGGGAGGACGCGGAGTTCCTGATCCGCTCCGGCGCGCTGGCCCCCGAGCGGATCCTCGCCGTCGAGACGGGCGGTTGTCCGCACACAGCTATCCGGGAAGACGTGTCGATGAACCTCGCGGCCATCGACGACCTGAATGGTCGGTTTCCGGACCTGGAGCTGGTGTTCGTGGAGAGCGGCGGCGACAACCTGACGGCGATGTTCAGCCCGGACCTGGTGGATGCCTCGGTGTACGTGGTCGACGTCGCGGGCGGCGACAAGGTGCCGCGCAAGGGTGGGCCAGGCGTCACCCAGTCGGAGCTGCTCGTCATCAACAAGATCGACCTGGCAGAGGCGGTGGGCGCCTCGCTCGCGGTGATGGACCGCGACGCCCGCCGCGCCCGTGGCGAGCTGCCCATCCTGTTCACCGACCTCCGCCACGGCGACGGCGTGCCAGCCGTGATCGACTGGGTGCGGCGGCAGGTATCCCATCGCCGCTAGCTGGCTGCGCTTCGAGCGCCGTGGCGGCGTGGCGGCGCTCGTGGCGGCGCGGGCAGAGCTGCCCTTGCAGATCCAGCGCCCCATCCGCGGCCCGGCCGGCGCGGCCGTGGTCACCCTGCTGACCCCCGCGGGCGCCCTGTTCGACGGCGACACGCTGTGGCTTGACGTCCAGTGTGGCCCCGGGACAGACGTCACCCTGGTGACAACAGCCGCCACCAAGCTCAACCGCTGCGACACGGCTGGCATCCGCTGCCAGCTCGACGTCCACGTCGCCGCCGGCGCCGTCTTCCGCTACCTGCCGCACGAGCTGATTCCGTTCCGTGGCGCCGCCTACCGGCAGGAGCTCGCCATCAGTCTCGCGGCGGACGCGCGGGCCACCCTGCTCGAGGTGATCGGCCCGGGGCCGACGAGCCAGCCCTTCAACTACGCCCACCTCGACATGAGAACCCAGGCCCACCTCGCGGACGAAGCCATCGTCCACGAGCATCTCGTGCTCACGCAGGACGCCGAGCGGGCGCTTCGCGGCCACAGCCACTACGGGAGCCTACTGGCGTTTGGCCCCGACAGCGGCCAGCTGGCCGCCGACGAGGCCCACGCGTCCCTGGCCCGCGCCGGGGTGCACGGCAGCGCCTCGGTCCTGCCGGCCCACGGTATCGGCGTCAAGGCGCTCGGCTCGTCCGCCCTGGAGCTGCGCCGAGCCCTCCTCCGAAGCGTGCGGGTACCGAGCTGGCTTGCAGAGCTCACCACAGCCTGATACCTGATAGGCGCGAGAGAAGCGGCGACGCTGGGCAACCGCACCAGCGCCCGGAACGAACACACGATCCCTCTGCCAGCCACGGCTGGCAGAGGGATCGTGAGATCTGGTAGGAGCCGAACGGGCCGTCGTTAGTCCAGGATCTCCATCTGCTCCGCGTGGGCCGGCTGGGTGCCGCTGTTCGGGGTCTGCCGATTGACGAAGTCCGGGATCATCCCGTCGACGCGCGTCTTCCTCTGAGCGGCCTGGTCGGCCGTCAGCTTGTTGGCGGCGACCGCGTCGTCGATGCGCTTGTTGGCGGCGGTGGTCAGGGCCGTGACCAGGTCGGCGGCCGTCTTGCCGTGGTTCTTGGCGACGTCCGCCAGCGAGTGGCCCGGCAGCTCCTGCTTGAGCTGGTCAGTCGTGATGCCGAGCGTCGAGGCAACTGTCGCCGCGCCCTGGCCCATAAAGCCCCGGCCGCCGAAGCCGCCGCCGAACCCGTGTCCTCCAAATCCACCCGCCGGTTCGGCGGGCAGGCCGGCATCCTGGCGCGCGCCGGTCATGGCCTGGGTGAGCTGATCGACGCTGATATGGAGCCGGTTGGCCAACGCGCTGATGTACGCCTGCCGCGCGCCGGCCCGGCCAGTCTGAGCGGTGGGGCTTGGCGTCGGCGCCTGCTGCGCGGCGGCGACGCCGATGGCGGCGCCCCCGACGATCACGGCCGCGAGGCCGGCGGCGAGCACTTTCTTGAACGAACGGGACCTCATGGATATTCGCCCCTCCTGGACGAGTGTCGTGGTCGGGCCGCACCCTTGGTGAGGCGTGGGGCCCGCTTACGGGTCAGTATCCGCGTCGACCTATTAAACACTGAATAACGCGCACCTAGAACTGTGTTAGCTCCCGAGTCCAGAATGCTCCAGATCAGCAGCAGGAGGAGACATGGACAGGGACGGCCCCAAGCTCGCCATCGATCTCGCCGACGTCCGTCGCGCCGCCGAGCGGCTGCGGGGCGTTGCCCACCGCACGCCGGTCGTCACCTCGCGCACGGTCGACGCGCTCGTCGGCTCCGGCACGCGGGTCTTCTTCAAGTGCGAGAACCTCCAGCGCGGCGGCTCCTTCAAGTTCCGTGGCGCTTACAACCGCCTGTCCGCGTTGACGCCGGCCGAGCGGAGCCGCGGCGTGGTCGCCTTCTCCTCCGGCAACCATGCCCAGGGCGTCGCCCTGGCCGCGCGCGAGCTCGGCATGCCGGCGACCATCGTCATGCCGACCGACGCGCCCCTGACCAAGCTAGCGGCGACCCGCGCGTATGGCGCCACGGTGGTCCACTACGACCGCCTGACGGAGGATCGCGAGGCGCTCGCCCGCCGCCTGGCCGCCGAGGAGGGCGGGACTGTCGTACCGTCGTTCGACGACCCGCTCATCATGGCCGGCCAGGGGACGGCCGCGCTCGAGCTGCTGGAGGAGGTCGGCGACCTGGACCTGCTGCTGGCGCCGCTCGGTGGGGGCGGCCTCCTGTCTGGCTGCGCCACCGCCACGAAGGGCGTGTCGCCGCGCACCCGGGTCGTCGGCGTGGAGACGGAAACGGCCAACGACTGGGTGCTCAGCCTGGCGGCGGGCGAGCGCATCACCATCCCGCCGCCGCCGACGATCGCCGACGGCATCCGCACGCAGCAGCCGGGCGCGCTCACCTTCCCCGTCGTCCAGCGGCTCGTCGAGGGGGTGGTGACGGTGTCGGACGACGACGTGAAGGATGCCGTGCGGTTCCTGCTGCCGCGGCTGAAGCTGCTGGTCGAGCCAACCGGCGCCGTCGCGGCCGCCGCCCTCCTGTCACGACGGCTGGAGTTGAAGTTGGAGTTGGAGTTGGAGTTGGAAGAGTTGGAGTCGGAGAAAATGCCGTCCGGCCAGCGGATCGGCGTGATCCTCTCGGGCGGCAACGTCGACCCCGACGTGCTGTGCGCCATCCTGACGTAGGTCGGGTCACGACGTCCTTTGGGAATTTTGTCCGGTAGCGGGAGTACAGGACGGAGCGGCAGTCGACTGAGGGCGCGGCACGAGCACGCGCCGTTACGGCGGCGCAAAGCTCCTGGTGCGCGCCCTTGGTGACCAAGCGACCGTGATGGAGGATCCCGATCACCACGCACATGGCAGCGAGGAAGGCCCAGCAGGTGATTGCCGGACTTCCCGGACCGCGTCCCGTTGACCTCGAGCGGCTGAGTCGCTCACGGGGAAGGACGTGACGGTGCAGCGTCTCTGGCCGTGCGGCGGCGCCGCACGCTCGAGCTGCCGGCTGGCCGCGGCGTCGGGTGGGTCTGACTTGGGCAACGGTACTGGCCATACGCGGGGGCAGCCGTTTGCGGATGGGTGTGATCGGCATTCCCACTTGCCTGCCGGTTTGTTACCGTGGTCCTTGATGCACGACCACACGCGTTCCGGCGAGGTTGGTCTGGGAGGTCGATCATGAAACGCCGTCGTGACTTTCTCAGGACTGCTGTTGGCGCGACCTCCATGGTGCTCATGGCAGCGTGTAGTGGCGGCAGCTCGCCCAGTAGCGCGGCGCCGACGGCGGCAGCGACTGCCGCTCCGGCAGCACCGGTGGCCGCACCGACTCCCGCACCGGCGGCCGTAGCCTTGGCCGCTGCCGCCGGGACGGGCGACCTCGCTGCGGTCTACGCGGATGCGAAGAAGGAGGGCACCGTCATCTGGTGGACAGCCCACTACTCTCAGAGTGCGGCCGAGGCCGTCCGAGATGCGTTTGTCGCCAAGTATCCCGGTATCCAGGTGGAGTTCATCCGGCAAACTGCGCAGGTGGTCTACCAGCGGTTGACCGAGAGCATGAAGGCAGGCACCCACGCGCTCGACGTCTTTGCTAGCACTGATGAGGCCCATTACCTGACGCTCAAGCAGCAGGGTGCTCTTGCGGCCTACACGCCGGTCGGCGTCGACGGTCTGCCGCCCGCCTACCGCAATATCGACCCCGATCAGACATACCACGTTGGTGCCCTCGCGTTTGTGCTCGTCAACTTCAACCCGAGCAAAGTGACCGCCCCACCCAAGAGCTGGAGCGACTTTCTCGATAGCAAGTGGAAAGACCAGATAACGGTCGGCCACCCTGGCTTCTCGGGGCTGGTCGGCAACTGGGCCGTCGCTATGTGGGACAAGTACGGCTGGGACTATTTCACGAAGCTCGCCGCCAACAACCCGAAGATCGGCCGATCCATCAACGATACGGTCACGGACATCGTCTCCGCCGAGCGCGTCGTGGGCGCCGGGCCAGACAACTACTCGCTCGAGCGGAAGACCGCCGGTGATCCGATCGACGTTGCCTTTCCGGACGACGACGCCATTCTGGTGGTATCGCCCGTCGCCATCCTCAAGGATGCGCCCCATCCTCAAGCGGCCCGCCTCTTCGAGAGCTTCTTCTATTCGACGGAGTACTCCCAGACGATGGCCAAGACGTCGAACTACCCGCTGCGGAGCGAGGTGTCGCCCGCCAGTGGGAAAGCCATCGACGCCGTGAAGTGGTATCGGAACAAGCCGGACCGTCTTTTGACGGGAGTCCCCGAGGCCACCGGCAAGTGGCGTGAGACGTTCGGCGTGTGAGCGGCCTCGCGCTCGCCTCGGACACGGTACAAGGCTCTCGGCGGCGCCTGGACCTCAGCCTTTTGGTGTGGGTTGCCGCTGGCATCGTGCTGGCCGCCATGGTGCTGGTGCCGCTGGCCTGGATCGTCCTCGGCAGCCTCCAGTCAGATGTCGATAGCTCCTGGACGCTGGCCAACTACCGCGAAGGATTCAGCAGGACGATCTACCTGGAGCCGATCCGGAACTCGTTCGTCCTGGCCTCAGTCGTGGCGATGTCGGCCGTAGTCGTCGGCACCGGTCTCGCGTGGGCGGTCAGTCGCACTGACATGCCGTGGCGGGGCGTCATCCGCTCCCTGGTCTTCGCGGCCTTCGTCACGCCTTCCTTTCTGGGGGCCATCGCGTGGATCTTCCTTGCCGCGCCCAACTCTGGCTGGCTCAACAGAGGCTGGGTGGCGCTGACGGGCGCTCAGCACGGCCCATTCAATATCTACACGTTCAACGGCGCGATGTTCGTGATCGCCCTGTACAGCTATCCCTACGCATTTACCTTTGTTGCCAGCGCCCTGGAGCTCATCCCGTCCGAGCTGGAGCGGTCCGCGGCGCTGCTGGGCTCGGGCTGGCTCAGGACAACGCTCCGCATCACGCTCCCACTCGCCTTGCCGGCCATCATTGCCGGAGCTCTGATGTCGTTCCTGGAAGCGCTCACCGAGTTTGGCACGCCCGCGTTCCTGCTGATCCCAGCGCGACAGCAAGTGATCACCACGCAGCTGTACCTGTTCTTTCAGTTTCCGACGCGGCCGGACCTCGCCGCCGCGTACGCCATGCCGCTGCTCCTGGTCACCGCTGTGCTGCTGCTGGTTCAGCGCCGCGTGCTGGCGCGCCGGCGATTCACAACGGTGGGAGGCAAGGGTGTGGTGCGCGAACCGTTCGCGCTGGGTCGGTGGCGCTGGCCCCTGCTGCTTTGCTGTCTCATCCCACCAGTCCTGTCGCTCGCGCTTCCCTACGGCGCCTTGCTGGCCACCTCGCTGTCGAAGTCGTGGGGCAACGGTCCGGTGCCGGGCAACTTGACGCTCGCCTGGTACCGCTGGGCATTCGTGGACAATGTCACCGCGCGTGACGCCATTGGACACAGCCTCAGCTACGCGGCCGTGGCGGCAACCATCGCGTCCGTGCTGGCCCTGGTCACCGCCTACGCGGCGAGTCGGCGTCTGCTGGCCGGGGCCCGGTTCTTCGGCTTCCTCGCCATGGCGCCGTTCGTCGTCCCCGGCATCGTTCTGGCTATCGGCTTCTACGGCGCCTATGCGCGGCCACCCCTGATGCTCTACGGCACCGCGTGGATGCTGATCGCCGCGTTCGCCACGCGCTTCCTGCCTATTGCCTACGCCGGCAGTGAGTCCGCCCTCTGCGGGCTCGACCTCGATCTCGAGCAAGCCGTGCGCACGCTGGGAGGCACGCAGCTCACCAGCTTCCGCCGTATCACTGTGCCTCTCTTGCGGCGCAGCATCCTCGCGAACTGGCTGATGGTGTTCGTCCCTTCCCTGCGCGAGCTCAGCTCGGCGATCTTTCTCTTTACTCCGTCAACGGCGGTGATGTCGACGCTCATCTTCGACCTATCCGACGCAGGCAACTTTGAGCCAGTCTCCACGCTTGGCATCATCATGATGGTGCTCACGTTGGCGCTGGTCGCGCTCGCCTACCGCGTCTTTGGTGGCGCCGAGCTAGCGCGGCAGCGCGCTCCCTGACCTAGGCCCAGTGGCTCGCATTCAACTGTCAAATCTCCATCGGCGGTACGGCAAGACCGCCGCCGTTTCGGGAATCGACCTGACCATTGAAGACGGCGAGCTGCTCGCACTGTTGGGACCGTCCGGCTGCGGCAAGACCACGACGCTGCACCTGTTGGCTGGATTCGCCGCGCCCGACGAGGGCGAGATTTGGTCCAACGCACGCCTGCTCTCGAGCCCGCGAGGAGTCGTGCCGCCCGAGCGGCGCAACATCGGCATGGTGTTCCAGAGCTACGCGTTATGGCCACACCTCACCGTTGGCCAGAACGTCGCGTTCGGGCTGGAGATGCGCCGCCTCGGACGGGACGAGGTCGAACAGCGGGTTACCGAGGTGCTGAATGTTGTGAACCTGGCGGGGTACGGTGACCGCTATCCGCACGAGCTAAGCGGCGGCCAGCAACAACGCGTGGCACTGGCACGCGCGCTTGTCGTCCATCCGGACACGCTGCTGCTGGACGAGCCGCTGTCAAACCTGGACGCGAATCTGCGGGAGCAGATGCGGTTCGAGATCCGTCGCATTCACCAGGAGACCGGTACCACAATGGTCTATGTTACCCACGACCAGGCCGAGGCCATGGTTATCGCCGATCGCGTAGCGGTGATGAACGGTGGCCGGATCGAGCAGATCGGGCCTCCCAGGGCGATCTACGAGCGCCCGCGGTCGAAGTTCGTAGCCTCCTTCATCGGCAATGCCAATTGCCTGCCCGGCGTGATGGTTGCGCCCACCCTGGCACGCTGCGGGGAGCTGCTGCTGCGGTGCGCTGAGTCAGGACCGGCCCTCCAGGGGGGGGAGATCACGCTGTGCATTCGGCCGACGGCGCTCGTCGTCTCACCATTCCGGGGGGACAGCCGGCCCGATGACGAGAACACTGCTATCGGCCGTCTTGTCCAGCAAGCGTATCTGGGCGACCAGCAGGACCTGCGGGTTGTGCTCGCCGGCGACGTGTACGTGCGGGCACTGGCGCCAAGTCGCGACGTGTACGAGGTGGGCGGGTCAGTACTGGTGCGATTGCCAGCGGAGGAGTGCCGCATCGTACCGGGTTAGAACCTTTTCGGCACAGCTCAGCGACCTCAGCCCAGCCGCTCCCCTCACTTTTTCATGCTCTCGTAGGTGGAGAAAAAAGGCAAAAGGCGCTACTCGTCGGGCTCGCGCAGATCCACGCCGGCGTCCATCACGGCGCGCAGGTTCTTCACGTACCCGGCCCAGGCGCGGGCGCAGCCCAGGTACAGGGCGTCCCAGTCGGGGCCGACGCCGAAGCCGTAGTGCTCGATCGCCACGGTGGTGGGCTGCCCGTCCGCGCCGGTGTCCGACCTCTCGGTGGAAACCACGACCATAGTCTCCGGGAGCGGGTCGCCCTCGAAGCGCCAGGTGAACCGCGCGGCCGACGGGGCGTCGTACTGGACGAAGCGGCCCTCGGCGCAGCTGTCCCCCCAGCAGACCCGCAGCCGACCGCCAACCTGCCGCTCGATCGTCGCGCCGCGGCACAGCCAGCGCTGCGGCTCGCGGAAGAAGGCGTCGAAGACGGCGTCCTGGGACGCGCGCAGCGTGACCTGGAACTTGAGCGACGGCCGGGTCGCGTCGGCCGCGCGGGGCTTAGCCGCCGCTGGGGCCCGACCGCTGGCGGTGTGCTCCCAGCCGATCCATTGCGAGCCGTCGCTCCACACCTCCTTCTTCCAGACCGGCACGATCTCTTTGAGTCGGTCGATGGCGTACTGGCAGGCGGCGAACCCCTCGCCCCTGTGGGGCGTGGCCACGGCGATGACCACTGACGCCTGGCCAATGGCGAGCACGCCGGTGCGGTGGACCATGGCGACCTTGCTGCCCGGCCACTTCTCGGCAATCTCGCCGCCGATCTGGGCCATCGTCTTTTCGGCCATCTCCGGGTACGCCTCGTACTCGAGGTGGACGACCTCGCGGCCCCGCGAGAAGCGCCGCGCCACGCCGCGGAACTGCACCACCGCGCCGTCGGCCTCGGTGCGCACGGCCCCGGCCAGGTCGAGCTCGTCGATGGGCTCCGCCACAACCTTGAACACGGCTAAAGGTCAGCTGCCGCCGCTCACCGGCGGGATCAGCGCGACTTCCTGGCCATCGTGCAGCTCGACGTCAAGGTCGACGTACTCGTGGTTGACGGCGACGAGGCCGGGTGCTGCCGCCAGCGTGGGAATACGGCCGTGCAGCGAGGCGAGCAGGTCGCGGACGCGGGCGCCGGCCGGGAGTGGCGCGTCGAGCTGTCCGGTCCGGGCTGCCTCGCGGTAGGTCGCGAACAGGCGAACCCGCACGCGGATCTCGGGCCCGGGCGAGACCGCTGTGGGGTCGGACACGGGACCAGTATACCGACGCGTCCCGGCGGATTATCGCCCCCTGGCATTGGGGACCGTGGCCGTCCGTCAGAAAATGCGGGGCGGCGGTGTTCTGAGTGTGGACGGCGGCGAGCGCGGGAGACCGATGCTCAATCCAGCCACCGTCAGGAGCCAGCCCCGGTGCTGAACGTGGCAGACCCACCACAGCAAATCGCCAAGTCGGCGGCGCGCTTCGACGCGCTGTTCCAGCGGTTCTACGCGGAGCTCTACGGTCTCGCCTACCGGCTGCTCGGCAGCCGAACCGAGGCGGAGGACACGCTGCAGGAGACGTTCCTGAAGCTGGCGGGGGCGGAGGAGCTCATGGAGCGGCCAGACCCGGAGGTCGGAGCCTGGCTCCGCCGCGTCTGTCTCAACCTTGGCACCAACCGCATCCGCGACGAGCGGCGGGCGCGCGAGCGCCTGGAGCGCGCCGGCCGCCTTGACTTCGACTTCGCCAACGCCACCGGCGACGCCGCCGGGCCAGCGGCGCTGCTGCTGCGCGCGGAGGAGCGGACGGCGGTGCGCCTGATCCTGTCACGTCTCCCGGAACGCCAGCGCGACTGCCTGCTGCTGCGCCATTCGGGCTACTCATACGCCGAGATCGCGGCGACGCTCGGGATTGCCATCGGCTCGGTCGGCGTGCTGCTGGCCCGCGCCGAGCGGAGCTTCCGCGATCGCTACCAGGAGGATGTCCACCCATGAGCAGTCTGGCAACGTCCTGCCCCGACGTGGGCCGCTGGCGGGCGTGGCTCGACGAGGAGGTCGCTGACGCTGACTCCGAGTCCGACTCGTCGTCTACCTCTACCTCGGAGTCGGCCACGCACCTCGCCGCGTGCACGAGCTGCCAGCGTCTCGTCCGCGACCTACGCCACACCAGGGACCTCACCGCCTTGGCCCTTGGGGGCCTGGCACCCCCTCGCCTGCCGGCGGCCGCCGAGGTGGCCGCCGCTCGCGCGCGGCTCGCGGCGCCGAGAGCCCCCGCGCCGACCGCCCCCGTTACCCCGCTCACTCCCACTCCCACTCGCCCGAGCCAGGAGGAGAAAGTACCAGTGACTTCATCACCCATGACTTCATCACCCATGACTTCATCACCCATGACTTCCCCACGTCTGTTCCGCCGCTGGCGGCTGGCCGCCGGCTCAGCCGCGGCCGCCCTCGCCGTGTTCGCCGTCGCCCTCACGCCCCAGGGCCAGGCTCTGGCGTCCCAGGTCCTGGGCCAGTTCCGCAGCCAGCAGCTGACCGTCGTCGAGGTCTCGCCCCAGTCGCAGCAGGCCATCCAGCGCGCCTTGCAGACGCTGAGCAACTTCGGGACAGTTGAAAATCCAGGCGCGCTCGGCAAGAGGAACGAGGCGAATCAGCCGTCGGTGAGTCTGGCCGAAGCGAGCCAGCGCGTCGGCTTCCCGGTGACCGAGCCGTCGGCCCTGCCCGCGGGCGTCGACAAGACGCCCAAGGTCCAGGTGTTCCCGGGCGCGCAGATGCGGTTCAAGTTCGAGGCAGCCAAGGCGCGCGCCTATCTCCAGTCCCAGGGCCAGGCGGGCGTCGCCATCCCCCAGAAGTTCGACGGCGCGACGCTCGTCGTCGGCATCCCGACCGCTGCCATGCTCCAGTATCAGGCATCTGGCACCGCCTCACGCGAGGCGCTGGTCGTCGTCGAGGCCGGCGAAGTGACAGTGGGCGCCGAGGGGAACGCGACGCTCGCCGAGATGCGCGACTTCCTGCTCGGGCTCCCCGGACTGCCTAAAGAGACGGTCGACCAGATCCGGGCCATCAGCGATTGGCAGAACACGCTGCCCATCCCCGTCCCGACCGACCAGGTGAACTGGGAAAAGACGACGGTTCAGGGCCACCCAGGCCTCCTGCTGAGGGACAACTCGGGCATTGGCAGCGCGGCTATCCTCCAGGCGAATGGTCACCTCTACGGCTTCGCGGGCTCGCTCAAGGCCGACGACCTCCTGAATGTCGCCAACCACACTCCCCTCGGCAAGTAAGCCGGCCGGCGAGGTCGAAGCGGACTCGGAAACGAGCGCTTCGGCCTCACCACCCGCGATCGAGACGCGCCTGCTGCGCAAGGAGTACGGCGCCAAGGTCGCGCTGCACGACCTCTCGCTGGCGGTTCAGGCCGGGGAAGTCTTTGGCTTCCTCGGCCCGAACGGCGCCGGCAAGACCACGACAGTCAAGATCTTGCTCGGCCTGGTCCGCGCCACCAGCGGCGAGGCGCTCCTGTTTGGTCGACCGGCCGGCGAGCCCGAGGCGCGCCGGCGCATCGGCTACCTCCCCGAGAACTTCCGCTTCCACGACTGGCTCACCGGGTCGCTCCTGCTCGACTTCCACGGCCAGCTCGCGGGCATGAGCGCCGCCGACCGGCGGGCGCGCATCCCCGAGGTGCTGCGCCAGGTGGGCCTGGCCGGGCGTGGCGACGACCGCATTCGCGGCTACTCCAAGGGGATGACCCAGCGCATCGGGCTCGCCCAGGCCATCCTGCACCGACCGTCGCTCGTCCTGCTGGACGAGCCCACCTCGGCGCTCGACCCGATCGGGCGCCGCGAAGTCCGTGACCTCATCCGCTCGCTCCGCGCCGAAGGGATGACCGTCTTCCTGAACTCGCACCTGTTGAGCGAGGTCGAGATGGTGTGCGACCGGGCGGCCATCGTGGACCGCGGGCGCGTGGTCCGCAGCGGCCGGCTGGCCGACCTGGTGGGGGGCGTGCCCGAAGTGCGCGTCACTGTCGACCGTCTGGACGCGCAGCTCCTGGACACGCTGCGACCGTTCGGCGAGATCCTCGACGCGCGCGACACCACCGCCACCCTGGGCGTCTCGGACCTGGAGGTGGCGCCAGCCATCGCCGAGGCCGTCATCCGGTCTGGCTACCGCCTGCACGGCCTGGTTCCCACGCACCAATCGCTCGAGGACGTCTTCGTCAGCCTGGTGGAGGGCCGCGACGAGTGAACGTGCTCATCATCGCCCGGTTCACCTTGCAGGAGGCGTTCAGCCGCCGGCTGATCCTGGCCGGCGTCGTCATCAGCGTGGGCTACGCGGCGCTCTTCATCATGGGCTTCCACCTGCTGTACGACTGGGCGCTGTCGAACCAGGGCGACGGCCAGGCGCGGCTGATGGTCGGCTTCGTGTTCGCCACGCTCACGCTGTTCGGGATCTACGTCGTCAACTACCTGGCCAGCTTCCTGGCGCTCTTCCTCTCAGTGGGCTCGGTCTCGGGCGAGATCGACTCAGGGACGCTGCACGCGGTGCTGGCGCGGCCCATGCGCCGGGCGGAGTTCATCGTCGGCCGCTGGCTGGCGTACGTGCTGATGGTCGCCGTCTACGTGGTCGTGATGACCGGGGTGGTGCTGCTGGCGGCGCGCCTGATGGCCGGCTACGAGGTGCCGGACCCGACGCGGGCCATCCTGCTGATGATTCTCGAGACGACGCTCCTGCTGACGGTCAGCCTGTTTGGCAGCACGGTGATGCCGACGCTGGCCAACGGGGTTGTCGTCTTCACGCTGCTCGGTCTCGCCTGGCTCGCGGGTCTGATCGAGCTGCTCGGCGGGGTGCTCGCGAACCCGACCATGCAGAACCTGGGCACCGCGGTCAGCCTGCTGATCCCGAGCGACGCGCTGTGGCGGGGCGCCTCGTACTTCTTGCAGTCGCCGACGCTGCTGGCCGCCACCGGCGCGGCCCGGGGCGGCATCCCTTTCTTCTCCAACGCACCGGTCGCCCCCGCCATGCTGTACTGGTCGATCGGGTACACAGCGCTGATGCTGCTCGCCGCCGCCCGCGCCTTCTCCCGCCGCGACCTGTGATCGGCGGCTTTCCACGTTTCCCTGCCAACACTGGCGCAGCCTCAGGTATGCCGAGATACGATCTCGGGCTAGCCCCAGGGTGTTATGGGGAGCGCGTCGATGTCGGTGACCACGTCGACCAGCGCCGGCCGCTCGGCCGCGGCCGCTCGCGCTAGCGCGGCCGGCAGGTCGGCCCGTCGCTCGACGCGGATACCCAGGCAGCCCAGCGACTCCGCCACGGCGGCAAAATTGGTGTCTCGGTATTTCCACAGCTCGTGCGCCCCCTGGTAGGGCTGACCAGCGTAAGCGGCGTCGAAGCCGCTCTTGGTCTGGGAGAGCGCCCCGTTGTTGTTCACCACCACGACGAGGTTGATCCCCAGACGGGCGGCTGTCTCCAGCTCCGAGATGTGGTAGTAGAGCCCGCCATCGCCGGTGATGCACAGGACCGGCCGGTCTGGCAGGGCGCACTTGACGCCGATTGCCCCAGGGAGCCCCCAGCCCAGCGTCCCCGAGCAGCGGATGAATCGCTGCCCCGGCTGCTTCAGACCGACCATCATCCCCGTCCACTGGGCGATGTGGCCGGTGTCGGCCCTGAGAATGCCCGTGACCCTGACCGACGTTCCCCGGGCGCGTGGACCCGGACGCAACTGTTGTGCATTCAGAGGCCGTTGTGCATTCAGAGGCCGACGAACTCGGCGATTAGCCGCCATGTCTGCTCAGGTGCCTCTTCCTGCGTGAAGTGGCCAGCCCCGGGCGCCAGGCCCTGCTCGACAGACCGCATGCCAGCGTCGCGGAAGCCCCCGACGTAGCGACGCATGTCACCGTTCTCGTGCTTTCCCCTGTCGCCCCTGGACAAGCCGCTCGGGTAGTGCGGGAACGGCGTGCAGGGCGAAGTGCCAGATGGAGGGGTTGCGGAGGACCTCATCCCAGGGATCGATACCGGGCACGGCGACGTCCATGACGACCGCTCGGGCCAGGTCGCCGTAGTTCCGCAAGTAGGAGTAGACGACCATCCCGCCAACGTCCTGACCGACAAGCGTGGCGTTCTGCAGCCCCAGGTCAACGATCAGGGAGTGCACGATCTGCGCGAGCCGTCGTTTCGATCCATCGGTCGCCTCGCCCGTGGACCCACCCACTATTTCATGTTCATGTCCCCGCCTTTGTCTGACACCGACGGCGGTGCCGGTGACGGCGGCACCAGGTGTCAGTCGTCGGGGTTCAGACTGATCAGCGCCTGACCGGTGGTGGCGTCGAACGGCACGGACTCGTGATCGTGCACGATGAGCCAGCGCCCGCTGATGCGGCGGCAACACAGGGTGGCCCGAACCCACATGTCGACGTCACCGTCGGCGGCCAATG
>JAABUZ0100000904.1_pt1 | contig 62828 bp, 60 predicted proteins | sample 5562091 | NCBI WGS metagenome assembly JAABUZ01 (sample SAMN12813069, study PRJNA571459) | rock metagenome | isolation source: Antarctica rocks | place: Antarctica: Victoria Land, Linnaeus Terrace sud | collected 2015-12-21 | reverse complement strand
TGGATCACGCGGCCCGTTACATCCCGCAGCACGTGCGCGCCCTGCGGTTGTCGGGCCGGCGCTGGGTACAGGGGCGGCCCACCGCGCAGGGCCGGTGGGAGGACGCGACGCTGGGCGTGTCGTTCGAATTCGACGGGCTGTACCTGCGGGTGCGCGACGCGGCCGGCCACCTCATGCCCTTGCCGCACGAGGCCCACGCGCTGCTGACGACCAAGAACACTCAACTTGCCCTCCAGGCAGCTAGTCTGGCGGAGCGCGACGCGCGCTTGGCGGAGCGCGACGCGCGCTTGGCCGCCACAGAAGCACGCGCTCAAGCCCAAGCCGCCGCGCTGGAGCAGGCGCGCGCGCTCGCGGCGGCCGGTGATATAGTTGCGCTCCAGGCCTTTCTCGCTGCTCAGGCGCCATCGCCCGAAGAACCGTAAGGTACAGTGGCTATGACTCACGGTCCGCGCGATGCAGCGTGCAGCGTGAGTGAAGCGGGACGGCCGGTGACACGATACTCGTAGCGGTCGGCCCGCGAGACGACGGTGGCCGCGCCGAGCGGTTCGTCATCCGGTGAGTCCGTGCGCAGATAGGTGACACGCGCCACGTGGAGCACGGGCGCTCCGGCCGCGACGCCCAGCAAGCCGGCCTCGAACGGGCCTGCTTCGCGGGCCGACACCGTGTCCTCCACGCGGGCCAGGGTGAGGCCGTAGCCCCGCTCCAGGGTCTCGTAGAGCGACTCGCCGTCGAGACCCCGTTCCGCCAGATCCGGCGCGTGGCGCGGGCGCAGGTAGTCAATCATCAAGCAGAGCGGACCGTCGCCGGCGTAACGCAGGCGTTGGACGCGCCAGACGGTCTCGTCCGCCTCCAGGCAGAGCGCGACGGCGACCCACGGCGGAGGTTCCACGCGTACGATCGTACACTCGACCGTGCGCGGCTCCAGGCCCAGCGCGCGCATACTCTCGGTCCAGGAGTGGAGCACGCCCAGCCGCTCCGCGACGCGCAGCGCGGCCACGAACGTGCCGCTGCCCTGCCGGCGCACGACAAGGCCGGACTGGGCTAGCACGTCAAGGGCGCGGCGCACGGTGATACGGCTGACCCGGAAGCGGACCCCGAGCGCGGCCTCGCTCGGCAGCGCCGCTCCCGTCGGGAGGCCGACGAGCTCGGCGCGCAACGCCTCGGCCACCCGCCGGTACAGGGGTCCTGCCTCGTCGTCCACGGTCTTACCGCGCTCCATCATCCCGTCCATTAACCGTCGCTCCCGTGGTTCCCACGCTGGTTATGGCGAACCACGTGGCCGTGATAGGACTCCCGATAGTGACGCTGGTTTTTTACACGGCGCAAAGACGGCAATCCACAGCTCAAGGTGACAGCGATGAGTCAGCCGTGTCGTCCACTCAAGGATGTTGTAGCAGAGATCGTTGATCCGCGCGGCCCCGGGGAAGCGGCATCTGTCGGCTTCGCCTGAGAATGACATGACCCTGACTGGAGAATGCGCTACTTGACGGGGCTACGCGTTCGTGTTACCGTGAGCGAGCGTGAGCGTTCACGTTGGCACTCGCCGCGTGGCGTGCGCTGGCTAAAGACGGCTTCGACCATACGCCGTACCGTCAGAGAGGTGCCTCCTCAGACCGAGGTTCCGCGCTCGGCCGTCGAGCGGCTGCATGCGCTCGCCGAGGTTGCCGGCGCGGTGAGTGTCAAGCTGGCTCTGGAGCAGGTGGGACACTCCTCTACCCTGGTGGACGTACGGAGCGGCCCGCGCCGCCTCTCCGGTGCGCTGGCCTTTGCCGCGGCTGCCGGGGACGATATCGTTCTCGTCGCTGATAGCTACAATCTGATGACTGCTAGGAAGACCTGGCCATGGTCAGCACAATCCCGCTGACACGTCTGGGCATTGCCCACCTCGCCGATCGCGATGTCAGTATTCATTCGCCGCAGGGTCTCTAGCCGGAGTCCTGAATGGAGAGAAATTGTGATCGCACCTCCCTTCGCATCATCCCAATGCACGGCATCAGCAACGGCAGCAAACCTACCCGTCAACCAGGGGCTCACGGCATTCTTGCACCGCAAACGCGACAAGACGCTCGTCCTCATCGCCCAAGACCTCGCTCACTGGCACGCCGGAGAGATCGCGGCCAGCGCCAATTGGACGGCCATGGCCAACGGCTACCGTCTGGTCAGCCTGGACTTCCACCGCTCGGCGGACCGGGAGCGCGAGTTGCTGGACGCGGTTCATGCCGCCGCTGTCGCTGGCATCATTTTTTTGTGGGATCACGCCGCGGACAACCTCGACCTCTACGATCGCCTGGCCCACAGCCGACCCTGCGTGCAGGTCATCGACCCCAAGCCTATTGATGGGCTGGACTTCGTGGGCGTCGACGAGTACAGTGGTGGCCTGTTGGCCATGCGCCACTTGATCAATCTGGGCTATCGGCAAATCGGGCATGTGACAGTGGATGGTCCGATGCGGGCGGTGCGCGACCGCCGGCAGGCCTACGTCGACGCGCTCCGGCAAGCGGAGTTGCCCCTGCGCGCTGACTGGTTGCTAGAGCTGCCCTATGGATTGGCCGAGGCCGACCACACCCACCGTGTCCCACTCATTCGTCGTTTCTTAACTCAGTTCGGGCCGCCGCGGGCACTCTTCGTCTGCGCCGATTGGGTGGCGAGCGAGGTGGTCGAGTGCGCGCATGAACTGGGTTTGGGGATCCCAGAGGACTTCGCGGTGGTTGGCTATGACGATGCCCTGCCGTATTGCATGACCAGCGTACCGCTGACAACGGTGCGCATCGACCCGCAACAGATTGGCCGCCTGGCGGTCGAGCGACTCCTGCTACGGGTGCGTGATGGCGTGCAGGCCGCGCCGACGCGCATCCTGATACCGCCGATGCTCGTCGTGCGAGAGTCGTCGGCCCGGACGACGGCAACGACCGAGCGGTGGGTCTTCGTCATTCGCCACATGCAGGATAATTTCCGACGTGACCTGTCGGCGCGCGAGATGGCGCGGATGGTCGGTTTGGACGCGCGCTACTTCTCGCACCAATTCCGCCGCGTGTTCGGCCGTCCCTTTACCGACTACCTTCACGAACTGCGGCTGCAGTACGCCGCCCAATTGCTCGTCACGACCGACCATACCGTCGAAAACGTGGCCTACGATGCCGGTTTCGGGAGCGTCAACCACTTCTACACCTTGTTCAAGCGCGCCCACGGGGTGTCGCCCCACGCTTTCCGTAAACAACATCCCATGCAGTAGAAACGACACACGTCCGTGCATTGGAGCCCTCCCATTGGCTGTGTTAGCTTGAGCGCAGTCCGAGCGAAGGATGTCGTGCCCGGTCGTGGCAACCATGGTGGTCTGGAGTGTGGCATACCTGCCAATGCTGTAGAAACACCAAACTTTTCCGCATTGTCAGATGGCTATGGCGATGCTACCGTAACTCTAGGCTCTACCCGCACCGGCGCTCACTCCGGCGGGACCTGGAAGAGGCTGGAGACAGGCACAGGAAGGATGATCCATGGGCGACGAGTTGATGGGCAGGACAATCCTTGTGACAGGAGGGACTGGCGACCTTGGTGGCGCCGCTGCCCGTCTACTGGCCGCACACGGCGCCACCGTCGCCCTGGCCGATAGACGTTCGCCACAGGCGAGCGGGCTGGAAGCGCCCCTGCCACACTATGCGGTCGATGTGCGCCATCGTGCTTCGGTCGAGTCGCTTTTCCAATGTCTCAGCGAGGCGGGACTGGAGCCGGACACGGTCATTTGCAACGCGGGGGTTGTCCACAACGCCCCATTCCTCACGGTGAGCGAAGAGGATTGGACCGAGACCCTGGCGGTGAACCTGACCGGGTGCTTCCACGTGGGACAGACCGCGGCGCGCCGCATGGTGACAGCGGGTGTGCACGGCCGTATCTTACTGATGGGCAGCTGGGTGCAGGACATTCCCTGGACGGATGGCACGTCATATTGCACCTCGAAATCCGGTCTCAAGATGCTGGCCCGCTGCATGGCGCGCGACCTCGCGCCCTACGGTATCCGCGTGAACACGATTGCCCCCGGCATCGTCAATGCGGGGTTGTCGCGCCAGGTGATGGACGAGGACCCGTTATTTCGCCAGCGTGCGCTGCGGGCTATCCCGCTTAAAGAATTGCAGAGCGTCGATCAGGTCGCCCAAGCCGTGTTGTGGGCGTGCCTACCAGCGTCGGACTACATGACCGGGGCCACGCTGCTCATCGATGGCGGCTGTAGCCTCTATGCATTCGAGTAGCATCGATAGAAGCCGCGGGGGGGATTGAAGAGGCCGAACGGACAAGGGTAGCCCGACCCGTTATGTCTAAGAAAGGGCATGCGCACGATGAGTAAGGTCGTCAGGAGGGGTGAGGGGCCTATGGCAACCGGTGACGGGCAGGGTAGGCGACGAAGGACAGCGAGTGGGCGGAGTGTGCTCTCCGGTCTCCTCCTGGTTATGGCGGGCGGGGAGGTCGGCGTCCTCAGCGCCCTTGCTATCTTGGTAATCGTCTTCTTTGTTCTGAATCATGCCTTCCTGTCGGCGATCAACATCCGGGCGATGCTGGACGCCGTCGCATTTGTAGGGATCATCGGCGTCGGGCAAACGGTGCTCCTGGTCGCCGGCGAGTTCGACCTCTCGGTCGGGTCCGTCGCCGGCCTGTGCGCCGCCATCAGCGGGTGGCTAATGACGACCGGTCAACTCCCCGTGGCCATCGCCGTGCTCGGCGGTTTGGCGGCAGGAGCGGGGCTCGGTCTCGTCAACGGCGTGATTGTGGTGCGGTTCGGCATCCCCGCCTTTATCGCGACGCTTGGCATGTTGTTCGTCGCTCAGGGGCTGACTCAAGTCATCACGAACGGGTACCCTATCTATCCGTTACCTGACGCCGTCGGCAATCTCGGCGCCGCGCAGCCGCTGTTCGGGATTGGTTGGGCTTTTGTGATCCTCCTCGTCCTCCTCGTCGTCGGCGACCTGACCCTGCGCCGCACGACGGTCGGGCGCAACGTCTATGCGACGGGCGGCAATAAGGAGGTGGCACGGCTCGTCGGCATCGACACCGACCGCTATAAAATGGTCTGTTTTACGCTCGTCGGCGCGCTGTCAGCGCTTGCCGGGATGCTGGTGATGGCCAGTTTAGCCAGCGCGACGACCTCGATTGGCCAGGGTTGGGAGCTAACGGTCATTGCCGGGGTCGTCGTCGGCGGTGTGAGTCTCTTCGGCGGCGTGGGCACCGTATTGGCGGGTTGTGTCGGTATGCTTCTGCTTCAGGCCGTACAGAGCGGACTGGTCGTGGTTGGCGTCAGCGCGAACTGGCAGCAGATTTCTGTCGGGGTCATTATGGTGCTGGCCGTCGGCCTCGATGTCGTTCGGCGCAAGGTATCCGTGCGACGAGTGCACAGCGTCGAGGACGTCGCGGCGCTGATGACCGACCTGAATGGAGACGTCGAGAGGAGGGCAGTGGATGGACAGATAAGCGACAAGAGAGAAGAGGGCGGGCGATTAACGGAGATCGAGCAAGAGAACAACGTCGTTATAGGGAGAGATTAAGATGACGCATAAGGGACATCTGATGCTGAGACCGCTCATGGCCGGGGCATCCGTCGCGTGTCTTGCCCTGGCGGGGGCGGCCCATGCCGGCGGCGCGACGGCGGCAACGCGGGGCGGCGCGCACGCGCAGGCTGGTACTCTGACTTTCCTGTGGGTGCAGCCATTACGCAACCACCCGGTCCACCGGCTCATGCAGGCCGGGTTCCTCAACGAATGCGCGAAGCTGCACGCGACGTGCGATATCGTCGGCAATCCTAGCGCGACCATCTACGACGTCCCAGCGACCGTCGCACTGGCCAATTCGGCCCTTGCGTCCAAGCATTACGGATGCGTTGCGGCGTACGATCCCGATCCGTCAATCAATCCTTTCATCAAGACGGTGAGCCAGCAGGGACTGCCCGTCGTCACATGGCATGTGTTGCCCAAGCAGGGAACGGTGACCGGGTTGAGCGCCGCGACTGGCGAGAATATCCCGCAGGTTGGGCAGGCGGCGGCCATGGCTATTGGGCGGAAACTCGGCGGCCACGGCACGGTTGCCCTGACCCAGGGAAGTTTCAACTTGACCGAGAACGCCATGGCCGCAAGCTTCAGGGCCACGATGAAAGCGCGCTATCCAGGGGTGATGATCCTCTCGTCCCAGCTGGAAGGATTCGAGCCGTCCGCCGCGATTGCCAAAGCCGTTGGCATCCTGCAAGGGAACCCGAGCGTGAACGCGGCCTTCTCAACGACAGGTAACGGCCCGCAAACGTGGTCCGGGGCTGAGCAGCAGAGCGGGCGCAAGCTTGTCATCATCGGGATGGACTATATCCGCCAAAACCTCGACCTCGTGCAGTCCGGCAAGGTGTTCGGGCTCGCCGCGCAGCCGTTGTACCCGGAGGGGGCGAAAACAGCGGATCTGTGCGCGGCCCTTGCCGCCGGACACAAGGCGCCGTACTACAATTACCTGCCGGCCAGCGTCGTGGTCAAAGGCCAATTGGCCCCCTACTACGGCTACCTCAAGGCGGCCGGCGAGTAGGAGCAGGAGCAGCGACAGTCGTCGTACTCATTGGGAGCGCCAGTTGGCCAGCGGCATGTCTCCGCCCGCGATGCGTGTGCGGGCGCCAGACGTGTCCGACGGCGACTACGCGCCCACTGCCAAAGAGCGTTCCCAGTGAGTGCGGTCCCCCCTCCTGTGCTGGCGCTCCCTTTTCGAGTAGAATGGACAGAGATGTGACCTATATCCTCGAAACTAACGGGCTTAGCAAGTATTTCGCGGGTGTGGCGGCGCTGCGGCAGGTGGACTTCCGCGTGCGCCGCGGCCAGATCCATGCCCTCGTCGGACAGAATGGCGCGGGTAAATCGACGCTGGTCAAAGTCCTCAATGGCGTCCATTCGGCAGGGTCGTACGAGGGTGTGGTGCGACTCGACGGCGCGGCGGTGCATTTTACCTCGCCGGCCGATGCGCGCGCGCGCGGCATCGCCTACGTGCCCCAGGAACTCCAGGTACTGGAGGATCTCAGCGTCGCGGAGAACATCTACGTCGGGCAAACTGCCCTGGAGCGTAGGGCAATCGTACGCTTCAGCGATCTTTACCATCACGCGGCGCGGATCCTTAACCGCCTGGGTGTCGCGCTCGATGTGCGCGCCCCGCTCTCCTCCTTGAGCGCGGCGCAGAAGCAGCTCGTCATGATTGCACGCGCTCTGGCAACCGATCCTTCCGTGCTGATGCTCGACGAGCCAACAGCGTCGTTGTCGATTCACGAGACTGACCGCCTGTTCTTGATCCTCAAGCGCCTGCGCACTGAGGGGGTGACGATGATCCTCATTACGCATCGTATCCCTGAAGTGATGGCCATGAGCGACTGGGCAACAGTGCTGCGCGACGGGCAGATCGTGGCCGAGATCGCGCGCGCTGACTTTCGGGAGGACACCATTGTCTCCGCGATGGTCGGGCGGCGTATCGACCTGCTCTTCCCACGCCGCGACTCTGCCGTCGGGGCCGACGACGTGCTGCGCGTCGATCACCTGCGCATCCCACGTGTCGGCGGCGCCGCTGACATCATCCGCGATGTAAGTCTCTCCGTGCGACGCGGCGAGATCCTTGGCCTCGCTGGTCTCGTAGGATCAGGTCGCACCGAAGTGTTAAGCGCCATCTACGGGCGTATCCCGCACGAGGGACGCATGTCCGTCCAGGGGCGCGCCATTGTCCTTCGACGCCCCGCCGATGCGCGACGCGCTGGTATCGCCTTGCTGACGGAAGATCGCAAGAATAGTGGCCTCCTCTTCAACATGTCGCTCGGCCGCAACATCACATTGGGCAGCCTCCGGCTGTTCTCGTCCTATGGCATTGTTGATCGACGGGGTGAAGAACGTTGCGCGCGCACGTTCCTGGAGTCGCTGCGCATCAAGGCGCCGTCGACGCGGGCCGATGTCGCCCACCTGAGCGGCGGCAATCAGCAGAAGGTGCTGCTGGCCCGGGTGCTCGTCCGCACGCCGACGATCCTGCTGCTTGACGAGCCGACCAAAGGGGTCGATGTCGGGACCAAGCAGGAAATTTATCGACTCGTGCTCGACATGGCCGCGCAGGGGCTGGCGTTGGTGGTCGTGTCATCGGAACTCCCCGAGTTGTTGGGCTTGTGTGATCGTTGCGTCGTCCTGGCCGATGGTCGGATCGTGGACGAGTTCGATAAGACGCAGGGCAGCGAGGAGCGAGTGCTGCAGGCAACGGCGCGAGCGACGGTTCGCACCGCGTAATGCGGGTTCATTGAAGTAAAGGGAACATGACGTATACAATAGACTTCACGAATAAGGTCGTGTTGGTGCTGGGCGGCGCGGTCGGAATCGGCGCCGCAATCGTGTCAGCCTTCTCGGCTGCCGGCGCCGACCTTGCCTTCAGTTATTACCGTGAGGACGCCCAGTTCATGGTCGACGAGGTGCGTTCGGCGCGCCATCGGTGTCTATCGCGCGACGTCGATGCGCGTGACGTCGCGCGGATCGAGTCTTTCGTCGATGAGGTGGCGCAAGACTTTGGCCGCATCGACGTGCTTGTGTATAACGCGGGGCTCACCGATCCACAACCGCTTTTCACGTTAACCGAAGAGCAGTGGGATCGGACCCTGGACATTAATCTCAAAGGCATGTTCTTCTGCGCGCGGCGCGCGGCGCGGCACATTATAGCGCGCAAGGACAGAGCGGCCATCGTGCTGCTTAGCTCCGTCCACAGCATCCAGACCTATCCCGGCCACACGCATTATGCCTCGAGCAAGGGCGGCATCAACACACTAACACGCTCACTCGCCTGTGATCTGGCGCCACACGGCATACGCGTGAACGCCGTGGCCCCGGGAGTGATATACACCGAGCGCGCTCGGACCGAATCACTCTACGATCCCGACGATATGCGTTCCGTCATCCCTCTCGGCCGCGTGGGGCGGCCTGAAGACATTGCCGATATCGCCGTGTACCTTGCCTCCGACCGTGCGTCCTACATCACGGGTCAGGTTGTCTTCGCCGATGGTGGACTTACGTTACCTCTTCACTTAGGGACATGACAAGCAACGTGTGTTAGGGCGTCTGCCGGATAGCAGATGCGCCTGATGTCAGGGCCAATCTTCTCCCCTGGCCCCTGCCGCATGCCGCAACTCGGCCCTTATGAAGGTCTTGAGCAGGACGCCGAGCGGCCACAGCCCCAGCCGGGGCTCGCGCGGCCCGCGGCGACAGCCTCGGCCAGTACTCCTTCGACATTCCAGTCGTGCTGGCCGTCCCAGCCGCCCTGCGCCACTGATGGTCACATGTTGACGACATCGCCCCACTTGTTATAACATCTTGGTAGGGGGATAAGCGAGTGGAGAACACCGTGGGCGACGTGCTGTGCTTCGGCAACCTCCAGTTCGACGTGCTGTGCCGACCGGCGCCGGCGCTGCAGGAGCCGGGCAGCCTGCATCGCGTCGACGACATCAGCTTTGCGCTCAGCGGGAACGGGGCCAACGTGGCGGCTGTTCTGGGCCGCCTCGGTATCTCCGTCGACCTGGCAGGATACGGCGGGGCCGACCTCGTGGGCGAGCAATTGCGCGCGATGCTGGCCGCGCTGGGGGTCGGGACAGACACGCTGCCGCGCCACCCCTCCGCGGGGACCGGCGTCTCGGTCATCACGCTGGCGCCGGATGGTGAGCGTAGCGTCCTCTACGTCAACGGCGCCAACGCCTTGTTCGACCTCGCCATGGTCCCCGACGACTGGCTGCGCGGACGGCGCGTCGTCTCCGTCGGGACCGTATTCGTGCTGCCCCAGTTCACCGGCGCTGCGGTTGGCCAACTGTTCTCCCGCGCCCGCGCGCAGGGCGCCGCGACGGTGCTCAACGTGTGCTGGGACGACGAGGGACGCGGCTTGCCCTTCCTCGCGCCCGCCCTCGCCGAGGCCGACGTCTTCGTGCTGAGCCTCGACGAGGGGCGCCAGCTCACGGGACGCGACGCGCCCGAGGACATCCTGCGCCTGCTGGAAGAGCACACGCGCGGCGTTGTGGTGCTCACGCTCGGGCCCGGGGGCTGCCTGCTGCGCGGGGAGCACGGTCTGGCCCGTGTGCCGGCCGTCCCAGTCGACGCCGTCGATTGCACCGGCGCGGGGGACAGCTTCGTGGCCGGCTTCATCGCCGGCCTGGTCAACGGCCGCCCGTTCAATGAGTGCGCGCGATTGGGCTGTCGCGTCGCGGCGTACGCCGTGACCGGTCCCGGCGCCTACCCGCGCGTCCCACCTCTGGCGGAGATCGACGCGCGGGGCGCCGTGACAGCCACCGCCCTGTCGGCGCGCGTTGGTGACACGTGACAACCATATTATGGATGATGACGAGACTATCTTGGCGCCGGCAACGACTTTAGTCGTCGTCGTTTGCCATGCGCCTTTAGTCGCAGGCTCACGGCGTCGGGGAGGGATCATATGGCCATAGCGGATACGACAGAGGATCGACGAACGGACACGGACACGGACACCGGCGCGGCCCTCAAGACGGGCTACCGCTACGCCGGGCTGGAGCGCGTGCGCACAGCAGGGCTCTCGGTCGCCGAGGCCGTGGAGCGCCAGCGGCGCTTCGCCTACGCGGAGCTGCGCCTGATGCGCCTGCTGGCCTCGCGCATCGTGACGGCGCCCTCACGCGACCTCAAGGCGCTGCTGGCGCGCCTGCAATACGAGGACGCGCTGCACGCCGACGACTGGCGCGCGCGCGTCCGCGAGATGCGCACCAACAAGAGCAAGCTGGAGGGCGCGCCCGACCCCGCCCTGGAGATCCTGTTCGACGAGGCCGAGCACGTGCCCGGCGCCTACCCCTTCCTTATCGTGGTGACGTGGGTGCTCAAGCCGGCGCTGCGCCAGGCCTACCAGGCCTATCTCGACACCACCAACGGGCTGGCCGACTATCCCAGCGCGCGCCGCGCGCGCGAGGCGCTGGCCGATGAAGACGAGCACCTGCGCCTGCTTGCCCTCGCGCTGGACGACACGAGCCCGAGCGATGAAGACCTCAGGCAGGCGGACGAGTGGGAGCAGTCGCTGCGCGCCTACCTCGCCGCCGCGGGCGGCATCGACGGGGCCGAGTCGCGTGGCCCCGCCATGGAGCGCACCCTCTCGCGGCAGCCGTACCACGTCCCGACCGTGCTGACGCGCGACGACGCGGTGCCCCGCGTGTGGGACTACGTGGCCCCTCCGCTGGAGGACGTGCCCGCCCACCTCGACTATATGATGGGCCTGCGTCTCTCCGAGATCAACGTGGCCGAGGGGCTGGCCGTGGTGCTATGCGAGACACCCGGCAAGCCCTGGAGCTTTTACCTGGACATCTCCCGCCACTGTTGGGACGAGATGCGCCACTCGCTCTTCGGTGAGGCGGGTATCGAGGAGACCTACGGCGACCGCGCCGCGCTGCCGATGCGCGACTACGAGGGCGTCTTCGCCATGGAGGCCCCGCCGCTGGAGCAGTACGCCGTGCTGGGCCTGGAGGTCGAGGGCAAGAACATGAAGTACCCGCCCGGCAAGCGCCAGGAGTGGGAGTTTGCGCGCGATATGGCCCGCCACCCGCTGATGACTACCTTTCAGGACTACGACTGGGCCGACGAGGTGCTGCACGTCAACATCGCGCGTCGCCAGCTCGACGACTGGTTCGAGGGGGGCCTGCAAGCGATCGGCGACTTCGCCAAAGCAGGCAAGGAGCACCGCACGCGGATCAAGGGCATGCACCCGCCCACGCCCTTGCCCCACCCGGAGCCCACGACCAAGGGCGCGGCCTTTGACCCAAGTCGCATGGCACAGAACGGACACTGAAGTGTCTTAGGTGGGTCCCGAGCGTCATCGGTTGTGGGCAATTGCGAACTTGATATAGATCGGCGAGATCGCTTGGCAGCAAATGTGCGCCTTGTAAGACACTTCAGTGTCCGTGGTTTGCCATGCGACTTGGGTCAAAGGCCGTCGGCCGTGGAGAAGGCAAGAGGAAAGAGGGAAAGGAGTTCGCCCGCATGGTGCGCATCGGTCTGCTCGGCTGCGGCTTTGTGGCCACGTTCTACATGCAGGGACTGTCCGAGGTCCCCGGCCAGGAGGTCGTCGCCGTCTATGGGCGCGACCGGGACAGGGCTGCGTCGTTCGCCGCGCGGTGGGGCATCCGGGAGTGGAGCGACGACATGGCCGCCGTCGCCTCCCGCGCCGACGTCGACCTGCTGCTGATCGCCCTGCCCAACCGGGTGCATCTGGAGGCCGTGCGCCTGGCCGCCGGCCACAAGAAGCACGTCGTCTGCACCAAGCCGCTCGGCCGCAACGCCGACGAGGCGCGCCACATGCTGGAGGCCGTGCGCGCGGCCGGCGTGCTGCACGGCTACGCCGAGACGGAGGTCTTCTCGCCGGCCGTCATCCGGGCCAAGGGCCTGATCGACGAGGGCGCGATCGGCCGGGTGCTGACGGTGCGTTCGCGCGAGGCGCATTCCGGGCCGCACGCCCCCCACTTCTGGAACGCCGAGGAGACGGGCGGCGGCGCCCTGCTCGACATGGGCTGCCACACGATCGAGGCGGCGCGCTACTTCATCGGCAAAGAGGTCAAGCCCGTGGAGGTGCTGGCCTGGGGCGCCACCCTGATGCATGGGGAGCGCACCGCCGCCGAGGACAACGCCGTGGTCCTGCTGCGCTTCGAGAACGGCGCGCTGGGCCAGAGCGAGCTGAGCTGGACGGCGCGCGGCTCGCTCGACCTGCGCAACGAGGTCTTCGGCAGCGCGGGCAGCATCTTCACCGACGTCACGCGGGCCACGCCGATCAACGCGTTCGTGCGCTCCACGGGGGGCTATCTGTTGGAGAAGGCGGAGTCGGACAGCGGCTGGGTCTTCCCGCTGCCCGACGAGGCCCGCGTCTACGGCTACCACGAGGAGATGAAGCACTTCGTGGCCTGTGTGGCTCGCGGCGAGACGCCGCGCGAGACGTTCGAGGACGGGCTGGCGATCAACATCATCGTCGACGCCGCGTACCGGTCGATACGCGAGCACCGCTGGGTTCCCATCGACCTCGGGGCGCTGTGAGGTGTTAACCAATGGGGTGGATGCGCATATCCGCCGCGAACCGCTCCAGATGCTCCCGCATCGCGGCCCAGGCGCGGTCGCCGTCTCCGGCGCGGATGGCCTGCACGATCAGGTTGTGCCGGTCAACCACCCGTGGCGCGCGGCCGGACACGCCGAGGCTGATGCGGCGGCTATCGACGGACAGCTGCCCGACGTACCCGAGCAGATCGCGATACAACCGGTTGCCGGCGTGGCCCGTAATGGCGTCGTGGAACGCGGTGTCCAACTGCACCAGCGCCGTCAGGTCGCCCCGCGCGGCGGCCTCCTCCATCGCGGCCATGATGGCCTCGAGTTCCACGATGAACGGGCGGTCCGCGTTCTCCGCCGCGAGGGCGGCCAACTCCGGCTCGACCAGCAGCCGGAACGCAACCAACTCGCCGATAGAGTACCGATGCTCGGCGCTCCAGTTGGCGAACGAGGCGTCGCCGCCGTCGTCGGCGTCGCGTTCGCGCACGAAGACGCCCTGGCCATGCCGCACGGCGACGAAACCCATCGCTTCCAGGCTGCGGATGGCCTCGCGGAGCGAGGAGCGGCTCATGCCCAGTTGGTCGCTCAACTGCCGTTCGGACGGCAGGCGATCTCCTGGTTTCCAGTCGCCGCGTACGATGCGGGCGCGCAACTCGTCGACCGCGAGGTTGGAGAGGCGCGCGCGGCCCAGCGCCGGCAAGTTAGAGACAGCCATCTGCACTCTCGCCTTTCGGTAGCACAACCTCATCGTGGCCACTCGACGCGTGGGCGGGTGGGCGATGGGGCCCCAATCGGGATGCGGGTATCGTACAATCCGTGCTCCTGTTTGTCAAGGACTTGACGGCCACCAGGCAACATGCTATTCTGCCTGCCATGGTCGGAGGTCGTACCAGTTGGTCATGACGCGAGGACCGGCCCTACCGCGACGGCCGCCGGTTGCCCCATGGCCGCGAGTCAGGCCGGGAGGGCGTCAACCCCGCGGTGTAACCCGACTATTTGTTATCGATGCGGAGACACGCTACCATAGGGATAGCATCCGCGCGAACGCGGGGGGAGGAGGGAGAAGAACAAGACGATCGGGCGCGGTCCCGGCGCGTCAAAGCTGCGGCGCCGGGTTCATGCAACACGGCAATGTCCTACTCGGCAGTGTATGTCGCATCATACAGTACATATCAAATCAAAGGAGATGCTCGTCATGGCTTTCGCCCGTTTCACCCAGCGGCGCCGCGCGTCATCGCGCCGCCCCGGCGCCGTTGCACTGCGGCTGGCCGCCCTCGCGACCGTCGCGTCGGTCGGTATCGCCCTCCCCAAGACGTCCGGCGGGGCCCATGCCGCGGCCAGCCCCGCGGCCAAGGGACCCTTCGTCGTCGGCGTCAGCAATAACCTCGTCGGCAACGGCTGGCGCGAGGAGATGATCTGCTCGGCCAAGGCCGAGGCCACCGCCAGCCACGGGCTGGTCAAGAAGGTCCTGGTCAGCGACATCAACGGCAGCGCCGCAGCGCAGATCGCCGGCATCCGCACCCTCATCTCGTCCGGCGTCAACGCCCTGGTGATCGATCCTCCCGACGCGACCAGCCTCAACGGCGTGATCCGCGAGGCCACGCAGCGCGGCATCGTGGTGGTCATCGTCGACCAGTTCGTCAACTCCTCGCTGGCCTACCAGACAGCCAACGACCAGGTCGCCTATGGCCGCCTGGGCATGGAGTGGCTGGCCAAGAAGCTGCACGGCAAGGGCAACGTCGTGCTGCTGCAGGGCATCGCCGGCGCGCCAGCCGACACGGACCGCTACACGGGCATCCAGCAGGCGCTGGCCGAGTACCCCGGCATCAAGGTCATCGCCAAGCCCTACACCGGCTGGCAGTTCGCCCCCGGCGGCAAGGCCATGCTCGACCTGCTCAACGCGCACAACAACATCGACGGCGTGTGGACATCGGGCATCGACTACACCGCGGTCAGCGCCTTCCAGACGGCGCACAAGAAGTACGTGCCCGTGGTGGGCGCGGACAACAACGGCTTCGTCAAGCAGATCCTGCAGCTGCACGGCCAGGGCTTCGATGGCGCGGCCGTCACCAACCCCGCCAACATCGGTGGCGTCGGCATGTCCATCGCGCTCAAGGTGCTGCAGGGCCAGACGGTGGCCAAGAAGACGCCCCTGACGCCGCAGGTCTGGGACTACTCCTCGTCGCGCATGACGCTGCAGTCGCACTACCTGCCGCAGCAGGCGCCGACCTACAGCGTGCAGTACACCATCCCCCCTTACACGAATTACACGCAGCAGCAGCTAGTCGCCTGCCGGTAACGCCGGCCGGGGACGACGGGCGGGCAAGGAGCGACCGATGAGCCGCACCTTGCCCGCCTGTTTAATGGAAGAGCAGGGGCGTGTCGCTCTCGATCGCGCGGCCGTTCGTCGGGGATTCGGCCGTCCTGCCCCAGCCACTCAATGACCCTGGACACTCTGGAAAGAAAGGACGCGGATGAGCCTGCTGACGGTGCGCGAGGTGTCGAAGCGCTACGGCGCGGTGGTTGCGCTGCGCTCCGGCAACCTCACGGTCGAGCCGGGCGAGGTACACGCCCTGATGGGAGCCAACGGCGCGGGTAAGAGCACCCTGGTCAAGATGCTGACCGGCGTGATCCGCCCCGATACCGGCGCCATCAGCGTGCGCGACCGCCCGGTGCGCATCACCTCGCCCGCCGCGGCGCAGCGCGTGGGGCTCGCCGCCGTGTTCCAGGACCCGGCGCTTGTCCCCGACCTGACCGCGCTGCAGAACCTGCGCCTCACCGGGACCGACGTGCCGGTGGTGCGCCGCTGGCTGGGGACCATGGATCTTGGCGGTATCGACCTTGGCGAGCTCGTCGGCGACCTACCCCTGCCCAGTCTACGCATGATCGACCTCGCCCGCGCCCTGGCGCGCGACCCGCAATTGTTGCTGCTGGATGAGATCACCGCGGCGCTGCCCTCCGATCTGGCCGAGCGCGTCTTCCTGGTGATGCGCCGCTGGCGCGAGGCTGGGCGCGCCGTCCTGTTCATCTCGCACCGCCTGGCCGAGGTGCGCGCCCTGTGCGACCGTGCCACCGTCCTGCGCGACGGCGTCGACGTGGGCACGCTCGTCGTCTCGGAAAGCGTCGAGGAACGTATCGTCGAGTTGATGCTCGGACCCGGTAGCCCTCACCCCCCGACCCCCTCTCCCGCACGGGGCGAGGGGGAGGCCCCTCACCCCCAATCCCTCTCCCGCACGGGGCGAGGGGAGCCTTACCCTCACCCTCCGGCCCCCTCTCCCGCGCACAGGGAGAGGGGGTTGGGGGATGAGGGCTCCCCGATCCTCAGCGTGCGCGGGTTGCGCGCGGGCACGGCCCTGGCCGATGTCTCGCTGACGGTGCGGCCGGGCGAGGTTGTCGGCGTGGCCGCGTTGGAGGGCCAGGGTCAGGACGTGTTGTTCGACATCCTCGCCGGGCGACGGCGAGCCGATGGCGGCGAGATCGCGGTGGGCGGGCGTCCCTTGCGCGCTCGCTCGCCCTACGACGCCATCCGCGCGGGCGTCGTACTGGTCCCAGCCGACCGCCTGCAGGGGCTGCTCCCGCAGCGATCGATCCAGGAGAACATCGCCACGCCGCTCTACAACCGCGTCGCGCGCTGGGGTCCGATCAACGGACGGGGCGAGGGGCGACGCGTACGCGAGGCCGTCGCGCGCCTCTCTATCGACACCCGCGCGCAGCGTCAGGTGCGGCGCCTCAGCGGCGGCAACCAGCAGAAAGTGACCATCGCGCGCTGGCTCGCGGCGGGCTTCCGCGCCATGCTCCTGTTCGACCCCACGCGCGGCATCGACGTGGGCACCAAGCGCCAGATCTACGCCCTGCTGCGCGAACTGGCCGCCGGCGGCGCGGGCATCCTGCTCTTCACCAGCGAGCTGCCGGAGATCGCGCTGGTCTGCGACCGCGCGCTTGTGCTCTACGAGGGGCGCATCGTGCGCGAGCTGCCCGCGGCCGAGGCCGACGAGGGCACGCTGCTGCGCGCCGCCCATGGGCTGACGCGCGAGGAGGCGGCGGTGCTATGAGCGCGCCATCCTCATCCCTGTCCCTGACCGCAAGCACAACGGCCAACCGCGGCCGCTGGGTGCGGCGCAACGCCTGGCCTCTGGGGGTCTACGCCCTGTTGCTCGTCCTGGTCGGCGTCGAGCGCATCGTGCATCCCGACCTCAACGGCTACGACATCCAATCGCTCGTCGGTGGCGCGCTGCCCCTGGCGCTGGCCGCCGCGTCGCAAGCCGTGGTGGTCATCGCCGGCGGCATCGACCTGTCCGTCGGCGCGCTGATGAGCCTGGTCAACGTGACCTCGGCCCTCCTCATGGTCAACGCCGACCTCAAGGGCGCCCTGCTGATCGCCGTCGCACTGATCGTGGCCACAGCGCTGGCCGGCGCGCTGACCGGGGCCGTGATCACCATTACGCGGGTGCCTGACATCATCGTCACCCTGGCCACGAGCTTCCTGTGGTCCGGCCTGGCGCTGCAGGTTATGCCCACGCCCGGCGGCGGGGCGCCGCAGCAGTTCGCCGACCTGCTGACCGGCGAGGTCGCCGGGGTCATCCCCTCGGGCGTCATCGTGCTGCTGCTGCTTGCCGTGGTGGTGTGGCTGCCACTGCGGCGCACGCGCCTGGCCCTGTCGCTCTACGCCATCGGCAGCAACCGCACCGCGGCCTACCTGGGCGGCGTGGGCATGGGGCGTTCACGCATCGCCGCGTACGCCTTGGGCGGCGCCTTTGCCGCGCTGGCGGGCCTGGCCCTGACCGCGAGCACCCTCAATGGGAACGCCACGTCGGGCACGGCGGGGGCGGGCTATACGCTGAACAGTGTCGCGGCCATCGTGGTCGGCGGGGTCAGTCTGACGGGCGGGCGCGGCGGCCTGATCGGGGCCATCGGCGGCGCGGTGATCCTGACACAGATCACCACCATCCTGACCTTCATGGGGCTCGACCCCAACACGGGAACCGTGGTCCAGGGCGCCCTGGTGGTGGTGGTGGTGATGGTTGCCGGCCTGTTCCTGCTACGGAGGCGCACATGACCGCTACTCCTCGACCGGGCGGCGCCGCCGGCTTCTGGCAACGCGTGCGACGCGCCGTGGCCGACTATCCCGCGATCGTCCTGATCTTGATCCTGATCCTGCTGATCATCGGGACGGACATCGCCAGCCCCGGCTTTGTCACGCCCTCGCAGCTCTCCACCACGCTGCTCTACGCGGCCCCGCTCGGGATACTCGCGGCGGGGCAGACCCTGGTGCTGCTGACCGGCGGCATCGACCTCTCCGTGGCGGGCACGGCGACGGCGGCCGCCTACCTGCTGGCCGGGCTGGGCGGGCTGGGCGCGGTCCCGGCGATCATCCTCGCCCTGCTACTCGGCCTGGCCGTCGGCCTCGTCAACGGCATCGGCGTGGGCATTTTCGGGGTGCAGCCGCTGATCATGACGCTGGGCATGGCCGGGATCATCACCGGCGCCCTGGCCCTGGCCGCGCTGGGTTTCACTAACGGCGTCCCGACCGTGCCCGACGCGATCCACCAACTCGGCTCGGGCACGGTGCTGGGCCTCGTGCCGGTCAACCTGTTCGTGTGGGCGCCGATTGCGCTGCTGCTCACGGTCGGGCTGCGCCGCAGCGGCTTCGGTCGCATGGTCTACGCCGTGGGCGACAATCCCCTGGCCTGCCGGCTGGCCGGCGTGCGCGTCTGGCAGGTGCTGCTGGCGACCTATACGCTATGCGGTGTGCTCGGCGCCGTCGCCGGGCTGCTGTTCGTGGGCGCGACCAACGCCGCCGACCAGAATCTGGCCAACCCCTACCTGCTGCCGTCGGTCGCCGCCGCCGTGATCGGCGGCACGTCGATCCTGGGCGGCAGCGGCGGCTACGGCGGCACGATCCTGGGGGCCTTGATCCTGACGGTGCTGGACTCGCTGCTCAACATCCTGAGCATGCCCGAGGCGATCAAGCAGATGCTCTACGGCCTGATCGTGCTGGCGCTGGCCGCCGTCTACGTGCGCACGTCCGGCGGGGAATAGCCCTCCCCCACCCCTCCCGCAAGCGGGACCCCACCCCTCGCCCGTGCGCGGGAGAGGGGTCAGGGGTGAGGGTAAAAAGATTAGTAAGGAAAGGAGCGACACAATGGCAACGGTGCGCGTCGGCCTGATCGGCGCGGGCTTCATCGCCGAGCTGCACGCCACGGCGCTGACGGGGGTGCGCAACGCCGAGCTGGTTGCGGTCGCCAGCGGGCACGGTGAGCGGGCACGCGAGTTGGCCACTCGCTTCGACATCCCGCGCGTGGAGCCGAGCTGGGAGACCCTGCTCGAGCGCGACGACGTCGACGTGGTGACGCTGGCCGTCCCTAACGACCTCCACGCGCCCCTGTGCATCGCGGCGGCCGGGCGGGGCAAGCACGTCATCGTCGAAAAGCCGCTGTGCCGCACCCTGGACGAGGCCGACGCCATGATCGCCGCCTGCCGGGATGCCGGTGTGAAGCTGATGTACGGCGAGACGCTGGCCTTCACGCCCAAATATGAGCGCGCCCGGCAGCTCGCGGCGGAGGGCGCGCTGGGCGATGTGTACCTGGTCAAGCAATCGGAGAAGCACTCCGGCCCGCACGCGCCCTGGTTCTGGGACGTCGACCGCGCGGGCGGCGGCGTCCTGATGGATATGGGCTGCCACGGCTTCGAGTGGTTCCGCCACGTCCTGGGCAAGCCGCGGGTCAAGACCGTGTCCGCCACGCTCAATACGTTCGTGCACGGCGAGCGCACGCGGGGCGATGACCATGCCATCGTGGTGGTCACGTTCGAGGGCGGGGCGGTCGGGCTCAACGAAACCTCCTGGATCCAGGAGGGCGGCATGCAGGATCGGGCCGAGATCTACGGCACGAAAGGCGTCACCTACGCCGACCTGCTGATGGGGTCGTCGCTGACCACCTACAGCGAGCCGGGCTACGGCTACGCAGTGGAGAAGGCGGCGGACACGCGTGGCTGGAGCTACACCATGTACGACGAGGTCTGGCACTACGGCTTCCCGGCTGAGCTACAGCACTTCGTGGACTGCGTGGCCCACGACCTCACCCCCCGCGAGACGGGCGAGGACGGCCGCGCCGTTCTAGAGATGATCTACGCGGCCTACGAGTCGGCGCGCACCGGCCGCGCCGTCGAGCTACCCTTCTACCGCCGCGTGGCCAGGCCCATCGACCTATGGTTCGCGCCGGCCCCAGAGGAGAAGGCCGGCTCGGCGGACGCGGCGGCTGGCTAATATGACAACGTGACATGGACCTGCTGACCCAAGTCGCATGGCAAAGAACGACGACTAAAGTCGTGGAACGGCGCGTCGTGAGACACTTCAGTGTCCGTGGTTTGCCATGCGACTTGGGTCAAAGGCTAATCCTAACGTTGTAGCATGTAGGTTCGTGAGTAGAGAGGACAGACACCGATGCAACTGGGCTTCGTCAGCGCTATCCTGCCCGACCTCACGCTGGAGGAGGTCCTGGACTTTGCCGCAGAGAGCGGCTTCGACTGCGTGGAGGTGATGTGCTGGCCGCGCGGCCGCGCCGAGCGCCGCTACGCCGGCGTCACGCACATCGACGTCACAGATTTTGACGAGGCCGCGGCCGCCGGGGTGCGGGCCCTGGTCGAGCGCAGCGGCGTCGCGGTCTCGGCGCTGGGCTACTACCCCAACCCCCTGACGCCGGACCCGGACGAGCGCCGCGTCTACGCCGAGCACCTGCGCGCGCTGATCGACGCGGCGGCGCTACTGGGAGTCCCCCGCGTCAACACCTTCGTGGGGCGTGACGCGGCCCGCTCCATCGACGACAACTGGCCGCTCTTCCGGGAGGTCTGGCCGCCCCTGGTGCGCCACGCCGCTGAGCGCGACATCCGCATCGGCATCGAGAACTGCCCCATGCTGTTCACAGCCGACGAGTGGCCGGGGGGCAAGAACCTGGCGATCAGCCCCGCCGTCTGGCGGCGCATGTTCGAGGACATCCCCGACCCGCACTTCGGCCTCAACTACGACCCCTCGCACCTGATCTGGCAGGGGATGGACGAGGTGCGCCCGATCGAGGAGTTCGCGGGGCGCTTCCACCACGTCCACGCCAAGGACGCGCGGGTCGACCGGCGCAAGCTCGACGAGGTGGGCATCATGACCGTGCCGCTGGCCTATCACACGCCCAAGCTGCCCGGCCTGGGCGACGTACGCTGGGGCGCGTTCTTCGCTGCGCTGACCTCGGCGGGGTACACCGGTCCGGTCTGCATCGAGGTGGAGGACCGCGCCTACGAGGGCAGCCTGGACGACCGCAAGCGCGCGCTGCGCCAGTCCGCGCGCTACCTGCGGCAGTTCATGGGATAAAAAGGGCCTGGCCTGCAACCGCGGTCGCGGGCGGAACGGGGTCTGTGAATTGTTGTCGATGCCGTGGGCCGACTGGGAGCGCGGGCGGCCCGCCCGCTTCCAGCGCCACCACGCTGGTCGGTGCGTCACCCGTCGTGGACGCCATCCGTGCTCTCGGCAGGACACCACATGAGGCGGGCGGCCCGCCCGCGCTCCCAGTCGGGTGTGTACAATTCACAGACCCTGGGAGACCACATCGGCCGCGCATTGATGATAGTGAGCCGCGCAACGGGCGCGACAGAGGGAAGGGAAGAGCATGCAAGCGGTGGTCAAGACGGCCCCAGGGGTGGGCAACGTGGAGGTGCGGGAGGTCGACGAGCCGGCGCCGCCGCCCGGCCACGTGCTGATCGCGGTGCGCGCCGCCGGGATCTGCGGCACGGACATCCATATCTACTACGATGAGTTCCGCACCACGCCGCCGGTGGTGATGGGACACGAGGTGGCGGGGGCAGTGGCCGCCGTAGGCGAGGGGGTGGAGCGCGTGCGCGTCGGCGACCGTGTGACCACCGAGACCTACTACTCGACCTGCGGCGTCTGCCGCTTCTGCCGCGCGGGGCGCATCAACCTGTGCCCGTGGCGGCGCTCCATCGGCTCGGCCGTCGACGGCGGCTTCACCTCCCTGCTGGTGGTGCCCGAGCGCAACGTGCACCTCCTGCCCGATGGGGTCGGCTATTTGGAGGGCGCGCTGACTGAGCCGCTGGCCTGTGTCGTGCATGGCGCGCTGGAACAGCCCAGGCTGTCGCCACGGGACGTGGCGGTGATCGCCGGTCCGGGCGCCATTGGCCTGCTGACCTTGCAGGTGGTCAAGGCGGCCGGGGCGCACACGGTTGTGCTGGGGACGAACAGGGACGAGCACCGCCTGCGTCTGGCCGCCGAGCTGGGCGCCGACGCGGTCTACAACGTCGAGCAGGGCGACGCACACAAGGGGGCCATCGCCGACCTCACGGACGGCGTGGGCGCGGACATCGTCTACGAGTGCGCGGGGGCCGGTCCGTCCGCCCAGATGCTGCTCGACCTGGTGCGGCGGGGCGGCCAGTACGCGCAGATCGGCCTCTTCGGCAAGCCCGTGGCCTGGGACCTCGACCAACTCTGCTACAAGGAACTGACGGCGACCGGCAGCAACGCCTCCGTGCCCTCGGCCTGGGACCGCGCGCTGCGCCTGCTGGCCAGCGGCCAGGTGCGCACCGAGCCGCTCATCTCGGGCGTCTATCCCCTGACCGAGTGGCGCGCGGCCTTCGACGTGTTCGAGCAACGCAGCGGCGTCAAGACCGTGCTGCAACCCCTGGACGCGCTCTAGCATTCATCCCACACGTCCCGCACGTCCACATGCGGCCCTGGGGCAGGATTAAGGTGTCACTTTGGTGGCTTCCCTGTCGCAATCTTTGGGAGCTACCTTGCACCCATGCTCTCGCTCCTATGGTAGCGGGTTGAGTGGGCGGGCATCGGTGCCGATGCCCACCCACTCAACCCGCTATCAGCGTTGTGGGCTCACGATAGCCTCGTTGTCAGCCAGTGTCCCACTACCTACCGCGTTCTCGCTGGCGCTGTGCGTGGTGGTGCGCCAGCGGGGTGATACGGACCCGCGCACGCGGTTCGTTTCACGACGGGCTGGGTTCTCTGTGCCGCGCAGCGTGATGGCCTGCCAGGCGACGGCAATCACCCACACGCCATACACCACGACCAGGAGGCGGTCCGCCCATCCAACCAATCCTATCACGCCAGGAGGTAGGGCCTTCGGCGCGTGAGTCGGCAGGCCACCGGGTACCCGACTGAACGTGGCGATGAGCAGGACGAACGTCGCCGCCAGCAGCGCCACACTTACCCACGTCAGGTTGGCCGTCCACAGGAGCGTCCGCTTGGCCACAGACCAGGGGGTGGTGCGACCGAGGGTCAGGCTGATCACCAGCGCGGCGATGGGCAGGTCGAGCACTCCCAACGCTCCCGCCAGACTGTGGAGCGTATCGTGGTTGATGTCGAACACGGCGGCCATCGCCTCGCCCACGCCGGCCAGCATAAGAAAGACCAAGCCGATCTTGAGAGGCCTCGTCCTGGTCTCCGACCAGAGCGCGACGGCCAGAGCCCACGAGCTCAATCCCCACGCGACAAACATCAGCGCGAGCACCCAGCCATAGTGGCCATTGGCGTATTCGCTCACCATGCGCCACGACGGATCGAACTCCGGGCTCAGCAGGTGCAGGCTCGCGAGCAGCAAGAGCGCCGCAGCCGTCGCGGCAATGGACAGACGGGCGGCGGGCAGCGCGAGTCGCGCTGCAGCGCGGTGCGAGATGACTCTGTTCATAGCGGTTCTTCCTTGTCTACTTCACCGGTGAGCGCCCCAGTCACCGAGGCGCGTCTGTCTGTCATGATCCATTTCCGCGCGCAGGATTATGTCCCCCTGTCCTCCCGCTGTGTGACATGGAGGGCCACCAGGCGCGCGATGAGGTCGTGCGGCAGGGGCTGTCCCAGTGGGAAGCGCACCGTGCTCTTGGCCGCTCTGTAGGGCGCGAGTTCCTGCGCGACAGCGTCATCCACGGCGGGGAGCGGGTAGAGGCCGATGTGGCGCTTCCACGCCGCGAAGGACACCAGGTCGCGGCCGTTGAACGTGATGGTCGGCAGCCCATAGCTGATGGTCTCGCCGCCGACCGGGGTGGCGTTCCGGGTCGTCCGTCGCACCTGCTCGAGGATGAGCTGCACGTCTACAGGGAATGAGCTGATGTACTCATCGATGGTCGCGCACTGTCTCGTCACGGTCCGTCTCCTTTCGTCCTGCTCGACAGGTACCTCCGCGGCGCCTCTCACTAGAGACATCGGGGCCAGCGGCCCAGTCCGGACATCCCCCCACCGTGACCTTTTCGCTTCGTCGCTCTGGCGGCCAATGGATCACCGGGTCGCCAGGAGCGGGCCGCCGTCCGCACGGGCCGGACATCCGCACTGGACATCCGCAGGCGGTCCGCGCCACAGACGGACCGCCTGCGGAACACAGGACGGCTGTGTCACCGCACGCACGGGCCAGGTGTGCGGACGGCAGCCCCGAGCCACCCGGGCACGGCGATTGCCAAGGTTGCCGGGATCGTCACCGGCTCGCCGTTCGCAGCCAATGCCACACGCTTGCAAGGGATATGAAGTATGGAGACAGCCACGGATCGTCACCGGCTCGCCGTTCGCAGCCAATGCCACGCCGTCGAGCGCGTGCTGCCCGTTCGGCGGCGGGATGCGGGGGTCCGTGTCGCCCGGCCGCAAAGGAGCCTCGCGCTTGTCTGACCTGATAGCGCCGTGTGGCCTCGCGCTTGGCGCCCAGCCCGAGACGCGCGCGCTCGGTCGCAAGGCCGGTCGGAGCCTGTGGCGCAGAGGACCAGCGGTGGCCGCGCACCGGCCGGCGCTCCTGAGGGCGGCGCCGGACTCACGGGTTGTCGGTGAGGCGGGCGGCGCGGGCGTAGAGGTATCGCTGTTGCGGGAGGTTAGTGGCGCGCCGGGCTGCCGCCAGGTAGGCGTCGCGCGCTGCCCCGCGCTGGCCGGCCATCTCCAGCAAATGCGCGCGGACGGCATGGAGTCGCTGGTCGTCGGCGATCCGGGCGTCAGCCTGGAGCGCGTCGAGGAGAGCGAGTCCAGCCGGCGCGCCGCGAGCCATCGCGACCGCGACGGCGTGGTTCAGCGCCACCACGGGGTTGTCGGAGATCCGTAGCAGCAGCTCGTACAGCCCCATGATCTGTGGCCAGTCGGTCGCCTCGGCGCTGGGCGCTTCGTCGTGGATCGCCGCGATCGCCGCCTGGAGTTGGTACGGGCCGGGTGGTCCCGTGGGCAACGCGGCGGTGATGAGGGCCACGCCCTCGGCGATGTAGGCGGCGTTCCACAGGCTGCGATCCTGCTCTGCCAGTGGGATCAACTCGCCCTGTGGCCCGGCCCGCGCCGGCCGGCGCGCGTCGGTGAGCAGCATGAGCGCGAGCAGCCCTGTCACCTCGCCATCGTCGGGCAGCAGGCGGTGGACTATGCGGGCCAGCCGGATCGCCTCGGCGGCCAGCTCCATGCGGTACAGGCCCGGCCCCGATGTGCTGGCGTAGCCCTCGGTGAAGATCAGGTAGAGCACGTGCAGCACCGCGCCCAGCCGGTGCGCCCGCTCCGCGCCCTGGGGCAGGCGGAAGGGCAAACCGCTGCCCTTGATGCGCTGCTTCGCCCGGCTGATGCGGCGGGTCATGGTCTCCTCGGGCACGAGGAACGCCCGGGCGACCTCGGCGGCGGTGAGACCTCCGACCGCGCGCAAGGTCAGCGCGATCTGCGAGGCCGGCGACAGCGACGGGTGGCAACACATGAACAGCAGGATGAGGGTGTCATCAGACTCCGCGGCCGTCCGGTCGGCGGCGGGCGCCAGCCAGTGGTCGGGCGGTGTCCACTGGACGACGGTGTCCTCACGGCGGTGACGCGCCTGCTCACTGCGCAGCAGGTCCGTCAGCCGACGTGCGGCGACCGTGATCAGCCAGGCGCGCGGATTCTCCGGGATGCCGTCCTTTGGCCACTGCAAGGCTGCCGCGATCAGAGCCTCTTGGGTCGCGTCCTCGGCGGTGTCGAAATGGCCGTACCGCCGGACGACCGCGCCGAGGATCTGCGGCGCCAGGCGGCGCAGCAGGTCCTCGAGCTCGCTGTCAAGCACGGTCGCGGGCATGGTCAGAGCTCCAGCTCGGCCCGAGACTCGGCGATCGGCCGCACGTCCGCGAAGGCTCCCTGCGCGACGCCGACCGGAGCGGGGCAGGCCGCCAGCCGGGTGGCGATGGCGGTCGCCCGATCGACGCTGTCGCACTCCACGATCCAGTAGCCGGTGAGGACCTCGTAGGTTTCGGCGTACGGCCCGTCCGTCACGGCCGGAACACCGTTTCGCAGTTGAATGCGCCTGGCGTGGACTGGGGCGGTCAGGCCGCGCGTGTCCACCAACTCGCCGGACTCGACCAGATCCTTGTTGAACGCCTCCATGAACGCACCCATCGCCGCGACATCCTCCGCGGACCAGGCCGGCTTATCGGTGGCCTTCCCCGCCATAGTGTCGTAGTCCTGCTGCGAGGCGTAGGTCAAGATCATGTACTTCATGCTGTCTCCTCTCTTCTGCTCTGCGGGCGTCTCTGCGGCGCCTCTCACTAGAGACGTCGGGGCCACCGGCCCCTTCCGGACATCCACCCGCAGGCTGCCTTACGGCGACACTAGCGGCCGCGCCCCGCCCGGCGTATCAGTCCCACCACATGGCGCCCCGCGGCTGCGCGGGCATGACCTCCCTGAGCAGCGCGGCCGCCTTGGCCATGCCCTCGGCGGGGGAGAAGAGGCTGTCCTCGTGCTCGATGCTCAGCACGTCGTCGTAGCCGACCAGGCGCAGCTCGCTGACCAGCGCCTTCCAGAACTCCAGGCTGTGGCCGTAGCCGACGGTGCGGAAGATCCACGCGCGGCGCGCCTCGTCGGCGTAGGGCTTGGTGTCGAGCACGCCGACGCGGTCGACCGTGCGCGGGTCGACGCGGCTGTCCTTGGCGTGGGCGTGGTAGATGACCTCGCCGAGCAGCCGCACGGCGGCGACGGGGTCGATGCCCTGCCAGAAGAGGTGGCTGGGGTCGAAATTGCAGCCGATCTCCGGCCCCACCGCCTCGCGCAGACGCAAGAGCTTCTCCGGGCTGTACACCACGTCGCCGGGGTGCATCTCCAGGCAGATCCGGCCGATGCCGTGCTCCCGTGCGAAGGCGGCCTCCGCGCGCCAGAAGGGGATCACCTTCTGCTCCCACTGCCAGGTCACCAGTTCGCTGAAGTAGTCGGGCCACGGACAGGTCACCCAGTTGGGATACCTGGCATTGTCCGAGTCGCCGGGGCAGCCGGCAAAGGTGACGATGCGCTCCACGCCGAGCCGCTCGGCCAGCAGGACGGCGTCGCGGAAGTCCCGCCGGTGCGCCTCGCCGATGGCGGGGTCGGGATGCAGCGCGTTCATGTGGCAGCTCAACGCGCTCAGTTGCAGGCCGGCCCGCGCGACGGCGTCGCGGAAGCGCGCCAGCGCCGCATCGTCCGCCAGCAGGACGGCTGGGTCGCAGTGCGTCTTGCCGATGAAGCCGCCGCAGCCGATCTCCACCAACTCGCAGCCGTAGCCGCGCGCCGATTGCAGGGCCTGCTCCAGGGTCTGGTCGTGGAAATTGACCGTGATAAAGGCGCCGAGCTTCATGGCACATCCCTCCGCTTTGCACAACTCATCGCGCGACCGACGTCGCACGTCTCCCATCTTACACCCGCATCGCTCCCGCACCGCCGCGAGGTTGGCGACGCAGCGCAGGTCGGGTGTGTCGCCGCGCAGGACGCGCAGGACGTTACCGGCGGCCTGCACGCACATCGCCTCGTAGGCCCGGTCGGTGAGCGCGGCGCTGTGCGGCCAGCCGCACGTCGCCTTCCGACGCCAGCAAGGCGTGCGCGGCGAGGTGTACTGTCTCAAGCAGGACAATATGCATGGCTCAAGCGGACGACGCTCCCAGGTGTAACTCCGATGCCTCCATGCCGCACAAACGTACCGACATGTAACCTGGAGTGTCCCGCTGTTGAGCGAGTGGTCCCGCTCATCGTCATCGCTCGTGATACAGCGTCGCGTCGGGGCTACGGCCGCCGCGCGCATCGTTGCGGCCCGAGACATAGGTACCTTCCTCTATCAGGGGGTCGGCCAGCACAGCCGGGTCCACCGCGCCGCGGTAGCTCAGCTCAATCAGGTTGCCGCTGGGGTCGCGAACAAAGATTTGCATTGAGCCGTCGGGCATGTGGTGCGGGTTGCCCCAGGGGGCGGTGTCGACGATGCCCAACTCCTTGCACCGCGAGAAGGCCTCCTCGAAGCTCGTCAGCGCCAGGCAAACGTGCCCGCGGTACGACGGCCGATCGTCGGGCCACTCGGTGATGTGCAGCTGCTGCGTCTCGTTGATGCGGTAGAACTGCGTGGGATAGTCGAAGCCGAACGCGGGTAACGCTTCCAGCCCCAACACGCCCGCATAGAAGTCCTGCGCCCGCTCCAGGTTATCGACGACGAGCGCCACGTGGTGGATGGCCGCTATCTCCATGGACACCCCTGATTCCCCCTGCCTGGGCGTCTGCAATACGCCCCTACGCCCCTACGCCCCTACGCCCCTACGCCCCTACGCCCCTACGCCCCTACGCCCCTACGCCCCTACGCCCCTACGCCCACGGCCCACGGCCCACGGCCCACGGCCCACGGCCCACGACACGCTCCACCGCCGCACGAACTCGCCGCGCACGGTGACGCCGAGTCCGGGTCGCTCGGGTATGGCGATGGTCCCGTCCCGCACGTCGAAGCGCCTTGGTGAGGCCGCCGCAGATGCCCAGGTCGGGCTGCAGGATGGTGGTCAGGCGCCCGAAGTCGGACACATGCTGCCGCTCCACGGGGATGGGGCAGCGCGGCCACGTCGCCTGTGCGTCTTGTATCTTCAAGGGCGTCACCCTATTGTGTTCTGTCGCATCGTTACTCGTCACCGCCCATCATCGTTCCCGCCTCTTGCGCGCCAGGGTGCAAGGGGAGTGGTTCCATGCCGATCCCCCTGCAAGAGCTTGTTGGCTCAGGCGATCCCGTACGTGCTGGTTGATAGTAGGGTAGCATAGGCGGGGCTGGCGAGCCGAGTATCCCCTCACCTCCGGCACGCTCGTGAATTGTAAGAATAGCCCGCGACCGCGATGTGACTCACGTCCGGAGTTCGATGCCCACGGGGTACCACCGTCCAGACAGGCCCAACACATACCGCGCGGGCAGCTGCGGAGGAGCGCAGCTACGCTGGACTTGAGGGTCCAACCGGACCCGGCCTGTTTGTAGGTTGACCTCAAAGTAATAGGCGTCCGCTTGCTCGCTCCAGCACGCGGACACGCCCGTGAAGCGCACGACGACGGGCGGCGCGCCCCCCGCGTCCGCGAGCGCCACGAGCGTCCCCCCGTAGGAGACGGCGAGGCCCGCTCCCTGCGCGGAGGCATACTCGTCGTACACGAAGGACCGGGCCGCCAGCAGGCTAACCCAACACCCGACAAGGCGATAGTTGGCCACGGTTATCCTACTCTTCGTCGCGTTGTAGCCGTTGTTGACCGGATTTCTGACGCCGCGCGACACTATCCGGGGGCAACTTGTCGCCGCAAAGCGCATCGGCGCCGCCGTTTGTCGGGACGGCGGCGCCAATGCGCTTTGCGGCGAGGGACCCTCGCCCGGCAAGCTCCATGCGACGATGAGTGCGCAGGAGGCGCCGCCGCCGCAGACCCTCCTCGCCCAGCCGGTTGTCTCTAGCATAGATCAGCCTCAACCGTAAAACTGACCCGCATCGATCGTGGAGGGTCGCGCTCGGTTCACGCAGCGCGGCGCCATGGGCCGGATAGGGGCCGTGACCGTGACAAACGCGGGAAGCAGTTGTGCCCGCACGATGAGGGTAGTGGGGACAGGACGGCACCAATTGTCCCACCAGAAGGAGACGCTTCCCTGGTGGCCGGGCGGGAAAACAAGAAACCCCCCATAGGGGGCGACTATTTGGATGCCCGTTTGCACCGGGGGATAGAGAGGAAGCAGCCGGCCATGCGCGTCGAGAAGATCGACCGCCGGCGCGCCATCGGGACCACCGAGGAGCGTACAACTCCTCGCCGTCCGATTAGTGACGGTCAGGACACCAGAGAGCGTGGCCCCCCCGCCCGGAGACCAGGCTGCCGTCGTCCGTAACGCGGACGCGTGGCACGTGGGAGGAGGAAGCGTCATCGCATGGCTCGCGCCGCCTATCGCGCCTGTTGCGCCCCCCATGAGCGTGGCAAGAAGTAGCACGATCCTTTGCACGATCGCGGTAGACATGATGTGAATCCTCCTCAGCAATCCTGATGAACGGGGCGCACGCAACAAGCCTTCCCGCGACGAGTGTACCCCCTCCCCGCGCTCCAGGGAAGGGGGTACGCCCGCGAGCCCGCGAGCCCGCGAGCCCGCGACAGCGACCGTACGCCGCACCGCTTGGGCTTCGCCGCGTTAATGCGCTAACGTAATCCGACGGGTACTGTCGAGAGTTTTCCATTCATCATGAGGGGCATCAAGGGGCTATTTGAGGGCGGAGGATGATCCAACGACGGCCACTATCTTGCGTCCTGAGCACAGTGGCAACCCCTTCGCTCCCCACGCGTCGCGTGAGGACAAAGCCCACGCGTGGCGTGACGACATCGAGGGAGGCGGCCTCGGTGAGAGGGATGTCTGGTGTCACCTCGTGCCAATGCCGCGCCCCGTCTGCCGTCACATTGAGCGATGGGGCTGCGGTCGTGTCGCCGGCCAGTGCCCAGCCGATCTGGGCGTCCACGAAACTCGTCAGGACTGTCGTCGGGTTCGCGCGCAGTGCGAGGGAGGAGGCCACGTCCCACCGCCGGCCACCGTCGCGGGTCGCGTAGGTGACGAGCACAGTGCCAGTGGGGGTAAATTGCGTGACCGGCAGCACGGCGCGCCCAAGTTGCGCCGTAGCGAAGCTGAGCGGCCCGTAGCGCGTCAGCGCGGTCCGATTGCCCATTGGCACTGGCAACGACTGGCGCTGCCACGTGCGGCCTCCGTTGTGCGTGACCTCCACGAAGCCTGCCGGGGGCGTCTGCCCGGGGGTGCTGATGCCCCACCCTATCGTCGTGCCAAAACCGAGTAGCCCCGCGATCGGCGGCTGAAGGGCGACCCGTGTCCATTGTTGGCCACCGTCGCCACTCGCGAACAGGGCCAGCGCCTGACCGAGCAGCCCGCTCCCACTAATGAGCAGCCAGCCCTGCTGCGGGCTCGTGAAGAGGAGTTGCACCGGGGCGGGCGGGACGCCGCCTGCTGCTGCTATGATGAAATGGGACGCCGCCCATGTGCGGCCGCCGTCCCGCGTGCGCTGCACCGTCACCATCCCATCGGACCGCGCGACCGCTGTCCACGCGGTGGTCCCATCCAGGGCCTGCGTGGCGGCGGTGTTTGGCGGCACGCCGCCCGGCGGCGTCACCGCATGCCAGTGCAGGCCACCGTCGGTCGTCCGCCACAGCGCGTGCGGCCCTACGCCCCAGCCCGTCGTGGGTGTCGCTATCATTAAGGACGTGAGCACGACGGGCTGGGACATGGGGGGCCGGTGGTAGGCGGTCCCCGTCGCACCCAATGCCATGACTAGCACGCTGCGGCCGCACCTATGTCGGATCATAGCGGTACGATACTCCTTTGCTGTCTCGTTCTTTCGCTCATGGCGGAGGACACATCCCTCCACGCCACGGAGAGTGTCGACGCGGTGCTCTCGGCGCCCTCTCTGAACGTACAACGCTCGATATCGCTAAACGGATACAGCGACAGCGGTGCTGGCTAGGGGATATACAGCATGTGGTTCGTCTCAGGGTCAGACGAATCAAAGGTGGGATTCGTCTTGTTGAGGTCGATCGGAGGGAACCCGCTCTGGCAATCCTGACAGCCTCCTAGTCCCGGATCGGTCGTAATGGCATATTGCCATAATGCGACGGTGGCTGTGGTGCTACTTGTGCAGATGTAGGGCGCTCAAGCAGGCGAGATACTGCATCCCCCGCACATTGTCGACGGCTCGTTGGCCCAGATGACATCGAAAGGCCAGTTCGTCGCATTGTCCGAGACGACGCAGGGCTGGCCGTCGGCTGGGTCGCAGTAGCATGCAGAGTAGAATGGGTACGAGTTATTCGGCCCTGCATTGTTGTTCACCGCATCAGACCAGCCATTCCAGTAGTCCTGACTGAAGGGAAAGTGGGGCTCAACGTCCAGATAGATGTCGAGATAGTCGTTTCCAGGCAATTGGAGGCGACCACCGCTGGCGGTGATAGTGTCGGAGACCGCTTTGCACGCCGCTTGCCCATCCGCGTACCCGTCGCTATAGGTACCGGCGATCCGTACCGAGGCCCCGTTGGACGCCACACCCTGGGGTGAGTTAATCGGAACGATCCAGCGGATGCCTTGCGCTTTCATCTTGTCGCACTCTTGCTGGATGTTCGTCGTGCCCTCATAGTTCATCGGTATGAATTTCTTGTCTGGAAGTCCGGCGAAGTAGCGCCCCCAGAACACGGACGTCGTGCCCGTGTGTTGCATGTTGTACGATTCGACGTACGCCGCCAGATCCGTCCCGCCATAGGATGAATTGGCCGGCGTCACGCTATCAACACCTGATGCCATTGCTTGTCCTCCCGCACACTCGTCTCGCTACAACATTTAGGCCGCGAAAGAGTAGACGCTCATCGCGAACTGCACCGCATTGATCGCGTGCCCATCGGCGCCGAGTACGTAGACGCGATTATCGGTGAGGCCCACGGCGAACATGGTCTGTCCATCCCGCGAGAGTCTCACGGCGCGCAGGGCGACGCCCGGGAGCCAATGACCGATCACCGTGAGATTGGGCAGGCTGACGACCGCGAGGCCATCACTTTGGAGCGCGTAGAGGCGCGTCCCATCCGGGGAGAGCACCGCCCCTTGCGCGCCGGCCAATGGGCTTGCCCCTATTCCTGGCAACGTCACGCTGCCGAATTTTGCTCGCTGGACGAGGTCGACTGCTCCCACGGCCCCCTCTGCCGTGTCCACGACGTAGAGGCGGCTACCATCGGGCGAGAACAGCGTTGCTGGCCTCGTTGGTTTGGCGAGGGCGGGGGCTGGCGGCGCGGGTAGATCGACCGTCCCGGACACGGTCAGATTCTGGAGGTCAAACCACTCCACGGTCGGTCCGACGACACGGACCAGGGTACGACTGTCCGGCTGAACATGCGTCTCGGCGCGGAGGGCCGCCGCACCGCGCGACACGACCCGGCCGTTCTGCCCGTCCGTCGCGCGGCCACGCGTATGGAGGCCCTTGCCATCGAACTGTATGGCCGTGACAGAGGGGGTGAAGCTGCCGGCGGCCGTGAACGCGTAGAGGCTGGCGCCGTCTGGCGCGAAGACGACCTGCCCACCCAGCAAGTTGTCCGGCGCGTCATCGAGCTTGAAATAGTCCAGGGAGCGCGCCCCCGCAAGGTCGATGACCTCGACCCCATTGATGATCGTTGTCGCGTCGATGGATATCGTACGCGTGCCGCCCTTGCGATCCTTCTTCGTCACCTGGTAGGCCGCCGGGGTCACTATGTAAGATGTCTGGTGGAGCAGCGCCAGGGATCGTCCGTCGGGACTGCTCATTGCATCGAGCGCATCGAACCCGCGCGCGTTCCCGAGCGGCAGCGCCCAGCCCGTGATAGTTTGCTGCAACGACCCAGTCGCGGCGCTATACATCTCGATGATCGCCATCGAGGTGTCCCCATTCGAGCGCGATGATAGTGCGTAGAAGATGGCTCCGTCCGGTGAGCGCAGGATAGCCTTGTTGGTAGCGTCGATCTGGCCCACGGTGCTCCCGTCCGGGGCCACCCCGACGAGTTGCTGTCCGCTCGGCGTCGCCACGACCCAGGCCACTTGGGCGCCGTCCGTTGTCTGCGCCGCTGCCGCTGTTGTGCGGGCCATGAGTTGCGGGGCGAGCCCCCCGACTGTGGAGATGGCCACGATACGCGCCGCGCCGAGGGCGGCTAGTCTAAGCAAGTCGCGGCGCGAAATACCCGTCGCGACCGTGCGGCGGCCGCGAGCAGGTCCTCCCGCGTATCCACGGCGTCGAAGTCGATGCCAGCCAACGCGAAGAGGCCGCGCAGACTCTCGCGCACCAGCGCGCCCTCCTCGCCGCTCCCTTGCCACAACGTTGCCCGCATGGAGCGCCTCCTTGCCTGTCTCGCGCGTCGGCATCCGCCGACGTATGCCCCGGTAACGGCGCGTCGGCCCTATCCACGCCCCTCTTGTGCGCGCCCCGTGCCTCCACTATACTGCCTATCGACCGACGGTGTATCAGCGTCTGCCGCGTGAAAGGAGCCGATCCGCCCTATGTCGAACAGGGAACCGCATCCGGTCACGGATCCAAAGCTCGTGGATGTTCTGACAGAACTGGTACAACGGGAGTTGATCTTCCATCGTCCGCCACGCGGAACGACACGCGCCGACCTGGAGCGCATGACGGAAGCCACGTTCCGGGAAGTCGGCGCGTCCGGCCGGCGCTACAGTCGGGAGTGTGTGCTGGAGGTACTGGAGAAACGGGCCGCCAAACGGGTAGAAGACACCTGGCAGACGCGCGACTTCCATCTCCTGGAGATTGCCGCCGACAATTACCTGCTCACCTACACCCTGATCCAGAGCGTTCGCGTGACTCGTCGGTCAACCATCTGGCGACGAACCGCCCAGGGGTGGAAGATCGTGTATCACCAGGGGACTGTCGTCGAAGATCGCTGAGGGCGTATGCGGACGTATGCAATACGCGAGGGCGTATCGCATACGCCCCTACGCCCATCCCGTCGTCCTGACACCGCAGTGTCCGTGGTTTGCCCTGCGACCGCGGTCGCAGGCTCTCTAGTCCATAGTTTGCCTTGCGACCGCAGTCAGGCGTTAACAGAAACAGGAGATGCAACTTTATGTCCACCACAACCCCGCGTCTGCCCATCCGCGTCGGCGTCATCGGGGGCGGCTTCATCGGCCCGGCGCACATCGAGTCGCTGCGCCGCCTTGGCTACGTGGAGGTCGTGGCCCTCGCCACCAGCAGCCAGGAGTCGGCCGCGCGCAAGGCCGCCGAGCTGTTCGTGCCGCGCGCCTACGGCGACTACCGGGCGCTGATCGCCGATCCCGAGGTCGACGTGGTCGACATCTCGGCCCCCAACGTCTACCACTATCCGGCCGCCAGGGCCGCGCTCGAGGCGGGCAAGCACGTGGTCTGCGAGAAGCCGCTGGGCATGACCAGCGCGGAGTCGGCCGAGTTGCTGGCGCTGGCCCGCGGCAGCGGACTCGTCCACGCCGTCACCTTCAACGCCCGCTTCTACCCGCTGCTCCAGCACGCGCGCGCCCTGATCCGGCGCGGTGAGCTCGGCGACATCTATCTGGTACATGGGGTCTACTGCCAGGATTGGCTGCTGCTGGACACCGACTACAACTGGCGCGTCGAGGCCGCGCAGGGCGGGACGTTGCGCGCCGTGGGCGACATCGGCTCGCACTGGCTCGACCTGGCTCAGTTCCTGACCGGCCTGCCCGTGCGACGCGTGCTGGCCGACCTGGCCACGTTCATCCCCGTGCGCCAGAAGCCCACGCGGCCCATCGAGACCTTCGCCACGGCCAACGTGCCGCGCGAAAGGGTGACCATGGAGACGGAGGACGCCGCCAACATCCTGTTGCGCCTGGGCGAGCGGGCACGCGGCAACCTGCTGGTCTCGCAGGTCAGCGCCGGGCGCAAGAACAGCCCCCGCATCGAGGTCAACGGCTCGCGCGGCTCCCTGGCCTGGGACGGCGAGCGCCCCAACGAACTGTGGATGGGCCACCGCGAGCGGCCCAACGAGGTGCTGATCAAGGACCCCGCGCTGCTGGACGAGGCGGCCCGCCCCTACGCGCGCTACCCCGGTGGCCACGACGAGGGCTTCGCCGACACGCACACGGCCATCAACCGCGCCATTTACGCCTACATCCGCGCGGGCGGCTACGCCTCCGGGCGCGAGCCCGACTTCCCCACCTTCGCCGACGGCCACCGCGAGAACGTCATCGGCGACGCCATCCTGCGGAGCGCGCGGACACAGCAGTGGGTGGACACACCCGGCGTTGGGGAGTAAGGCGCCGCTATGGCTGGGTCGACGCGTGACAGATGTCAGCGCGTGACTACGGGATGACGACGGGGAGGCGCCAGAGGCCCTGAGTGGGGCGTGGGGCGATAGGGCCGAGACGGCTTTTCCTGTAGCCGAACAGATTGAGTTGGAGCGCGCGGATGGTGAGCGTCAGGCGGGCGCCAGGGGGCTGCGGGGGAAACACGATGGTGGTGGCGCAGCGCAAGACGTGGGCGCCGGTGGCGCAGACAGTGGGGCGCGCGACGGTGGGCACGGCATGGCCGGCGGCGTTGCGCAGCGCGTCGCGCAGCGGGGTGAACAGATCCTCGGCGGGCACATCGATCCGCGACGCGACCGGGTAGGGTGGGCTGCCGTGCGGCGCGTAGGTGTACGTGTAGGTGAGATGAGTGACGCCGAGGTCGCGCAGGGCGAGGGTGACGCCGGCGGCGAGGGTCGTTGTGCCCGGATGGGCGAGGCGCCGGAGCGCGCCGGAGCGCGGGTCGAGGGGGACGCGGATGATCTCGACGAGCGGGCTACCAGGGCGGGCCAAACCGCAGGACGGCGGCACGGGCGCCGGCGGGGAGCGGGGGGAGGATGACGTAGAAGCGCCGGACGGTCGTGGGATGCCAGGGGACCCACGCGGGGAGGGCGAAGAGGAGCGTCCACCCCGATTCGGAGGAGACGCCGCTCGCGGAAAAGCGGTCCCCTCCGAAGACCGGGACGGGGACACCGCGGTCGTCGGCAAGGATGGGGAGAGCGGGCAGGGGATAGAGCGGCGTGCCGACGGGGACGGCCATGTGGTACTGGACGTAGGTAGCTGCGCCGTCGACGAGGACGCGATCGATGGCGAAGGGCGCGGTGGGCTGGCCAGGTCCTGGCGTGCCGGCGAAGCCCGCGTCGATCAAGGCTTGCTCGTGGGGGATGTGGGGGTCGAGCGGGACGCTCGTGGCCACGGGTCGCACCGCCAGCGAGATCCCGGCTGCCGCGGCGACAAGGAGCAGCAGGAGGGCCGCGCCGCGCACGGTCGCGCGGCGACGGGGGCGTTGTCGGATGCGGAGCGTCATGGCCGCATAATACACACCATAGGATTCCATGTAAATAGGACGGTCAAAGAGAGTGCCGCTTCAACCATAGAATAGAATGGATTCGCGAGCGATTGCCGCAGTGAGACCGATAACCCGGGTCTCTAAACCAGCTTAAACGACTACACTGCTGCCCTTGCGTATTCACAACGGCCTTCTTACGGCTGATGGCCATCAGTGGCGGGGTCGTCTGATACACTTAGGCCAGCCGGTTGCCAAAAAACAAAGACACCCAAATGATCGAGCGCCAATCTTGCGGCGCAAACTCGACCGGCCGGGAATGCGCCTGAGTCGAAAGGCGCAGATCATGAGCGATTTCCCGCGTGACGATGTAGTGATCGCCCTCCTGCTCTGCCTCGAACTGATCGTCATGGGCGTCCCTGGCCTGACGGTGTTCGCGGCTTTGGGGCTGGTGCTGGTGGGCGTTATGCTGCACACGCACAAGTAGGCCGAGGCACGAGATAAGCGAAGGGGCGAACACATGTGTGTTCGCCCCTTCGCTTATCTGGCCCCCAGCGTGACCCGGCGTTGGTGAACCTCCAGACGCATTTCTGCCACAGAGAGGGACATATACGGCCGTGGACAAACTGCTGGCGATTGCTGAGGGGTTGGCACGACCATACCTCTACCTATCCGAGGCGTTGCCCGGAGAAACCGTCGCGGGCGTGTGGGGCGGGCGAGCAGCGATCCAGACGGCGGGGACGCAGCGCGCGCACTGGGTCAGCATCTCGTGCGACTGGTTACGCGCACGGGGGTTCCCCGTCGAGGGGTGGCTCAGCATCTACACGTCAAGCGCGACCGAGCGAGAGTGGTAGCCATCACTGCGTCCGAGGGACACCCGCCCGTCGATGTCGTCGAGCCGGCAGGTCCCACGACGCATACCCCGCTCCACAAAGCCTGCTTGCTCCAAAGCGTTCAAGGATAATACAGTCCGCCGTGGAGCATATCGACTCCGACTACCTGCGCCAAGCAATGTGGAGCTGAGGGCTAGCGCCGACGGAGGAAGGCAATGGGGGCATGGGACACTGGAAACTTCGACAACGATGGCGCCAGGGACCATCTTGACGATTTGATCGAACGATTGAGCGCAACCGTAACCGAGATCCTGGACGATGAAGAGCGCGCCGCCCTGGATGAAGAGGGCGAGGCGGTGGTGCTGCCGACTGTCGATATCTTGGCCCTCCTGTGTGAGCACTATCATGCCTATCCGCCCGCTACGGAAATTGTCCTCGAATGGCGTGATCGCTACCTGCGGATCTTCGATGACGAGATCGACGACCTAGCCCCTGCTGGCGGCTTCAAGGGAGGGTTCAAGGAAGAGCGCCGCGCCGTCATCGCACAGACGTTTGAGCGCCTGCTCGGCTACGCACAGGCACGCGAGGATGAGGATGCGTAGACGGTAGAACCTACTCTCACTCCCCTATCGTGCCACTGGCCTGACGGCGAACGGCTCAGGAATCCCTCGCCGCGAAGCCCAGCCCGCGCGAGACCTCGCGCGCGCCGCGCACCACGCGCTCGATCATCGTGTCGGCCGCGTCGCCCAGGATCTCGGGGCGCACACCGCTGACCGACAGCGAGGCGCGGATGGCGCCGCTGTAGTCGAAGACCGGCGCGCCGATGGCGGCGATGCCCGGCGTCACATCCTCGTCGCTGACGGCGTAGCCCTGTGCGCGGATCGCCCGTAGTTCGTGCAACAGCTCGTCCCGCGCGGCGGGGGTGCGGCGCGTGTAGATCTGCAACTCGCCGCGCGCCAGATACCCTTCCCAGACCTCTTCGGACTCGTAGGCCAGCAGGACGCGCGGTGCGGCCCCGGCGTGGAGGGGCAGCGAGCCGCCGAGGAGCAGCGCCAGGGATTGCACGCGCCGGCCGTCGAGGCGTTCGATGCACACCGCGCTGTCGCCGCGCCGCGCGCAGAGAAAAATCGTCTCGCCCGTCTCCCGGTGCAGGCGTTCCATCACCGGGAGCGCGGCGCGGCGCTCGTCGAACTGGGCCGCCACGGCGCTGCCCAGGCGCAGCAGCTTGAGGCCCAGCCGGTAGGTCCCCCGGCGCGCGCCCTGCTCCACGAAGCCCGCCTGCTGCAAGCTGCCGAGCAAGCGATACACGGTGCTGCGGGGGGCGTCGACCAGTTCGGCCAGGCGAGCGGGCGTCAGCTCGCCCTCCGCCGCGAGCCCGTCGAGGATGGCCGCGACCTTGGCCAGGACTCCAACGCCATTATCCCCATTCATGCCCCTACCATACCACGGCCCGCGCCCCCACCCTCACGAGGCCATCATCAGCGGATAGCCACGTAGACCTCGACAACGGACGCCTCCGGGTCGGCAGACCCGCGATGCGCCTCGTAATCGGTCGTGTACGCGCGCTCCACCGAGGGGCGGCCGGCAAAATAGTCCCAGATCGCCTGCCACGTTGTGATTAGGGCGTCAGGCATGGGGCCGCAGGCTGTAAAGAGCATGTAGCGCCCCGCCGGGATGGTGACGCCGACGAGACCCGCAGGGAGCCGGCCCGACGGCGAAGCAGCCACGCCGACCACCTGCGTGTATTCCCCATGCTCGTCGCTCTCGTAGTCGGTGAGCACGGCGTGGAGGGCCGTGGGATCGACCGACCGCGGGACGCGATCGAGGACCCGTTCGGAAAAGACACGCTGCCGCAATCGCCCCAACCGCACGGTGGTCGGGGTCGATTCGGCGGCATTCGTCGTGCGTGTGACAAGGCCAACCACAAACTGTGCCTCGCGCTCAACGATCACGGGGGTCATGCTTCTCCTCCTGCTCCTAGTCTCTGCCGCACATTGCTGTACGCTGCCGTCCACGCCTATTGTACGGCAACGAACTGCCAATACTTTGTCATCCTTTCCTGCTTGCACAGCCCATGAATTGTGGCCGATCATTGGGCGCACGCTACCGTCAAATCGGCGATGAGGGAAATGTTGATGTATCATCGACGGTCGGGTCTGAGGCCACGATCCCTGCGGCATGGCGCAACTGGAACGGTATACTACCCTCAAGATAGCGGTCGAACGGAGCGCCATAAGCGATATCTCCAACTGGTAGGAGCGAACGCGACTTTGCATGTCCCGACAGACACGGCAGGAAGGATGGAGACAACGATGGACGAGAGTACCGCCTTACGCGCGCTTGCGGAGCGCATCCTTGGCGTGCCATACCGCTCCGAGCCGGACGCCCAGCCCGTGCAGCTGCTCCCCGGCGATCTTCTCGACGACCTGCCTATCACGCTGCCCATCCCCGATGGCGCAACGGTCGTCGGAAGCATCTCCTATCCCTCGTTACAGAACGCCTACGACCACCGTGGCCGGCGCGTGACGATCCTGTTCGACGCCGCCATGCAGCCCGAGGACATCCTGGCGTATTATCGCGACCGTCTGCTAGCCGATGGATGGAGGCTAATGCAACCGCGGATGACGCCGGAGAGCGGCTTTCGTTTCGATCGACCTCCCGCGCGGGAGGCGTCCTTGTTTTGCCGGAGCGAGAGCGGACCCGCGTTGTGGGTCTATGTCCATGCCGTCCCGCACGCGCTCACGCAGGTACACGTGGAGATCGATATGACGACGCGGCACTCGCCGTGCCGTCAGCAAGGACACCCGGACGCACAGTGGCAACCGCCGTTACACATCCCGGTGCTGCGCTACCCACCCGATGCGACGCCGGTGGCTGGTAGTTGGGGGAGCCAGGGCTCGTCGGCGCAAGCGGCGCATGCCGACGCCGTCGTGCGTACCAGGATCGGTCTCGCCGCGCTGACCACCTATATTGAGGAGCAACTCGTGACAGCGGAGTGGAAGCGGCAAAGCGGGGGCATCGATGGCGCACTGGCCTGGAGCGTCTGGTCCGTACACGACGCTCAGGGCTTTCCTTGGCGCGGCGTCCTGTATATCGCGCGGCGTCCCGATCAAGAGCACCAATTCATGCTACATCTCACGGCCGATTACGCCGGCAACGCGTAGCGATGCAGACACTTCACTGCATGACCTGGCTCTCCGCTGCCAGATCGGCCATAGGCAGCGTTGATGTATCATCCTACTATGGAGCGGGAGAGAAAAGGACCTGTGTATAGATGAACGACGGCGAGCGGAGAGAATGGGGAGAACAGGCGGGACGCGACGGGCGGAGCGGGCGCGACTACGCCCTCGAGACGCGGCTGATCCACGGGACGCTGCGGCCGGGCGAGGCCGCGCCGGTGGCCCCGGCCATCTACCAGACCAGCACCTTCCAGATGGCCACGCCCGAGGAGGGCGCGGCCATGGCCGCCGAGGTCGCGCCGGCCATGCTCTACGGCCGCCTCGGCACGCCCAACACGAAGGGGGTCGAGGCCATGGCGGCCGACTTGGAGGGGGCCGAGGCGGCGCTGGCGGTCGGCTCGGGCATGGCCGCCATCACCATCGCCCTGATGGCCAACCTGCGCGCGGGCGACCACGTGGTGGCGCAGCTGACGCACTACACCGCCACGCTGTCGCAACTGACCGGCACGCTGCAACGCTACGGCATCGAGGTCACGCAGGTGGACCAGACCGACACGACGGCCTTCGCCCGCGCCGTCAGGCCCACCACGCGCGTGGTCTACACCGAGTCGCCCACCAACCCCACCCTCGACCTGACCGACCTGCGCGCCACGGCCGAGATCGCCCACGGCGCCGGCGCCCTGGCCATCACCGACAACACCTTCGCCTCGTCCTATAACCAGCGGCCGCTGGACCTGGGCTACGACATCTGCCTGCACAGCGCCACCAAGTACCTCAACGGCCACAGCGACGTGACCGCGGGCGTGATCCTCGCCAGTCGCGCGCACGTCGATCGGATGTGGGACTACCTGCGCCAGTACGGTCCCGTGCTGCACCCGTTCGACGCCTGGCTGCTGCAGCGCGGCCTGCGCACCTATCCGCTGCGCATGGAGCGGCACAACGCCAACGCCATGGCCGTGGCGCGCTTCCTGGAGGACCACCCGGCGGTGGCCCGCGTCCACTACCCCGGCCTGCCCTCTCATCCCCAGCACGAGTTGGCCCGCCGCCAGATGGTCGGCGGCTTCGGCGGGATGGTCACGTTCGAGGTCAAGGGCGGGTTCGAGGCCGCCTACCGCGTCGTGGCCAGCACCAGGGTGTGCGTGATGGCGGTCAGCCTGGGCGCCGTGGAAACGCTCATCACGCACCCCGCGTCGATGGTCCACGCCTTCCAGAGCGACGACGAGCGCGACGCGGCCGGCATCGCGCCGGGGCTGATCCGCCTCTCCGTGGGCATCGAGCGCGCCGAGGACATCATCGACGACCTGGATCGGGCGCTTAGCCATTAGCCATTAGCCATTAGCCGGTAGCCATTAGTCGTTAGTCGTTAGTCGTTAGTCGTTAGTCGTTAGTCGTTAGTTATTGTGGACATGCCCCGTACCTGGAAGAGGCACATCACCCATGACGCCATTTATCGTAGACTATGATGGTACAGACGGCGCACAGCCAAAGGTCAATGACTAATGACTAATAACTAAATGCAACGTCTCATCATCGACACCGACACGGCGGGGGACGACTGCGTCTCCCTGCTGATCGCCCTGCGTTCGCCCGACGTGCGGGTGGAGGCGGTCACCATCAACTGCGGCAACGTGGCTTTCCCGCAGCAGGTCGAGAACGCCCTCTACACGCTCGAGGTGGCCGGCATGGGCGGGCAGGTCCCCGTCTACCCCGGCTGCACTACTCCTCTGCTCCATCCCCATCAGACGGTGGAGCACATCCACGGCCGCGATGGCATGGGCGACTCGTTCTTCCCCCAGGCCAGGCAGCGCCCCGAGCGCGAGCACGCCGTCGACGCGCTGATCCGCCTGATCCGCGCGAATCCCGGCGAGCTGACGGTCATCGCCCAGGCGCCCCTGACCAACCTGGCCATGGCCGCGCGGCTGGCCCCCGACATCGTGGGCAAGGTCAAGGACCTCTGGGTGATGGGCGGGACAAACAACGCCCTGGGCAATGACACCCCCGCCGCCGAGTATAACATCTGGTGCGACCCCGAGGCCGCCCGGATCGTGTTCGGCGCGGGTTACCCGCTGACCATGGTGGGCTGGGAGATCTGCGTGCGCCACGCCATCATGGACGACGCGGCGACGGCGGAGGTCGAGCGGCTCAACACGCCGCTGTCGCGCTTCTTCCTGGACATCAACCGCGTGGTGCGCCGCTTCACCACCGAGCATCAGGGCATGGCTGGCACCACCCACCCCGACGCCATCACCTGCGCCATGGCCATCGACCCCGCTATTATGACGCGCAGCGAACGCTACTTCGTCGACGTGGAGACCCGCGGCGAGCTGACGCGCGGCTACACCCTGGTGGACATCCTGGACCGGTTAGGCAAAACGCCCAACGCCCGCGTCTGCCTGGAGGCCGATGGCGAGTGCTTCCGCCAGACACTGATGAGGGTGCTCGCCGGCTAGAGCTGTCTGGTGCGCCTGCGACTGAAGTCGCATGGCAAAGAACGGACACTGAAGTGTCTCGGCGATACGCCGGGACGATTCGTTACATGGGGTGGCTGCGCCTCCACCGGTTCGTTGAACTCGCGCAAGCACTCATCATCGGTGGGAATTGCTCCCACTCGTCATGCGTCGGCAGCTGTCGTATCGTCTTGCTCGTCGCCGGCCAGGCGAGCGGACGCGGAGATCTGTTCATCCGTCGCGCCAAGACGCCTGAACCAGTCCTCCGTCTCTCGATCGTGCGGTTCGAGGCGCGGGTCGCGCAGTCCATCGATCACCTGTGCCAGGATGTCGGCGGGGCTCTGGCCTCGCGACACGGCGACATGTTCTATGGTGCGGTAGTGCTCATCTGAAAGCTGGACCACTTTGCTCATGCCGTTAGCCCCTGTCGGTCGCATGCCAAATGCGTCTGGTATTACTCGTCCCAGGCTGCTAAGTCAATCATCAACTCGCGATGGTTCCTTGACGATTCCTGTAGAGGTGCTATACTGGACTTAATTTTAGAACAAGTGTTCTCTTATTAGCGCGGTGGTTGTAGGGGGCGACCGCTCGTTGTACATGGCGTGGCAAGGCCTGGAGCAGGGACGATTGAAGGCGAGGTAAGGCGAGGTGCGGCCATGGGTACAACGTTGCGCACGGAGTTGACGAGGACAAGCGAGGAGCAGGGAACCGGGACGAGCGGGGCCAGGGCTGGAACGAACGCAGTGATCGTGGCGCTGTACGAGGCTGATGACCGCACGGGGGGACGGCCGGAGACCTGCCGCGGCGTGACCAGGGGCGGCAAGCCCTGCCGGCGGCGTCCCCGGAACGATGGCTTCTGCAGCCAGCATGGCAAGGGCGACGGGCGGGGACCGGGACCGGGACCCGCGGGGGATCGTACCGCCGAGGCTGCGCCACAAGAGTTTTACGGCCGCGTGTTGAGCGTCGCGGAGCGGACGGTGTACGCTCAGGCTCTGGCACAACAGGGGCTGGTCGCGGAGGTGGCGGTGCTGCGTCTGCACTTGCTGCGGCTGATCGAGCGCGACGACCCCGACCGGCCGGGCGAGATCCCGCGGACCGTCCATGCGTTGGTGCGAGCCCTCAACGACCTGAAGGAAGCCCGGACGAGCGTCGACGACAAAGGGATGAGCGAGCGAGAGACGCTCGACGCCGCCGTCCGTGAGGAAGGGCGGCGCCTCCTGGACGACGAGGACGCAGTGACATTCCCCCTACTGACGGAGGCCGCGGCCCCTGTATCCGCCTCGCCAGTGGTGCAGAGGAAGAGCGGGGGCAGGGAGCGCAAGGCGTGAGGCGGACAAAAGGGGGAGACGCAAGGCGCGTAAAGGGCTAGCGGTAGACGAGTAGGGGGTGGGTTTCTACCCGAATAGAGTCTGTGCGCGGGCAACGCCTCTCGCTATACTGGCATCACACGTTCGGAATGGAGGCTCAACCCATCGTGAAGACCTATCGAGAACGCCTGGCGTCGGTCATCATGGCGCTGCGCGCTGCCTATCGCACCGTCGCAAGCGGTCAGGGCTTGGTGGAGTACGCCGCCATCCTTGGCTTCGTCGCGGCATGCCTGGTTGTCGCCGTCCTGTTCCTGGAACCGCGCATCGCCACGTCGCTGAACAACGTCGCCAACGGCTTCCACTGACGAGTGATTAGTGGCTAGTGGCTAGTGGTTAGTGACGAGTGAGGTACATGGCTGGTGATGGATGTAGTTGGTAGGAGTAGGGGGATAAGCCGTTACGTCATCCGCAACTCCCGACGCTGACTCGTTACCGGCCACTTGTCAGACACACCCGTCCTATCCCACTCGTCACTAACCACTAACCACTAGTCACTCGTGCGGATCTCGCGAGCGCGAGGACACGACCGGTTGGGGCAGGAGAGGGTGCGCACGGTCTCAGGGCCGTGCGGCCCTTGCTCGACGACGTCTTTGGCCACCAGGTGTGCGTCGCAGACGGGGCACAGCAGCGGCTGCCGCGCGTCGCGCCCGGTCTTTCCCCGGCCCTTGCCGCCCTTCATGCCCTGACCCTGGCCCTGACCACGAAAGGGGGAACGGCCGTCGGCGCCGCCCGTCGCGGGCGGCGCGCCCGTCGGATTGAGCTGCTCGGCGGGCCAGCGGCGCCACGTGCGACGTTTCACGAGGCTTGCGCCCAGCGAGCCACCATGGCGTACAGGTGATCCAGGTCGAACGGCTTGGGCAACCGGTCGTTGACCGGCATCAGGCTCGACGTGGTGCGCAAACGGTCCTGCGCGGACATCACCACGATTGGGATGCCAGCCGTCACCGGGTCGTCGCGCAGGCGACGGCTAACCTCCACACCGTCCATCCCCGGCATCATGATGTCGAGCAAAATGACGTCCGGGCGCAGGTCATGCGCCACTTTGAGCGCCCCGCCATTGACCGCGGCGAGCACCAGATACCCCTCGTCTTCCAGCGCCGTCTCGATGAAGTCGACGATGAATGGGTCATCGTCCACGACCAGTACTGTGCCCCTGGCGTTGGTCATACGTCCCCTTCCCATCCACCTACTAGTGCTCCCCTGGTACATCGTCGCGACGAGTCCAGGCGGCAACCCGAACCAGAATACATGCTGCTGTGACGATGCTCCTTAGTAGTGCATGAACCGGACCGGCGCGCTTTGCCGGCCATCTTCTGCCCGTCCATCGGTCATGCTCCTTGCCTACAGTATGACATGCAAGCGCCGCTTCCACCGAGGAAGGTCGCACCCAGCCAGGGCCATGTCGTTCTCGGGGCAGGACAGCTGGACCGGGGGAGGGGCGTCGTGCATACGCTTCACGAGCCCTGGCGACGATGGCGCATCGCGTGGACCTATCCTGGCGGTTTCATGGTTGTACGCGCGACACACACGACAGACGGAGAGGTGACCGATGCCGATCATAGCAAGGGAGACAAGGGCTGAACAACGCGCCGGGGTGCGCGCGCTGCTGGCCGACGTAGAGCGCTTTGTCGCGGTCGCCGGGACGCGCCCGCTGCGCCCCTACCAGGTCGAGGCGGCGCGCGCGGTCGTGGCCAGCGTGCGGTCAGGACACGGGGACGTCATCACCATCATGATGGCCAGGCAAATGGGCAAAAACCAGACCTCGGCCGCGCTCGAACTCTACCTGCTCAACCTCTTCGCCGGGCGCGGCGGCCAGGTCGTCAAGGCCGCGCCGACCTTCGCGCCGCAGCTCATCACCAGCAAGCAGCGGCTGGAGCGCGAGCTCGAGGCCCCCTTTTCCGCGGGACGCTGGCGCGGGGAGCACGGCTACGCCCTGCGCCTGGGCGCGGCGCGCGTGCTGTTCTTCTCGGCCGACCGCGCCTCCAACGTCGTCGGCGCCACGGCCGACATCCTGCTGGAGATCGACGAGGCCCAGGACGTGGACGAGGAGAAGTACCTGCGCGACTTCCGGCCCATGGCCAGTACCGGCAACGCCACCACGGTGCTCTACGGCACGGCCTGGACGGAGGATTGCCTGCTGGAGCGCCAGCGCCGCGCCAACCTGGAGCGGCAGCGCCGTCTGGGCCGCCGGCTCCACTTCGAGTACGACTGGGAGCGCCTGGCCCTGCTCAACCCGGCTTACCGGCGCTTCGTGGAGGGCGAGATCGCGCGGCTTGGCGCGGAGCACCCGGTCATCCGCACGCAGTATCGCCTGGAGTGCGTGGCGGGCCTGGGCAAGCTGTTTAGCGCGGACCAGCGGAAGGGGCTGCAAGGGCGGCACGACCGCCTGCGCGAGCCCCGGACGGGCGAGGTCTACGTCGCGGGCATCGACGTCGCGGGCGCGGACGAAGAGGCGTCCGACGCCGCGTTGCGCTCGCTCAAGCCGAAGCGGGACAGCACGGTGGTCACGATCGGCCGCGTGGGGTGGACGGACGCGCGCGAGGCCACGCTCGAGGTCGTCGAGCACTACTGGTGGACCGGCCGCGACCACCAGCGCCAGCTGGAGGATCTGCGGCGCATCCTGCGCGAGGTTTGGGCCTGCCGGCGCGTGGCGGTCGACGCCACGGGCGTGGGGGCCGGGCTGGCCAACTGGCTGGCCAGGGAGTTGAGCGAGGACGTGGTGGAGCAGTTCAGCTTCACGGCGCCGAGCAAGAGCCGGCTGGGGTTCGGCTTGCTGGGCATGATCAACAGCGGGCGCTGCGCGGTGTACGCGGGCGACGGGTCGGAGGAGTCCCGCGCGTTCTGGGCCGAGGTCGAGCGGGCGCGCTACGACATGGGCGCGCACGAACAGATGCGGTGGTACGTGCCCGAGTCCGAGGGCCACGACGACTTCCTGGCCAGCCTGGCCCTGTGCGCCCATGCCGCCGAGGACGCGCCCGCGCCGGCCGAGGATCTGGTCGTCCGTCCGCGGCCCCTGGAGTTCGGCGATGGCCTATACGGATCGCGGTGGTAGACGCGTTGCTCCGGTAGCGCGCGCCCTGCGCGACGTTTCTCGTTGCTCCGGTAGCGCGCGCCCTGCGCGACGTTTCTCGTTGCTCCGGTAGCGCGCGCCCTGCGCGACGTTTCTCGTTGCTCCGGTAGCGCGCGCCCTGCGCGACGTTTCTCGTTCCCCCGCTGGACCATGCGCCACGAACACCACCGCCCCACGGGAATCCGGCCGACCGGCGTCGCCGGCGACCGATCTCTTCACATAGCGTAGGCCCTGGACGTGGGGAGACGCGACAGAGCCGCGATCGAGAGGATCATGTGCCAGCGCCCGGGATACGGCCCCCGCTCGCGTGTCAGCGCGGGATACTGCCCGCGCCCGTTTCGTTCGGCCCGCGCTCCAACGCCGCGGCGATAGCGTCGTCCGGCGCCGTGGCGCGTCCCTCCTGCTGCATCGCCGCGAACGCTTCCTCGCCGAGTGTCGCGCGGGCAGTCGCCAGCGTGCGCGCGTACCCGGCCGGGTGCGCCGGCGGCGGTCCCGTCCCCAGCCGCGCGAGCAGCGCATCGCGCGCCCCGCACAGGCGCGCCGCGTCCCTGGCCTGCCCCCGCGCCATTGCTACGCCGGCCAGACCCTCCAGACAGTGCGAGAGATACAAGGGATTACCGATGGCCTGAAACAGGGCCGCCCCCTCGCCGCACAAGACCTGCGCGCGCACCAGGTCGCCGGCGGCCAACTCCACGTGCCCCCACACCGTCACGGCGATGGCTTCGGCCCAGCGGTCACCATACGGCCGCAGCGTCGTCCGGACGTCGCTCAGGAGCGCCCGCGCGCGCGGCAGGTCGGCTTGCTGGAGCGCGACGCTACCCAGGGCCAGGCGCGAGTGCGCTACCATGCGCTCATCCCCACGCGCCTGGCGCAGCGCCAAGCTCTCCTCGTGCAGCGCCCGCGCCCGCTCGTGGCGCCCCAGCGCCTCCGTCACCATGCCCAGTGCCCACAGCGCCTCAGCCGTCCGCCCGTCATCGCCGAGGGCGCGCAGCAGGGTGAGCGCCTCCACGCCCAACTCCTCCGCCTGGGCAGACGCACCCGCGTAGAGCGCCCCCATCATCAGCGCGGTCAGCGCCTCCGCACGGCCCCGCGTGTCTCCCAGGGCGCGGGACACGGCCAGGCTCTGCTCGTGGAGCGTGCGCGCGGCGGACGCGTCGCCCATCAGTTCCACCGCTCGCGCCAGGCCGGCCAGGGCCGCAGCCTCACCGACCAGATCGCCACGCTCCCGCGCCACGCTCAGGGCCTCGCGATGGCAGGCGGCCGCCTCGGCATAGCGACCCTGCTGGCAGCCCAGCCGCCCCCGCGCGTTGAGGGCCAGGGCGAGGGCGCCCCATGCCCCCTGTGCGCGCGCCAGCGCCACGCCCTCCGCGCACAGCGCCGCCGCCTCGTCGAACGCCCCCTGCTCCACCGCCAACATTGCTGCCCCGGCCAGCGCCGCCGTCCGCGCGATGCCCGTCGCGCCCGCGCCGTCGTCGCCCGCGCCGTCCTGCTTGCCGCGCTGGTCGGCGGCGCCCAACGCGAGCGCGTCTCGCAGCCAGCGCCGCCCTTCGCTCAGGGGACCGTGCGCCAACCAGAAGCGCCACAGGGCGCTCGCCAGGCGCTGCGCCGTCGCGGTTTCCCCCGCCGCGCATGCCCAGGCGAGGGCGGCGCGCAGGTTGTCTCGCTCGCGCTCCAGCCGCGCACCCCACGCCCCTTGCTCAGGCCCCACCAACGCGGGCGCGCCCTCCTCGGCCAGCGTCAGGTAGTGCAGCGCGTGCGCGCGGCGGGCCGGCTCCCCCTCTCCCGCCGCCTCCAGCCGCTCCAGGCCGAACTCGCGCACCGTCTCCAGCATCGCGACGCGCGGCTCCCCCTCCGGGTCGACCTGCCGCTGCAGCAGGCTCTTGTCGATCAAGGCGCCGATCCAATCCACCATATCACGGCCCGCGAACAGGGAGACAACCGCGTCCGACGAGCCACCGGCCGCGCACACGGCCTCGGCCGCCTCCAGGGTGCAGCTCGCGGGGACAACGCTCAGCCGCCGGAAGGCGGCTTGTTCGCCCGAGCTCAATAACGCGTAGCTCCAGTCCAGGGTCGCGCGCAGGCTCCGCTGGCGCTCGGGCAGGTCGCGCGCCCCGTCCGTGAGCAGGCGCAACCGGGGGGTAAGGCGCCGCAGCAGCAACGCGGGCGAGAGCACCGCGAGCCGCGGCGCGACCAACTCCAGGGCCAGGGGCAACCCGTCCAGACGGCCGCAGAGCGCGGCGATGGCCGGCGCGGAGGCTGCGTCCAGTGCGAAGCCGGGCGCCGCCGCTTGGGCCCGCTGCACCAGCAAGGCGACCGCCGGCGCCTCCGCGAGGTCGGCGAGCGGGGGCAGGTGGTCTGGGTCGGGCGTACGCAGCGGCGGCACGAGATAGATGTGTTCGCCGCTCAGATGCAGCCGCGCGCGGCTGGTCGCCAGCACGCGCAGGTCGGGGCACGCGGAGAGCAGGTCGGCGATCACCGGTGCGGCCGCGACCACGTGCTCGAAATTGTCGAGCAGCAGCAGCAGGTGTTTGTCGCGCAGGTGCTGGCCCACCGCGTCGCGCAGTGAGCGGCGGCCGTCCTCCGTGACGCGCACAGCCTGGGCGATGGCGGCGATGACGAGGGCGGGATCACGGAGCGGCGCCAGGGCGACGAAGACAGCCCCATCGGCGTAAGTATCCGCGACCGCGTGGGCCACCTGCAGGGCCAGCCGCGTCTTGCCCACCCCGCCGGGCCCCGTGAGCGTGAGCAGCCGTACCGGGCTCCCGGCGAGGGTGCGGTGCAGCAGGGCCTCCACCTCCGCCAGCTCCCGTGCCCGTCCGACCAGAGGGGACGGCGGGAGCGGAAGGACGGGGCCCCTCTCGGGTGCGGTCGCCATGTCAGCGCGGCCACGGGAGACGGCGGCGGCGAAGGCGGCAGCCTCCGCGGGGGACAGGGCGAGCGCCCGCGCGAGGGCGCCCACCGTGTCGCGGTACGGCGCGCGCCGGAACCCGCGCTCCAACGTGCTGATGGCCTGCGCCGTCAGTTCGGCCCGCTCGGCCAGTTGCTCTTGCGAGAGGCCGGCGGCCAGGCGATGGCGCTTGAGGAGCGCCCCGAACGTCCGCGTCTGGTCCGTGTCCATGCGTCCCTTCCCACGTATGGGATGGCCCACTCCGGCCGCGCGACGGCCGACGCTTGCCATCATGATAGCAAAAATCCCGAGCGGCGCGGGACGGGACAGGCGACGGGGGCCAATGCCGCCCTGGGCGCCGCAACTGTATGAGGAACTGTATGAGGTGTCGCTGGTCGTGGCCGGCCCGGAGATGCACACTGAGAACGGATCGATCCACCGACGCAGGTAAAAACGCAGAGCAGAGCCGATAGCGACCGGCGAGCGTGACAGGCGCCACCGGCACGACGAGAGAGGTGATGTATGGCGATCGCGATGATCTTCGATGCGCCCGGCGTGACCCAGGAACGCAGTGACCAGGTCATGGAGACGCTGCGGCAGCGCGGCGTGACCCCGCCGGTGGAGGGGCAGTTGCTCCACCTAGCCGGCCCCTACAACGGCGGCTGGCGCACGGTTGATGTGTGGGAGTCCCAGGAGGCGGCCGACCGCTTCTTCCGCGACCATCTGTCGGCGGCCTTCACGGAGACGGGAGGCATCCCCGACGGCGGGGCGCCGCAGGTCTTCCCCGTCCACGATCTGTACACGTGAGAGCGGGGCGTCGTGGGCGGGGGCGTGTTGGTCGCGCCCCCGCCCGCGGCGCCGGGGTGGGCGCCCGCGGGCAGCGGTCGCTGTCGGCGAGGAGAGATGCGGATGTCTGTGGATGAGAACAAGGCGCTGGCGCAACGCCTCTACGACGATCTGTTCACCAAGCCGGGCCGCTACACGTACTGGTGCCTCATCCACCCGGGCATGGATGGCCACATCACCGTGCTGGCCGCCGGCCAATAGGCGGCCTCCGGGCGCGGGTGGCCGTCTGGACGCAGCCCCTGTCGCGCGCGGCGCCCGCGGGCGCGATAGGGCCTCGGTCCGACGCTCCCAGGACGAGGCCCTGTCGCGCCCCGTACACCAGTAGACGATGAGTAGGCGGAGCAACGGGAGCCATAGATAGTCATAGGCGGCAGCGCGCTGTTCGCGCCCATCTGCGGGAGCCTCGACGGGCGTTACGGAGAATAGTCCACATGAACGATGTCCGACCATCATAGCCGGCCGCACCGCGCGGTGCGCGGGCGGCGCGGGCGGCGCGGCCGGCGAGCGCTGTGCGCCTCCGGCCTCCGGCGCATCGCCATCGTCTGTGCCGGTGTCAGCGCCCTCGCCGCCGGCCTGCTGCTTGCCGGGTGTGCGAGGGTCAATGTGGGCCCGGCGGCCTCCGCGCGGCCGGTCCCGACGGCGGCCCCGACGGTCGATCCCCAGCTGGTGGCGCCGGGCCACGCCCAGCCCGTGGCGGGGAGGCTCGCGGACGGGGCGCGGGTGAGCGGCACGGCGGGGACGCCGGCACGGCACGCTGACCCTGGATATGCCCCTCATGCTCGGGAGGTGACGCCGGCAGACGCCGTCTCGCGACGCGCTAACGTACCAGTCCCACGCAGACCATTGCGCGGCTGGCAAGGTGAGCCATATGCGGCTGTCGTCGCGGGCCAGCTCTCACCGCCGTGGGGCACGCCCGTTCGCCTGGCGTTGCCCTCAATGTCGAGAGGGTACCGGGTATACTGCATACGGCGATCTTCGATCATCGACAGAGGAGATGGCGTTTACAGAGGTTTGCTGAACTCGTCGACTGTCGCCGCTAATGTTCGTAATCGTGGAGCACGAAGATGCAAGACAACGTTGTACCGGTCAAGGAGACGGAGCAAGCAATACCAGCTATGCCCGTCCGTGAACGGAATGATGACATGACTGCGGATACACAGGCAACTGGGCATTATCAGGTACACATGGAAACAGCTGCTCGTTTCTTGAATGCGACGGAAGGGTCGGAGGAAAAAGCCCTGGCTAGAGCGGAACTTGCCACTGCACTTGCCGCAGAGCAAGGAGTTCCTTTGCAAGAGAGGGGAGGCGACGCTCTGGCAATACTTGCGCGGCGACGCCGACAACAGCGGCAGACGCTGTCAGATTAGCCCGTGGCGCGGGCTCAAGTGACCGCACGATGTGAGGAAGACCTCGATGGCCTCCCAAACGATGATGGGAACATGGTGCTCGAAAAATTCATTGAGATGCGGACCCAGGTACCGGAATCAGGGGATCTAATCGATGGTCTGAAAGACCGCCCGTGTTACTCTTTGCACTCTGGACGGTACCGTGCAGCAACCTGGTACGATGCTGACAGCGATGTCGTCTGGCTTCTTGCTGCCGGTATCCATCGATCAGGGAGCCATGACGACTTCTACAATATTGCGATACAACTTGAGCAAGCCGGACACCTGTATCCGACAACGGCAGACTTCGAAAACGTTCGTGCTCAAAACAAAGCGGATCGATTGGAGCGGGAAGCCCTCAGACTGCGCCAACTGCGCGACGAGGTTGTCGCCGCACCTGAGTCCGGGATGCGGGAGTACAACGGAGAGGACAACCTTCACGCGGAGATTTGGGCTGAGGTCATCCAGGAATTGGCGCTTGTCACCGTTCGGATTCGTTTAGTCCGTCTCTCCGGCCAGTGGCTAACGGACGCCGAACTGGCGATCTTGCTAGCAGGCGCGCTGAGGTCCGATCCACACCCACGGCCTGAGGATGATTGGCGGTACCGATCTTTCGAGGCATACATACCACTCTTACCTTCCGGTAACGGCGACACGTAGGCGTGAATTTGTAGGAGCCACCCCAGTATGCAAATCGACCAGGCGACCGAGGCGACCGAGGCGACGCGCGTCGAGACGATCGTGGAGCGCCTGCGCGGGGCCTATCCGGACGCGACCTGCGCCTTGCGCTTCTCCAATCCGCTCGAGCTGCTGGTGGCCACTATCCTGGCCGCGCAGTGTACCGACGAGCGCGTCAACACTGTGACGACGACGTTGTTCGGGACCTATCGCTCGGCGCAGGACTATGCCAACGCCCCGCTCGACGAATTGGAAGCGGCGGTCAAGCCGACCGGCTTCTACCGCAACAAGGCCCGGAACGTCCAGGCCGCCTGCCGCATCCTGGTCCAGGAGTACGGCGGCGCCGTGCCCAGGACTATGGACGCCCTGACCGCCCTGCCTGGCGTGGCGCGCAAGACGGCCAACGTGGTGCTGGGCAACGCCCACGGCATCGTGGAGGGTATCGCCGTGGATACGCATGTGGGCCGCGTCTCGCGCCGCCTCGGCTTGACAGGGAACGACGACCCTGTGCGCGTGGAGACCGACCTGATGGCCCTGCTACCGGCGCGGGAGTGGCTGGACACGGGACACCGCATTATCCTGCACGGGCGGACCGTTTGCACGGCCAAAAAGCCGGACTGCCCCGGCTGCCTCCTCAACGATGTCTGCCCGTCGGCCGGCATCGCGGTCTAGGGCGTCATCGACCATGGCCGGTTCCGGCAACATTCCTCCTCTCCCACCCTCCGATTCGTCACTATCGCCCGCCCCATCCGTCCCATCACCGGTCGTGGAGGCCGATCCAGCAGGGGGCCAACGGCCGGCGAACCAACGGCGACGGGCGGTGGCGCTAGGGCTGGGACTGGTCGTCGTCCTGTTTGTCGCGCTGACGCCGTGGCCGCTCGACGCCAAGCTACGGCTAGTTGGCGCGGCCTGTTGCGCCCAGGCGCCCACGCGCACCCTCAGCTTCGGCGGGCAACCCATGCCGCTCGACGCGCGCGACGCGGGCCTCTACCTCACGCTGCTGCTGGCGCTGGGCGCGGCCGCCGTGGTGGGCAGGGGACGCAGCGCGCGCTGGCCCCCACGTCCGCTGCTCGCGCTGCTGGGCGGCCTGCTGGTGGCCATGATCGTGGACGGCATCAACTCGACCCTGCAGACGCGCGGCCTCCATGGCCTCTACCCCACCACCAACCCCATCCGCGTCATCACCGGCGCCGGCGCGGGGCTGTCCCTAGCCGTGCTGGGCCTGCCGCTGGTCAACCGCATCGTCTGGCGCGGACCTGAGGACGAGGCCGTGCTGGAAGACTACATTGAGCTGGCTGGCTTCGTCGTGGTGGCCGTCGTGGCTGCGGCCGTCTTGCTGGCCTCGCGGGACTGGCTCTACTACCCCCTCTCGCTGCTGTCGACGCTCGGCGTGCTGCTCGGTTGGGGGCTGGTCAACGCCGTGGTGGTGACCGTGGCGACGCGGCGCGAGCAGCGCGCGACGACGGGCGGCGACGCGGCCCTGCTGCTGCTGGCCGGCGTGGTGTTGACCTTGTGCGAGGTTGCGGTGGTCGATGTCGTGCGCCACGCCACGACGTAGGGTGGGCCGTCCGCGCTATGATGATGCCATACAGGCATGCCGTCCTGATCGGCGATCCCGGCCGCGCCTATATGCCGGGCTCGGGCATGGTCCGGTTGGCCGACTACCAGGCGCCAGCGACGCGCGAGTTGGAGGACGGGAAGGTCAAGCGGAGCGGGGTCTTCACCTTCCCCGGCAACGAATCGTACGTTCCTCTCACGATTGCGGCGCGTCGAAGATGCTGACGCTCCCTGGCACGGGACGCGGGCGCGGCGGCTGCCAGGGCAACAGGCGCCGGACCCCAGCCGGCAGCCACCCCAGCGGATCGAAGGACGGGACGCCCCTGCCATTGGTGCGGACGACGACGACGTGGCCGTGGGTAATCGTGATGTCCACGCTGCCCGACGCCGGATTGGCCGGCGCAAGCGCCGGTACCGTTTCGCCGGCGGCGGCGCGACCGGTGCGCATATCGACCGGGGCAATAGAGCCCTGCCCATCCAGGAGATAGGCGCGTCCCGTCGCGTCGTCGACCACCACGCGGCGGCCGGAACCCCCTGGCCCCAGGGACATCTGCCAGCGCAGCGCACCCGTGCGGGCATCAAAGGCGCGCAGCGTCCCCGCCGCGGTCGGCAACCGGAATCCCGGATCGCTCCACACCAGGACGCAACTGGCCTGCTCATCCGGCACGATCCAGCCAGGGTCGTTGCCGGCAGGCAGGCGGCGCAAGACACGGCCCGTGCGCGTATCCAACATATAGAGCTGTCCGGACGGGCCCGTTGGCACGCAGAGCAAGGTGGACGCGCTGCCTGCCGAGGGACGCGACAGCCTGCATCGTACCGGTGGCGACACGAGCACGAAGACGTGGCCGGTGCGCCCGCTCACCACGGCGGAACCAAACGCGGGTCCGCCGACGTTGGGTTGCCGCGCGGCGGCCGTCGCCAGGTGCAGCGTGCGCACCAGGCCACCGGAACGCGCGTCGAACGTGCGCACGTCCCCCGTGTTGGGATCGACGACGACGGCACGGCCGCGGGGCGCATCGACCGCCACGGAAAACGTGCTGCTGCTCTGACCCGAGAAGCGGCCGAGGGTCACGGTACGTACCAGATGGCCCGACGAGTCGAGCACCGCGAGATAGTCGGTCATCACCCTCGTCCCGGAGACGGAGAGGACGCTCATATAGGGCACGTAGACGCGGCCAATCCGCTCGTCGATGGCGACATCGCCCGCGCTGCTCGTCGCGTCGCGGTCCTGGCCCCCGTCGAGCGGCGCCTGCCGGAGCAGGGCGCCCTGGCGGGCGTCGAAGATGTCGAGGCTCGTGCTGACCTCCGCGTTCCCATAGTCGAGGCCGTAGACGCGGTCGCGCGCGTCGTCCACGGCGATCGAGGGCTGGAGAGAAGGCGACGTCACCGCGCTGGAGACGCGACCCGTGCGCATGGCGACAAACGTCAGGGCGCCGTTGCCATTGACGATGAAGCGCGCGCGTCGCGCATCGCCCACGACCGTCAGCGGAACCATCCCGAGGGCAACGGAGTGGGTCAGGGCCCCGGCGTGCAAATCGAACACGAGCAGCGGTCCCGGGGCGCTCGTCTGCGCGCGGGGGTCGGACGCGGAGGTGGAGAGCAACGCGAAGCGGCCGCCCGGATCGAGGGTGAGGCCGCCCGGATAGGCGCCGAGGGCAATGGTGTGGACGACCAGTCCGCGCGGCGCGCCGGAGGCCAGCGCGAGGCCGCCCAGCGCCAGCAGGAACGCCGCCGCCAGCACCGCGATCGGCGGGCGCGGCCGTCGCTTGGCGGCGCTTTGTCGACCCCACATACGTCCTTCTCTCCTATCTGTCTACCTTACCACAACCCATCGTGGGGATCGTCGCGGGGCAACGACGCGGCCTTTCGGCGGGCGACGGTCCCTTCCATTCACAGCACGGGGGCAGCCGGCACAGGACGATGGAACGGGCCCGCGCATCGGGTCGGGCGCCGTTCACCCTGCCGTGATACAGTACACACTAAGAGGTCCAGTAGCTGGGGCCGACGCGATGGAGAGGCGTGCGCGGTTAGGGACGCACAACGCGCGGTCTGCCTGGACGGAGGAGAGACCACGATGGCGTCGAAGACGTGCGTCTGCGGGATGGAGATCGAGTCGGACGACCAGTTCTGCCCCTACTGCGGCCGCGAACAACGTGCCACGCAAGCGACCCAGCCGCTGGAAACGGCGGCCACGGAGGCCATGCCCGCCTACGGCGGCGCCCCGGCCCCTGCTCCCGTGTACGAGCCCTATCCCACGGCCATGGCGGCACAAGCGACGACTCCCTCGTATGGGGATTCGTACGCGGCGAACGTCGGAGCCGGGATCGACCCACCCACCGCTATCCCGGAGAGACCGCTCTATCAACCGCAGGCAACCCAGTCGTCCGTGCCCTCCACGGGCGCGGCGGTATCCCCTTCGTACGGCGCCGATACCTACGGGAGTGGGGCCGGGAACGGCGGCGCGACGTGGGCGCGGACGCCCGCTCAGATAGGGACGCAGACCCCGGCGCGGGACGCGAATGGGACGTGGGCCTCGAGTTCCTCGTTCCCCGCGGCCAATCCCTACGCGCAGCAGCCGGGCACGCTCAGCAGCGGTACCATGGTCAACGGCCGGCCGGCAAACAGCGGCGGGGGCGGCGTGCTCAAGGGTATCGGCGCCGTTGGCGCCGCCTTCCTCGTGATCCTTGCCAAGTTCGGCGGCGCCATCGCCAGCCTCGGTATCTTCAAGTGGTTCCTTCTCATCTGGGCCTTGGGGCACGGCTTCGGGGGCATCATCCTGATCGTGATCCTCATATCGATCATCGGTGGGATCGTCTGGCGCACTCAATCGACGTAGAACACATGACGATACTGCAAGATTATGACGTAGCCAATCGAATCTTCGATCCGCGCGAGGCCATCGCGCACGAAACGGACTACGCGCGCGCCCCGGACGGCGAGCGCATCTTCGTGCAGCGCTGGCGCCCGGCGCGGGGTCCGATTAACGCCGTGCTGGTCGTCTCGCACGGACTGGGTGAGCACACCGACGCCTACCAGCCCTTTGTGGAGCACTTCGCCGCGCGCGGCGCTGCCGTCTACGCCCACGACCACCGCGGCTTCGGGCGCAGCGAGGGGCGACGCGGCCACGTGCCGCGCTACCAGCGTTACGTCGACGACCTGCTGCCGCTGGTGCGACGCGCGCGCGGCGAGAACGTGGGACGACCCCTCGTGCTGGTGGGCCACTCCATGGGCGGGACCATCGCGCTGCTGTTCACGCTGCGCTATCCGCGGTTGCTGGATGCCGCGGTCTACTCGGCCCCCGCGCTGATGGTGTCGGCGGCGATCGCGCCCTGGAAGCGCGCGCTGGGCCGGGCCATGTCGCGCGTCTATCCGACCTATACTGACACCGGCGTCTCCGACCCGACGCTGCTGACGCGCGACCCCGCCCTGCAGCAGGTCACGAGGGAAGACACCGTGCGCCATACGCACGTGACCGCGCGCCTCTACGTCGAGATGTTCGGCCGGGCGCCCGCCGAGGTGTTCAGCCGCGCCGGGGAGTTGCGCGTCCCGTTCCTGCTGCTGCACGGGACCGAGGACCCGCTGGTCCCCGTGGAGGCGTCGCAACGCCTCCACGATCTGGCGGTCGCGGCGCCCGTGCGGGACCTGCGCCTGTACCCAGGGCTGCGCCACGAACCTTTCCGTGAGCTCGAGCGGGAGGAGGTCTTCGGCGACATCGTCGCGTGGCTGGCCAGGCGAGGGATTACCCTCACCCCCCAGCCTCCTGTCTCGCGGTCGGGAGGAGGGGAGGCGTGAAGGCGTCGACCGCCGTGGCGATGGCGCGGGCGATATCGTACGGCCGCGTCGGGGCCGGACTGGCCTTCCTGGTAGCGCCGCGCGCGATCGCGAGATTGTGGCTGGGGACTGCGCGTGACGACGCAGGCGTGGCGCTGCTCGCCCGCACGTTCGGGGTGCGCGACGCGCTGATCGGTTTGGGCGCCGTCCTGGCGCTGCGCCAGGGGCAGCCGCCGCGCCATTGGATCCAGGCGGGGGCGTCGTCCGACGCCGCCAATGCCGCGGTCAGCCTCGCCGCTTTCGTCCGCAATCCCCATCCGCTCCGGTTGTTAATCGCGGCGGTTTCGGCCGGCAGCGCCATCACCCTGGCCTGGTGCGCGGCACGAGTCCGGTAGGCTGTCGCACCCCGAGCAATCCCTTGGTGTCACCGAAAAAGACATCCCGTCCCACCGCCCGGCACTGTGGCCGGGCAGCGTGGCCGGACGGCGTCCAGGCCGCGGCAAGCCCCCGATGCTCAATCTACGGGCGCCGCGTCCTTGGATGTCGGCAACTGTCGGCGAATGAGGTAGAGTCCGATCACCAGGATTAGCGCGCCGACGGCATTGATGGCCAGGTTGATGACGAGGTCGCGCTGGGCAGCCGCACTGCCCGCCCTATTGCCGGGTGTATTCCGTCCCGTCGAGGCAAGCTCCAGGCTATGCCGCACGGCGGCCGTGATGCCGATGACCAGGAACTCCTGCAACTGCTGGCCGATGGGACCGCGGCTGAGCGTGGTGTGCAACAACTCCAGCAGGATGATGGCCAGGAAGATGGCGTCGATCCCGGAGACGATCGCCTCGTCCAATCGCGCCGGCAGCGTATCGAGAGCCTGCGCCTGCTCCGGTCCCTGCACAACGTTCAGCACCACTTGCAGCACGGCGTCTCCGATCGCCAGCAGGGCAAGGCCGACGATGAAGAAGGTGATGACGGCTGTGAGCAGCCGCTCGATACGCTCGGCTACATCCGTGACCCGCTCATCGAATCCGTTTGCCCTGGGACGGACGCGGGGCTCGTTGCCCTCGGATGCCATCTGCTCTCCAATCCTTTCCTGTCGCCGTGTTGCCTCATCCGGCGCGACGCTACGGTGGCATACGGCGTGCCACCGTTAGTGTAGACTATCGAGGAAGCCTGAAGGGAAAGGATATGAAGACATATGACAGTGCAGCATTCCCCCGATGAAAGCGTCCATTCATCCCTCTTTCGATTTGGAAGGCCGATCCATGAAGGGGAGCAGCACATGGTCTGGCTGCGCATCGGCACGCGCGACATCTTCGAGTAGACGTGGAGGGTGGAGATCGGTGCATAAACCTCCGCGGCGCAACTCCTACAGCCAGCGCCAGTTGCACTTGCCCCTATCGCTTACACTCTTATGTGCGGTGTCCGGCCTCATCCCTGGTCGCGTACGTACCGCCGGAGTGGCGTCGTCTGGCCCTCGCCCGGTGTCCATTGCGTCGAGCGGTCCTACCCGATTGTCCGCGCGGGCGCTCCGGGCCACGGCGCTGCGACTATCGTGGAGGGACCGTCCCGGAGCGGTCGACATGGTCGAGCGATGGAACACCGCCGCAAGGCACTGGGTGACTGTTGGTAGCGGCCGGCCTATCGGCGCGGCGAGCGCCGATGCCGCCGAGACCAGCGTCTATACCGGCGACGACCTGACGCTGGCGATGGACGACGATCTCCGCTACCGCTACCGCGTCTGTCGCGTCGCGCGGGGCGCGCCGGTGGGGGTGGGAGCATGCAGCGCGGCAACCCCGGTGGGCCGCCAGTTCGACCACCCGGCCAACTTCTCCCAGCTCGACTTCGGCATCTACTGGGCGCGCTGCGGGGCCTGCCGGCCCGGCGACCACGGGTCCGACGAGGTCCGGGCCTACCCCGGCGAGGACGACGCCTACTTTAACCCGCGCCGGCCGACGATCATCTTCGTGCATGGCTGGGAGCCCGGCTCGACCACTCTGGGAGAGCGGCAGTCGATGCAAACACCCATCACGGCCGCGCCGCCACGGGAGCAGGACCTTGCCGCGCCGTGGCGGGCCAGGGGCTACAACGTAGGCCTGTTCTACTGGAACCAATTCGCCGACGACGCCTCGTCCCTCATCCCGACCGGGGTCGAGCGCAAAATCTGGACGGCGGACGGCGACCTGACCTACCTGACGCGGCGCGCGGACGGCTCCCTGGCCCCGCCGCGCGTCCTCCCCGGCCAGGGCTCGGTGGCCGACATCTTCGTACGCTCCTACCTCGCGGCGATGCGCGGCTACCGCGGCCTGTACGTGCGCGTCACGGGGCACTCCCTGGGCAACCAACTGGCCGTGCGTGCAGCCTACCTGCTCCAGGGACTGGTCGAGCGCCATCGGATCGCCCCCGCGTTGCTGCCCCGGCGCATCGCCCTGCTCGACCCGTTCTACAGCTCCGGCGCCCAGACCTATCTACCGCGCGCCAACGAAGGCACGGCCGGCGAAGTGACGCGCGAGGTCGCCGCGCTCCAGACAGGTCCCGCGCGCACGGTTTTCGAGTACTACAGCACCTCGTTGATCCCCATCGCGACCGACGTGGCCGCGCGCATGGCGCTGGTGCGCGTCTCTCCCGCCTACGCCGGCCTCGACATCGCCGAGGCGCACCTGGCGGCCATCCACTGGTACTTCGCCTCGCTGGCCTACCCACCGCCGCCCGCCTGTCCCGGACTGGCCAAGGCTGCGGCCTGCCGGCTGCGCGCGCCGTCCGCCGCGCTAGGCGATGCCGCGCTGGATCGCCTCGTGGGCAGCGTCTGGGTACAGACGGCCGGGCAGGATACGCCAGCGGTCGGCGACGACACATTCCGACAGCAATGATTTCGCATGCTCTATCTACGGAATGGTGATACTACCGGGTGGCAACGTAGCTGTCGCTCCCGGAATTGTGGCGGTGGTCGGGACGCTGGTGGCCGACATCGATGCCGATAGCGTCGCTGATGCGGGTGGTGTACTGGTCGTCGGCGTTGGCGTGGACTCGAGAGCACTGCGGCTACCGAAGCCCAAGGCAAGGATGTTGTAGGCCGGCTTATTCTGCACTGTATAGTCGGTGTTCCCGCCACTAATATGGGGGTTGGCGCTCCAATCCCAAAACGCAACGCCGGCGAACCAGGATATGTTGGCCCAAGCATTGAGGGTCGCCTCGTAACAGTTGGCCTGCTGCTGAAGGTCGGCGCTGCCCAACGAGTAGTCAAACGGCGCTAGGGCCGCAATCGACGCGCTGCGATAGCCAATTTCGCTGAATAGGACGGGCTTGTTGTACTGTTGGTGAAAGCTCCTGATCTGAGGCAGCCAGGTATTTTGCCAGGTGGCAATCATATCGGAGACCGAGGGGGAGTTGGAGTTGGAGAGTGGGAAATAGGCCGAGATACCGATATAGTCGAGAGCATTCCAGAACTTGATACGGGTGTACTCCGTCGCGTAACTGCCCGCTCCCCAATTGGCGCTGTAGGTCAACGATCCCTGGAAGCGAAAGCGGAGATCCCTGATCAAAGAAAACCAGTACCGCGCGTACGCGCTGTTCGTGCTCATATCAATCAACTCAGAACCGATGTCGAGCTGATTGACTTTCTGCTGTTTTCCGAGGGTAGCGTAGTGATCCATCATCGCGTCGTACCTTGAAAACCACTGACTGGCGAGGCTGTTCGAGGCGGGA
>JAABUZ0100000903.1_pt1 | contig 62859 bp, 59 predicted proteins | sample 5562091 | NCBI WGS metagenome assembly JAABUZ01 (sample SAMN12813069, study PRJNA571459) | rock metagenome | isolation source: Antarctica rocks | place: Antarctica: Victoria Land, Linnaeus Terrace sud | collected 2015-12-21 | reverse complement strand
CTGGGGCATCATCGTTTGTGCCTTTCGTGGTGGGATGTTCTCTACTCTACGTCCCACCGGCCGCCCTGTCTACCCCTCTTCCAAAAATCTACGGCACACTCGAACCAGAGGACGCCGATCAACAACGAGCCCACAATGATATTGCGAATGGCTGGGATGAGCTCTGGTCTCCCGGAAATCTCCGGCAGGTAGCGTGTGGCCTCCTGAAAGACCACCGGCACCAGGAGCGCGCCGAGGACCGCGCCCAGGTTGTTTCCGCGACCGCCAACCAGGAGCGCGGCCCAGATGACGAACGTTTCACCGGCCGTCCAGCCGCTGGGGTTGATGGCGCTGATAAAGCCGATCAGCAAGGCACCGCCAATGCCCGCGTAGACACAGCCGATGACCATGGCAATCATCCGAATGCGGTACGTGTCCTTGCCGAACGCCTCGGCCACGTCCGCATCCTCTCGGATTGCGCGCATGGATCGTCCCAGCGGTGAGGCTGTCAACCGGTTGGCCACGACCCATAAAATGGCCATGATAATCCCGCTCAGAAGGATGTAGAAGAAGATGTACGAATTGGGGTCCAGTTTCAGCTGATCGTTGAACGGGTAGGGCACGCCGGCGATGCCATCCCATCCATTGAAGAGGGACGTGAAGTTGCCGACGAAATCGTAGGCGATGGCTCCGACCGAGACGGTCACGATGGCGAGATAGTCGCTCCGCAGGCGGTTCAACGCCACCAGCCCAACCAGCAGCCCGAGCACGCCCGCCACAATCGCTCCCAGTAGCAGCGCGGCAAGAAACGGCCAGTGCAGGCCAAAAATGTAGCGCATATTGGAATCCACACCCGGCCTCCCCAGAGCGCCCACGCCCGCGAAGTACGCGCCCGCCGCGAAGAAGGTGATGTAGGTGAAGTCCAGAATCCCGGCATAGCCGAACTGAATGTTCAGCCCCCAGGTCATGATGTTGAAGATAAAGAAGTAGACGACCAGGGTAGCGACATACAAGGCAACCGCGTCCATACGTTTCCTACGCCTTTCCCGCCATGCGGACCAGTCCCTGGGGTCGCAGCAGCAGCATGATAATGAGAATCACAAACGCCACGTCGTTTTTGTACGCAGAATTAATAAACACCGCCGATATTTCGGTCGTCAGTCCGATAACCAGCGCGCCAAGCATGGCGCCATACGGTGACCCCACGCCCCCCAGGATCGCGGCCGAAAATATGACGAACAGGAATTCATTGCCGAACGCCGGTTGAAAGCTGGTGATGCTGAGAGCCAGTACGACTCCCGCCAGCCCGGCAAGGAACCCGCTGACCAGCCAGGTAAAGGTCGTGATGCCGTCGGTGTTGATGCCGCTGACCTGCGCCAGGTCCACGTTATCGGACATGGCACGCATGGCCTTGCCGATCTTGGTTTGGGTGAGCAGGATGTGCACCGCAAGCATCACCACCACCGCGATCCCGATGATGGCCAACTGCTCCGGGGTGAAGATCATGGGACCGATGTTTATGGCGGTGGAACTGGAAGGAAGGTTGTAGGTCTCAAAATTCGATCCCCACACGGCGAGCACGGAGTTTGACAGGATCAGCGAGAGTCCGAAGGTCACGATGAGCAGGAAGAGCAGTGGTGATCCGCGTCGAATAAAGGGACGAAGGATGACCTGGTTGAGAATGACGGCGAAGACTCCCACGCCGAGTGATCCAAGTACCAACGCTACCCAGATGTTCACATTCAGCCCGACGTTGAGGGTCCAGGCGAGATAGGCGCCGATGGTGAGGAATTCGCCGTATGCGAAGTTGATGTAATTCGTCACGCCAAACTGCAGCGTCAGCCCGACCGCCGCGAGGGAGAGGACGGAGGCGGTGACCAGGCCGAACCCAATTGAGAGATAGAGGAGGTCGGTCGATACATTCAAGGTCATGCTACAGCCTCCCGCACCTTCACGCGCTCGGCCAGATCCACAATGCGGCGTGCGCGCTCTGCTACCGGGTAATCCACAAACTGCCCCGCTACCTGGATCGAGGCCGAGCCCTCGGCAAGCGCGTGCTCGAACGCTTCGACCAGGCATCGTGCCTCCTCGACCTCCTCCGCGGATGGAGTAAAGATGCGATTTGCCATTTCCACCTGCGAGGGATGAATGCACGACTTGCCCTGAAACCCCAGCTTCTTTCCCATCTCCGCGTCGCGGGTGAACCCCTCCCGATCGGCGAGATCCGGGAAGACGGTGTCCAGTGGGGCATCCAGTCCGGCAGCTCGCGAGGCGATGACGACCCGTATCCGTCCCCAAAGCACTCCTTCATTCCCCGGACTCCAGCGCATCGCCGTGTCCAGCGTGAAGTCGCCGGCGCCGAAGGACACGCGCCGCACACGAGGAGCTGCCGCGATCTCCTCGATTCGAGAGAGACCCAGCGCCGTTTCCACAATCGGGACGATGCTGATGCTTCCCGGCTTCATATCGCGTTCTCGCTCCATCTGCTGGAGCATCCAGTCGACAGTCTGCACCTGCGAGGCCGATTCCACCTTGGGGAGCACGATCCCATCGAGGCCGGGCGCCACGATCTCCCGCAGGTCATCATAGGCAAAGGGGGTGTTTAGCGCGTTGATGCGGACGAAGACCACCGGCCCACCCTCGATACGGTTCTGTACCAGGTCCCGAGCGGCCATACGGGCCCGCGGCTTCTGGTCGACTGAAACAGCATCCTCCAGGTCCAGGATGACGCCGTCATTCGGGCCAGTCAACGCCTTCTCGGCGTGGCGGGCGTGGTTAGCAGGAGCAAAGAGCACACTGCGCAGAATCACGTCACGCTCCTCTCAGTCAAATGACGGCTTCCGCCGCCAGGCTTTGTAGCTCGGAGTCATCGAGTCCCAGCTCTCCATAGATCTCCGCATTATGCTCCCCCAATTGGGGGCCCGTGTGACATACCCGACCCGGCGTATCGCTGAGCCGGGGTACCACATTGACGAGCCGCATGGGCCCCAGTTGCGGGTCCTCGACTGTTACAAAGCTGCCTCGGGCCACCATATGCTCGTCCGCGAAGATCGCGGGGACATCATTGACGGGACCCATGGCAACCTCAGCCCCCTGCATTACCGCGAGCACATCCGGGCGGTTGCGCTTCGCCACCCAGTCCGCGATGATCCCATCCAGCTCCTCCACGTGCTCAAGCCGCACATCATTGGTAGCAAATCGCGCGTCCTGGGCCAGTTCAGGGCGACCAATGGCGGTGACCAAACGCTCGAAGATCGACTGTGCACTTGCCGAGAGCACGACCCAGCTGCCATCGCCGCACTGGTACGCATTGCGCGGCACCACATGCTCCGACCGGTTTCCGGTCCGGCTACGGCTTATCCCGAGCTGGTCATAATCCATTAACGATGGCTCGACCAGTCGCAGCAAGGGCTCCAGGAGTGAGACGTCGATCACCTGTCCCTTTTCACTGTGGACGTCGCGGTGATAGAGCGCGAGCATGATCGCGTACGCCCCCGTGATGCCGGCCAGTCCATCGGCAAGCGGAAAGCTGGGGAGGGTGGGGGGGCCATCGGCCAGGCCGGTGAGATGTGCAGACCCGGAAATCGCTTCGGCCAGGGTGCCAAACCCCGGCCGCTCGTGATACGGTCCGGTCTGACCGAAACCCGTTATTCGCAGCATGACGAGACCCGGGTTGACCGCTGAGAGAACATCGTACCCGAGTCCCCACCGTTCGAGGGTGCCAGGCCGAAAGTTTTCGATCACCACGTCCACGGTGGAGGCCAACCGCTTGAGCAGCTCTGCTCCCCGCTCCTGGCGAAGGTCCAGCGTGATCGACCGCTTGTTTCGTGCGATCGACTTGAAGAAGAGCGCCTGACCGTCCTTCTTCGATCCCCATCGTCGCTGATGGTCTCCAATTTTCGGCTGCTCGACCTTGATAACCTCCGCTCCAAACTCGCTCAAATATGCGGCGGCCCAGGGCGCCGCGGCAAGCGTGGCAAGATCGAGTACGCGAATTCCCTCCAGTGGTAGCGCTGCTTGGTCCTTCTTCGGCATTACCCCGCCTCCTCACGTCCCGTGTTGGTTTCCATGCCGAGCCGCTCGACTTCGTGCCTGGCCGCTTCGATGCACACCACTGCCCCGGTCCAGATGTGCGCCTGCATGGCGCTTTCGGCCCGCGCCGGATCCCTGTCACGGATCGCATCGACAATACGCTCATGCTCGGCGGGGACAACTCTTGCCCGGTTGGGTTGATCGCTGGTGGTGACGGCCCAATATCGGTCGAGGTGCCTGCGGATCTGGCACAGGATCTGGCGTGTACGTTCGTTGCCCGCTATCTGTGCGAGTCGGTCATGGAAATCCAGCCCGACGCGAATCACCTCCGCGGGGTCCTCATCAAGTTGCTTCATCCGCTCCAGGAGGCGATAGAGATCCCGAACCTCAAACTCCGTCGCCCTGGTCGCGACTTCACGCACCAGGTGGCCCTCCAGGACCGCTCGTACCGAAAAAAAATCGCGCACGTCGTCCGGGTCGATACCCGCAACCATCACGCCGCCAGTTGGTAGACGCTCGACAAAGCCTTCGGCCTCTAAGTGTCGCAACGCCTCGCGCAGGGGTGTTCGGCTCACCTGGAGACTCATCGCCAACTCCGATTCACGTAGACGCGTGAAGGGGGAGTACGTTCCCACCACGATCTGATCCCGCAGCATGCGGTAGATCACCTGTGCGGCCGACTCCCTGCGAATCGTCATCGCGCTTCTGCTCCTCGGCGCGAGTTTCCCGGCGGGGCCTCTGACACCACCTGAAGCCGCTCACGGTTGGCCGCCAGAAAGTCCTCTAAGGTGCCGAAGGAGGAAGCGGCAGACCGGCCGGTACCTATGCGCCGCTCCATCTCCCGACCCAGGGCGGCGATGGCCGGCAGGTCGATGCCTGTCTCCACACCGCACGACTCAAACAGGAACGCGAGGTCCTCCGTGGCCACGTTGCCCATGTCCGTGGTGTGGACTGGCATAGCAATGCCGCCTCCAATCCCGCCCACCGAGCCATCGAACGATCGCGCGCCCGCTTCGTAGGCCACGAATGCGTTCGCCAGAGCCATGCCGCCCAGGGTATGGAGATGCAGTCCCAGTGTTACCTCAGGAAAACGATCAAGGACCGCCCGGCAACGCTGCCGGACCAGTGTTGGCCATGCCATGCCAATGCTATCGGCCAGTTTGACCTCTCCGACGCCCAGGTTCACCACGTGTTCCACGATATGCAGAATCGCAGCCTCCGCCATCACGCCCTCATAGGGACAGATAAAGCTGGTCCCGATACTGACATCGACGGAGACTCCCCGCTCACCGGCCAGATGGACGATCCGCTCGATCTGATCGAGGTTTTGTTGCACCGACATATTGGAGTTGAGCCTGCCATAAGTTTCGCTTGCCACGATCAGGCAGGACACCTTCTCCATGCCGGCCGCGACCGCTCTCTGCGCTCCACGGAAGTTCGGCACGAGAGCGCGGAGCACGGCGCGATGGGGACGCGCAAGAACGCCGGCAACAACCTCTTCGGCATCGGCCAGGCTGGGAATGACACGGGGATGCACGAACCCCGTCACCTCGATCTCGGGAACACCACACGAATCCAGTGCCTGGATCACTCGCACCTTTTCCCCAGTCGTCAGCGGGTGTAGCTGAGGTTCGTGCAGCAGCGTCTGCAGGCCGTCTCGAGGGAAGACGTCGACAATAATCACATCGCCGCGAACTGTACGAGTTGCGCACATGAATAATTGTATACAATTACGGGTCGAAGCTTCAATATGACGATTTCCAATGTTGCAAAGTCTGCGTTTCCGGCGGGGTAATGAAGCGGGACGATCGGGGTGCATGGTCACTTCTTGCCATCTGGGCCACTATTGGTCTTCAATCGTTCGGCGGGGGCGCGTCCACCTTGCTCCTCATTCGCCGGGCGTTTGTCGAGAAGCGCGACTGGGTCGAGGTTGAAGAGTTTGCCCACTTCTGGAATCTCTGCCAGTTCACTCCCGGCATCAATCTCCTTGCCCTGACGATTCTCATTGGGCGCAAGCTCGCCGGAGCACGTGGAATTGTGGCCTCGCTCGCCGGTTTATTGGTGCCCAGTGCCATCGCAACCTGTCTCCTGGCAGCGGGCTTCCAATCCATCCACCACAGCTCGGCAGTCCACGATATCCTACGAGGCGTGTTACCGGCCACGGCCGGAGTCATGGCGTCCGTGGGACTTGACTTTATGCGACCGCCCTTGAAGCGTGCGCGGAGGGACGGCGTGAAAGCCGTCCTCCTCAGCATGATCCTCGTGCTGGGGTGTGCGCTCTCAATCATTCTCCTCAAGCTCTCCGTCGCGGTCGCCCTGGCCGGGGTGGCCGCACTCTCCGCCGGCATCTTTACGCCATGGCGCGCGAGGACTCCGGTGGTCGCGGGGGTTGATCTATCGCGTGAGGGCGAATCTTCATGATTAATCCCCTCATCTACTTCCTGCTCTTTCTCAAAGCATCGCTCTTCTCGAGTGGAGGGTTCAGTAATCTTCCCAGTCTCCACCAGGACTTGCTTGGCTCTGGTTGGGCTGTTGATGCAGAGTTTGGCGATTCGATCGTCATCGGGCAGATCAGCCCCGGCCCCAACGGTCTCTGGGTCATTGGCCTCGGGTACTTCACGTACGGGGTCCTGGGAGCCGCTCTGGCTTTGCTTGCCATTACGCTTCCTCCCCTGCTGGTCCTGGTCGTGGCTGCGCTGTATGGTCGCATCGAGCGACAGCGCTGGGTTGAGGGCCTGATGCGCGGTGTCTCCCTGGGTGTGGTCGCGATTCTCTTCACGGTCTGCTGGACCATTCTGCACCAACCTGGTATTGACTGGAGCGGATGGGTCATCGCCGCGATAGTCGTAGCCCTGGCCGCGTCGCGATACGTCAATATCGTCGGGATTCTCGCGCTGGCAGGTGTCGCCGGTCTGGTGCTGTATCACTGACAGGATGCCTGATGAAGCTTTCTCGCTCAAAGACCAGAGGAATGGCCAGAGAGGCGACTGAGCCAAGGCCCCTTCGTAGCACAAGCTGTGTTCGGGCCGAGCACGGACGGAGGCTGATCAGCCGCTATGGCGGCTTCGACTGGATCGTTACCTTCCTCGGATTTGCGGTACAAATCTTCGTCGCGATTGTCTCCCTCGGGATTCCGTCGAGCACGACGATGCACAAGTGGCAAGCCCAATCGGGAAGCGCTTGGTCGACTGATCGGTTCAACCCTTTGTAGTACAACTATGCATTGCGATGTGCATCTGTGCACGGTGCGAACGGCTCGCATACCCGGCAAAGACCCTGCAATCTGGCGGGGTTTCTTTCTGTCTTCCGTGCATCGTCTGCATGTTCTGCACCCCGCTGGGGGTCACTCTGGGGGTCAGTCAGGGGGTCAGCCGGCGTGATGCGAATCGGGCTCGTTTTGTGCGGCCAGGATGCTGGAGGGAGAGGAGCGAATCGAGCGCGCGAGCAGTGGGCCGTGCGATCTACTTCCCTGTCGGGCATAACTGTCTGCTCACGCTGCTCGCTCGCTACGGCCAACGCAGTGACTATACTTGTGCTCGCCACCCCAAACGAGGAACCCGGATCATGACGCTGAAAGAGCAGGACACCACGTACACCCCACAGCACGCAGAGGAGCTTGAGCGCGCTCTGGACGCGCAGTATCGCGCCGATACTCGGCAATCGCCTCTGGCGCCTGAGTACGCGGAGTGGAAGCAGGTGCGTCGAGCCGCAGCTGCACGTCGCTTCCAGCGGGCAAAGCGTAGCGTTGTGTAGGTGACGGAGCGCTGGCCTCGACGGGGCGAGGTGTGGTGGGTAGAGACGCTCAATCAGCCCCATGACCCGGACACACCGCGCTTCGCGCTGATCGTCTCTGAGCATCGCCGGAACTAGAACGTGGATAGCGCCTTCCTTGCCGAGGTCGTACTGAAGATTCGACGGTCGGTAGGTGACATGGTACCCCTCCAGCCGGGCGAGGAGTATCCGGCTCTCTCGCTGGACGAGAACTGGGGGCTCCACCGTCGATTGGGTGTGATTGAGCACCCCATCGAATGCTTCAGCGTGCATACCATTCGCGGCTCCTGATCCGCCTCCACCAACTGCTTCCACGCTGCATCTCTATCGCCCAGGGGTCCGGTGCCTCCGCGCCAAGGCCCGCAGCGCCTGCAATAGCGGTACAGCGGCCGCCGCATCCCATCGCGCACTGACAGCATCGCCTCCAGCGTCACCGTCAGATCCGACGAGCCAGTCTCTCCAAGGCAGATGCCCTCGGCGCCCTCCTCGAGCGATTGCCCCAACGGGGCTTTGATCACCTGTGTCAGCCGGACGTTTAGGCTGATGGCAGCGACTCACGCAGCAGACCGAGGGCGTGGAGCGAAGGGGAGGATTGGCACGCTCCCCTTCGCTCTCCAGACTACCGTCCGGCCGTGCCGACCAGGGAGGGCTGGCCGCTCTCGACCGTCACCTCCGCCAGGCAGCTTTCCAGAATATCGAGACCTTCCCCCAGCGTCTGGTCGTCGACCACCAGTGGTACCAGGATGCGGATCACGTTGTCGTACAGGCCGGCCTTGATCACCAGCAGTCCCCGGTCGTGACAGCGGTGGATGATGTCCGCGGTCTGCTGCGTCGCGGGCTCCTTGGTCTGCCGATCGCGAACCAGCTCGATCGCCACCATGGCGCCCAGGCCACGGACCTCGCCGATGAGATCGTGCTTCCCCTGCATGGCGATACATCGGTCCATGACCGTTTTGCCGATCTGCCGCGACCGCTCCACCAGATGGTCGCGCTCAAAGATGTCCAGCACGGCCAGAGCAGCACGGCAGGCCACCGGATTGCCGCCGTAGGTGCCACCAAGTCCACCCGGACGGGGCGCGTCCATGATCTCTGCTTTGCCGACGACGGCGCCAATCGGCATCCCATCGCCGAGCGACTTGGCCAGCACCATGAGGTCCGGTTCGATGCCGGCGTGCTCGACCGCAACCATCTGGCCGGTGCGACCAAAGCCTGTCTGGATCTCATCCGCTATCAGAAGAATTCCCTCGCGGTCGCAGATCTCCCGCAGCTTCCAGAGGAAGTCGGGCGGGGCCACCACAAAGCCGCCCTCGCCTTGGACCGGCTCGATGATGATCGCCGCCACGGTATCCGCTGGGACGGTCGTCTTGAGCATCTGCTCCAGCTCGGCGCCGCTCTCGATGGGACACGGGCTGGAGCCGCCGTTGTGCTCGCAGGAGTTCTCGGGACACCGATAGGCGTACGGGAAGCGGGCATGGGAGATGCCCGGCGCGAAGGGTCCGAAGCCCTCCTTATATGGAACATCCTTGCCGGTCAGCGACATGCCCATCAAGGTGCGACCGTGGAACGCGTTCTGGAAGGCGATGACGTTGGGACGGCCGGTAGCGACCCGAGCGATCTTGATCGCGTTCTCCACCGCCTCGGCCCCGCTATTCACCAACATCGCCTTGTGCGGTGTCTGCCCGGGGACCAGTTGTGAGAGCCGTCTGGCCAGGTCGATATATGGCTCATAGATGGCCACGGAGAAGCAGGTATGAATCAGCTTCCCGGCCTGGTCGCGGATGGCAGAGACCACCTCCTCCGCTGTGTGCCCAGCGTTGATGGTCCCGATCCCGCCCGCAAAGTCGATGTACTGTTTGCCCTCCACATCCCACAGGGAGGCGCCGTGCGCGTGGTCCGCTACGACGTGGGCGTAGGTCGAGATCCCACGCGGTACCCAGCGCTGGCGCTCCGCCCAGATCTCCTCGGTTCGCGAGGTGTCCGTTCGATCTGTCTCCGTATCATGCATGTCCTGCTCCTTCTCGGTCGGGGGGCGTCCTCCAATGGGCCACTGCCCCATTATCGGTCACGTGAGTTGCATCGGTTTGTGGACGGTTGATCAGAGCGTAGCGGATGCCAAGACGGTAAATGAGAGAGCCGTCCCTAGGTTCATCGCGACCAGTCCCGGGACCCCGTTTATCAGGAGATCGAGCAACCTAGCAGGACAACATAGCCGACCAGGACCGCGAAGGCGTTAGCCAGCAGCGGAAGGGCCAAGAGCGCTGCGATGGGCCCGGGTCCGCAGGCAGTTGCAAAACGAGACCGGGAGATATTGACGGCCAACTCACCTGATAGGACTGTTTCATGGATAGCAAAGGGGATATGCAGACGGCGTGGATGGAGTCGCACTGCTGTCCTGCACCGCGCCTCGCCCCTCCTCAGTCAACCGAGGCCGTGGAGAGAGGGCACAAGACCACTCCCTTACCGAAGACAGATCACCCTCGAATAACTCCGGGGCCGGGTCTAACCATGAACCACGACATAGCTCCGAAAGACGTAGAAGGTCACTTCCATCCAGACCTCTTCCATGACCAACCGGGGCTTAACCTCGGATACCGTATCACCACCTTCGGTCACGTCGGCAGTCCGCCTCGTACAAACAGGTAGCCCAGGTCGTAATTCACGCTGATCACCCCCAATGTCCCAATCTTCATCATGGACCGTGACATTCCCTTGCGGAATTAGAACGGAGGAAAGAGCGCTGATAACGCCGTCGCTTGATCGCAAAGAGCGGGGGACTTCTCGCTGTTGGCCGCTATCCAGTGGAGCCAGCCCCCCATAGGCTTCCTGAACGTCCCTACGCCGCCAGTTGTATTCGTGCAAGTAAAAGTTGACCAGGTCGCGCACCGAATTGCTGACCACCCAAAACGGGTGATTAGGGGTGAGCGTCGGGTGGCTGTTTCACCTCCTGACTGTGCTGTTTGCTCTCCTTGAAGCGGAACGAGTCCCCTTGAAAGAGCACGATGTGGGCGTGGTGGGTCAGACGATCCAGCAGCGCGCTGGTCAGCGTGGCGTCGGTAAACACCTCGACCCAGCGAGCGAAGTCGAGGTTGGTGGTGATGAGGATGCTGCCCCGCTCGTAGCGTTCGGCACAGAACTGGAAGAGGAGTGGGCCACCGGGACCAAGTCCCAGGTAGCCGAGTTCATCGAGGATAACCAGATCGATCGGCTGCCAGCTCTTGAGGTAGCGGGGTAAGCGATACTCCTGCTGGGCGGCGAGGAGTTCTTGAGCCAGCGTCACCGCGGCGATGAAACGCACCCGGTAGCCGGCCTGGATGCAACCGCCGCCGATCCCGGTGGCGAGGTGGGTCTTCCCTGTCCCCGGGTTACCCAGCAAGATCACATTCTCCCGCTCACGAATGAAGGTGCCCTCGGCGAGGCGGCGGATCAGGGTGGGCGAGAGCTGCGGCATGGCGGCGAAGTCAAAGGTCTCGATGGCCTTGGCGACCGGGAAGCGGGCCTGGGCGAGCCGGGTGGTGAGACGATGCTCCCGACGGCTGGCGATCTCACTGGCCAGACAGGCAGCCAGGAAGGCCGGGTAGCTCTGCCCCTGGCTGGTTGCATCGCGGGCAATGGCTGCATAGCCGGCACGGAGACCAGGCACCTTGAGTTCTCGGCAGTAGAGGTCGAGCAGGCCGGTGATCGGATCATCCGCGGTCATGTCGGCACCTCGGTGATGAGGCTGTTGTATTGCAGCAGATTCGGGAGCGATAGTTGGTGTGCGGCCAGACGCGCCGGAACAGCGACCGGGTCCGGTCGCTGTGGGGTGATCTGGTTGAGCACGAGTTGGCGGACGGCATGCACCTGGAGGCAGCCGCGCCGATGAGCGTCTTCGAGTGCATTGGTGACCTGATCAAGGGAGAATTCCTGACAGAGCAAGAGGATCGCAGCAAAGTCGCGATAGCCATTACGCCTGGCTCCACAGAGCTGATCGCGCACCGTGGCATAGATGGGCGGCAATTGGCGGATCACCGCCGCGTGACTGACCGCGTGGGGCTTGCGGGCAATGGCTGGCAGGGAGTGCTCCAGCTCCAGGATCGTCTGATCCCGCCCATAACAGCGCTCATGCCGGGCGATCACCCGCCCGTTGGCGCGGATCACCACCTCGGCGGTGGAAACCGCCGCCTCGACCATCTGCCCCACCTGTCGGCAGGGCACCGAATACCGGTTGTGATCAATCCGTATGACGCTCAGCCGGTTGACCTGTGCCAGGCGGGAGAGGGATGGATCGAAGCACCGAGACGGCAGGTCCCGAAGTGCCGCCTGTTCTTGTTCCCAGGCTGCTGCTCGTCGTTCCCGCTCGCGCTCGCACCAGGTGAGCAGATGGGCATTGAGCGCCTCCCAGGAGGCAAAGGAGGGAACCGGCACCAGCGCATTGCGTCGCACGTAGCCGACCAGGTTCTCCACCGCCCCCTTCTCGTGCCCCTCGGCCGGGCGACAGAAGAGACTATCGACCAGGTAGTGGGCGCGAAGTTGGCTGAAGTGGATGTGTTCCACGCGGTCCGGTCCCCCCAGAATCCGCACCACGGCCGTCTTGGGATTATCGTACAGGCACTCGCGGGGCACACCACCCAGCCAGGCGAAGGCACGCACATGCCCTTCCAGGAACGCTTCCAGCTTCTCGGTGGGTGCGGCCCAGGCAAACGGGACGGCACTGGCTCGCATCCGCAGACAGAACAGATGCGCCACCTCCCGGCGCCGGGCGATCTCGACCACTGCCTGTCCCCAATCAATCTGGGCTTGTTGTCCCCACCCGGCGGTGAGGGGAATGAAAACCTCTGGTTGTTGGTCACGCAACTGTGCCACCAGGCGACGAACCGTCGCTTCATGGCCGGTGAACCCATACTCCTCCACCAGCCGGTCGTAGATCCGCTTGGCGGTGTGCCGTTGTTTGACTGGTGCTTCCTGGTCCTGCTCCAGCCAGCCCGCGATCACCGTACGATATGGGGCCATTACCAGGCTGGGGCGGCCATGCTGGCGCTGGTAGCGGGGAAGTTCCGTACTCTCCAGTGCTTTGCGCACCGTTTGGCGGGCAACCCCCAGTTGGCGGCTGATCTTGCGAATCGACCAACCATCAACGAGGTGCTTCTTCCGGATATATCGGGTACCCTCTGGGTGCTCGACCATCTTGCGCATTGTCCTTTCCCTCTGTCGCCGAAGTTTCGTCGCTTAAGCGTACAGAGCGGGCATGTCAAGGCGGTCAACTTTTTGGCGCGCGTTGCCCCCTCAGGTGGTCAACTTTTACGTTAGCGAACACACCAGTGGACCCGGACTGCGCTGCCGCCCACTCCACGGTGTTGTAGCCCTCTCGCCTGTCATGCCGAAAGCCTGACTACTCCCAGCAGAATCGCGCTGTTCGCGCACGTCCTGCAGCACGACGGCGTAGCCGTGACCGGTCAGGTGGCGAGACATCTCCACGTATACCGGTGTCTGCTTGTCGTGAGACGTCCGACTCAGCACTCTCGGGTGGGGGGCGCCTACGGGGACATCCACGGGGAAGTAGAAGTCGGTACTTGGGTGTGCTCCATCACGTATCGGCACTTGGACATTCCGCAGGGTACGTACCCCGTAGTCATTCACCGGGTCCATCGTCCTGGTGCCAGCCTCTTCCAGCTGGGGGATCAACCAGAACTACGATCGCGTTCCCTAACGTGTTGCGCCACCGAATGTAGTCATGGCCTCCGGGAAACTCCCCATAGCGGATGGGGTGCCCTCTGGCGCGGAGCAGGTCGCGGAAGTGACGGTTCGCCTGACCCAGGCTCACGGACTCGTCCTGCCCGAGCGGTATCTCGCCGAACTCGTAGCGACCGGCCTCCGGATAGAAGCGCACCGGCGCCGCGCCATCTCCGCGTAATGGCGAACCAACCACTCCGGCTGTTGGCAGGCGACACCTCTAGCCTGGCGGAGAGGGCTTCCTCTGCGTTCATGATGACACTCAGGTGGCAGTCCTGCCACACACCATCTCGTCACTATTCATGATCAGCTTTGGCTACTTTTCGTGATCCCTAACAGCTGTCCTCTGATACTGCCAGGTCAGGTGGATGTTCACCTGGGACCATTATCGTGCCGTTCATCGGCGCATGTATCTTCATCGGTTTAGTACATGTGGTGATGGGTAACCGCTCAAGCCGGTAACCTTGCAATTACAAGGACAGTTCTGACATTTGCCTTCAACTCAATCCATGTTTCGGATCGCTCCGTCGTAAACATAGCGGATGGAGAGATGACCGAAGACTCTGTCGTACAGTATGCTCCCGAAAGGCAACGAGGGAACCGACAGAAATACCGGCCTTGCCTCTTCAGGTGTTGGGCGGATCTTCGGGAATCCCCGATTCTCTCATCGTACGCCCGTACACATCCTCACGAAAGCGGGTGAAAGTCTCCATAAGCTGGTCCCCGAGTGCGCCATAGGGACCCGGAAGGGGATTGTGGGGCGGCGTGAGTCCCAGCATGTAGGGCGTGACGAGCAACTGCCCGTCACAGTGGGGCCCGGATCGAAATCCGATCGACGGGATGGTCCTGAGGGAGACCGTGACCGCACGCGCTGTTTCCAGCGCCAAACCGACCAACACAACCGCGGCTGCGCCGGCATCCTCGAGCGCTCGCGCCGCATCTATGAGAGCCTGGGCTTCATCAGCTTCCGTGAGCACGCCTGCGACATGGGCAGGTGAGAGATGACCGATGACCGTTACGTGGGCAGCGGAGACGGCCCGCACAGCGGGCGCAACCTCTGCCCCACCCTCGAGCTTTACCGCCGCCACCCCGCCATCCTTCACCAGACGGATCGCATTCTCCACAGCAAGTGCCGGAGTAATTTCATAGCTCCCAAATGGCATGTCGCCGACTAGCATGGCTCGCACCACACCTCGACCCACGGCGCTGCAGTGATGAATCATATCCTCCATGGTGGTCTCTTCCGCTCGCGCCCTGCCCAGGATTAGCTGCCCGAGCGAATCGCCAACCAGGACCAAATCCAGGCCCGCTCGATCGACCAAAACAGCAGTTGGGTAATCGTATGCCGTTAGGCCCGCGATGGGTTCCCCCAACCGCTTTCGTGCTCGCAAGGTCTGGGGCGACACTGGCTCATTCATTACCTCTCCCTATTGCGCTCTCAATCCAGGGTACATTGTTTTGGTCCGTGGTTCTTCCGTCTATAACTGGGACAGGGTTGTAGCACCTCGCGACTGGAAGTCTAGCTTCAGATAAGAGGGATGGGATGAGAATCGTCGACATGAACTGGATGCAAGTCGCGACGTATCTGAGCAACGATGACCGTGCGGTCATTCCACTGGGCAGCACCGAGCAACACGCCTACTTGAGCCTGGGGACAGATGCGATCCTGTCGGAGCGCGTGGCCGTGGAGGCAGCCGAGCCACTCGGGGTTCCCGTCTTCCCGGCTCTGCCGTACGGGATCACTCCGTACTTCCTGGCCTTCCCGGGCAGTGTCAGCCTGCACGTCGCCACGTATGTGTCGGTGGTACGCGACATCCTGGATTCTCTGGCCGGACAGGGATTCAGGCGGTTTGTGCTCGTCAATGGTCACGGCGGCAACAGCCCGGTGAGTTCGCTTGCCGCGGAGTGGATGGCCATGCAGCCCGATACAAAAGTGGTGGTGCATAACTGGTGGAACGCGCCGGACGCGTTGAATGCCACACAGATTGTGGATCTCCTCGGCTCCCATGGATCATGGATGGAGAATTTTCCCTGGAACCGCGTTGCTCCCGCCCCTCAGGAAACCAAGGCTCCGGTCGACCTGAATCTCCTGCGCACTCTGCCGCCTCAGAAGGTTAAAGACCTGATCGGCGACGGAAACTATGGCGGCGCCTATGAGAAACCGGACGACCAGATGTTAGACGTCTGGCGGGCTGGAGTGGCGGAAACACGGAGAGTTATCGATGGAGTCTAGCTTCGACCGGAAAGTTGCGCTGGTCACCGGGGCAGCGCATGGCATCGGCCGGAGCATTTGCGTGGAGTTGAGCAAACGAGGCGCGGTGGTCTGGGCCTCCGATGTCCTGGTGGATGACCTGGCCGAGACGCAGCGGGCATGTAGGGACACAGGGGGACGGTGTCATACGCGTGCCTTCGACGTCACAGATGAAGAGGCAGTTAACAGCGTGGTGGCAGAAATTCTGACGCAAGAACAGAGGGTCGACATCCTGGTCAACGTGGCCGGCGGCGTCCTTGGGCAGACCGCCAAGCCGTTGGAAGAGATCAGCGGTCGGGACTGGAACAGTATTGTAGCGGTCAACCTCACCGGGACCTTCTATTGCTGCCGTGCCGTGGCGCCGGCAATGAAGGAGCGGCAATACGGTCGGATCGTGAATATCTCCTCCGGCGCGGGACGAAGTACGAGCCTAACCGGCATACAGGCGTATACCAGCGCAAAGGCGGGTCAGATCGGGTTGACCCGGCAACTCGCGCAGGAGCTTGGCCCCTGGGGAATCACGGTCAACACTATTGCCCCCGGATTCGTTCTCAGCAATCCCACAACACAGCTTCAGTGGGAATCGTACGGCAAAGACGGCCAGGCGGGGTTGGTCGAGAGCATAGCGCTGAAGCGGCTTGGCGTTGCGGAGGATATCGCCCACGGTGTGTTGTTCTTCGCCTCGGACTATGCCGCGTGGTGCACAGGGCAGGTGCTGAGCATCGACGGCGGCAAGACAATGTTTTGAGGATGGGCCGATGACCGAATCACCGCACGAGTATCTCGATATCCACGGAGACCGCATCGTGGACGAACTCCTCCAATTCCTCCGCATCCCCAGCGTGAGCACCGAACCAGCGCACCGCGTACATGTGGAGGCCGCAGCATCCTGGGTTGCGGACCAGCTCCGGCATATCGGGCCTCTGCGCGTCGAGTTCCTGAGCACTGGGGGACATCCCGTAGTCTACGCGGAATGGCTGGGAGCGCCAGGCAAACCCACCCTGCTCGTTTACGGTCACTACGACGTGCAACCGCCCGACCCGCTCGATCTATGGCGCACCTCACCGTTTGAACCTGAGATCCACGGAGACCGCATTTATGCCCGTGGCGTCAGCGACGACAAGGGTCCGATGTTTATCCCCATTAAGGTGGCGGAGGCATTCTTCTCCACCCAAGGTGCGCTTCCGATCAACCTCAAATTTCTTTTCGAGGGCGAGGAGGAAATCGGTAGCCCCAACCTGAATGCCTTCATTTCCGCTCATGCGGAGATGCTGAGTGCCGACTATGCCCTCAGTGCCGATGGGGCGATGTGGCGCATCGACCAACCCTCTGTCATCATGGGTAGCCGTGGACTGGTCGCCTTGAACGTCGATGTCCGCGGACCGGCGAAAGACCTTCACTCGGGAAGGCACGGCGGAGCAGTCCAGAATCCCCTTCACGCCCTGACGGAACTTCTTGCCTCGCTTCACCATCCCGACGGACGCATCGCTGTCGATGGATTTTATGACACGGTTCGAGAACCTACCGAGGCGGAGCGAGCGGAAATTGCAGTCCTGGCATTCGACGAGGAAGCATACCGGACATCGGTGGGCGTCGCGACGCTCTTCGGTGAGCAGGGATATAGCACACTCGAGCGGCAGTGGATCCGGCCAACGCTAGAACTGAACGGTCTGAGCGGTGGCTACGGAGGCGAAGGTGGAAAAACCGTCATTCCGGCGGGTGCCCACGCCAAGATATCCTGCCGTCTGGTGCCGAATCAGCGACCACGAGAGATCCTTGACTTGGTGCAGCGCCATCTTCTGGCGCACACGCCTCCAGGAATCGAGACGCACGTCACGGAGCGTCCAGGCAGGTCAACGGCATATCGTATCCCATCCGATCATCCCGGGTTGCACGTGGCACGGTCGGTCCTACAAGACCTCTACGGTCAGGAGCCGGTGTCGGTATTGATCGGGGGAACACTGCCAGTCAGCGAGATCTTCTCGCGTGTCTTGGGCATCGACACGATTTATTTCTCCTTCTCCACCGCCGATGAAGACTTTCACGCCCCGAACGAGTTCTTTCGCCTCTCCCGCTTCCGGGACGGTCTCCGGGCGTGGACGAACTACTGGGGGAAGGCGGCGATACTTGCGGAGTTAGGCCATTTGTAGATCGGCCAAAGAATGCATTGCGATTGCCAAGCCCGCTCACTCTATACGGCACAGTCCAGAGCGCCTGCCCCACTGTTTTCATTCCGCCACACAGCACGAATGGGGAAACGTTTGGCTACCCGGGAGGAGGGGTTTAACGGGTTATAATGCAACTTAATCGCTGATGTCAGCGGTGCTGAGCCCTAGGATTGGGACTCCCGAGACAGACACTTCATAGATAGGAGGAGTTATTTTATGACACTGAACAGGAGGCGGTTGGCCGCAGCCGTCGTCGCCTTGGTCTTGATCGCGAGCGGCCAAGGGGGACTCCGTGCCGCCCAGGTCCACGCCAGTAGGGTTGCTGCTCCCTCATCCCTGACTGTGGTGATGGCTCAGGACGCAGTTGGACTTGACCCTCAGGCTGTGGAGGATAACTCTGCTGGCTTCATTGACTCATGCGTGCTCGACCAGCTCGTAGAGTATAAGAGGGGAACGACGAATGTCGGCCCCGGACTCGCTACCAAATGGAATGTTTCGAAAAATGGCAAAGTCTATATTTTCTTCCTGCGCAGGGGCGTCAAATTCCAGGATGGAACGGCGTTCAATGCCAACGCGTACATCAAGGATCTCGATCGGCTCGTCAACCCACAGAACCCGAACTACGTGCTCAAGCAGGCGGGTATTCAGAGCTTTATCGCCTTCACGTATGGGCTTGTGAAGTCCTATAAGGCCACAGGCGCCTACACGGTCCAGATTACGCTCAAGCAGCCGTTCGGGCCATTTCTCTCCAGCCTTGCCATGGTCTGGTCGGGCGTGATGAGCCCGACAGCGGTGAGCAAGAATGGGAACGCGGGCGTGCTGCAGCATCCCGTGGGGACGGGACCCTATCGCTTTGTCGAGTGGGTGAAGAACGACCACATCACGCTCGAAGCGAACTCCTCCTACTGGGGTCACAAGCCGGCAGTCAAGAGACTCACTTTTCAGATCGTCCCGGATGCATCGGTACGCGTCCTCAAGCTGCAGCGCGGCGAAGCCCAGATTGACGCCGACGTGACGACCCAGGATGTCCTGTCGACGACGCATACGTCGGGAATTCAGCAGCTCAAACAGCCGGGCCAGCTCATCAACGGCATCGGTATGACAACCGATGTCAAGCCCCTCAACGACGTTCGCGTCCGTCAGGCGCTAAACTACGCGGTTGACCGCAAAGCGCTCTCCAAGTCCCTATTCAAGGGAATAGGGGCGCCGATGAACTCGTATCTGCCGCCTCCCGTCTGGAGCTACGACACCAGCCTCAAAGGGTATCCGTACAATCCAAAGAAGGCAAAGCAACTCTTGAAAGCAGCAGGATACCCGCACGGGTTCAGTGTCGAGCTGCTCGGCTACGCCAATCCACGCGGCTACAACGCGGCGGGCGGTCAGCTGGCAGTAGCCGTACAGCAGTACCTCAAGGCAGTCGGCGTCACGGCCCACATCACCACCTTGGATTTCGGCGCTTTCCTGACAGAGTCCCGAAGTGGCAGCTATCACGGCCTGTACATGACCGGATGGTCGGGCGACAACGGCGACCCAGACGACTTCCTGTATGAGTTGTTCGCGTCGGCGCAGATTCCCGTGGGCAACACATCGCACCTCCGTGATAAGCATCTCGACAAGATCCTTATCCAGGCACGACAGACATCTCAGAAAGCTGCTCGAACCAAGCTGTACCGCCAGGCGCAGGTCATTCTCAACAACGATGCCCCCTGGATTTTTGGCACATACACCAAGCAAGTTCGCCTGGTGAGGACCAATGTCCACGGTTTCGCTCTCAATCCCACGCTCATGTTCTTCTACATGCAAGACGTCACCCTCTCGTAATACGTAATCGGCAGGCGGCAGTGCCGCCTGCCGATTACTCGTGGTGATTGCCGATGGGTTTCTATATCGCTCGCCGCCTAGTTCAGCTGATCCCGGTGCTGCTCGGCATCAGCATCATTGTGTTCTTCGGCATGCACGTCGTGCCTGGCGACGCTGCAAGCGCCATGAGCGGTCAGACCTTGACGTCGACGGACATCATTCGCATTCGTCACCAGCTGCACCTCGATCAACCGGTCGTCGTGCAGTACTGGTACTTCCTGGGAGGACTGCTCCATGGCGATCTGGGCATGTCTATCCGGACCCACGATTCCGTGCTGTTCGACATCGGGCAGGCGCTCCCAACGACCATCCAGCTCACCGTCGCAGCCCTTACCCTCTCAGTCCTGCTTGGTGTCACAATCGGGATCATCGCCGCGACGCACCGTAACTCGCTGCTCGATACCATCTCGATGTCGGCCGTCCTGGTGGGGGTCTCTATGCCGGTATTCTGGACCGGTATCTTGCTCCTCATCTACTTTGGCGGGACGTTGCAGTGGCTTCCTATCGGTGGAACTCTCGACACCAACATCGACTTGCAACGCATCACCGGCATGCCGGTGGTCGACAGTCTTCTTACTGGTAACATGCAGGCATTAAAGTCCGGCGTGCAACACCTCATCCTGCCGGCCATCACGCTCGGGCTCTTTCCTGCTGCAAGCATTGCACGCATGACGCGCGCGACGATGGTTGAAGAAATGGCCAAGGATTACGTTCGCACTGCGCGAGCAAAGGGTCTCCCTCGGCGAGCCGTCGTCTGGAAGCATGCCCTGCGCAACGCCATGATTCCCGTTCTGACTGTAATCGGCTTGCAGCTGGGCCTTCTGCTGTCCGGCGCTGTGCTCACGGAGACCGTCTTTGCCCTTCCGGGAATCGGACAGCTTGCCGTTACCAGTATCCTGTACCGCGATTACACGGTGGTGCAAGGAGTGGTGATCGTCGCCGCCTTTCTCTTCGTCATGGTCAATCTGGTCGTCGATGTGCTGTACGCCTATCTCAATCCAAGGATCAAATACCAGTAATGCAAGAGGCCTTCCAGACAGAGCTCGGTGTACCAATCCCCGAAGAGGATATGGTCCTGGCGCCCGGTACCTGGCAACAGCGACACAGGCGCATCTATCTCCTGCTTCGCAATCGGTCGGCCATCATCGGATTCATTATCCTCGGAATCCTTCTGCTTGGCGCGCTAGCCGGGCCCTGGATGTCGCCCTACGACCCGTTTCAGCAATCGTTCGACGTCCAACTCAGCGGGCCGTCCGCCGCTCATCATCTCGGGACCGACCAGTACGGACGTGATATCTTCTCTCGCATTCTGTACGGCACCCGCTCCGCCTTACTCACCGGCCTGGTCGCGAACGGCATTGCGACGGTTCTTGGAGTTTTGGTTGGCCTGATTGCCGGTTTTTATGGCCGGTGGATCGACACGCTCCTGATGCGCTTCACCGACATCATGCTGTCCTTCCCGTACCTTCTTCTCGCACTGATCATTGTGTCGATTCTTGGGACCGGATTGAAGAGCGCCATCATCGCCATTGGCATCGTCTACATGCCACAATTTGCTCGTCTTATGCGGGGAACGGTGCTCGAAGCGCGCGAGAACGAATATGTGCAGGCGGCCCATGCTCTTGGTGTGCCCTCAGGCACTGTGATGCGACGTCACATCCTGCCGAATGTTCTCGCGCCAATCATCGTCATGGCCACTCTGACCGTCGGCCTGGCTATCGTGGAAACGGCCGGTCTATCATTCCTGGGCCTGGGAGCCCAACCACCAGCTGCGGATTGGGGTGCGATGCTGGCCGACGGTCGCTCGTACATGCTCTCCTCTCCGTGGATCGCTACCTTCCCCGGCCTCGCCATTCTGATCACGGTACTTGGCTTTAACCTTCTGGGGGATGGGCTACGGGATGTACTGGATCCCAGGTTGACGCATTAATTATAGGATTTATGCCCGCACAATTTGCGCGTCGCGCTCAAAAGGAGGAAATGTATGAAACAATTGCTGATTGTCGGAGATATACGTGTCGAGAGCGGACAACGCATCACGGAGATAGTGGAAGTTGAGATCGGCGGCGAGACTGTAACAGTGCCGATCATCGCAATCAACGGAGGGCAGGACGGACCTCGCGTGAGCGTGACCGCGGGAGTGCATGGCGCTGAATATGTCGGTATCGAAGCGGCACGCCGCCTGGGAACCGAGATCGACCCGGCGCAGGTATGTGGCAGCATTGTCGTTGTTCCCATAGTGAACACGACCTCCTTCCGCCGGCGTACCATCTATACCTCTGGCCTTGACGGTAACAATCTGAATCGCATGTTTCCTGGAACCGCAGATGGCACCCCCAGCGAGCAGCTTGCTCACTGGATCTTCGAGACGATCATCCGCCCTTCGGCGTATTACATCGATCTCCATGGGGGAGACATGATCGAGGCTTTAGCTCCGTTTGCGATCTATCTCGCCTCTGAGGACAAGCAGGTAGAACAGACGTCGCTGGAGATGGCCAAAGCGACAGGCATTGCCCGAGTCATTCGCGGCCTGACCCCCGGTTCAACATACGCCGCGGCCGCCTCGGTCGGGATTCCGTCCGTCCTGGCAGAGATTGGCGGCCAGGGAGTATGGTCGGACGAGTTGGTCGAGGAGCACAAGGGGGGAGCACTGGGCGTTCTGCGCTATCTTGGTGTCCTGCCCGGCGACCAGCCGGTGCATGACAATCAGAGTCTGTACGAGACTTTTGCATGGATGCGCGCGGAGAAGGCCGGTCTCTTCCATCCGACCATCCAGATCGGCGAGATTGTAACCGAGGGGCAGCCAATCGGTCGTATCACGGACTACTTTGGGAACGAGCTACAGAGCCTCGCAGCGGTGGCGAGCGGTGAGATCGTATTTCTCGTGACCTCCCTCGCGATGAACACCGGCGATCCGCTTCTGGCTATCGGGGCGTAAGGAGGGACCAGTGGACATCACCATTGTCGGCGCCGGAGCGATTGGTGGGACCATGGGCGCTTATTTGGTGCGATCGGGCGAGCATGTCCGCCTCGTCGATCGTGATCTAGCCCATATAGACGCGATGAACCGTCAGGGACTGACCATTCAGGCTTTTGACGAGACCTTTACGGTTCCTGTTGAGGCATGCGCTCCCGATGATCTGCAAGGGCCGCTCGATGTCGTGTTCCTGGCCGTCAAGGCTCAGCACACTGAGGAGGCGGTCCGACCGATTCTTCCATGCCTCTCCCCGCAATCCGCGATCGTCTCTCTGCAGAACGGTTTGTGCGAGCGTGTCATTTCAGATCTAGCCGGGCCAGACCGCACGGTTGGGTGCTTCGTCAACTTCTCGGCGGATTATCTCGAGCCGGGCTTGATCACCTACGGCGGCGCAGGGAGTCTTTATCTAGGGGAACTGGACGGGCGAGAGTCGACACGGGTTCGTGACTTGCAGCGCGTCATGGAGCATTGGGGCTCTGTCCAGGTAACGGACAACATCTGGGGCTATCTGTGGGGAAAGATGGGATACGCCAACATGCTGTTTGCAACCGCTCTGGCGGATGAGACGATGGCGGACATGATCGACCGATATCGCCCTCTGATGATCGAGCTGGCGACTGAGCTCTATGAGGTGGCGGCTCTGGAGGGCGTGAGACCTGAGCCGTTCGACAATGTGGAGCCGTCTCTGTATTACCCAAAGGAGAATCGTGATCCGGACGCAATCAGTCGCTCGCTCGACGAACTCGTGGCACGGCGACGGGGGGATCTCAAGGTCAAGAGCGGGGTTTGGCGTGACCTAGCGGTGCGCCATCGCAAGACAGAAGTGGATCAGCAGATCGGCCTGGTAGCGGAGGTTGGGAAGAGCCACGGCCTAGACATGTCACTGACGACCAAACTGGTCGACATGATTCACGATCTGGAAGACGGACGCCGGCAGATGTCGTGCGAAAACGTCGAGGAGTTGGACCGAGTGCGCGTGCCGAGGAGTACGGCTATTCGGTCAGAGGAGCGTTGATTCTGGAAGCCGTCCGGCTGCCAACCCTCCGATTTCCGCGAGGATAGAACTCCCCATTCAACCTGTCTGCTCTTTGCCTTACAGGGTGCCTATCTCAGCAGCTTCTCCTCGTATGGAAAGTCGGTGAGCCTCTGGCCTCCTGTTTCGGTCACCAGGACCGTATCTTCCAACTCGACACCTCCCACACTTGGCTCACTCGGCGTGTTCATGGCGGGTTCAATATTGACGACCATGCCGGCTTGAAGGGGAGTCTCGACACCTGGTCCAAGCACCGGTGAGCCGTGAAGTCCATAGCCCAGTTGGTGTCCAATTGCCCAGGGAGCAGCGTATCTCTCCAGACCCTCCTCGTGAATGACACGCCGGGCGATTGCATCGATCTCTCCACATGGGACGCCCGGCCGAATACCCTTTATCGCCTCCTGCAGAGCAAGATAGGCGACCTGATACAGACGGCATTGTGCAGGCGAAGGGTCTCCCAAAATGGTTGTGCGTGCAAAATCCCCTGTGTAGCCGCTGTACACACAGCCGAAATCGAGAATGATCATTTCGTTCTGCCTGATGACCCGCGGCGCGGCAACACGTTCCCAGATGGCGGCATTGCTGCCGGATGCCACGACCGGGATAAACGGGTTCATCTCTGAGCCCTGGCGGCGCATCTCGTACTCCGCGACGGCGGAGATTTCGATCTCTGTCTTGCCGGGAGAGAGAGCGTTCATTGCGGCACGCATTCCGCTCTGGGCTATGCGCAGGGCCTCGCGGAGCAGCGCAACTTCTCCAGGGTGTTTGATCGCCGTTACCTCTGTCCAGATGTTGGAGGCATCGACCAGGTCGAGGGAGGGTAGCCGGGCGCGGAGCCCATCGTGCAAGAAGTGCGGAAGCAGATCAAAACCCAATCGACCACAAGTGAGTCCTTGGTCCGCAAGGAGAGACGCCAGAGCCATCGGCCATTCCTGCACGCCGGGCAGGGTGACCACGTCCCCCACTCGAGAGCGAAGACGAGCACGTGGCTCTTCACCGGCAAGACTGGTGCCGAGAATCGGAAGCCCGTGCAGCGGCACGAGTGCGACATACTCGAACTCGAGGAACGGACGGTACCCCTTGGCGTAAAAGCCAGTGACATAGCGGACAGCGTCGTGCTTGACTACTAGCAACGCATCCAGCTCATGCGCTGTGATGGCTCTTTGCACTGCCTCCAGTTTGACAGTCTGTAGTTCATCTCCACAGTAGAAGAGAGGGTTAGGGTCGATGCCGGAAGAAACCATCACGAACGTCGCAATTGCTCTTCGATGTCGGCCAGATGTGTCCCGGCACTCACCTGGGCGACGACCGGGATTACCGCGTACGTCCAATCACCCGTGCGAGTAACAGGCAGCGTGCGATAGCTAACGACAATGCCGGAACCCGGCGCCTCCACTCGCGCCAGCTCCGAGCCGAATACATCGATGAGCCTTGCCAGCAACTGTCCCTGCATTACCTTATCGCCGAGTTCCACCTCGCTCACCAGGAACCCGCCGGTAGAAGCCTGCACAAACTCTCCAGCGGGCAGAGCCTTCAGAACGCGGTAGAGCCGAGGAAGGGAGACTGGAGAACCTTCTAGGAGACCAAGATGTATGGCTGCGTTCTGCAGGCCGCGTTGCACGATTGGGATGAGATCCGCCCGTAGCCGTCCATCACCGCCAACCTCGACCAGAATGGCGGGTATATCTCGTTTGGCAGCTTCTAGTCGAAAGACGTTGGGGAACGGTGTGGAGCCGTAGAGAAGCTCGATTCCAAACGACCTGGCGAGCGCGAAGGAGGCCTCTCCAAGGTGTCCGGGTGTGCTATTGAATCCGACGTACGGAACCAGATCGTACGCGAGGCCGCCGCTGTGGAGATCGATCAAAAAGTTGCTTCTTTCCACGATCTCGTGGACGAGCAGGTCGGCGATCCGCTCCGTTAGAAACCCATCTGGATTGCCGGGGAAAGCGCGATTCAGGTCGAGATAGTCGACGGTGCCGGCGCGTGTGTGTCCCTCGTGTGCAAGCGGATTTGCTTGTAGGGCAGCGATAATTGTGCCACTCAATGTCGCCGGGTCGATCCCGGACAGAAAGCGGCGCAGTCCTTCTGGCCCCTCGTACTCATCCCCGTGGATGCCGGCGGTGATACCAAGCCGCGGCCCGGACCTAGCACCATGAATGACCACGACCGGAAGCCCCAATAGAGTCCCATCCGGCCGGCACCCAAGTGGGAGCCGGAGATGGCGCCGCTCCCCCGGAGCCACCCGCTCCCCGCCCACCTCGATCGTATCCACCGTCAGGCTGCTCATCAACCCTCCCCCGCTATCCCGCTGGTGTCATCCGTATTCTATGCATGATTCCCCGATGAGTTTAGGCGACCAAATTGTTACAAGGCTGGCGTGAAAACGTAGGTGGAAGGGATTAGAGCGGTTTGCGGATTCACGGGCATAAATACCCAAATCGGATTGAAGTCGGAGGAGTAGTTCAGCAGGAAGAGCACGACACCCGGCCGCCTGATAGACTCGCAAATGGCACCCTGCTTGTGAATTGACAAATTATCCAGGATGACGGCTTGCCCAGGCGTGAGAGAGAGAAAGAGGACCTGCTCGACATAGACCTGGAAGGCCGCACCTCAGCGGCACCGTTGAACAAGAGTGAGGCAAGGAGGACGAGATTCTTCCTTTCGTTGCGCGGCACTGAGCCGACACGGCGCTCGCCGCTGGATGCCCGTCCGTAACGGAGAACGAGAGTAATGGTGGTGCCGGACTCATCAACGAAGACCAGCTGCGTGAGATCAATGGTCCACGCGATCCAGTGCGACGTCCGACGCTGTACTTCGTCGCGTTCGACGGCACCCAGTGTCCTTTTTTGCGCGTGTAACCCACCTTTCGGATCGCGCGACATATGGTCACAAGGCTCATCTGCACGCCATGGGACTGCTCCCAGAGCGCAGTGCTCGCTAGGATCGCCGTCGGGTGCTCGACCACATGTGCCGCGAGTGCGTCCTGCTGGTCTGGGCGGATGGTGGGAGTGCGGCCAGGGTGCGGCTTACGATCGAGGGGCCCGCTATCCCAACGCGACCGGTCGTAGCGATTGACCGTGGTTAGGCCAACGTCGAAGGTCTGAGCGCCCTCACTGTGTCTGCGTCGTTTACGTACCATGTGGAAGACGACCGATGGAGGGAGCCCAAAACAAACTAGGCGCACTGCAAACGATGCACGGACGATCAACGATTTTCGTCGGGGTTGTGCTTCGTACTCCTCGTATTTGAATTGTCAGTCGGACGCAGACGTCGCGACTGCTCTCGGATATCCTCGATCGCTTTGAATAGAGATGTCCGTCCCGAGCGGAGAAGACATGTCCTGGAGCATAGTCAGGATTCTCGTCGCTTCCTCACCCGTCGCCCTGTGCGGAATGCCTTGCTCGTTGAGGAGTATAGGAATCAATTCAACGGTTCCGCTGTCGAGCGACATGCGTGCCAGAATCGATTCCAGGCCCATAAAAGGCCGCATATCCACATAAACGAAATTGCCCATGCTGTAGCAGATGCATTTTCCATGGTAGATTTCGACGGGATTGATGGCGTGCGGATGGTTGCCGATGATGAGATCGGCACCAGCGTCGATGATAGCATGCGCCAGTGGTCGCTGGTATTCGGTCAACAACCCTTGAGCCGGCGTTAGCCATGGTGCAGGTACACCCCAATGCATGATGACAATCACCACGTCGGCCCGCGACTTCGTGTTGTGAATCCGGCGACGCAGATCTTCGATGGTCTGGTCTTCTATCCAGGTATGCACCTCTGGAACGGTGCCGGGCTGTTCGGATACCAGGCCAAGGTCCATCTCGAACGAAAACTTCACGCGAACGGGTGCGATACCCGGCTTGTCCACGCCCGCATCAGATTCTGGGGGAAGTGTGCACGCCGCGCTCATGATCTCGATCCGTTTACCATTGCTGTTAAGCACTGCCGGGGCAAAAGCGACATCGACATCTAAACCGGCCCCCGCATGCGCTATGCCAGCGCCCTCGCAGGCTTTGACGGTGTCAAGCATGGCAGTCGGGCCCCAATCCATCATGTGGTTATTGGCCATGCTCACGGCGTCCGCGCCGAGAACGTCTTTCACATCGTCGATCATCTCTGGATCACAGCGATAGTTCGCAAACTTCGGCACGCGGTAGCCTCGCCGGGAGAGAGGCATCTCTAGATTGACGACGACCAGGTCACTGTGCTGCAACTCCGCCAGGACCGATTCGAAGCCATCCTCGGCGCGCCGAAAATGCTCCAGTGGCTTGTCGAACATGACGTCTCCACCGAAGATAATCAAAGGTTCTGCCATATCGTCTCCTTGCTAGTTATTGACATGAAACTACGTTGAGCGGCGCGGCAGGCAGCGCATTGTGGCTACGTTGGCCGCGCATCGCAATCATTCCGATCTCCGCTCACGAACCGTCGACCAGTTGAATTCCTGCCCTCAGTGCCTGCCGCGCCTGATCAAGCTCGTGAAGAAGTCGATTACGCCGCCGAACCAGGAGTGTTTGAAGGGCATGGAACTGCGGGCTACCCGGTGGGCTCTCTTTCAACTGCGTAATGGGGGACAGCAAGGGAACCGGCTGCTGGCTCCGGGCGGGATCCGGCGAGTAGAGGTCGGCTTCTACATAGCTCAAACGGACCAGTGGTCGGTCGGTCTCCACTATCACGTCGTTAATCTGTGCGGCGATGTGCATGATCGAGTTTTTTCTCGCCACGAGCAAGCTTTGAAACCGAGATGCCATATCCCGCACCTCTTGTGCCCGGCTAATTGCGGCACTGAGGTCGAATGAATTGCCAGCGACTCCCTGCCACGCCCTTAGATGCGTCAGCAGGTCGTTGGCGGATGCGAGTAAATCTAAAGGCACGATCGGTTCGACGAGGAATCGGTAGGTGATCGCTGCGTAGATCTGCGCGTCCCGCACTAGGAGAGCAGGGTCGATCTTGTCGATAGTGTCATCGGGAGTATGCCACCACCATCCCAGGCCACCGCTCTTCACCCCCTCTCCGCCCACCAGCTCAGCAAACGCTTTCGCTGCGTCGCCCTCGGCGGGAGGTTGTTCCGAAAGCGACATAAACAGGGAAGGGATACCGTGGCTCTGGAACGATTGATCGCCGGCACGTCCAAATCGCGTCCCCGTGAACTCGACTCCGGTAAGCGCTCGGATAACATTGGCGGCGACCGGTTGAACTTCTGTCATCGTGTGCGCTTCAGAGAGAATGTTGGCGTTCATTCCTCCCACGGAGTCCACGTTGAGGTGCATGACTGCGTTGTGGTGCAGGTCTTCCCAAAAGTTATCGGCATACCAGGTGGAGCCGGCATAACGACCATGAGAGTGTCCAGACCAAAACGCCAGACGTAAACTGCGGCGGAACGTATTCCGATGGGGAAGCAAGACGCGAAGAGTCTCGAGCATGGTGGCGTTCGCTGTGCCGTTATCCATCGCGCCATAGTGCCAAGAGTCGACGTGCCCGGAGAACAGAATGAACTTCTCCGGTTCCTCGGTGCCGTCTACTTGGGCGACCAGGATGGGGATGTCCCTCCATTCGGTCGTCACCTGGGTCACGAGCTGAGCCTCGCCCGTCCGCCCATCCTGTAATGCAGTTCTGAGGGCCTCTGCATCTTTTCCACCCACCGTGACCGCGGGAATGCGTGGGAGGACTGCCCAGTCGTCGGGCGTGGGCGATCCCCACACCGTGGACACAATCATTTCGTGGACGCTTTCGTCGTGATTCGCAAATACACAGGCAGCGGCGCCAGCCCGCTCCGCCGCCTGGACTTTGCCCGGCATAGCCATACCGTCCACCACCACGATTGTGCCCTGCACGTCTCGTTCGGCATAGCAGGCGGCAGAGCCGTCGCCAACATATTGGATAGGCAGTCGCAGGCCGTTTGGCCCCGTGCTCGCGGCCATCGAGTGCGTGATGGCTGCAATGCTTTTGCCGTCCACGGTCAACTCGGCGCTCTCCGGCAAGCTGATATACGCTGGCGCGCGGTACAGCACTGGTTCAATGCCCAACGACCGCAATATACCTGCAATATAGTCGAACGCTTTGGCCTCGTCTTCGCTGCCGGAAAGGCGCACCCACTGCGATATGGCCGCAGTGTCCGCCATGAGTCGGTCAGCCGAAACCGTACTCGTAATCTCGTTCTCGATGTGCGGAAGAGCTGTCGTTGACATTGATTCCTCCTCGTTCGCCCGTCAGGTTCCGCAGCACATAGCACGATGTGTTGGGGAGTGCATGCAACCCATGAATTGGGACACAGATCCATATGTCCGCTGGCCGTTCCGTAATTCCTTCAAACCTCCGACCGGTTGCGCTGTGAACGCACAGTGGGCGGCTACGCCGTCTCAAGAAGTCGGGCCACCAACCCGGCGCGAAAAGGCATGTCGGCCACCACCACATGCTCGGTCACCGCATGAGCCCCACCGCCAACGGCTCCTAATCCGTCGAGCACTGGAACACCGAGAATGGCGCAGAAGTTGCCATCGCTCGCCCCGCCGACCACCGCCTCGTCAAGCTCAACGCCGAGTTCTCGTGCCAGCCGCTTCGCCACATGGAACAAGTCGCCGGTCCGCGATGTGCGCTCCATTGGAGGTCGGTTCATGCCCCCTGTCATAGTGACCTGCACGTTCGGATGATGGGCTTGCTGCTCAAGGATCACCCGCGTCATACGCTCAGCTTCCGCCTGGGTCATGACCCGCAGATCGATTTCGGCGCTGGCCTTCTCCGCGACCACATTGGAACGCGTACCGCCCGAGACGATGCCGACATTAACCGTGGTACCGGTTTCCCGATCTGAGAGAGCATGCAACGCTGTGGTGAGTTGGGCGAGTTCCTGAATCGCGCTAGCCCCCGCAAACGGATCCAGTCCGGCATGAGCCGGGCGCCCGGTGATCTCGGCATGGAACATTCCGACGCCTTTGCGTGCCGTCTTCAGGGCCCCATCGAAGCTCGGTTCCAGGACGAAGACCGCGCGTTTTCCCCGTGCCGCCGCCTCAATCAGCGGTCGAGAGGAAAGGCTCCCTATCTCCTCATCCGCGTTACAGAGAAACTCGATGGGGCGGTCAACGCCGGTTTCTTCGCGAAGGACGCGAATTGCCCAAAAGCCTTGAACCATGCCGGCCTTCATATCGAAGATTCCCGGCCCCCGTGCCACACCGTCAGTTACCTGGAACGGCATCCGTTGTAACGTGCTCTCCGGCCAAACGGTGTCAAAATGGCCCAGGAGCGGGATGGGCTCTCCCTCGTCACGGCCCCATCGAACGCGAACGTGATTCCCCGTGTCTTGCATGGGCAGAATCCCTGCGCACCCTCCAAAGCTCGCCGCGTATTCCGCGAGAAACTGTGCGAATTGATCGAGGAGCACCTTGTCGGTAGAAGGAGACTCCCTTCGTACAAACTCACCGAGGTCCGCAACCATCTGATCCTGGTGCTCCTGGAGAAAGCTCAACACCGTCACCGACTCATCCCTCCACTGGCACGATTGGGGGTTTCATCGTTTCCCACGAGTGATCTTTCTCATAGGCCCGTGCCACGCGGAAGATGGTCGCTTCATCGAAGGGACGACCGATTAGCTGGTAACCGATAGGGAGACCAGTGTGATCGAAGCCACACGGTGCTGTCAGGGCCGGCAGGCCCGTTAAGTTCCCGACCGGCGTGTGATGGAGTAGAGACTGCATGGGCGCTTCGTTCGTCTCCTCAGCAACACCCAGTTTCTCGATCGGGACTGTTGTTATCGGAAGGGTTGGAGAGAACAGTGCGTCCAGGTCATATGCGCGAAACGTATTTTTGACGGTGTCGCACACAACGTGTCGCGCCTGTTGCGCCATCACGTAATGTGTGCCTGGAAGCAATTCACCCAACTCGAGCATGACGCGCGTTGCAGGATCGTAATCATGTGCCTGAGTGCGGATCAAATCTCGATGGACGGAGCTCGCTTCCGCCAACAGAATAGTCAGGACAGCGGTGGTCACGACCTCCAACTCCGGTATTGACACGTCGACAACGGTCGCGCCTTGCCGTTCGAATTCTGCGAGCACTTCCTGAGTCACTGCGCGCACGTCTGCACTCACGCCCTCGTAGAAGGCATACCGTCGATCCACGCCGATCACCATGCCGTCAATGCCTTGGTCGATTCCACTGAGATAGTCAGGGACTGCGCAATCGATGCTCCCCGTGTCCTTGGAATCGTATCCGGCGATTGCTTGAAGCATGACGGCACAATCTTCGACCGTACGGGTAATCGGGCCGGCATGATCGAGTGAAGAGCTCAAGGCTGATATACCGTAGCGGCTGACGCGTCCAAAGGTTGGCTTGAGACCAACCAGGTTATTCATAGACGCGGGCACGCGGATCGACCCACCCGTGTCGGTTCCGAGTGCTCCGTACGCAGATCGAACCGACACCGCGACTCCCGAGCCTGCGCTCGAGCCCCCTGGATAGCACGACAAATTCCACGAATTCCGAGTGGGCGGGGTGTTGACGCCATATCCGAACTCGTGCGTGACGGTCTTGCCGATCGCGATGGCTCCCGCATCGTTCAGGCGAGATACGACCGTTGCGTTGAAGGATGGAACATAACCGGAAAAGACCCGCGAGCCGGACTCCGTCGGCGCCCCCTTCACGTTCATGAGGTCTTTAATGCCGACCGGAATCCCGTGCAGAGGGCCGAGCCAGTGGCCGTGAGCCAGGTCTCGATCGACTTGCTTTGCTTGCCGGCGTGCCTCGTCGGCGAAAACCAAACAATAGGCGTGTACCAGCGGCTCGGTCTCCCCGATCTTGCGGAGCATCTCCTCGACCAACTCGAGAGAGGAAACGCCGCGGCGCCGGAGTAGACTCGCCGCTTCCGCAATAGTGAGATCTCCGGGACTGGTGCTACCAGCGCGGATCGAACGTGCAACTAGGGGTGACATCGCCAAGTTCCATTTCCTCCAGCAACTCTATTGACGCCAGTTGATTCTGTAGTGCCCCGGCCAGCGGCTCGATGTCCTCCGAAGGGATTGATAGCCCCGCAAGGCGAGCAAGTAAGGTGATGGTTTCCGGATCAATCGCGATGCTTCCAGCACTTGGTTTGAGGTAGCTCATGGCGTTCTTCCTTCTGTACTCATGTGCCCACGAGGAGCGCTTCTCCCTTCAGTTCCGTCGATCGAGCGCCGGAGAGTGAGCGATATTCCTTTCCTCCCTTCATGACGAAAGCGATTCGATCGAGGGCGGTTGGGTCGGACAGGGGATCACCATCGTAGGCGATGATATCGGCGTCCTTGCCCACGCTGATGGTCCCGGTGCGATCCTCAATCCGAAGGGCTTGCGCTCCTCCGAGAGTCGCGGCCACCAGCGCGCGAGCTGGTGCCATGCCAAGCCGTATGGCGGTTTGCACCTCATACGCCATGTGGCCGTGCATGCTGTCGGTACCCAAAGCGATCCGCAGTCCGGACGAGAAAATGCGGGACATGCTTTCGACCACTTCCTCTCGCGCCGCAAGAAGCTTTTCCAGGATCGCGGGGGCGGAGGCATCACCTGTCTCGATACCCTCCGGATGGAAGAGGATGGTGAAGGTGCCGATGACCCAGCAGTTGTGCTGGAGCATCACCTCAACATCCGTCTCGCTTCCGAGCGCCGCGTGCTCGATAGTGCGTACTCCAGCTTTCGCAGCGAGTTGAAGGCCAGGTCCGCCGTGCGCGTGTGCGGCCACGTATGTCCCTTTACGTTCAGCTTCCTCCACGACCACGCGCATTTCGTCGAACGAATACATTGCGCTTTCCAGTCCCGTGCCGCTCGCTACACCGCCCGTGGCGAAGATTTTGAGAAAATCCGCACCGTGAGCAAGATTTTCACGTGCTGCGCGTCGAAGCTCATCGACCCCATCGAAAGCCGACTTGGCGCGCCCATGACCATTGCCTGCGGCAAGGCCGCGAGTTGCAATGACGATTCCAGGTCCTTCCAGCGTTCCATCTAAAAGCGCTTCCCGGGTGTACACGTCTAGCCAGTCTTCCTCGCCCATGATGCGCAAGGTCGTGGTCCCAGCATCGAGATCTTTGGCAAGGTGGCCCGGTATGCGCAGCCCTTGCCGTCCGGACGGCTGGCGTAGCTGGCCAAGCTGATCGCCGCGCGTCGGATTGACGGATAGATGAGTGTGTGCGTCGATAAGGCCGGGCATGACGAAATAACGACTGAGGTCGATAACGTCGGCATCTGGTGCCTGGATTTGGCTCGAGACCTCGCTGATCCGTCCGTCCTGCACAACCACGTCGGCCGACGGCAATACCTCGTCATCATGTCCGGTAAAGAGCTGACCGCAGCGAATGATCATTGTCATGATTGTTCCTTTCCCGCTATCTCACACAATATTCCCGCTCCAACCATTCTCCCGAGCGCCGCCAAATAGGACCCCGCGACCAGGTGGAACGGGCTGGACGTAGCATACGCATAGGCTTCAGGTACCGGTTCTCCTAGTTCGATGTTCCAGTCGTCTGACGCCTGCCGAAGGAGTTGCTCGCACTGTTCCGTCAAGGCAAGCACGCCGTGATAGCCCCCATCCGTTTCCCAATCGTGTGGCGTTCGGAATGCAAGGACTCGTGGAGCCACGTCACCAGCGCGCTCTTTAATCTCCTGCGCTTTCCTACAGATTATGTCGAGGCCCGTCTCCCAGATTGTGCGGGGTCGCAAGCCGAAAACCGACATGGCGTAAGCGTTTTGCAACCAGGGAGGATCACCGTCCCGGACTTTCAGCTCCTCGCACGCAGCGCGCACGCGCTCAGCCGCGCTGCGCACCTGTCCCACGTAGTCATCTTGTGGAAGAGGCTGAGTCTGGGAATACACGGCGGTTTTCCGTCGCTCCGTCCCGTTCTGTGCATCTAACTGCCACTTGATAGCGTTCACCAGCATGCGAGCGCTCTGCGGCTCGTCCTCCATGCCAAGAGTGGACCCAAATTCGGGATGGGATCCAAATAATACAACCCTGCCGTTCCCCAGTGGACCCGAGACGATGTTCGGGATGTGCTGCCGTGCCGCCTCGTCAATCAGCGTCTGCCCCTTATAGTCCCCGAGGAATCTCTCGGCCGGTGTGAAGTTCTCCGTTACACCCTCGACCGTGGCCAGCACGTCGCCACCGCGAAACAGCGGCCCGTTATAATGCGTGATCTGGAAATATTCGGGCATCCCCTCCATGACGGGATGATCCGGAGCGGCGGTTTGACTAACGAGCACACCGACGCCTGGTGACTGGAGGGCTCGCCATTCGTTACCTGCGTTCCATATCTCCGCGTTCAACAAGCAAAGATCTGCCTGGGCCGGACAGACATTGAGAAAACTCTGCGGAGCCTTGGCGGCGCCGTAGCTGCCGGCGCACGAGCCGATATACATTCCACCCGAAGATACGTACTCGTGGATAGCGCGCGCTCCCGTACGTCCCAATGGGTCAATCTGACCCTGCATTGCGCGATAGCCGCCACCTGGCATGACGAAGGCATCGAAGCCTTCGAGAGCTCCTTGCAAGATATCGAAGGCAAACACAAACTCGACAGAATGACCGGCACGTGCTAGTACTCCAGCGTGGTGGTACGGTGCTCCACCACTCCCGTACAAAGCGATGCGGGCTGGACGGCTCACTGCGGCATCGTCGGACTGATAGCGGTCCAGCTCGCTCCCATGCGTATGTCGTGGTGATACCACCACGACATACGCATGGCCTGATTCGGAATGATACGCGTATTTCCGCCCATACTATGCCTCCTGGCGAACAACAACTCCGGCGAGCGGCCCCATGCCATATTCGGCTGCAGTGACATGACAACTCGCCTCATGGCCGGGTTCATAGGTGTACAGCGGCGACACTACCCGCCTGCAAATGTCCTCCGCCAGCCAGCACCGTGGGTGAAATGGGCAGCCGGGCGGGATGTCTAAAGGTGAGGGGATCTCTCCAGAGAGGGGAATGCTCTCCTGCTTGACGGTTGGGTCCGGGACGGGAATATCGGATAGCAACGCACGAGTGTACGGATGTTGCGGTTTCCGATAGACTTGCTCGGCCGTGCCCACTTCCACTACCTTACCGAGGTACATGACCGCGACGCGGCGGCTAAGGTACCGGACTGCATCAAGGTTATGGGAGATGAAGAGAAAGGCGACACCGACATCTTGTTGCAGCTCGGCTAGCAGGTTCAAGATTTCTGCTTGGACGGATGCATCGAGGGCGGATGTCGGCTCGTCGGCGACTATGAGCTTGGGACCGAGCACCAGGGCAGTCGCGATGCCGGCACGCTGTCGAAGGCCTCCGCTCAACTCGTGAGGGTATCGATCGGCATGAAGCGGAGAGAGTGCAACTCGTTCCATGGTCTCCACCACGCGCTTCTGTCGCTCGGCCTTGGTGCCGATGCGGTGGATGTCCAGAGGTTCACGAATGATATCGGCAATCCGTTGTCGAGGGTCGAGAGAGGAAAATGGGTCCTGGAAAATGATTTGGATCTCCCTGCGCAGTTGTCGTCTCGCCACACCTGACGGAAAGGTCACATCAGAACCCTGAAAGAGGATCTGCCCCGAGGTGGGCTTGATCAAGTCCATGATCAGGTGACCGAATGTGGTCTTGCCGCACCCGGATTCACCTACCAGGCCGACGGTCTCGCCCAGTTCTATCTGGAGAGAAACTCCGTCGACGGCCCGCACGACGCGATGCTTTGCGTGCTGGTTGAGAGATAGCCACGGTCCTGAGACACGAAAATGCTTAACGAGATCTTTAACTTCTAGTAGCAACGTGGTTTTCCTCGTAAAGGACACAGCGCGCGAAGTGCTGCGGTTCTGCCTCGGCCCAGGGGGGCGGTGCCTCGCACGTATCGTGGGCGAAAGGGCAACGTGGCCGGAAGCTGCAACCTTTCGGAAGATTGGCGGGATCGGGCACACGGCCGGGAACTGTTGCCAGGGGCACTCCGGGATCCGCCAGCGCTGGATGGGCCGCCAAAAGTGCCTTCGTGTATGGGTGAGCGGGCCTGGAGAAAAGCCGGCTGACGTCTGTTTCCTCCACGATCTGTCCTGCGTACATGACCGCCACACGGTTACATAGTTGTGCTACTACTCCCAGGTCGTGGGTGATCAACATGACAGCACCTTCGTGCTCCTGAATAAGACCGCGCAAAAGGCGAAGTATCTGAGCCTGAATGGTGACGTCCAGGGCGGACGTCGGCTCGTCTGCAATGAGCAGAGGCGGGTTAAGCGCAAGCGCGGTAGCAATAGCGACACGTTGCCGCATCCCACCACTCAGTTCGTGGGGATATGCGCACATGCGTTGCTCTGGGGCCGGAACACCAACATTCTTGAGCCATTGCACCGCCAATTCTCCAGCGCTTGACCGCGACATGGACCGATGTGCGAGAAACACTTCCTTCATTTGGCTCCCTACCGTGTATACCGGGTCGAGAGCACTGATGGAGGACTGCGGGATGGTGGATATGCGATCCCCCAGCAGCTTACGGTGTGCGGCTCGTGGAAGCGAGAGCAGATCGTCGCCCTCGAACCAAATGTGCCCCTGGGCCTTCGCGTACGTTGGTAGCAGACCCAGAATCGCGAGCCCAAGAGTAGTCTTGCCGCAACCTGATTCGCCCACTAGACCCAAAACGTCGCCGGCGTTGACTCCCAGACTGACATCGCGTAATACAGGTCCTTGCCCATAGTTGACGGAGAGTCCGTCGAGTTCGAGTAGGGAGGTCATCGTGGGCCTGCCCTACCTTTCGGGTCGAGCCAACTACGAAATCCGTCCCCGATCAGGTTAAAGCTCAATACGAGTAGCATGATGCCAGCGCCCGGCGCGATCATGGTCCATGGAGCTTCACTCAGAAAGTTCTGTCCGTCGGAGAGCATGAGTCCGAGAGATGGAGTGGGAGGGCGAACCCCAAGACCGACGAAGCTCAAGGCAGCCTCCACGAGGATCGCGATACCCATCAGGATCGAAGCCTGGACAATGACCGGTCCGATTGCATTGGGTAGAACGTGGGTCAGAAGAACACGAAGGTGAGATGCCCCGCGAGCCCGTGCTGCGTGCACATACAGTTCACGCCGCTCCACAAGGGTCGATGCTCGCATCACGCGCGCCAGGACTGGCATGTAGACCAACCCAATGGCGAGTGTTACTGTCCCAGTGCTGGGTCCCAGAACGGCCGTCACAACGATGGCCAACAGGATGGCCGGGAAAGCCATGAAAACATCGAGTGGGCGCATAATAATGCCGTCGACGAGACCGCCGGCGTATCCGGCCAGAAGGCCCAGGGGAACACCCACCACGGAAGCTAATAGAATCGAGCCGACAGCGACGGCAAGTGAAATGCGGAATCCGTCCGCCATGCGGACGAAGACGTCGCGCCCGAGGTCGTCTGATCCGAAGAGGTGATGCCAGTTTGGCGACATCAGCGCATCCGCCGGCACGATCTGAGTTGGCCCGTACGGCCATACGGCGGGAACGATTAATGCCACAAGCACGACCAGCGAGACGAGGCTCATACCTGCCACCAGTTGACGGTTGAGATGTCTGACGAAGGCGAGCCGGGAACTCGAACGGGAACTGACCTCGTCGGCACTATCCTGCTTCTTCATGGCAACTGCCATTGTCATTCAGACTCCGTCCGCAACCTTGGATTGAGCACGATATATAGGAGGTCTGCGGCAAGGTTCGCGAGCACAAAGCTCACTCCTAGAATGAGGACACCCATTTGCACAATGGGGTAATTGCGGGCAAGGGTTGCATTGAGGAGCAGATTCCCGAGGCCGGGAAGGGCAAACACCTGCTCCACAACGATCGTCCCGCCCACGATGTAGCCCGCCTGTAGGCCAATCACGGTGACGATTGGTATGGCTGCGTTGCGGAGAGCGTGGCGGAAAACAATCGAGCGCTCTCCAATCCCTTTTGCGCGCGTGAAACGGATGTGGTCCTGTTGGAGGACCTCCGCCATGGCGGCACGAGTGATCCGGATAAGCACCGCAGCGAATGCTGCGCCGAGGGCGGCGGCCGGCATGATCATGTATCGAAGATTCTGCAGAATATCTTGATTGAGGGGCACGAACCCAGAGGCCGGGAGTGCGCCGAAGTGCAGCGAGAAGATCAAGATCAGCACGATGCCCAGCCAGAAATCCGGGACGGAGATTCCCAGCATGCTGACTCCTATCGCCAGCCTATCCGCGATACCGCCGCTACGAACGGCGGCAAGTATACCGACAGGAACACCGATCAAAATTGCTAAACCGAGCGCCAGTATGACCAACTCGATCGTCACGGGCATGGCCTGTCCGACGAGTTGGGTAATGGCTTGCCCGCTTCGGTAATCGTAGCCGAAGTCGCCATGGAGTACGCCACCGATCCAGGCGGCGTACTGCACGAAAATCGGATCGCTCAAATGCAACTGTTTGTGCAACTGTGCAACCAATTGGGGCGTCGAATTTAATCCCAGGATAGAATATACGGGATCCCCCGGCACCAGCCGGAGGATCCCGAACACGACTACCGACATGCCGAACAGAATCGGCACCGACACGAGAAGTCGTTTGACGAAAGCTACAACCACCAGTCTTCCACCTTGATCTCAAGGGATGGTAGCGGTCCGGCGTTGTGAAGGGTGGGCGTCGTGAAGTAGCGCTGGATCTGATTATTCAAGAAGATCAGGGGAGCCTCATCGGCGACCGCACGAACGACCTCCGCGTACGCCGACTTCCGAGCCTTCTGATTGTTCGAATATGTGAACTTTTCCAGTAGGCGGTCGACATGGGCGCTCTTGAACTTCGGGAAATTCCACGGCGATGACGAGTAAGTAAGTGGGAAATACAGTTGTGCCGGATCGACACTCACGCTCCAGTACGTCTCCGTAATGTCGTACTTACCTGACGCCAACTGTTCGAACCACTGCGCGGGAGCGAAATTCTGGATGTTCATTGTAATACCGGCCTTCGCGAGCTGCGACTTCAGAATCACCGCGTAGCGCGTCGTGGAAGGCACGTTTGGCTGGTTGGCAAAGTTGATTGTCAGATTGGAGTGGCCCGCTTGCTTGAGGAGGTGTTTCGCTTTTGCGATGTCGGGACCGCCCTTGTACGGGTCGATGCCCGTGTACCACGGACTCGGGGGCGAAACGCCCTCCGTCGCGGGCACGGCTGAGCCGAACCACACCAGTTTTTGAAACTCCTGGCGATCGATTGACCACGCAATCGCCTGCCGGACGCGCTTGTCGTTGAACGGCGGTTTCGAGCAGTTGAGTTGCAGCATGTACGGCAGGTAGGGGCGGCCAAGTGACGAAGGGACCTGGCTCGACTTGACGATGCTGGTGTACTCCTGCGGAGGTACCTGCTGAATCCAGGCGAGCTGGTTGGTCTTCAGGTCCGTCAGGCGGACAGTGTCGTTCCCGATTGCCCGGAAAACGACCTGATCAAGATACGGCTTGCCATGCTTGAAGTATTTCGGAAATCGGTCGAGAGTGACGTGGTCGTTCTGCACCCACTCTTTCATGCGATACGGCCCACTACCCACGGGGTGGAGCTTGGGATTGCTGCTCTTCACCGCCCGCGGATTGACAATCTCGCTAAACATGGCGAGTGAACTCTCAAATGCGCCAAACGGGTGCTTCAGATGGAACCGGACCCGATACTTACCCAGCACCTCCGTCGACTTGAATGCCGAGAAGAAGACCGCATTGGGGTGGGTCTGGACGCGATCCATGCTGAACTTGACATCGTGGGCAGTCAGATGGTCACCGTTGTGAAAGACCGCGTTGTTCACGAGGTCGGCGACCCAGGTCGTAGCAGTCTCCTGGTGCCAACTGTGAGCGAGATTCGGAGTGAAAGTGTAGTTCGGTGTAACGTTGATCAGCTTTGAGAAGATGTTGTCGTACACCTGAATTGAGGCGTAGAGTTGGGCATCAGCTGGATCCATGTTCACTGGCGTGTCCACCGTGGACAACTGGATACTGCCCCCATGGCGTGAGGCACCCAGGGCATGCGCGTCCGCCTTCCCTAGTCCCTCCAAAACCGTGCCAAACGGTCCCGTCCCGGCTGCCGTACCCAGAACCCCCGCTCCGGCCACCCTCAGAAACGTCCGCCTGTCGATCCCGCCTCGATTGGTCATCGTTCTCATCTCCTCTCATCCTGACTTTGGACTGTACAACGGACCCTTAGAAAGGGCGGCTGCAACTGAGCTGATTCATCGGAAAGCGCCATTTCCCTCGCTGCAAATCTATGAATCTTACGATTAGTTTGCCAGATTCCTCGGAATTATGCAAGAGTGAATCAGAGTATTCGCTAAACCAGGTCGTGAGTCTGGTCAAAGACAAAGCTGAGTAGGGGGCCAACTACGGTGGACGTGGACATCGCCGCGGCATTGGAACGCCCAACACTCGGTGTGACCGGTAGTCGCGAAATCCGCTCGCCGACGGTCGACCTTGACGCTCTGGACAGACGGATCGTCGCCGCCCTGCAAAAGAATCCGAGAGCAAGCTGGCGTCAGATCACGACCATGGTCGAGGGGTCCGGGTCGACGGTCCAGCGCAGAGGAGAACGGCTGATTGCGATGGGCGTGGCGCGCGTCACAGCCTTCTCTGAACGGGTGTCGCCCGGGTTTGCGGTGCTCGTGCAGTTCACATGCGACTTCGCGTACGGATTCGAGATCGCTCGTCAGTTGGCAGAACGTGACGACGTACGGTTCGTCTCCTTTGTCACCGGGCCATTCGACGTTGTTGCCGAGTTGATCGTGCCCTCGCATCGACGTCTGACGGAGATCATGCTCCGTGAGCTTCCCAAGATTCCGGGGATACGGGCCACGAGTACTGAAACCATCTTACGAGTGTTTAAGCGATCGTATGACTGGAGCCGTGATCTGCTGGATTCGACCAAAGACACTCGGGCGTCTGCTCCGGAACTGGACTATCACAAGGGTGGACCGGTAGCGCTCGACGAAATATCTCTACGGATCCTGGAAGCACTGAAGGAAGATGGCCGCGCTGGATATGCTGCTCTGGCAGCGCGCTGCGGTATCAGCGAGTCGATGGCTCGCTACAGAGTTGATCACCTTCTCACCAAAGCGGGCATTAGAATCGTCACGATTATCGATCCGCAGCTTTTGGGGTACGACACGCAATTGCTGGTCTGGCTTCGAGTGGACCTCGCGAGGCGAGAGGAGGCGGCCGCGGTGCTCGCTGCCCATCCCGCGGTCCGCTTCGTGGCCGCGACAAGCGGATATAGCGATCTTGTCTGTGAGGCGTACCTCCAGTCGCAGGAAGAAGTGTATGACTTCTCAGCCCAACTGCTCGGAAGTCTACCAGGCGTGGCACAGGTGAATATGGCCACGGAATTATCAACGGTGAAGCGGGGGTATCTGCGAGTGGACAACTGATGGCAGCAACGCGAGTCATCGATTCTTCAGCGGCAGAGTCCGTGCGCACTATGATGCGAACTGCAATCATCCGTTCTCACGGAGGTCCGGACGCGATCACGGTCGAACAGGTGCCCCCTCCTAGCCCAGGCCCGGGCGAGGTGCTGCTGAGGGTGCACGCCACAGCTTTAAACCATCTGGACATCTTTGCTCGCCAGGGGCTGAAGGGAACAGGAGTTCCGCCGATTAGACTGCCACATGTGTCAGGAGTGGACATCGCCGGTAGTATCGCAGGATATGGACCGACACTCGACACATCTCGCCGGCACCTGCCTGAGGGCACGCGCGTCCTTGTCTACCCTTCCATGGGCTGTAACCTATGCCGGGCCTGCCGTCGAGGTGAATACTCGATGTGCCGACAGTATAAGATCATTGGTGAGCACACCTGGGGTGGACTGGCCGAATACGTCGCGGTGCCGGCACAGAACGTTGTGGCCATCCCAGAGGGTATTTCCTCGACCGTCGCGGCTGCCATTCCAGCTACTTTTACGACCGCCTGGCGAGGCGTGATTACCGTTGCCAATGTCGGCCCGGCGGACCGAGTCTTGGTGGTTGGAGCATCTGGCGGTGTAGGTTCAGCCCAGGTGCAGATTGCCGTCGCCGCGGGTGCGAAGGTGATCGGAACTGCCAGTTCGACAACAAAACGGGAGCGAGCTATCGCGCTGGGCGCTACCGCGATGTTCGATTCAACGGGAGACTGGGAGTCGGAGGTCCGAGAGTGGACAGGTGGGGAGGGAGTCGACGCGGTCTTCGACTGTGTCGGTGGTCCTACTGTGCGTCACAGCCTGCGCTGTCTCGCCATGGGAGGTTGTCTCGTGCTGTCCGGCGCCACCGGCGGGGATACCCCGGATCTGAGCATCCGAGAAATCTATCAGTGGCACCGGCGCATCCTTAGCGCTCCCATGGGAAGCTGGCACGACTTTCTACACGTGACGGACTTGGTGTGGCGTGGCGTCCTTCAGCCGGTGATCCACTCCGTGTTCGCCCTTAATGAGATAGCAGAGGCTGAGCGCGAATTGGAAGAGCGTAGGCACTTTGGAAAGATCGTGATTCAGGTTAGCGAATAGCCCCAGGAATACAGGGCGCGTGCCATTGGTTCCGGGACGTGAACTATAACAGTGATTATCCAAGGAGGGAATAGATGGCGACAGCACCGACAGCGACCTTTGTGGCGACGACAGATACATCGACGGAAACGGACATCGTTGAGGCCATCTCTTTAGACACTGCATGGGACGTGCTCGAGAGATTTTCTTCCCTGACCCGCTCCTCCGGCTCAAAGGAGGAGCGAGAGGCGTTTGAAATTCTGCGGGGGCATTTACAGGAGTGGGGAGTACCTCATCAGTTACACGAACCGGAGACATTCATCTCCATTCCACTCGGTGCCAGTGTGCGAGTGGGGGACAAAACGTTCCGAGCTAAGACGCCGGCAATGTCCGTCTCCACCGGTGGGCAGGAGATCACCGGCGAGTTACTGTACATGCCGAGTGCGGCGGGGCAGAACACCGGTGATGTGTTCTCCGCCGGCGTCGATCTCTCTCAGGTCGACGTTAGAGGGAAAGTGATCATATCGGAGGGGATGGCATCTCCAGGTAAGGTCAAGGATGCGATGGAAGCCGGTGCCCTTGCGGGCATCTTTATTAATCCCGGGGAAGCAATCCACGAGGGCATCTGCACCACCATTTGGGGGACCCCCGACGTCGAGTCCGCACCCCGGCAACCCACCATTCCAGTTCTCGCGGTCAATGCACCGGACGGGCAGGAGTTGATCAAGCTCGCACAGCAGGGCAGTAATGCCGCTGTTGCAACGAATCTAGACACAGGATGGCGTCGGATACCGGTCTTGGTGGCTGAGATTCCGGGCAATGTGGTGCCGGAAGAGTTCGTCCTCTTGCATGGTCACGTCGATTCGTGGCATGTGGGGATCGGCGACAACGCAACGGGGAACGTCACAAAACTGGAGCTAGCTCGGATCTTCTGGCAGCAGCGTCAGAAGCTCCAGCGCTCGCTACGCATCGCATGGTGGAGTGGGCACTCCCATGGCCGCTACGCAGGATCGACATGGTATTCCGATACCTTCGGCATCGACCTGGCGCGAAACTGTGTGGCGCAGGTGAACTGCGATTCGCCAGGCTGTCGTTGGGCAAGCACCTACAATCATCTGAACGCCATGAGTGAGACCGAGCCGTTCGTGGATACTGTTATCCGAGAGACAACTGGCATTGCACCCGAGATGGAGCGTCCACATCGGGCCGGTGATTACTCTTTCAACGATATCGGGATCAGTTCTTTTTATATGCTCAGCTCCACCATGACGGAGGAAGATCGAGCTGACAAGGAGTTCTACGCGGTTGGTGGCTGCGGCGCGAACATCCAGTGGCATACCGAAGGTGACACGATGGAAATCGCGGACCGCGACAACCTCTTGCGCGACATGAAAATGTACGCCGCCTCGGTTTTTCGTACGCTGACTGCCCCGCTCCATCCCTTCGACTGGACGCGGACGACTACCGAGTTCCGGCAGACTCTCGCTAGTTACCAGAATGCGGCGGGCGGCGAGTTCGATTTTAGTCCCTCCAACCGTGAGATCGACGAGTTGGAGGAGGCCTTACATCGCTTCTATGCACAAGCGCCAACCGATGGCGGTGTTGGTAACCCTGCCGTACAACGCTTTAATTTCGTGCAGCGGAGACTGGCGCGCCTCCTGGTACCCGTCAATTACAGTGAGATGCGGATGTTCTTCCACGATCCAGCGCTCACGGTACCACCGCTCCCAGACCTCGCCCCGGCGCTCACTCTGCCCAAGGTGAAAGATGACGTGGCACAGCGCGGCATCGTGCGTGCTCACCTCACTCGCGGACAGAATCGTCTCGTTTGGACTCTGCAATTGGCCCGCGAGACGGTCGAAGCTGCACTCGCTTGATGCCTCACTAGTAACGCGTCATGCGATGAGACGATACGACTTCTGGCGCCGACATGGCATCGGGGAATCCCGTACCTTCAGATTCGGCACCAGAAGTCGTGTCCGTCAGTGGAGAGCTTTGTACTGCGGGTTGAGAAACTGTTCTCTTTACCTGGAATTTCCGCCCTCGGCTGGCGCCTGAACCTCTGCGAGGTGGCTCAACATTGCAGCACTGGTCTTGATGCCATTGAAAAAGCGTTCGACTTCCATGTTTTCGTTGGGTGCGTGATTCGCCTGATCTGGATTGCCATACGGCACAACGAATGAAGGAAGATCCAGGATCGTGCTAAAGACGTACGTCGGGAGACTGCCGCCGATCGACGGAACGATCAGCGGATTTACTCCGTGGACTTGTCGAACAGCATCTGTGATAGGTTGCGCATACGGAGAGTCAAGCGGCGTTTTGGACGGCTCCATCGCCCCGTAACAGATAACGTCAACATTTGGCGCATGGCGCAGCACGTGCCGCTTGACCTTCGCCAGGATGTCATCTGCTCTCTGAGCGTTCACCAGCCGGATGTCACACTTTGCAAATGCCTCGTGCGGCAACACCGTCTTGGATCCAGTTCCCTGATATCCTCCCGAAAAGCCGTTAATGGTAAGTGTCGGCCAGGCAGTGATGCGTTCGTAAAATTCCCTGTCCAGCGGCTGGTCCAGGTGCTCAATGTCGAGCGACCGCTCCATCGAGTCGAGATCGAGGGGAAGCACGGCCAGCGCATCCCTTTCAAGATCGCTGACCGGACGAACGTCGTCATAAAATCCGTCTATGGTGATTTCGCCCCGCTCGTTCTTCATGCTAGCCAGGAGATGCACCAAGGTCCAGAGAGGGTTGGGTACAATACCTCCCCAGTTGCCGGAGTGGAGATCGCTGTTGGCTCCCCTCGCGCGCAGTTCGAAGTTCAGCACGCCACGTACTCCAAACACCACGCACGGCTGTCCGGATGAAAGGACCGGTCCATCACAGGTGATGGCGACATCGGCGGCGAGCTGGTTGCGATGTGCTTCAACAAACGATTTCATCTGCGGACTGCCCACCTCTTCCTCACCTTCCAACAGCACGGTCACATTACACGGCAGCTCGCCCTCGACCGCAAGTAGGGCTTCAAGTGCGAGAAGCTGCGCGAAATGCTGGCCCTTGTTGTCCGCTACGCCACGCCCATAGAGTCGTTCATTGCGGATTGTCGGCTCGAACGGCGGAGATATCCATTCGTCGACCGGATCGGGAGGCTGGACATCATAGTGACCGTACAGCAAAACAGTCGGTTTGCCCAGGCTCCTGTGATGTCGGCCCAGGACCATAGGCCACCCTGCGGTCGGTACTACATCTGTCTCCAGACCAATGTGCTGCATGATCTCGGCGATGTAGACCGCCACGTCGGCGATCCCCACGCCTTGAGCACTGATGCTTGGCTTACGTACGTACTCCATCAAGCGCTCCAGAGAAATGTTGCGTTGCTCGTCTATGTGAGCGAAGACATCCGTCAGACTGCTCATGTGTGCGTTCTCCTGCAAATGAAATGTGTACGGTGACATCCGCCCGGTGGTCGAAAAATCAACCGATCCCTCATTGAAACGTTTCCAACTACTCGCTGTCGACAGGATCCGGCAAGCGAGTATTGTGGTTCGAAGAGCACGGAGTCTGCGAGGACATCGTTACTGTCCTTACCTGTGGGCTGGGCGCGAGCATCGTCCGGCAAGATACGTCCCCCACCGTGACCTCCTCGCGCAACCAATGCAGTGCATAGAGCAACGATGGCATCGGCGTCATACGCCAGCCATCGCAAGATCTCATTTGGCGCGACCTGGTAAAGTTTCGTTTCACGGAACTTTCATTCGATGTCGAAGTACACAGCGAAGCCATAGTTGCCAAAAGTTTGCACAGCGACGTTCCCCACCTCCCAGGATGCCTCGGCGGTCAGCACCTTGGCTATGTTCGACTCGTCACCGCACGGTAGTCGGCGATCATACAGGTCCGCAGCGCGGAATCGCGTCAGGTCAGACGCTTCAAGGTTTACGTGAGCACGCGCAATCGGGAACCCGATCCCCTAGTTTCATCCACTTGGCCGGCCAAAACCGACCCTCTCCTTTGCTCTCTTGGTTGCTCCAAGAGCGGCCAGTCATCGCCGGAACCATACGCCCAGAGAAACGCCTCACCATATCATCAGCGACATCGACCGACAACGCTGATGATATGGTTAAAGCAGATGACACGGATGCTGCTAGTGGAGGAGTTGCCAACCATGCGCATCGCTTATATTGGCCCCAAGCATCGTGAGCAGGCGTTGCAGGCATTCGTCGGACCGGGGTTCACTGTGGAGGCGCATCTGCCTGCAGGCATGCCGCAAAGCATCGAATCGATGTGGGAAGAGTATCTCTCTGTTCCCGGTTTCCTCGAAAAGGCGGTCGACCTTGAACGCGACGGCGTCGACGCCATCGTCCACGGCTGCTTCGGTGATCCCGGTATCGATGGGGCACGGGAACTTCTATCTATCCCGGTTCTCGGTTCCGGTGCAACTTCAATGTGCGTCGCCGCAAACCTGAGTCACCGGTTCAGCATTATCACGGTCCTCGAGAACATCATTCGCCCCTTAGAAAACCTTGCACGCCTTACGGGTGTCGACAACAAACTGGCATCCGTCCGGCAAATCGGCATACCCGTCCTCGAACTCAGTCAGGACCCCGATGGGACGTTCACGAAGCTGGTGAGCGCTAGCCGGAGAGTGATCGAAGAAGATAGCGCGGACGCGCTCGTACTGGGATGCGGAACGCTTTCATTCCGGGCCGCCGAACTTCAGGAAAGGGTTGGAGTTCCGGTACTTAACCCGCTGCAGGTTACGCTGCGGACTGCGGAACTACTGCTGTCATGTGGCTTGAGCCATAGCAAACGTTCCTATCCGGTGCCGCCAAAACTTGCCGTAGCGTATCACCGCGCTGCATCGTAAAAAACCAGATAGCTAGCAGCGAGGATCTTTGACGCGTTTTCCTGGTCGGTGGCGACTGTAAAGTATCTGCGCCACAGCCAGAGCGAAGGAGCAGTGGTAATGGTCCGCAATCCAGTATCAATTGATCGTGCCGGGAGCGCGGAGCGGATCGATCACGACATCGAGACTCTTGCCGGCCATGACTATACGCTCTCGAGTACAGCAATCCGTCGGCACGCATACACTGACGTCTATGCGAATACCCTGAGCTATTTTAGACGGCAATTCCAGGATCTCGGATTCGACGTATTCGAAGATCCTGTCGGAACGCTGGTTACACGGAACCGTCCGGCAGGCGAAAAGGTGTTTGGGCTTGGCTCGCATTGCGATTCCAATCGGAATGGAGGCAAGTACGATGGCACCATGGGCGTCGTCACGTCGCTGGAAGTCTGCCGGCTCAACCGTGACCTGAACCTGAATCTTCCACTCCAGGTCATCTCTTTCCTGGAAGAGGAGGGATCCGGATTTGGGCAAATGCTACTGGGCAGCAGGATTATGGCCCAGAGGGTGACCGAAGAGGAGTTGCGACAGCCAATCCGAGCATTGGACGATGATCGGAGCTTCTGGGAGCATTCGCAGATTGCTGGCTACCATCCAGAGTGCTGGCGAGATTCCATTCACGTGCTTCAAGACCTTGTGGGTTGGATCGAAATGCACATTGAGCAGGGGCGCGTGCTGCAAGATACAGGTAATCGGATCGGGCTGGTGCATGCGATTGCCGGCTGTGTCCATGCCGATGTGACGGTGCGCGGGCGTGCTGATCATGCGGGAGCCACGCCCATGGATTTGCGACTCGACGCCGGCCTCGTTGCTGCCGAGTGTATGTTAGAGCTTGAGCGGCTGGCTCGAGCGGCTGGCAACGGTACCGTAGGAACTGTTGGTGAGATGGAGTTGCAGCCCGGGCTCGTCAATGTGGTGCCTGGTCTGGCCCGTTTTTCTCTCGATATCCGCGGGGTCGACCAAGATGCCTTAACAGACGTGGCGAACTCCATTGCCGCCTTTGCCACGGATGCTGCGCAGCGACGAGGAATGACGACGGAGTTCACACCGCGCCAGGCCGTGCCAGCAACGCCGATGGACAAACAGATCCTCGCAGCGATGGAAGTTACAGTCCAGGCGACGGGTGAGTCATTCATGCGTATGCCGTCTGGTGCGGCACATGACACGATGTGCGTTGCGGATCATGTGCCGGCCGCCATGATCTTCATTCCCTGTAAAGACGGTATTAGTCATTCTCCACTCGAGGAAGCTTCCTCCCTGGACGCAGCACTGGCGGCCGAGGTTATGCTTGGAACGATTCATTTGTTGCTGGCCTAACCTCAGCCTAGAGATTTCTCCGTGCGACACTAATTGCTGAATTAAGTCCACGTAAGGCCGCAACATTTTCATCGATACGCGGAGCCGCTTGCTCCTTAGACATGGGCACGCCGGAGGCGTGGAGCGCCAATGCCGGCTATCCCACCACCGATAGCTGCTTCTCCGCGTGCTGGTGAAACGCCTCGACAACCTGGTTCGAGGTCGTGAAGATGTCAGAGTGCAGCTACTCCATCGCTCGAAGTGCCGCATCGTCAGCGTCTTGCAATGACCCACCCACCGCATCGGTTACGACCCGGACGTGATAGTCGTGTTGATGCGCATCCACGAAGGTGTAGCGCACGCAAATGTCAGTCAAAGCGCCAAACAGGATGGAAGGCTTGGCCTTCAGACCCTTCAGGAGAACGTCGAAGTCAGTCCCAAAGAACGCAGAATAGCGTCGCTTAGGGACGAAGTACTCGTGAGGTCGTGGAGGTAGTTCGGGAACGAGTGCCTTCTGCGGATCGTCCTCCAGACAGTGAACGCCCTCCGAGCCATCGAGTTCCCGACCAAAGTCGACCAGTGTTCCGCTATGGCGCTCTTGCAGAATGATTACAGGGATCCGTGCGTTGCGAGCCGGCTGGACCATGGCTATCGCACGTTTCACGCGGTCGCCGTATCCACTCATCTGAGGGATACTGTAATCAAGGTTGTACTCTGCGATTTGCATGTCGATGGGGACCAGCACAGGTTGCCCTACCAGGAGATCTTTCATTCGAACCTCGCTACTTGTCGAATGCGGCGAAGATCTCCCGGGCTTTTATCCCGCCGTGTACGGCTCACCGCCGCCAGCCCTCTCAGTCACAGACCCAGTTCATGACCGGCGAAACCCTAGGACGTCCTCTGTGGCCCTCATGTTGGAAGACCGTACTCAACTCCCGCGATCATCACCAGCCCTCTCCAGTGCCATCAGGCATAGGAACTCGTAGATCACATTTGCAGCCGTCATGGCTGTCAGTTCTCCGACGTCGAATTGCGGCAGCACCTCAACCAGATCAAAGCCCACGAAGTGGATGCCATGCAGTTCTCGAACCAGCGCGAGCGCTTCCCGAGCCAGCGGGCCGCCGATCTCGGGCGTGCCTGTGCCCGGGCACGAGGCTGGGTCGACAAAGTCGATGTCGAAGGAGCAGAAGACCGAACCATTCCCGACGCGTCTGCGCACGCGCCGACCGACCTCGTTCAGGCCAAGGTGAAACATCTCCAGCGTTGTGATCAGCTCAAGCCCGAGCTCGGTCGCCTCGTCCAGATCCTCCGATCCGTACAGCGAACCGCGCATGCCGACCTGGATACTGCGCGCGGGATCGATCAAGCCCTCTTCGATAGCGCGGCGAAACGGCGTGCCATGAGTGTACTTTTGTTCCCAGTACGCGTCCCATGTGTCGCTATGGGAGTCGAAATGGGCGAGCGCCAGGGGACCATAGATAGCGTAGGCAGCACGAAGTTCGGCCAACACGATCGAGTGATCACCACCGATCGAGATTGGCACGACGCCAGCCTCATGTATCGGACGCAATCCCCTTTCAATCTTGGCGTACGACTCCTCGATGAATCCGGGCACGATGGGTACATCGCCGTAATCAACCACCGAGAGATAATCAAAGACGTTAACCCGCTGGACAGGATTGTACGGACGCAGCAGACGAGAGCCGGCACGCACCGCCTGAGGGCCAAAGCGTGCCCCAACTCGGTACGATACACCGGTATCGAACGGCAAACCCACAATGGCGACATCGACGTCGGTGAGGTTCTGGACCTGCGGCAGTCGCATGTACGTAGAGATGCCCTCGAAACGTGGATACTGAAGCGCATCTATGGGGTGATAACCCTTACTCACGATCTCTCCCTCAATTGAGTGCGCATGACCAGAGACGGCGCATCATTTCTTTTCAGGTGACCCCGTCAATACTATCGGGTCTCTGCGCCGATCCTGATCAGCACGCGACACCTCCTTTCTCACCGAGTAGTCGCTTCCTTGTACCCAAAAGCCTTACCATATTAATCACATGACAGCTACGAATCGGCTGGAGAACCTGGACGACCTTGATGCAGGGGCGGAATCGCCGGCCACATCCAAGCCGCCCATCGATGATGGAGCGGAGAGCAAGGTCATCGACGAGATCGGCGCCCGCCTTCGCGCGGCCAGGAAAGCGAGAAGGCTCTCCACCGGCCAGGTTGCAGTTGCATCGGGTCTGACGCGGGGCTTTCTCTCGCAACTCGAGCGGGATATGACGTCCGCCTCTCTCAGCACAATCGCCCGGATCTGTGATGCGCTTGGCATGCGCGTAGGTGAGTTGTTCGAGTCCGGGCGCGCGGATGTCGTGCGGCGAGAGGAACGTCCACGGATCGAATACAGTCATCGGCAGACGACCGAACACCTTCTCACTCCGCCATCGAACGGACGGCTCGAGGCCTACGACTCGCGGATTGGACCGGGGACACGGTCCGATGACTCATACACCATGCGGGCTACGGTTGGCTTCATCTACGTCCTGGCAGGCACGCTCGTCTTCCAGGTCGGGGACAACAGGTACCAGATCTGGGCTGGCGACTCCTTGACCTATTCACCAGCCGAACCCCATTCCTGGCACAACCCCTCGGCGGTCGATGACGCCCGAGTCATTTGGGTCGTGACAGGCTGGCCGGCCACGTCCGGGTAGGCGGCGAACTCACGGAGTTGTCTCCCGCCTCTCAACTCGACGCTGATCTGATTGCGCCTGCCTCGTACAGTGCCGATGGGGAAGGAGTGACCAGGCTTGCATGGTCGGACCCCATGATGTCGGCGATGTCCTGGCTCCGTAGCCGCTTCCTTGAGGCTGGTCTGAAGGGCGACATCGATGTCGCCGGTAACGGGATTGGGCGGATCCCAACGGGTTGTGGCCGGGTGATCGCCATCGGCTCACATGTTGACAGTGCGCCGTAAGGCGACCGGTTCGACGGAGTTCTCGGCGTCCTCTCTGGATTGGGGACAACACGACGGCTCCAACGCGACCAGATACAACTCGCGTGTCCGCTCTGGCTCATCGCCTTTATGGAAGAGGAGGGCGTACGCTTCGGCCCGTCCATATTCGGTAGCCGCGCGTTTGTCGGTGAGGATGTCTCGTCGCTTGGCACCCGACAGGATAGCGAGGGACGACGCTGGTGCAGGCCATGGAGCGCGCTGGATTCGATATCGCAAGAACTCGGGAGGTGACGAGCGTCGGAGACATCGGTCAGTACCTCGAACTCCGTATAGAACAAGGTCCGGTGCTCGAAGAAGCTGGGGCCGACATCGGGATAGTCAGCAGGATCTGTAGCCTGCTCGTCCTACAAGTGATCCTTCACGATAGCGAGTGACATTTTCACTGACCACTTTGAGGATGACATATTCACTGACCTACCACAAAACCCATACACTCGCTTGACACCACTAATCATGCGCTTTATACTGGTAACCTGAAAGGGTTCTTGGAACGCGTAGCCTCGCACGGCGGGCTATTTGGTCGCGACGGCGTTGGCATGTCGAACGGACAGGGGAGGCGAGCATGATTGGTCGTCCTCAGGCACCAGATGCGGTGTCGCTTGCCGAGGTAGAGGCGTTACGACAGCGCTCGCTTACGGTGGTGCCGCTGCGACATCCATTGCGGTATGCCTCCGCGGCGTTGGTCATCGCCATCCTCGTCTTCCTTGGCGTCTCGTTCGCGCACGCTCAGATTGACTGGTCGGTGGTCAGGCAGTATTTCACGACCCAAACTATCTTCGTCGGCTTCCTGCACACCATCTTGATCTCAGCGCTTGCCATGCTCCTGGGCCTGACCCTCGGCATCATCTTCGCTGTCATGCGGCTTTCCTCAAATCCTGTCACGAGTGCTGTTGCCTGGTTCTATGTCTGGCTGTTCCGTGGCACGCCCGTGCTCTTGCAGCTCCTGATATGGTTCAATCTCGCCCTCGTCTGGCCAACCCTCGGCATCCCGGGGCTCTTTCACGCCCAGACGGTCAGAGTCATCACACCATTCGCGGCAGCACTTCTTGGCCTGGGCATAAACGAGGGGGCGTACCTGACTGAGGTGGTGCGGGCGGGTATTCTGTCTGTCGACGAGGGGCAGTGGACGGCCGCTTCCGCCCTGGGTATGTCGAATCTCCAGACTCTCCGGTTGATCGTCTTGCCCCAAGCGATGCGCGTCATCATCCCTCCTGTCGGGAATGAATCGATCGGCATGCTCAAGTTTTCATCTCTTGCCTCGGTCATCTCGTACTCAGAGCTTCTCAATCAGGCACAGACGATCTACTTTGTGAACGCTCGCGTCATGGAGCTGTTGATTGTGGCGGCAATCTGGTACCTCATCGCTACCTCTGTGCTGACGACGATCCAGTACTACGTGGAGCGGCGCTTTGGTCGCGGCTCGCAACGGGTGCGCCCCAGGAGCGTGGCAGAGCGTATGGTTCTCGCCCTGCTACAGGGGGGACGCATGCGCAGAGTGGGAGCATAGGTCATGGCGTGGATGGTGGACGCGATCAACGTGCAGAAGCATTACGGTCCTCTGCACGTCCTGCGTGGCGTCAGCCTCTCCGTAACCGAGGGGGAGGTGGTCTGCATCCTGGGTCCGTCGGGGAGCGGCAAGAGCACGTTCCTTCGCTGTATCAATCATCTCGAGAAGCTCACCGACGGCGTGATCTGGGTCGATGGCGAGGTGATGGGCTACCGCTTGCGAGGCGACCGGCTACATGAACTCCGCGAACGAGAGGTGCACCGTCAGCGCAGCAAAATCGGCATGGTCTTTCAGCACTTCGACCTCTTTCCTCATCTCACAGTTTTAGACAACGTGGTCATTGGGCCGGTGCGCGTCAAGAAGGAGCCACGGCCACTGGCGGTTTCGCGCGCCACCGAACTGCTCGCTCGGGTTGGGCTTGCCGACAAGAGCGGGGTTTATCCTGCTCGCCTGTCGGGCGGTCAGCAGCAACGGGTGGCAATTGCCCGGGCACTCGCCATGGAGCCACGGCTCATGCTCTTCGACGAGCCGACATCGGCCCTCGATCCGGAACTGGTGGGCGAGGTATTGGATGTGATGCGTGACCTTGCGAACGAGGGGATCACGATGATCGTCGTCACTCACGAAATCGGGTTCGCCCGCGAGGTGGCCGATAGAGTGGCGTTCATGGCCGATGGTGAGATCCGCGAGATCGGGCCACCCAATGAAATTCTCAACAACCCCAAGGACGACCGCACTCGGTCGTTCCTCGCTCGAGTTCTGCATTAGTGAAGGAGGAGATCAACGTGATAGGGAGGTTCTTTATGGGGCACACGCGATCTGAAACACCGGGACGCAATCCCCGGAGCACCCGTCGAGGAATTGTGGCGATTGCCGCCACGACCACTCTCGTCCTCACAGGGTGGGGCAATTCAGGTCCGGTCAGCGCCGCTGGTGGCAACCCCGGGCTCCATGCCATGCTGCCCAAGGCGATCCAACAATCGGGCAAGATCATCGACATCATCAACTCGCCGTACGCGCCGATGGAGTTCTCGCCTCCCGGCTCTAGCAACTTCACCGGCTTCGATATTGACATGGCGCGAGCCGTTGCCCGCAAGCTTGGCGTCTCCCTTCAGTTGGAGAACGTGCAGTTCCCACAGGTGATCCCGTCGATTACGACGCATCGAGGTGACATGGCCTGGACAGCGGTGCTCGATCTGAAGAAACGGCATGGTGTCTTGAGCTTCATCGACTACTTTAAGACGGGCGCCCAGCTGTACACCTCCGCCGCCAATAGGTCGAAGTACCGCGCCGTCTCAGATCTTTGCGGCCAATCTGTTGTGGTGCCATCTGGCACCAATTACGCGCAGATCATACAGGGGCTGAGCGGCACGCGCTGTCGCGGACGCGGGTCGATCTCTATTCTGCAGGTGACCTCGACTGCCGAACAGCAGTTGCAAATCAAGGAGGGGCGTGCAGCGGCGGCCATGATCGGCGTCGAGACGATCCTCGACACGATGCGACATAACCGGGGGCAGTGGTCGCTGATCGGCAAGATTTTCGAACCCGACTACTACGGCATCGTGTTTGCCAGGAACGGCGGACAGCTTCTGAATGCGGTCCATGCCGCGTTGCAGGCCGCGGTGCACGATGGCACGTACCATCGAATCCTTGTCAAATGGGGTCTTGCTCGCTCTGGGCTCGCGCGGCCGCTCATCAACGCTGCGCGACACTAATGCGTGGTGAATGGGAAGGAAGTTCCATGACCAGTACGATTCCATCGATTGAGTCCACTCGGATCATAATGAGCCGTGAGAAGGAGAGCGCGCTCCTCTGGATCGAGGAGAACACCGGGCGGCTGTCCGACTTTCACCAGGCGATTTACGAACATGCCGAGCCGGCGTGGCGCGAATATCGCTCGGCCGCCGACTATGTCGCGCTCTTGCGTGCCGAGGGCTTCGATGTCGAGGCCGGCTCGGGTGGCATGCCGACGGCGTTCATGGCGACGTGGGGCAGCGGGAAGCCGGTCATTGGGGCGATCGTCGAGTACGATGCCGTGCCCGGCTACTCCCAGCAGCCCGTACCCGAGCGACGACCACGCACGGGATTGCATCCCTGGGCAGCGGGGCATACCGATCCCCACTCAGCGCTCGGTCTCGGAGCGCTAACCGGCGTGCTTGCGGCCAAGCATGCGGTGGAGAAGCATGGCCTCTCGGTCACCCTGCGTCTGTACGGTGAGCCGGCAGAAAAGGTGTGCGGTTCCAAGCCGGTGCATGCCGCAAAGGGCTATTTCGACGATCTCGACGCGGCGTTTAGCTACCACCCATATCACGAGAATACCGCGGTTCTCGACACGCACTGCGGCTCCTACTGGAGCGTCGTCTTTACCTTCCAATGTCCCGAAGACGAGCCATGGGTCGACCAGGAACTGCTCCGCGGCGCGAAGCGCGCGCATGCGCTGCCTCGCTCTCCCGGTGCGCTCGATGCGGTCAATCTGATGTACATGACCACCAAAATGACCAAGGAGAACATGTACCCTCATACCGCGCTATGGACGATGAATGAGGCCATCCTCGTTGGTGGCCAGGCCACATCGGATAACCTTGCGCCGCGCATCAGCCAGATTCAATACTCGTGGCGATCACCGACCCTGGAGTTCCAGCAACACTTTTACAACGTGCTGTGCAACAATGCCCGTCACGTGGCGCTGGTCACGAATACAACGGTCCATGCCCGGTGGGTCACCAAGACGCGGGTCGGACTGCGAAACCATGCTATGACCCACCTCACCTACGCCAACATGGCCCTCACCGGGCCCACACAGTTCCCTGAGGAGGCACGTGCGTTTGCCCGCCAAATCCAAAAGAATCTCGGTATCGAGCCAATGGACGATCCTTTTACTCAGGATTGTCAGACGCTGACGTCACCGGACGAGGCGGAGGCACACACGCGGGAGACCATCCCGCCGTGGCAAAAGAACTTCACCTCGGACGACTATGTTGAGTACACGTGGCACGCGCCGACGGTCCGCTACTACACTGGACGACCGCTGATGAAGAACCCGTTCAGTTGGACCCACTGGGGCACGTTGGCGTTCAATGGATTCCGCCCTGCCATTGACCCGACCTGGCTTGCCGGTGGCCGCACCATGGCAACCTCGGTGCTCGATCTTGTGATGCAGCCCGAGCTCCTCGCGGCCGCGAAGGCCGAGTTCGAGGAGCGCACCGGCGGTGGCATCGGCGGGAACAGCTGGGTGCCCCCACTGCTCGATCGCGACTTTCAGGCACCCATCGACTTACCGTGGCCCGAATATGTGGAGACCGTGCGTGGGCGCGAATGGAGCCTACCCACGATTTCCACGTTTGGTGAGGATTTGCACTAACCATGGCTCTTGGCACGATTTGTCTGACCTTCGACTTTGATGCTGTGTCGCTCTGGTTGGCTCGTGGCATCACCGCTCCTGCCCCGATCTCCCGGGGCGAATACGCTGCCGTCGCCGTCCCTCGCATCCTCGACTTTCTCGCGGCCCGAGATATCCGGTCGACCTGGTTCATTCCAGGCCATACGATTGAGACATATCCCGATGTCTGTCGGGAGGTCGTCGCGGCCGGACACGAAATAGGTCTGCACGGGTACGCTCATGAGCTCCAGGTGCAGGATGACGAGACAGAGAGACGAATCTTCGCGCGCAGTCGCAAGGTCGTGGCCGAGTTGTCGGGTTCTGCTCCTCAGGGCTATCGCGCTCCGGGTGGCTCCATGGGCGCATCCACTCTCCAAATGCTCATCGATGGCGGTATACAGTACGACAGCAGTCTGATGGGACATGATTACCAACCCTACCGGTGTCGTGTAGGCGACGAGATCCCAGCGGACGGACCGATGCGCTTCGGCCGCGATACATCGCTCGTCGAGATCCCGAGCAGTTGGAGCCTCGACGACTGGGCTCACTTCGAGTTCGTGCGCGAGGCGCAGGTGCAGGGGCTGCGGAATGCGAATGCCGTGTTGGAGAACTGGCTGGGCGATGTGCGGTACATGACCCGGGACTTTGCGGACGGTGTCATCACCTTCATGCTCCATCCGGAAGTCATCGGCAGGGGACATCGGCTGCTCATGCTGGAAGAGTTGACCGACACCCTCGCTGACCAGGGCCTGGAGTTTAGCACCCTCGCCGACATAGCCCGGCAGTTTCGAGAGGGACGCGCCTACGGACGCTATGCTCCACGGTCGCGTGTAGGTTCCTCGGTCGGGCAGCGGTAGGACATCATGCGCCTTCTATACCTCCTCGTCGACGAGCTCTCGCCTTCCGTCGAGTGGGTGGATCGGCGGCTGCGCGAAGGTCAGGCGGCGATGCCCGAGAGCTGGACCTTCTCGGTCGAGCCAATACGGATCGGTCCACCCTTCTATGAGGAAAACGCCCTGGGCCATGCCATGGCAGTTCCCGGCATCGTGCATGCCGTCCTGAAGCGTCAACACGAGTATGACGCGATCCTGATCGGGTGCTTCGGTGATCCCGGACTTGCTGCGGCTAGGACCGTGGCTCGTATCCCAATCGTCGGACCGGGTGAGGCTTCGCTTCTGCTGGCACGCTTGGCTGCCCGTCGCTTCGGCATCGCAACCATCCTACGCAGCGATATCCCTGAAATGGAGGTGAATGTCTTCGCCCTCGGCCTCGGCGATTGCTGTGTGGGTATCGAGGCAATCGACTTGCCGGCTGACTCTGTCTTGACCGATCCAGATCAAACCACCGATGCTCTGATCGCCGCTGGCGAGCGGCTGGTGGAACGCGGGGCGCAGGTCATTGTCCTGGGGTGCATGTCCTTTGGCTTCTATCCATTCGCTGCGGCGCTTCGCAAGCGGCTTGGTGTGGAGGCGATCGACCCATTGCGCGCTTCAATCGGCGCGCTCCAGGTGACGGCGACGCTGAGCATTCGGCTAGGCGGCAAGGCACAGCAGCTCGAACGACCAGAGGATCTGTCCCGCTTCCTATTTCAGTTGGTGGGAACCGTTGCCGTGTCATGAGAGGCATGATTTGTCTGACCTTCGACTTTGATGCTGTGTCGCTCTGGTTGGCTCGTGGCATCACCGCTCCTGCCCCGATCTCCCGGGGCGAATACGCTGCCGTCGCCGTCCCCCGCATCCTCGACTTTCTCGCGGCCCGAGATATCCGGTCGACCTGGTTCATTCCAGGCCATACGATTGAGACATATCCCGATGTCTGTCGGGAGGTCGTCGCGGCCGGACACGAAATAGGTCTGCACGGGTACGCTCATGAGCTCCAGGTGCAGGATGACGAGACAGAGAGACGAATCTTCGCGCGCAGTCGCAAGGTCGTGGCCGAGTTGTCGGGTTCTGCTCCTCAGGGCTATCGCGCTCCGGGTGGCTCCATGGGCGCATCCACTCTCCAAATGCTCATCGATGGCGGTATACAGTACGACAGTAGTCTCAAGGGCGAGGACTATCGCCCGTACTGGTGTCGTGTGGGCGACGAAATCCCTACCAATGGACCGATGACGTTTGGACAGCGCAGCGGGCTGGTCGAGATGCCGACTGCCCCGAACCGGGACGATTTCTGGCACTTCGAGTTTTCACGGGAAGCGCAGGTGCAGGGGCTGCAGAATGCGAATGCTGTATTGGAGAACTGGCTGGGCGATGTGCGGTACATGACCCGGGACTTTGAGGACGCCGTCATCACCTTCCTGCTCCATCCGGAAGTCATCGGCAGGGGACATCGGCTGCTGATGCTGGAAGAGCTGACCGACACCCTCGCTGACCAGGGACTCGCCTTCGCCACTCTTGGTGACGTCGCCGAACGGTTCCGCGAGGGACATCGATACGGGGAGCCCACTCAATGAGCCACGACGAGGAGTCTACTCGCCTGTGGGGCGGTCGATTCTCGAGCGCTCCAGACACGACTGTGCTTGCCATGTCATCCAGCGCCGTTCGAGCCTGGCGCTTAGTGCCATACGACCTTCTTGCCTCGCGAGCACATGCCGAGGTCTTGCGCTCCGCCGGCGTGCTGGACGATGAAGAGTGTGCCGCCCTGATTGATGTACTGATCGAACTCGACCGGGGTACCCGAGAGGGAACGTTCAGGCCAACGGCCAACGACGAGGATATCCACACGGCTGTCGAAGCTAAATTGCTTGAGAAGTTGGGTGCGACGGGTGGCAAGTTGCGAGCTGGACGCAGCCGCAACGACCAAGCCGCCACTGACCTTCGCCTCTACCTACGGGACTCGCTTCGTCACGTGGTCGATGCGATCACAGACCTGGAACGCGCGCTGTTTGAGCAGGCTGAGCGCAATTCCGACGTGATCGTTCCCGGCATGACTCATCTGCAACATGCGCAGCCTGTTCCATTAGCGCATCAGTTGCTGGCACATGTGTGGCCGCTTGTCCGGGACGTGGAGCGCATCGTCGATTGGGATCGTCGCGCAGCGATCTCTCCCTTGGGTTCAGCGGCGCTTGCCGGATCGACAATCCCGGTCGACCCGGCGATGAGCGCACAGGTGCTGGGGTTCCAGCGGCCAGCTGCGAACTCAATGGATGCCGTGGCCGATCGGGATTTCGTCGCTGAGGCGCTCTTCCTTCTCGCACTCCTGGCGGTCCACCTATCCCGGCTCGCCGAGGAACTTGTCCTATGGGCCACCCAGGAGTTCAGCTGGGTCGAGCTCGACGATCGGTACGCGACCGGCTCCTCGATCATGCCTCAGAAAAAGAATCCGGATGTCGCCGAACTGGCGCGTGGCAAGGCGGGAAGGCTCATCGGCGACCTCACCGGCTTTCTCGTAACATTGAAAGGACTACCGCTCACCTACAATCGTGATCTGCAGGAAGATAAGGACGCCGTCTTCGACGCCCTCGACACCCTGGAAGGGGTGTTGCCTGCCCTTACCGGCTTGGTGCGGACGATGAGATTCCGTCCTGCGGAGATTGACGCGTCGCAGGGTTTCACATTGGCAACGGATCTCGCCGAGCGGCTGGTCATGAACGGCATCGCATTTCGCGAAGCGCATGCCATTGTTGGACGTCTTGTCGCTTACTGCGTTCGGGAGCATCTGGAACTCGGCCAGGTCCCGGAGGTCGAGCTTGTCGGGATCGCGGGAAAGGCCGCTCACCTGCTGCGCCCAGTGCCGTCTGTCGATGAGGCGGTCGAGGCACGTGCGACCGTTGGTGCTACCAACGCAGTGCGGGTTCAGGAGCAGGCGCAAGAGCTACAGCTGGTGATTGATCGCCAGATAGGCTGGGCACGGCAGGACGCGCCATTTCGTCTGCGCGAGTCTGATCGGTGACGCCGCGCATCGGACTAGGTCTCACCGGTGAGAACCTTCCCATTGACGACATCATTGACCTGGGTGTGCGGGCGGATCGGGCAGGATTCGACAGCGTCTGGCACAGCGAGAATCAGCGTGACCCATGGGTGCCGCTGAGTGTGATGGCATCCCGCACCGAACGCATCCGGATTGGCACCGGAATCGCGCTGTGGGCCCGCAGTCCTGTCGTCACTGAGCTGGCGGCCGCCAATCTGGATGAGCTCTCCTGTGGCCGCTTCGTCCTGGGCCTCGGCACCGGTCCGAAGTCCCGCAATGAGGCATGGTACGGCGTTCCGTACCATGCTCCGGTGGAACGCATGCAGGAGTACATCGAGCTGCTGCGCCTGATGTGGAGCGCGCATAGCGGGAACACGATCGACTATGCAGGTAGTCACTTCCCCGTTCGGCGCTATCGCCGGGCGCTCCGCCCCTATCGCGAGCGCATTCCGGTTTTTATTGGTGCCATGCGGCGCCGGATGGTTGAGTTGGCCGGAGAACTCGCCGATGGTCTGCTGCTCGACTCGGTTACTACGGCGCCGTACCTGGAGCGCCGGGCGATTCCAGCGCTTGAGGCAGGGTTGGCACGTGCGGGACGCTCGCGGCGTGATGTCGAGGTAGGGTCGATGCTGATCACAGCTGTCCACCCCGATCTTGGGCAGGCGCGCGCGTGGGCGCGGGGGCAGGTTGCGTACTACATGGCTGGCTCTCATGCCGACCCGATCATCCGTCTGCACGGATTCGAACAACAGGCAGCACGACTTCGTACTGCTGCGGCAGAGGGAGATTCAGCGTCCATGATTGAGGCCGTCGACGACGACATGCTCGATGCAATCGCGGTTGTGGGGCCGGTTGACCGATGCAGAGCCCAGATTGCGAAATCTCGTGACCTCGACCTAGCGGTACTAGTCGCGCCTGCCTTCCACCTCTCGTCGGCTGAGATCCGCGCAAACGCCCTCGGTATCGTGGATGCGTTCGGAGAGTAAGTGTGGAGTCGGACTGATGACATGAGTGACGCCGGCATGTCGTGTGGTGAGGCAGTCATCCAGAGCTTGACCTGTCACGGGGTCGACACAGTATTCGGTATCCCGGGAACGCACAATCTGCCGCTGTACGACCACCTCGTCTCGCACGGCCTCCGGCATGTGACGCCCAGGCACGAGCAGGGCGCCGGCTATGCCGCTGACGGGTACGCCCGCGCCACTGGCAAGCCTGGTATTTACCTGGTCACGACGGGGCCAGGGGTTACGAACATTGCCACAGCAGCTGCTACCGCCTACCATGACTCGGTCCCCCTGCTCATCATTTCGCCCGGCATGCCCGCCGATCGTGAAGGCCGGGATACGGGATACCTCCACGAGGTCAAGGCGCAATCGCGGGCCATGGAGAGCCTGGTCCACCGCAGCAATCGTGTGTCTTCCGCGGATGAAGCGTTGGAGGCGGTGGCAGAGGCATTCCGGCACTTCGGGACAGAACGGCCGCGCCCGGTGCATATCGAGATCCCTCTCGACATACTGTCGAGCGGGATCTCGACAGTATCGATGCCCGTCTATCTTCCGTCGCCCCCTCAAGCCCCCGATCCTCATCAGCTCGCCGCAGCGGTCCATGTGCTCGAGAGAGCGCACC
>JAABUZ0100000901.1_pt1 | contig 62957 bp, 65 predicted proteins | sample 5562091 | NCBI WGS metagenome assembly JAABUZ01 (sample SAMN12813069, study PRJNA571459) | rock metagenome | isolation source: Antarctica rocks | place: Antarctica: Victoria Land, Linnaeus Terrace sud | collected 2015-12-21 | reverse complement strand
ACATCGGCGCCGCCCGGCGGGACCTCGCCTACCAGCCGCAGATCGGGCTCGACGAAGGGTTTCGCCGACTCGCCACAGCCCTACAAGAGGCCGCCTGACACAGCTACCGCGGTGTTCAACACCGACGTCGCGCCGCCGCGGCCGCGCGGTAGACGGCTCCCGTCGGGGAGGTCGGGCTTGTTCAGGCCCCGCAGCGGTGACGATCCGGGCTCGTGAAGATCTGGGCCTTGGTTACTGACTGCCTGCGCAGGCAGGGCCGGCCGGGGTGGTGAGCTGCGCGCAGTCGATGCCCGGGCCGATGTGGCCAGCGGCCGAGGCCAGGGTGAGCAGCAGCAGGACCGGCCGGGTGGCCTGGGTCAGGGTGACGCCAGTGGCTCCTGCCCGCGTCAGCTGCACGGCGACGTCGTTGAGCGCTGTCAGGCCGGAGCTGTCAAGGAAGGACAGTTCCGACAGGTCAATCGGCACGTCTAGGCCGCTGAGGAGCTCGCCCTCACCAGCCAGGACCAGACCGGCGGCGGTCAGCAGCGGCGCGCTCGCGAGGTCCAGCTCGCCTACCAGACGCAGCCCGTGAGCCGACACCGGGCTGGGCGCCCTAGTGACCTGGAAGACCGGGGTGTCGGTGGCCGCGCCGAGGTCGTGACTGGTCAGCCAGGTGACCGTCATGCCGGCGACCCGCAGCTGGCAGCGAGCGTCTGCTGGTTCTGCTCCAGCAGCTGCTGGCGGGCGGCCACCAGCAACTGGCCGCTCGCGCGCCGTTGCGCGGCGCGGACCTGCGCCAGTTGGCTCTGCTGGAGGGTCGGCGGGTGCTCATCAGGACGGGTCATGGTCACCTCAGGGCTGACCGGACCTGCCGCCCTGCTGCACAAGACCGATACCGGCGCACCCAAACTATAGTCACGGGTGTTGATCGCGCACGGGATGACGGCGTCCTGGTAGCAGGCGGAGCCTCTGGCCCGGTTCCGCGGCTACCGGCCATCAACGGTCGAGCAGACGAGGCGGTGCAGCGTTAAGGCGGACCAGCCGTTCGAGGTGGACGCGCCGGGCCGGGCGGGCGACGCCATCCTCGTGCACTGTAAGGCATCTCGCTCCTACGCCGCGCTCAACAGAGCAACTTAATCGGTGGTTCCAGGCTCAGCTCGACGTGACGTCGAGCGGCTCGACCCACCGCCGCCGCCGGTAGGCGGGGCGTCCCGACGCGCGAGGGGCCCCGTCGGGTGCGGCGGGGGCCTCCTGCGTTCTGGTCAGGCTGTGCGGGAGCGACGCTGCTGGTCAGGCGGCGGGCTGACCGGGGGGCTAGTGCCAAGCGCGGCTGGGGCCGGGGGGCGCAGGCTCGCGTTCAGCGCGACTGGGAAGCCGGCTCGGGCAAGCTGGGCGGCGCTCTGGCTCGTCGAGGCCACTGTGCGGGCCGGCGACGCCGGTCGGGGCGGGCCGCTCACCGGACCGGACAGCGCTGCGGCCGCAGCGTGCGGCCTGCCCAGCGGCGGGTGGATCTCGGCATCGCTGGGGGAGCGGTAGGAGCTGGGGCTGGTGACCGCGTCGATGAGGAGGTCAGTGACGGTCCGGGCGTCCAGGCCGGTGTGCGCAATGATCCGCACGATCTGCCGGGACACGTGCTCGGGCGGTATCGCGGCCACGACCGCGCTCGCGGCGCGGCCGGCGGCGATCTGGCCCTCGGGCCAGCGCAGGTGGTGCCGTGCGATCCGTTCGTCGACGACGAGGTCCACGAGCGGTTTACCGGCTGCGGCGAGCAGCGCGGCCTGCAGCCCTGCCGTGCCGTGCTCAGCCGCGAGACTGGCCGGGTCCTGGCCCGCGGGCAGGTCCAGCGCGGTCGGCCAGGCCCGTACCTCGCGGAGCAGGTCATAGGCCCGCAGGCTGGCTTGCCGGCCGGCGTCGTCCCCGTCGAAGGCGGTCATGACCCCGCGGTCGGCGAGCCCGCCGCTGACCCTGTCCAGCAACTGCACCTGCTGGGCGGTCAGGGCGGTCCCGCACGACGCGATCGCGAAGTGCCCCTGCGCGCTAATGGCCGGTGAGGTCGCGGCCCGGTTGATGGCCAGGACGTCCATCGGGCCCTCGACGAGCACCGGCTGTGCGCCGGCGGCGATCGCCTTGGTCGCGTTCTCGCCGAGGCCGTAGAGGTGCTCGCGCTTGCTGTAGATGGCCGTCTCCGGGCTGTTGAGGTACTTCGGGACCCGGGTGCCGTTGCGGTCGGTCGCGGTCTCGTCGACCGCACGGCCCAGCAGCGCGACGGTCTGCCCCGCCAAGGTATCGAGGGGGAAGATCACCCGGTCGCGGAACCGGTCGACCAGCGTCCCGCGCGAGCTCTCCAGCACCAGGCCGCAGGCGCGGAGCTCGGCATCGCCGACCCCGGCCATGCCCAGGTGGTCGACCAGGTTGGTCCAGGCCCGCGGGGCGTAGCCCAGCCGGGCGACGCCGGCGCTGTCACGGTCGACGCCGCGCTGGGTCAGCAAGGCGACCGCCCTGCGGGAGTCCGGGCCGCCGGCTTGCAGCCGGTCGGCGTAGAAGCCGACCGCAAGGGCGTGGACCTCGATCAGCCGCTCCGGCGTCGGGCCGGCCGACGCGATGGCCGGCCGGTCAGCCAGCGCCGCCGCAACCGCGGTCACCGGCGCCTCCGGTGTCACGGCGGCCGCGGTGCGCCGCGCGTGATCGGCCGTGGCTTCCGCGGCGCTCAGCAGCGCCGCGGTGCGGTCGGCGCCGCAGGCGGTGTCGGCCGGCAGCGTCAGGTTCTGCTGGAGGACCTGGCCCTCGCCGGTCTGTTCGAGCAGGTACTCGGTGCCGGCGAGAACGACCTTGGCCGCGGCCAACACGCGGTTGGCGGTGCCTCGCACGACCTGGTCGATCTCGACGCCGGCGACCTCGGACGCCCACCCCGCGACGTAGGGAAAGGTGTAGGCGCCAGCGTCCAGGCCGTGGGCGCTGGACACCAGATAGGCGACGGACTCGGCCTCAACCTCCAGGCGGCCGCGGCACTGCCCGGCCGAAGTCAGGACCGGGTCCCCAGCAGTGAAGACGATCCCGGGCGGGGCGATCGTGGCCGGCCCGGTCGGGTCGTGTAGGAGCGCGTGCCCAAGCTCGTGGATCAGCGTCTTGACCGCCTGCGCGTCGTCGACGTCGGCCCGGACCGTCACGGTCCGGTCCCTGTAGTGCGTCAGCCCGTTCGCGTCGCCGCAGTCACCGCGCTGCAGCGTGAACCCGCGGGCCTGGACCTGGGTGGCGAGGGCCTCCCACAGCCCCTGCGGGGCCTGCCCGGCCAGCAGCACCGGGACCGGACGTGTGGGCAGCGGCTGTCCTGAGGTGTCCGAGACGTCGAAGACGTGCACGATCTTGAACCCACCACCCCGGCCACCCCGGCCGCTCGGGGCCCCCATCTGCTGCTCACCCTCAGCCGGACCCGCCGCCTCGGACCTCTCCTGGTCCCTGGGGGCCGGTCGCCGGCCCACCGGCGGCGGCGTCGGGCCTGGACCGGCGGGTCAGGGGCGCCAGGATCGCGATGCCTTTGGAGCCCTTGTCGACCTGCCGACCGAGGGCCTTCCACGCCCCGAACCCGGCGACCGCGGTGGCGTCCGGGCGCTGCGCGGCGATCAGCAGCACGTTGTTGAGAAACTGCGGCGAATTGCATCGGATGCATGATTCGGGGACTTTGCACTCGCAACCGCCGCGTGGATCCCGGGGTTCCGACCCCGTCGCCGCTGTCACCGTAATGCCTGAAGAGTGGTTGCGCTACAGGGGATCTGGCTCTCAAGCTTGCATTGGATGAATGATACTGTCACCGCACTGTTGGCGATGTGGGACGGAGCTGGATGCAACCCGAGCGGTTGGCACGGGTAGCGATGTTGGGCTCCGCGGCGTCGGTGTTGACGTCCGGGGTGTCGTTCCTCGCACCCGAGGAGGCCGTGCTCGAGGCGATGCTCGCCGGCTGGGTCGCGCAGCAGAGATCGCGGCTGCTGGCCGCGACCACGATCGAGCAGCGGGTCCTGCTGGTCCGACGGTTGGTGGCTTTCAGCAACGACTACCCGTGGCGCTGGACACCGAGCGATGTCGAGGAGTGGACCACCGCGCTGGTAGGCCGGGGTCTGGCGCACTCGACGCTGCGGAACTACCAGATGGCCGTGCAGCTGTTTTGCGACTACCTGACGATCAGCGCTACGGCTGGGACGAGGTCTGCGAGCAGCGGTTCGGGACTCATCCGGTGCAGGTCTTCCACGAGTGGAACACCGGCGCGCACCGCACGGAGACTGAAGGGCGCCCCGGCAACCGGCCGTTGAGCCGCGAGGAGCTGCAGACCTTCTTCGACTACTGCGACGAACGGGTCTCCACGGTGGCCCGGACCGGCCGCAAGGGCTGGCTCGCGGCGTTCCGCGACGCGGCGCTGTTCAAGACCGTCTACGCGTTCGGGCTCCGCCGACAAGAGGCCGCGATGCTTGACCTGGCTGATCTGTCGGCGAACCCGCACGCGCGAGTTCGGCCGGTACGGCGCAGTGTCGGTCCGCTACGGGAAGGCGAAGAAGGGCAGCCCACCGCGGCGGCGCACCGTGCTGACCACGATGAGCTGGTCGGCGCAGACCCTTGCTGAGTGGGTTGAGGAGATCCGCCCCGGCTACGGCACCGCGGGCACGTCGTTGTGGCCGACCGAACGCGGCGGCGCGATCTCCACCGATCAACTGAACAGCCGGTTCGCTGAGTACCGGCAGGCCTGCGCGTTGCCCAGTGAGCTCGGGCCGCATTGTCTTCGGCACTCCTACATCTCGCACCTGATCGAGGACGGCTTTGACCACCTGTTCGTGCAGCAACAGGCTGGTCACTCGTGGGGATCGTCGACGGCGATCTACACGACGGTCGGCAGCGACTACAAAAACGATGCGTTGCGCCGGGCACTGAACCGGGCGTTCACCGACCCCGTCCCCGACGCCGTCGTCGACTGAGAACAGGAGCACTGAGATGGCACGCGTCAGCAAGCTGGGATATGCCTGGCACCTGAGGATGCGGATGGCCGAACGCGGCATGTTCGCCACGACCGAGCTGGCGCCGCTGTTGGCTGAGCGCGGCGTGGTGCTGTCGGCCGCGCAGGTATACCGGCTGGTCACGCAGACCCCGGAACGGCTGAGCCTGAGGACGCTGATGGCGTTGTGCGACATCCTGGACTGCACTCCCAACGATCTGGTCGAACCGGTCGCGGAGGCGCGCCGCTCACGGGCCACCGGCACGACCGGGTCAGCGGCGACGAGCCCGAGCTCGACGGTCCGGAACCGGACGCCGCGGCGTGCGGAGATCCACCGGGACCAGTGATCACACCCACCCCCACGACTGCCCCCGCCTGCGCGGGCTGCGGACGGCAGGTCGCGCTGCGGGGCATCAGCCCGCAGGGACCGTTGTGGTCGGCCTGCGTGGCACGTCGGCACAGCGGGACGTGCGGTTCCTGCGGGCGCGACGGCAAGCTCGTTGGCCGCAACAGCCACGGACAGCCGTGGTGCGAGCGGTGCTACCAAGCCGCCAACGCGGCCCGGGTGGCGGCGGCCCGAACCGCCACCGTCGTTGCAGCGGTCCGCGCGGCCGCACCGGCACTGCCGGAAGCCACCGTGCTGCAGCTCATCGCCAGCGACGTCGGGGCCCGGTCGCTCGGCCTCCTCGCCCGGCACCTGAACAGCCACCCGAACGTGCTGCTCACCGGCCCGACGAGCCTGCCCCCAGCGCTGGACCGGCTGGTCCGGGCGTTGATCGGCGCCGGCGCGGAGCACCTGGGTGTGATCCACCCGTCCTGCCTGGACTGCGGCCGCGCTCAGCCGGCCCAGCAGCGCCTGCCCGAGGGGGTGCTCTGCGGCGCCTGCTATGCCCGACGCGCGACCACGCACAGGTGCGTCGACTGCGGACGGCTGCAACGGCGGTACTCCCGCGACAAGGCCGACAACGCCCACTGCCAGGGCTGCGTCGAACGCGGCCGTCGCCACAACGAACGCGTCGAGCTCCTCTCGCAGCTCACCACGACACTCGCGCCGCAGACGCTGCTCGATGACGACACGCTCACCACAATCTTCACGAAGGTCGCACCCAATCGACCGCAGCTGCGCCACCTGATCGAGCTGCTCAACACTGGGGCGCTCACCGAGGTGCTCTCCGAACACCCCTGGCCATTCCCGTTGGCCCGCCTGATGATCGCGCTGCGCGCCGCCGGCGCCGAGCTGCCCGCGCCGCTCTGCGGGACCTGCCAGCAGCCCACCACAGCTGAGGTGGTCATGCGCGCGCAACGAGTGCTCTGCCGCGGCTGCGCCTGGCGCTGCCCGACCTGCGACAAACCCCGCCGCAGCAACGACCCACAGCCGTGCGAGCGAGGCCGGGCCTTCCCCAGACGGGCACGAGGAACCTGCCTGACTTGCCAACGGCCCGAGCAGCCAGTCGACGAGGACGGCCTCTGCCGAACCTGCCGGGAACGTGCCGCGCGCAGCTGCGCAGACTGCCACCAGCATGGGGCTCGCACCACTGCAAGTGGCCAGATGGTCTGCCACCCCTGCGCACTGCGCCGCACCATCGACGAGCTGTTGCCCGCCCACCCCGCCGGTCAGCTGCACGCGCTGCGACCGGCGATCCTGGCCGCCGCGCCGCTCACCACGCGGAAGTGGCTGAACCGACCCGTGATCGCCACGCTTCTCGCCGACCTCGCCACCGGCCGGCTGCCACTGACCCACGCGACCCTGGACGCACAACCCGCGAGCCGGGGCCTTGAGCACCTGCGCAACCTGCTGCTGGCCAGCGGCTCGCTGCCCGCCGACCCCGACCGTCACCTGCGACAGTTCGAGCACGACAGCCAGCTGATGCTGCGCGGCGTCGCCGTCGACGATGCGCGGATCGTGCGGAGCTGGCTGCGCTGGCAGGTTCTGCCGCGACTGCGTCAGCAGCTCGACGGGCCCGTCAACAGCACCATCGCCGTCGCGAACGCCAAAGGCACCCTGATGCAGGTCATCGCGTTCCTGACCGCCCTGCAGGCGTCGCAACGCACCCTGGCCAGCTGCGCACAGGCCGACCTCGACAGCTGGTTCAGCACCCGGAAGGCAAGACGGCACTTCGTCCGAGCGTTCCTGGCCTACGCACCAAGCACCAAGCACCTGCCCCGGAGCCTGACCTTGCCAGCCGCCTACCGGACCAGCAGCCAGCCACCTGCCGATCCTGAGCAGCGGTGGGAGATCGCCCGTCGGCTCGTGCACGACGACACCCTCGATGCCGCCGACCGTGTCGCGGGCGCGCTCGTCGTGCTCTACGCCCAGCCGCTCGTCCGGATCTGTGCGCTCAGCACCGACCAGGTCCAGACAGAAGGGAAGACGGTGATGCTGCGCCTCGGCGACGCTCCCCTCGAACTGCAAGAGCCCTTCGCGACACTGATCCAGTCGCTGCCCCTGCGCAGACGCGCCGGCGTTGCCGAACAGCTGCCCAGCACCTGGCTGTTCCCTGGACAAGCGGCCGGAGGTCACCTCGCACCCGTCAGCCTGGGCCATCGTCTGCGCGAGATCGGCATCGAGCCACGCCGGATGCGCCTGGCCGCGCTCGACCAGCTCAGCCGAGAAGTCCTGCCCGCGATGCTCAGCGGGATCCTTGGCCTCAACGTTCCCGGGACCGTCCGGCACACCAGCCAAGCCGGTGGAGACTGGGCCAAGTACGCGGCCAGCCGCAGCATCTGACAAGGTTCGAGCACAGCATTCACGGAGTTCGAATATCCCTACTCCGCCAAGTCTGTAGGACGGGAAGGTGGCGGCGACCTGCAGCCAGCGCTGCCAGTCCTGGCCGTTGCGGATGGCGCCGACGTGCTCGGTGAGGGTGGTGTGCAGCTGCTCGAGCTTGGCGGTCCGGGCCGCCTCGCGCTCGGCCGGGCTGGCAGGGGGGGTGTACCGGCCCATCACGCGCCGACCGGGCTGACCGGCGCGGTGTGCGCGCCGGACGGCAGGGGGCTGCCGGGGAGCAACTGGCGCAGTGCGTGGTCCTGGGACTGCACCCTCAGCGACAGGTCGCTGAGGGTCCGCTGCTGCGCTTCGACGACCCTGGTGAGGTCCGAGACCTGCTGCTGCAGGTCGGTCAAGATCGCCATGACGTCGACGGGGGTGTTCGCCGGGCCGGTCATCGGCCCCGGCCGCCTGTCGCGCGGGCGGCGGTCGCTAGGCCCGTCGAGCGGACCGCGGCCGGTGCGGTGCGGTCGGGCGTCTTGGGCTTGATCTTGATAGCCGTGAGGACCTGCCCGGTCAGCCGCTCGGGATAGGCGTCGTGCGCCAGCTGCGGCGGGGTCCGGCCGCTCGCGACCAGCACGACGCCGGAGGACGAGTCGGCGGCGCTGTGAAGCGCAGCGGCCCAGCCTGACTGGGCTGCGGCCTCGCGGTGCGGCTCGGCGAGCGCGTCGGTGTCCAGGCGCTCATCGACGTGCGGGGTACCGGCTTCCTCGACGACGGCCGTGCGGTCGGTGAACTGGGCACTTTCGTCGCGGACGGCTCGGGCGGCGCTGTCGGCGGCCGCCTGCAGGTTCGGGTCGGGCTCGCTCTCGGTGAGCTTGTGGCGGACGGCACCGCCGTGCTCGCGAGCGGCGGGGCGGTCGAAGAACGACGCGACGCGACGCATCGCCTCGAGCTGGTCCAGTCCGTCGCCGGTGAGCCGGTCGAAGCGGGCCATCACGTCCGGGCGGAGCTCGCGCATCCGCTCGAGCGCGCGGTCACCGGCCATCGCGGCCTCGGGGTCGACGTCGCGCCAGGCCTAGCTGGAGGCCCAGGCCAGCCCGGCGTCGCCCAGGGCGGCGTCGGCGCCGCGGCGGGGGTCCAGGACAGCCAGCCACTGCAGCCGGGCGGCGTTGCAGGCGCCGGTCTGCTGCGCGCGCAGCGCGGCGGTGTCCTTCTGGTCGGTGGCGGCTGCGGCTGCGGCGCGCTGCTGGGAGCGCTGGGCGAGCGCCTCGGCGGCCAGGGTCGCCACAGAGACGTACTGCACGATCTTGCTGCTGGCGTGGCCGACAGGGTCTTCAGCGTGCTCGGTCATCGGATCTCCTTCGGGTTCACGGCCGGGGCCGCTCATGCAGGGATTGACTGCTTGGATTGCCGGTACGGGCATGGAGCTCGGGGCGTCAGAGGTCGTTCAGGTAGCCCTCCGGGGGCTGGTTGGTGCGCAGGGCCTTGACGGGGGAGTGCCGGTCGGCGGTGCACGAGGCGAACGGGCCGGTCGGGCTAGTGAGCTCGCGCAGCTGCGGGTCGAGGTAGTCCCGCAGCCAGCTCGCGATCCCGAGCCGTGGCTCGAGGCGGTAGTGCTCCCAGGTCCGCCAGAGCGCCTCCAGGCGGTAGAGCGCCTCGGCGTGGTCCCACCAGCTCGCGCACCACCGCACGGTCGGGCTGGTGTTGCGGGCGTAGACGGGCCCGAAGTGCTCGACGACGAACTCCAGCAGCGAGCCGAAGAAGGGCACGGTCGGCTCTGCCTCGGTGCCGGGCAGCGTCAGGTCGCCGTTGCGCAGGTCCTCGAGCACCGAGCCCAGGACCGTGATCTCCTTGTCGAGGGCGTCGACCCTGGCCCGCAGGTCGGCGAGCTCACCCGCGCCTTTCACGGCCGGGCACCAGCCGTCGGCGCCGCGGGTGGTGTGGGCGCGGTGCTGGCGGCCGCGGCGGTCGTGTGGGCCTCGGCGGCCTGCATGCGGGCGCTGATCTCGGCGGCCCGGGGTCTGGTGTACCAGGGCAGGGTGGCGACCATCGCGACTTTGCTGCCGGTGAGCCAGACAAGCGCCTGCCCCTTGGGCAGGGCGCGGATCGCGGCGGCCGGCAGGATCCGTTGCTGCCGCACCGAGCGGGAGCGGCTGGTGCGGCCGTCCCCGCTGCTGATGCTGACGATCGTGACGTCGTGGTCGCCGATCAGCCGGGACAGGTCCTCAGCGAAGCTGGCGTCGTCGATGCCGGAGCCGACGAGCTTGACGGTCGCGGCTCCGAGCAACGCCCGCATGCCGGTCTCACCCCACACCCCCACGCCCTGAGCGTGGGACTGCAGGATCGTCAGCGCGATGACGCCGCGGCTGCCCAGGTGGGAGTAGAGCTGGGGCAGGTCGGCGATGCGGCAGATGTTCGCGGCCTCATCCAGGACGACGACCATAGGCGGGTCAAGCCGGCCACCGGCCTTCTCCGCCGCCAACGTCGCGGCCCGCATGACCCGGTCGGTCAAGGCGGCCACCAGGGGGGCGGCGCTGCCGCCGCCGTCCTTGCTGAGCAGGTAGAGCGTCTGCTTGCTGGTCGGCAGGGCGGCGGGCCGGAACTGCTCGACCCGCACCGCGGTGCCGTCCGGGCCAGTGACGATCGGGTCGATCGGCGGGGTGATCCAGGCGGTGATCTCCGGGTTGCGCAGGCACTTGGCGGCGACCCGGGCGGTGAAGAAGACGCTGCCGCGGGTCTCGGCCGGGCTGCCCTGTGTCCCGGCCAGGCTCGCGGCGATGCCGCGGTAGCCGGCGCCCTTGAGGGTCTCGACCGGGACGGGATTGGCCTCGTCGTTGAGCCAGTCGTAGACGTCGTGCATGGTCCCGCCGCACGAGCGGGCGGCCAGCATCAGCGCCGCCAGCAGCTCCTGCGCGGCGGGTCCCCAGATGTCTTTGCCGCGGTCGTCTTCGACGGTCAGCACAAAGTGCGACGCCAGCCGCTCGGCCTCCTCGACGGAGGTGAGGTCTGCCAGCGGGTCCCACCACCAGGTCTGGGGCGCCCAGGCGATGTGCTGCGGGTCGAAGGTCCAGACCCGCTGGCTGGTCTCGTCGGCCCGGATGGCCGCGGTGGCCGACCAGACATCGGCCTTGTTGCTGGTCGCGATAACCGCGCCCGGCGCCGACAGCACGGCCGGGATGGCCAGCGCGGTGGACTTGCCGGAGCGGGGGGCCATGTAGGCCAGCACGACGTCCTCCCAGCTGCTGAACAGCACCCGGCCCTTGTCACCGGTGCCGAGCCGGCCCAGTGCCAGGCCGGCGTCACCGGCCGAGACCTCGGCCGGCTTGCGGCCGGCGAGAGAGGGCCGTAGCCGGGTGGCGCTGGTCGCGACCTGCGGCATCGTCAGGTGCGCGACGTCACCGACGCTCGCCAGCGAGCGGCGGGGGTCATCAGCGCGCAGCCGGCGGGAGAACAGCACGACGGCCACGACGACCACAGGGACCGTCAGCAGGGCTGTGAGGCCGCCGGTCAGGCCCCAGACCAGGGCGGGGGAGACCCCGGGCCAGCGGCTGTCGGGGCCGTCGCGCAGTACCTGGACGAACAGGGCGAGGCTGAACGACGCCCGCGGCCCGCCGGTGCCGGCGTGCGCGGCCGCCAGGGTCCCGCCGAGCCAGGTGGCGGCGGAGGTGATCAGCAGCAGCGCCCTTATGCCGGGGATGATCCAGGCGGCCTCGTTGCCGCCGCCGGCGCCGCCACCCGGTGTCACGGGGCGGCTCATCGGGCGCCTGCGACGGCCTGCGCCGGAACCGCCCAGCGCTTGTTGGTGTCGTGCACCGCGGCGTCGAGCTCGGCGCGGGTCAGCTCGACGCTGACCGGGATCCCCGGCCGCTGGCCGCTTTTGATGAGGAACTTCCCCACGCCGGGGGGCAAGGAAGCGACGTCCCAGCCGGGTGGGGTCGACCAGCTGGTGACCTGCTGGCGTTCGGCGCGGGAGAACGCGACGATGTCGGACAGTCCGGCGACCTCCTGGGCGGGCAGGCCGCCGCAGACGACGAGCCCGGCGCGCTCGATGAAACCCTTGGCCTTGTCCCGGTCCTCGACGTTGCGCAGCGCCCGCAGGTCGGCCATCGAGTGGGTGATCATCGCCTGCCCGACCCCGCTGTTGCGGTTCAGGCGGGTCAGCTCGTCGACCTTGTCGACCATCCCCTCACCGCTCCTGAGGACTCGCCAGAGCTCGTCCAGGACGATGAAGAACCGGCGCTGCGGCGCGAGCCCGGCATCGGCCAGGGCATTCGCGGCCTCGACGGCCCCGAAGCCCTCAGACCAGCAGGCCAGCAGCACCGCGGCCTGCAGTGCGGTGTCATTGACCGAGATCCCGGAGACATCGACGCAGACCGCGGTCGCGTCCAGAGCGATCCGCTCGGTCGTCGGGCGGGCGAAGACGCTGCCAAGCTGACCGTCGAGCAGGCTGTAGAGCGAGCGCTGCAGCGGATCGACCACGGCCCGGTAGGCGCCCATGCTGCCGCGGTCCAACGTCGGGAGCCGGACCTGGTCGGGGGCCGCCTCAACGACCTCGAGCAGGTCGGCCAGCAGCGGTGCCGGGGAGTCCGGCTCGAGGGTGCAGGCAGCCAGGTGCTGCCCGGCCAGCACCCGCAGGGCGGCGGAGAGGACCGTGCGTTCGGTGTCGGTCGATCTGGTGCCGCGGACGAGCATCAACAGCGCCTCGACCATCGTGGCGCGTCGGCCGTGGGCCTCCTCCCGCAGCGCCTCAGCTTCTTTGACCAGCCCGGCTGCGGTGAGCTGATCGGCGGCGTCGTCCAGTGCCCCAACGTCCAGGACGTTGAGCGAGCCCAGGCCGCGACCGAGCCGGATGACCTGCCCGCCCAGGGCACGGACAGTGTCGACGTAGTCGGGCTTGAGGTCGCCCAGGATCAGTGGGACGGTCCCGGAGCCGGCCAGGCCGATCACCATCCGCCGGACCAGCGTCGACTTGCCCAGCGCCGGTAGGCCGAGCAGGAACATGCTCGGGTTCAGGATCAGCTTGGCGCGCTGGAACCAGGCCAACGGGTCGCAGCAGACCGTCGCGCCGGTGAGCAGGTTCCGTCCGAGCGGGACGCCGATGGTCGGGCTGCCGCCGCCGACGGCGAACGGGAACAGCCCGCAGACCTGCACGGTCGTGCCGCGCCACTCCGGGGGAGCTTCAACGTAGGACACCCGGCCGCGGCCGGGTCCCCGCAGGCCACGGGGCCCGGGCTTGGCGGTCCGCAGCGCACCGGGCGCGGACTTGGCTGGCCCGGCCGCGGTGCGCGTGGGGGAGGGCTTGGTCGGGCGGATGCCCATGGCGATCTCCTCGAGCAGGTTGAGACGGGTCGGGCGGTCAGAGGTAGTCGCGGACGATTTCGGGGACGGCGACGTGCTTGGGCCGCACCACCCCGACGCCGAGAGCGGCGGTGAAGGCGGCGGCCTGGCCGAAGTAGCAGCGACGCAGCCGCAGTTGGCAGGCCGGGCCGAGCTGGTCGATGACCTCAGCGGCCTGGGCGAGCTTGGCGGGGTCGTCGACGGTGGCGGTAACGAGCATCGAGAAGCGGGTCAGTCCGGCGCCGGCGGCCTGCTCGGAGACGGACTGGCGGGCCGAGGCCAGCGCCAGGGACTCCCCGGCATTGACCTCGCCCTTGCGCAAACTGGCCCGGCCGACGGCCGTGCGGACGTCGGCGTCGGCGACTCGGGCGGCGCTGGCCGGGTCGTGCGGACGGTAGATCAGGGTGACGCGTTTGCGGGCCAAGTGCTCGTCGGCCTCCAGCAGCTGCTCGAGGATGCGGGACTGAACGGCGCCGTGCGGGACGTCGACCATCTGCCAGGTGATGCTGGCGCCGCTGTCGTGGCGTAGGTGGTCCCAGGACTCGACCTGCGCGATCGGGCCGGCATTCTTCCAGGCGACCAGCGGTGCTGGCGTCTCGTGGGCGGTGACCTGACGGGCCTGCTGCGCGCGGGCACGGTCCAGCAGCGTGGCGGCGGCCGGGTCGTAGGCGACCCGGACGGTCTCGGCGACCTCAGCCGCGGTCATTGCGGCGCCGGTGCCGGCGCCGACGCTGCGCAGCTGGTGCAGCAGCAACGGCAGTCGTCGGCCGATCTGGGCGGCCATCTCTTCCGGGCTGCGGACCGACGGGGCTCGCTTGCTCTGGCTGCTCTTGCCGCCGCGGGCGCCCATGACGCCCTCGGCCTCGCTGTGGGAGACCCGGCGGCCTGAGAACGTCAGGGTGACGTAGGCGGTGACCGCTGCCGAGCCGTGCGGGTAGCTCGCGGCGGTCTCCGTGAGCATCGCCCGTGACAGTGCCGGGGCGTCGCCAGTGAGCATCGCGTCGACCTCGGCGGCCAGGCGCGACCCGGGGTCGGGGGCGGTCTCGACCGTGACGCTGCAGGCCTCCAGGTTGGCCTCGTGACCGAGCTTGGCCAGCCAGCCGCCCCAGCAGGCCACCCACTCGTCGACGGTCTCGACGTCGACGAGCTGTGAGCCTTCCGGGTCGCAGCGGATGACGACGGCGAAGTGTTTGGTCGAGGGCAGGTGGATCAGCGCGAACTGCTCGCCGTGGGCGGTAATCGCCGACAGCAGCCGGCTGCTGGCCAGCAGCCCGGGCAGCCGGGCCGCGCCGAAGCTGATCGGAGCGGTGAGGGAGCTGGCGTACAGGTGCTGGCGGCGGCGCCGACCGATCCGCCAGGAGCACTTCGCGGCCAGCACCTGCCAGCCGTTGCGGTCGGCCCGGCTGCGCCACACCAGCGGCGCCAGACCCAAGCACACCAGCAGTGCGCAGACGGCCGCCGCGATCAGGCCGGCGACGATCTGCACGAGCATGACCAGCACGAGTGAGCCGAGCGCGATCGCGGTCCCGAGCCTCCCGAGCCGCGGCAGACCCGGGGAGGTCGGCTTGCGCCAGTTGCCGTAGGTCTGGGGCGGGTGCGCGGCCGCCGCGGCGTGCTGGGGGGTGGTTGCGGTCACCGGGTGCCTGCCTGGGGGCTGGGCTGGGCCGGGGTGCCGTCCAGGGACCCGGCGTGAGCGGCGGCGCCGCGGGCGGCCTGCACGCCCGCCTGCACGACCTGCACGCCGGCCGAAGCGGCACCAGCAGCGCCGCCCCCAGCGCTTGCAGCACCGGCGCGACTGCCGCCGGTCGGGGCGGGACGGGGGCCGCCGCCCCCTGCACCGCTAGGCGAGCCGGAGGCGCCGCCAGGCAGTAGACCCGGCTGCTGGCTACCGCCGCCGGAGGGCCCCGCGCCTCGAGCGCCGGAGCCGCCGCTGCTCATCCGGGCGCCGGTGGCCATGACCATCCCGGCTGCGGCCATGCCGCCGCCAGCCCCGGCGCCGGTTGCGACCGCAGCGCCGACCATCGGGGTGATCAGGCGCAGCATTGCCGGTAGCGCGACGATCGACAGGACGAGCATGAACAGCCCGGCGAGGACGCTGGTGGCGTCTTTGCCGTCCCCGATCATCAGGAACGCCGAGGCGTAGACGGTCGCGGTGGCGGGTTTGTAGAGCACGAACGCCAGCAGCCAGCTGGTCATCCGCTTGAAGTAGTCCATGCCGGTCTGCGTCGAGGTGCCGGCGGCCGCCAGGGGCAGCAGCCCGGCGAAGATCGTGATGACGCCGACCCGGACGAGCATCAGGCCCATTCTGCGCGATCGAGGCCAGCATCCCGAGCACCGCGACGATCAGGATGAGGCCGGTGCCCAGGCCGGCGGTGTTGCCGACCGTGGCCAGCACGGCCAGGCGCTGACCGAGCTGGCCGTCAGTGCTGCGGTCCAGCACCCACTTGCTGTAGCCGTCGCCGAAGACGACCAGGGCGTTCACCGCGGCGACGCCGGCACCGCTCACCACGACGAGGATCAGCAGGCCCTTGAAGGCTTCGGCCGCCGGGCGGCTCGACCGGGTCAGCGCCAACCGGCCGGCGCAGAACAGGACCGACAGCACCGCGATGAACGCTGATAGCCAGGCGGTGTTGGCCCGTATCTCCGCGACAGGTCCGCCGGACGTGTCCAGGCCTGGCACGTCGACGCCGGTCCAGAACGTCACGACGAGCTGGATGGCCTTGGCGAAGCCGTCGGCGATCTTGCCGACCGCGGCATCGAAGACGCTGCCGGCGGCGGTGCTGGCCGCGTCGCCGACGGCGCCGCAGATCGTGCCGACCAGGGGCAGGTTGCAGGGGTTCGGCATCAGGCACCCCAGACGACGAAGCCGTCGAGGTCGGGCACGGCCTGCGCGGTCGGGCTGCTGCCGCCGTCGGGCTGCAGTTCCAGGCGCCAGTCTCCGTCGACCCACTTCACGGTGACGACGACGACCTGCAGGTTCCCGGTCGTTGGGAACCGGGAGACGAACTGAATCGCGGCGACGTCGGGGGCGAAGGCGACGAACCGGAACCCGGCCGGCTGACCGTAGCTGCCGGGCGGGGCGTCCTCGTCGACGGTGGCGCGCAGCCGGGCGAAGGTGTCCCGGCCAACGCCGGGCAGGACTTGGCGCTCAAGGAACTCGCGCCAGCCGTCACCCGGGGTCAGCAGGTAGCGGGTGCCCAGCTGCGCCGCGGCGATGAGTGCACCGGTCTGGGACCACTGGTAGCCGCTGTAGACAGGCCCGTCGATCCTAAGGGGGCCGCCGGTTTTGCTGTACGGGAGCGGGACGCCCACGAACAGCTGCCAGTCAACCCGCGGTGCGACCAACAGCGGTCCGTCGGGTACCGCCGGGGCGGTGATCGGGGGGAGATCGACCGGGGGGGCCGTGGCCGAGCGGGCCGGGCCGGCCGGCGCCGGCGCCGGCGGTCCTGCCGTGGGTGCCGCCGAGGGGCTGGCTCCACCGGACAGGGCGACGGCCCCGGCGCCGAGGAGGATCACTACGGCGACGACGCCGGCCGCGACGGTGCCCGGCCGCGGCCCGGCCGGGTCGGGATCGGCGTCGCGGGGGAGCATGTCTCGAAAGGGCAGGGTGCCGGCCATCTCAGATCAGGACGTTGACGATGGGGCCGGCGGCGGCGATCAGGACGCAGGCGCCCATGACCCAGCCGAGCTGGCCGACGGCCTCGCTGCCCTCACCGCGCCGGTGCGAGAAGGCCATCTTCCCGGCGACCGCGAAGATCCCGCAGATGCAGGCAAGTGTGACGATCCAAGCGACCCAGCCCACGACGGTCAGCAGCCCAGCCGTGCCGGGCGGCTGCACGGACACCGGGGTGTTGATGCCGGCCGTGATCAGGGTGTCCTTGGCGGTGCTCAGGGCGTTAAGGACGGTGCTCACAGCAGGTCTCCTCGGGTTCGGGTGGTGCGGGACAGGTGGGGGTGGGACAGCTGGGCGGTGCGGGTGAGCTCGGCGGTGAGGTGCTGCATGTCGGGGTGGATCGGTAGCGGCTCTGTGGTCGCGGCCAGGCGCCACTCCTGGAGCCAGGGCAGGTGCCAGGTCCGGGGGAACGCGCCGGACACCAGGTCCCGCAGCCCGGCGATGCGGGTCGGGAGGCGGCCGGGCGCGTCGGCGACCAGGACCAGGCCGAGCAGCTCGACGTCACCGACGAGGCCGCTGGCGTGCTGGCGGGCCAGGTCGCGGGCCCACTCCAGGCCGCTTGTCGACGTCCGGGCCACCAGCAGGACCAGGCCGGCCCGCGGCCAGCACCGGTCGGCGTCGACGGCGACCTGGTCCAGGCCGGCGCGCAACAGGCTGGTGACGCGGGCGCCGCCGTGCGCGCCCAGCAGGGCGACGCCGTCGACCATGCGGACGGACGTGTCGAGCGACCGGCGCGCCGGTGCGCACTCACCAGCCCGGCCGACGGGAGCGACAGCGCCCGAACCGGGACGCGCCGCCGCGGGGCCGGGGCCGGCGATATGGGCACCGGGGTGTCGTCGAGTCTCAGGCCGCGGCTCTCGGCGATCCGCCCGACCAGGCAGGACAACGCCGGGCCACCGGGTCCTAATTGGGGGCTGCTGGCCAGCAGTGCCTCACCCGTCTCTCGGCGCATCAGATGCCCCGCACGGTCGAGGCACTCACGCGCTCGTAAGCAGCCAAGGCCAGGACGCCCGGGCCTACCAGATAGGAGCCGAGCCCGCGGTAGGCCGCCGGGTCGAACGGGTTGACCGTCAGCTGCAGCAGCAGCCCGTCCAAGCGCTGGCATGCCGTCACCAGCGTTGCCGCGTGGCGCAGCAGCGCCAGGTCCTCCCGCACGTCCTGGACACCGCCGGTGTCCTCCAGCGCGGCCGACAGCGCGTCGGAGTCGACGTCGGGCACGGCACGTAACCGCGCCGTCCCTTCCGTCCGGGATCTCGTGCCGCTGCGAAGGTCCATGCGCCGCGCCGCACCTCTCGGTGAGGGGCGCTGCTGTCTGCTTCGCCCTACACCCTTGGTAAGTGCGGATTCAGGAGGGGCTGTGACAAACGATCATGGACGAACCCTTGAGCGGGCCGCCGCGCGGCGTGCGAGCTGCCGCCTGTGCTGGCTCAGCTGCCGGATGCCGGGAGATTGCTGACAGCGGCTCCACGGGCCGCTGCAGCTCCCGCGAGCAGCGCGGCCGACCCGAGCAGCCCGCCGGCGCCGTAGGTGGCCCAGTGGCCTTCTAACAGCCCGACCAGACCGAACGTCAGCAAGGCCACCCCCACAAGTGGGAGCAGACCAGCCAGCAAGGCCCGCGCGGCGTCCCGAAAAGGGCTACGCAGCAGCATCATCACGAGCGGCGCGACCAGCACGGCGGGCAGCCAAGCGACCGCACCCATCAGCACGACGGCGACGGACCAGAACGCTCCCACGGTGACCTCCCCGGCCAGGTGCCGGCGAGGGATCGCAGCGCCGCAGCCGCGGCACCGACCGCGCAGCAGCAGGAACCCCACGATCGGCAGGACCTCCCTCGCGCGGAGCCCCGTCGCGCACCGGGGGCATCGCGACCGCTTCAGTAACCCCACCGCACTGACGGCCCGGTTGGTGGCCAGCTGGACGAACGACAGCGCCGCGGCGCCCATCGCCGCGGCCACCGTCGCTTCGAGCCAGATCACCGTGAGTTGGTGACGAGCGCCTGCAACTCGCCCACCACAATGTTGGTCCGCAAGACCAGGTCCAGCGTGATTCGCCCCGACGACCCACCCGGGCCAGTCCAGTCCACGACCCAGTACGACGTCGCCACGATGGGGTAGGCATTGTTGGGCTTACCGGCCGACGTTCGGGTGTAGCGGTGGCCGCAGTCGGGGCTGTCATCGAAGCCATAGCGGTCCTGGTAGACCGTGCCCGGCGTAGTGCACGTGACCGTCGCCCCCATCGCCCATATCCCAGACGATCCTGTCGACCTTCGCAGTCGCGGTGATCGTCAGGCCTCCCTCGCTGGCCGTCAGGACCTGTGGTCCGAACCTGGTCGGGCCGCGGGTGGTCCACATGTAGACCGGCGCGCCCACGGCACCGATCGACCCGGGCTTGTCCTGCGGCACGATGCCGATGTCCGCAGCCCGCAGGTCCATCCGTCGCACGACCGCCTGCGCCGCTTCCTGCGGGCTCACCGTCGTCCCGGGCGCTCCCGGGAGCCACAGCTGACCGGTCGGGAAGTTGCCGCCGCTGAACGGGTCTGTGCAGTCAACACCGCGCCGGAGCCGGCATGGCCCTGCCAGGCGCCGGCCGTGGCCGGCGGCTGGGGGGTGGCCTTCTTGCAGTAGACCCTGAGGGAGTTCAGCCAAAAGCCCAGCTGCGGGTCGGAACACGGCACGGCGGTGTTGGGGGAGCGAGTGCACGTCGAGGCCCCAACCCCTGCCGGCTTCCCGTCGATTGGTCTAGGTCTGGGGCCAGGCGTCGGCGCTGGCACCTCGATCGTGCATTCGCCAGTGGTCGGGTTGGGCCTTTCGCAGGTAGGGCCAACTGCCCGCGCGGGTGCCGAGGTCAGTATGAGCGTCAGCGCGACGGCCCACAGCAGCGCGGTGCGCTTCAGCACGGGGTTCCACCCCCTGGGTACTCGACCATCGCCACATACCAGCCACCGACGCGGCCGGGCTGGTTGAAGGAGGACGCCGGAACCATTTGGACCAGGGCAGTGAACGCGATCCGAGGCACACGGTTCGCTTTGATGGCGGTTGTGCCGTCTGCCTTGAAGGCCTTGACCGCTCGCACGTCGAGGCAGCCACGCAACCTCACCTCGGAGAACGACCGTTTCGGGTCCGTGGTGAGCTTCACCGACTCCACGCCAAGAGTCGCTACAACAGAGCTTCCGCTCGTCCGGACGGCGGCAGTGCGCGTCGCTTCGAGTGCGAGCTCCGTGCGCTCAGGACTGATTGCTACCGCGTCGTAAAGCTTGAGGTTCTTGTAGCCACCTTTGGCGACCTGGTCGTGAACCCGCACGTACTCGAGGTACTTGGCCTTGGCGGCTGCGACGGCGAGGTCTTCGGGCTTGAGCGGGGTGCTGATCGTCGGTGCCGGAGTGGCGCTTGTGGTGACTGGCGGCGGCGGGCTTTCGGCCGGGTGGCGGGCTTGCTGTTGCCTCCGGTTAGGAGCACGACGCCACCGACCGCCGCCCCCGCGGCCGCGACGAGGCAGCCGGCCACGTAGGCACGGTTGCGGGCGCGGCGTGAGTCGGTACTGGGCATCTGTTGCTCCCGGGAGTCGGTTGCACCCATTGTCGGTACTTCCGGGACTGGCGGGTCCATGAGTTGCTCCCTCGGTGGACGGTCGGGCGTGATGCTCATCGGGTGCCGGCCCGCGGTGGCGCGGCTGAGGAGCTCCTCGAGCAGGCTGTCGGTCTCGGGCTCGAGGTCGTCACCGAGCTTGCTGGTCAGCTCGACCAGCCGGTCCGCGGTGGAGTTGAGGCCGGCGAGGTCGCCGGCGAGCCACTCGGCTCGGAGCGCGTCTCGCCAGAGCAGCTCGGCGCCAGGATCGGCCTGCAGGCCGGCGGCCGCGGCCTGCCGGGCCAGGGTCGCGTCGCCGGCCAGAAGCGCACGGCGGGCCAGCTCGTGAGCGGCGTCGCCGATAGCGCTGATCATCTCCTGCTTGTCCCGCTCGGACCAGACGTAGGTGCGCGTGTTCACGCCGGCGAACGGCTGTCCCTTCACCAGCTCCAAGGCGGCGGCGAGCGCCTCGGTCGAGGCCACGGCAGGCCCGTCAAGCAGCAACCCGAGCCACAGGTGCCAGTCCGACCGGACATCGGGGTGCAGCCGGTAGCCGGCCGCGGCGTCGGGCAGATGCTCGGTGCCGTCCGCAGCCGCGCCGAGCCAACGGCGCAGCTTGCTGACAGCCGAGTTCCGCGTATGGTCAGGTTCCGGGCACCGGGCCACTTCGCCTCATCGAGGTGGGTGTGGTCAAGGCCGGGGTGCAGGGCGATGAACGCCGCGATCTCGGTCAGCTGGTTGCGCCGGTCCGGCTCCAGCCGGCCGCGGGCGTGCAGGACGGTGACCGGCCCGAGAACCTGCACGAGCGGAGCAGGCTCGCCGCCGGGCTCGACCGGCCGCGCGGGCTCGCCGACGGCCTCGACCGTGTCGGCCTGTCCCGGCTCGACGGGTGCGACCGCGACCTGGGCGGCGGTGCTGTCCGCAACGGTGGCTTCGGGCTCCTTCGGCGCAGGAGGCTCGGGCGGAAGGACGGGGTGGATCGACGTCGGGCTCACCAGATGGGCTCCGAGGTCGGCCAGGGAAGGTTCCTCGACGATCAGGATCGGCGCCGCGGGGTCCTCGCGGGGCAGGTCCTGGCAGGGCAGGTCCGCGACGGTGAGCAGGCCGAGCAGCTGGTCGAGGTCCGCGGCGCTGAGCTGCTGCGGCTGCAGAGCGAGGTTGAGCGGGCGCAGGACCGCGACGCCGTCGGGTCCGTCGTCGGTCGGGTCCAGGGTCAGCGTCCACTCGGCGGGGGTGCTGTCGGCGGCCGTCACGGCGGCGAGGCTGACGCGGGGTAGGTCCTGCAGCAGGTCCTCCAGGCGGGCACGTTCGGTCGGGTCGACAGGGCCTCCCAGGAGCAGGATCTCGGGGTACCAGGCGCCGGAGCGCGGGCGCTGATTGGCGGCCGAGCGGGCGTGCTGCAGGTCGGGCAGTCCGCTGTCGGCCATGAACTCGCGGATGGTCGCGGCGCGACGCTCCAGGGCGGGCAGTGCCTGGGCGAGCGTCTCGACGTGCCGGACCCGGCCGGTGCCGATCGCGTCCGGCAGCTGGGAAAGGCAGCCGACAACGGTGACCTGCAGGTCATCGGCCCAGTGGGAGGTCGCGAGCTCGGCGGCGATCGCGGCCAGGACCGCGACGCTGGCGGTCGCATCGCCGTCGACGGCGAGGGCGGCGGCGTGCTCGAGGTCGAGCAGCACGTTCGCTTCGTCCAGGTCGTGCCCGAGGGTGATCAGGCTCGGGTACGGCGCGGCGACCTGGTCGAGCTCGGCGACCGACAGCAGCGGCGCGTCGGCCGGCAGGGTCCAGATGGTCGGGTCACCGGTGGCGAGGAACGGGGCAGGCAGGATGGTCGTGCCGTCCAGGTAGAGCTCGAGGTCCTCGTCGACGAGTCGGGCCACCCTCAGCGCGGGTAGCGGCTGGTCGAGTTCGGCGAGCAGGACCGACAGGCTGCGCAGGGCCTGGTCGACCCGGGCCAGGCCGGTCGGGTCCTCGACCATGCGCAGCTCGAACTCGACGGGCTGCAGGTCTGGCGGGGGCATCGCGATCCGCTGGCCGGGGCGGCGGCGGCGCTGCTGCCGGCTGCGCTTCAGACCCAGCAGCGCGAGCAGGCTGGCGGCCATCAGCGCGCCGACGCCGGCGGCGGTCCGCACGCTCACCCGGTCGCCAGCCGCGTCCGGTGCGGCTTCCTGGCTCCGTGCGGGTGCCGCGGCTGCGGGCACTGACGCGGCCGGTGCCTGGGTGGGCATCTCGACGGCCGGGCTGGCGGGGGCTGCCACAGCTGGGGCCACGGCCGCGGGGGGCATCTCAGGCGCCGCGGGTGCTGGCCGCTCCGGCGCCGTGGCCGGGGCCACCCCGGGCCGCTCGGCCGGCGGGGTCGCGTCGGGCACCGCGAGTGCTGGCGCTGCCGTGCTTCTGGGCATGGTGAGTTCCCAGCCGGGGCGGATGAGGTTCGGGTCGACCAGGTGGGCGCCGTCGTCCTGCAGGCCGGTCGAAGCGGCCGCGATGTCGGGGTAGCGGTCGCCGTCACCGAGATGTCCCTGGGCGATCTGCCAGAGCGTGTCGCCAGGCTCGACGACGACGATCTGCTCAGCGGCGGCCGCGGGGGCAGCGTCACCGGGCAGGGTCAGCTGCCAACCTGGGGTGAGCCAGTGCGCGGCCGTCAGAGCATGGCCGTCGGTCTGTGCCACGCCGTAGTTCAGGTGCGCGATCTCGGTGAAGCGGGACCCGTCGCCGAGGTGATCGGTGGCGATCCGCCACAGGGTGTCGCCGGGCTGGACTGTGTACGTGCGGGAGGGGCTGGCGGTGTCGGGTGCCGGCCGGGTCTGCTCGTGGGCCCGAGCCGCGGTCGGGGTGGTGAGGGGCGCGCTGACCGAAGCCGCGGTCGTGGCCGGGGGCGCGGCGGCCAGGGCCGGCGTGGCCCTCAGCAGCGGGACGGTGAACAGCAGCGCGGCCGCGGCGACCAGGACGCTCGCCGCACGGTGCTGCGGGCCAAGCGCAGGCAGGTGTGGGGTCGGCAGGCCGCGCAGCTGAGAGAGGGCCTCCAAGAGCACGGTCAGGGCGAAGCTGGCCCAGGCGAGCCAGCCGAGCCAGGTCAGGGCGCCCAGGAACAGCGAGCCGTCCTTATCCGGGGCGGTTAGCCGGTCGAGCAGGCCCGACAGGTCGGTGCCGGTGTCGGGCAGCGGGTTGCCGCGCAGCGCGAACAGGGCAACCGGGATGCCGATCAGTAATGCCAGCATGACCAGCAGTGCCAGCAGCCCCCGAAGCAAATCGATTACTGGTCGGTGGCGGGGCTGCGAGGGGGAGGGCGGCGGCACGCTCGTGGATCGGCTCATCAGGGCTGCTCCTGTTCGACGCCGCGGACCAACCGGGCAGATGCCTGGCCGGTGACGGTCTGCGCGCCCAGCCCGATGATCGACAGGAAGCTGGGCGTGAAGCTGCTCGTCGTGCGGACCTGCACGCGGCCGTCGCCGACGGTCACGCTGCCGGAGAGGCCGGCGCGTTGCAGATAGGCCTCGGCAGCTCTGCGTGCGCTGTCTCGTTGACCCTGGGGCGTTGTCCGCGGATGGTGTTGCCGGGTTCGATGCTGAGAACGGCGGCGCGGGCCGCCTCGCTCGCGGCGTCGCTGGCGCGCTGACTGGAGCGCAGCTTCTGGCCGCCGTCCACGACCAGCCCGACAGCGATGAGCAGACCGAAGACCGCGACGACGAGCAGCAACGACACCGACCCGTCCTCACCACTGCAGCGGGCGCGTCGCCGCGCTCCTGGTCGGCGGTTCATGCGTGCTCGGCGGCTCATGAGCGCTCCCGGAACGTGTCGAGGCTCGAGGTGGCGGTGTGGCTGACCGTCCGGGTCCCGGGCAGGCCAGGGACGGACAGGTCCGATAGCCGCACCGGGCAGATAACCGTGGCCGTCACGGTCGCGCTCTGGCCGGGCCGGGCGCGAAAGCCGGACGTGTCCAGGACGACCGTCGTCGTCGTGCACTGCAAGCCTTGGGCGGCGAGGGTCTTCTCGGCGCTGGCCTGGGCCATATGGCGGGCCCCGGCGGCGCTGCGGGCGCTGCTGGCCGTGCGGGCCGCGTCGACAGCTGCCTGCTCGACCGCAGCGTTGGCGCTGTTGACCCGCCCGGCCACGATCAGCAGTCCGATCATCAGCAGCAGCCCGGGCGCCCACACGACCAGCTCCAGCGTCGTGGAGCCGCGCTAGTCCCGGTCGTTGCGGCCGAGGCGCCAGCTCATCGGTCACCGCCGTTGGTGAACTGCTCGATGTCGCCGGAGGCGGTCTGGCTGATTTTCGGGCCACCGATGCCGGGCAGCAGGCTGACCGTGCGGGCGTTGACCGTGACCCGGACGGTGTCGGCGTCGACGTCGGGCCTGATGCTGAGGCCGGTCAGGTTGTCGAGCTCGCCGGTGTCGGCCAGGAACTGCCGGGCCTGGCCGGCGGCGGTGCCGGCCCGATTGGTCTGCCCGTCGGCGCGGGCTGCTCGCACGCCCTGCTCGGCGGCCGCCAAGGCCACGTTGCGCCCGTGGAAGTAGAGCGCGCCCTGGATGACGCCGAACAAGATGAGCAGCACGACCGGAAACAGCACGGTCAGCTCGAGGGTGGCGACGCCGTCGTCCCCACGTCTCGGGCGCGGACGCGGCAGACCAGCCCGGCGACCTGGGGTCACCGGGCCTGCCGGCCGGTCGGGAGTCGCCACGGTGACTTACTTGATCTTGTCCAGGCGGCCCTGCGTGGCGTTGGTGAGGACCACGACGGCGATGCCGGCGATGAGGAACAGCCCGAGAGCGATGATCGTGATCTCCAGTGTCGACAGGCCGGCCTCCGGGTCCTGGTTCAGGCGCTGATGGCGATGGGTGGTCAAGCCGGTGCGTGTGCGGTCGGGCAGGGTCAGCAGCGCGAGGTGCAATGCGATGAGCGGGTTCATGACGGGCTCCCTGAGATGGTGGGCTGTCGTGATGGGGGGCGGGCGGGGTGTGCCGGTGCAGTCACGTTGGCGGGACGTCGTGGCGGGTCACAGGATCCGGACGATGGCGGGGGCGCCGAGGATGACAAGGAAGATCAGGCCAAGAAGCGCGACGGGGACGACCATGCGTTCGGACTCCTCGTTGGCGCGGGTCTGCTCCTTGGTCAGCAGGGCCGCACGCAAGCCGCGGCTGCGGGCACGCAGGGTGTCGGCGACGGCGGCGCCCTCCTCACCCGATAGCCGCATGATGTCGGCCAGGTCGGACAGTTCAGGCAGGCTGAGCTCGGTGGCCAGGTCGTGCAGGCCGTCCCAGGGAGGGGTGCCGGACAGCCGGGCCCGGATGAGCTGTTCGCGCAGCCGCACGAACACCCAACTGTCCCCGACGGTCGCTGCCTGGTCGAGGGACTGGGTGGCGCCGGCGCCGGCGGCCCGCTCGAGCGCGGTCAGGTCCAGGTAGGCCGACGTGGCGCGGGCGAACTCCTCCCGGGCGGCAGCCGCCCTGCGCCGGACGTCGAGGTCCGGGACGACGAACAGCACGGCGGCAAGCACCAGGGCGAACACGGCGGGTAGCGCGATCGGCAGCGCGTATCCGCCGGCGGTAGTCACGACGATGAACACGGCCGGGAACAGCAGGCCTAGCAGGGCCATGAGGACCTTCTGGCCAAGGTGGCGGGCGACCGGGATCCGCAGCAGCAGCAGCTCCTTGGTCGGGATCCGCACGAACGGCGCGTCGACGAGGTGGCGCTGCGCCCAGATGCCGACCCGGTGCTCGAGCGCGCCGGTGCTGCCATCGCCGGCGGCTGGCTCCTGGACGGCCGGGGCGTCGAGGCCGATGCGGGTGGGCGCGAGCCGGTCCAGAGCGGAGGCCAGTTGAGGATCTGAGGGCAGCAGCTCGCGCGCGATCAGGGTGACGCCCAGACCGCCCGTCGCTCCGAACAGCGCCGCCGCGGTCAGCCCGGCGCTCACGCGGGCGCTCCCGGGGCGGGAGTTTGGACGGCCTGCAGCGGCACGACGGCCTCGACCGGCGCGAGCGCCGAGCCGGGTGCCGCCTTGCGGTGAGGAATCGGGGCGCCGGCTTGCCGGAGGTCATCTGCCGCATCCACAGCAGCGTCGCGACGTAGGCCGACAGCAGCACCGCGAGCAGCGCCTGGCCCAGCGGTGAGGTGTACGGCTCGACGTAGGTTCGGTTCAGCGCGAGCAGCGCCAGCACGCCCAGGGTGATGAACGTGACCGCCCGTGCGGTCGAGCGGGGTTTGGCCCGGTCGGCCTCGATCTGCCGGCGGGTCCGGACGTCCTCGGCGACGCTGGCCGCCAGCCCGTCCAGGACCGACACCAGGCCCGCGCCGCGGCGCTTGGCCGACAGGATCAGGCTTGCCGCGACCAGATCACCGGTCGCGTCGTTGAGGTCGTCGGCGAATGCCCGGAGTGCGGCGTCGGTCTGCAAGCGGGTTGCGAGCCGGGCGACGAGGGTCTCGACCTGCGGCCGGATCGGCTCCGGGGTCGAGCGCAGGCTGGCCTGGATGGCCTGCTCCAGGCTGACGCCGACAGCCAGGACACCGGCGAGGGCGCGGGAGTCGCGAACAGCGGCAGCGCGGCGAGCCGGTTCGGCACGTCGGCGTCACCGCCGGGTTGGGTCTGGTCAGGCGTCATTGGCGGCCTCCCGACTGAGAAGGCGCCCGGCGATGCTTGGCGCCGCGGGTGTGGGCGGGGCGAGGCGATCGCGGCGCTGACGGATGAGCTCGGAGCTGGCGCTGATCGCGGCTCGGGTGCTGCGTACCAGCGGGGACCTGTCGAAGCGCCGGCCGGGGGTGGTGCCTGCGGCGAGGACCTCGGCGCTGGCCGGGTCCCAGGCCAGTGAGGCGATGACCGGGACGCCGCAGGCGGCGGAGATTTCCTTGGCCGAGTAGGGCCGGCCCTCGCCGACCAGCAGCAGACCGAGGCTGGACAGGTGGCCGCGCAGGTGCCCGGCGTTGCCGGTGACCGACAGGTCCTCGCGCAGCAGGTTGAGCCGGGCCTTGGCTGCGGCGACAGCGGTCAGGTTCGTGCCCATCACGAGCAGGACGAGGTCGGCTTGGCGCAGCAGCGCTGTTGGGGCGTGCGCGGTCCCAAGCCGGCCAGCGTCGACGATCACGTCGGTCCCGGCACGTTCTAGGCTCGCCAGCAGCAACCCGAGTGGGCCCCACAGCGCCGCGGTGCTCGGGGCCTGCGCGGCATCGGACAGCCCGGGCAGCAGCCAGCGGTCCCCGGCGCCGGCTGCGACGGACGCGGCCTGCGGATCGCCGGTCAGTGGGACGGTCTGGGGCCATAGCGCCTGCTCGAGCGCCTCGTGGCGCTGGGCCAGCGCTAGGGGCAGCAGCCCGCGGGAGTGCTCGACCGTCCCGCGCAGGTACCCGGCCAGGACGCTGCTGCCTCCCGCGGGGTCGCACTCGGCCAGCAGTGCGGCGCGGGGCCACAGCAGGGTCATCGCCAGGGCGGCGGTGCTGACGCCGGGGGCGCCCTTGGCGGAGGTCAGGGCCAGGACCGCCATCAGCGCTCCCGGGTGTCGAGGATCAGCGCGATGCGTCCGGTCGCGACCCGCGCCGCGAGGTCGGCGGCCTGCCCGTCCGGGACCGTGACGTTGACGATGGTCTGGCCGCGGTCGTCCGGACCGGCGGTGGAGACGACGACGCCCGGTGTCGTCTGCGGGGTCGTTCTCGGCGGTTCGCCCTGGCTGGCGGGGGTGTCCACGATGCGGATGTGGTCTCCAGCCCGTAGCGGCTCCGCCGGAAGCTGCGCGGGCTGCAGCGCGACCCCGACCAGCGACTGCCCGGCGGCCGGCAAAACCTTTTCGGTCACGGTGGCATCGGTCAGCAGCGATCCGGCGGTGAGCGTCACCGCGGCGCGCTGACCGACCAGGTCGGACAGCCGGTTGGCCGGGACCGGCCGCAGAGCTGGGTCGGTGCTCACATCCGCGACCGTCAGGTCCGCCCGCTTGATCATCTCTCCCGGTTGGACGTCCTGGGCGACCGCGACGACCCTGGCCGTGTCGCCGACGACCTGGGTCAGGTACGCCGCGCCGAGGGCGCCGACAGCGACCAGCGCGACGCCAGCGGCCAGCACGCCCGAGCGGCGGCGCGTCTTGGTCGCTGGAAGCGCCGGGGCCTGCACCGGGCGTGTGCGGCTCTGCTGCCCGCGGCCCCGCTCGCGCTTCTCGGGAGTCCTGATCGCGGTGGACCCCGAGGGTCCCGTTGTGGTGGGCGCGGAGCCGTTGCTGCTCACGTGACCTCGTGGGGTAGGTGGCGGCCGTTCAGTTCTTCTTCTGGGTGCTTATGTGCTCCCCGGCTCGGTTGGGTCATTCGGTACATCTGTCGGGCTTGTCCTCGGCCGCCGGGTTCGACCGGTGTGTGGCGCTACGTGGCATCGTGACTGTTGACGGTGATAAGTCCAAGGCTTTCCCGTGGACGGCGGGACTGTCCACAGATCTCCTGGCCCTCTCTGCGGTCGGGTCGGTCGGGCTAGGCCGCGCTGAGCACGGCGCCGCGCTGGACCGTGCTGTCGATCCCGGCGGCGACCGCGGCCTGACCCACCCGGCGTGCGAGGCGGTGGCAGCGCTGACGCAGCGTCAGCCACGACAGGCCGCACTCTGCGGCCAGCGCCGGTCCCGCGTTGGCCGGGCCGCCGTGCAGGCCGTAGGCCCTGGCCAGCAGCTGGGCCTCGTCCAGCCGCAGCACCGAGGACCGCACAGCCCAGGCCAGCACCGTGCACAATTGCGCGTCGGCCGGACCGGCCGGGTCGTCGCAACCAGGGTCGAGCTGGCCGGGGTCGGCCGCTACCCGGATGTCGGCGAAGGACTGCTCCGGGAAGACCAGCGCCCGATGGGTGCCGCTGGTGTGGCCACGGCGCACGATCGCGAGGGTGTCCAGGTACAGGTTGGCCGGCACCTTCTTGCGGCGGCTGGCCGCCGGGTAGGTCGCGATGACCTGCCACAGCGAGGCCAGCACCAACGCGAACGCCTCGTCCTGATCGCCCAGCACGTCCGGGCGGCCGGTGATCCCCTGCGCGACACGAACAGCCGCCGGCAGCATCGTTTGGAGCACGACTCGGCCGGCCAGCCGGTCCCCGTCCTGAGCCCGCTCCAACAGCCCCACCAGGACCGCGTCGCGGCCACTGACCGTGACCGAGGTCCCCTGCAGCAGCCGGACCGTTGCGTGGAGCCCGCCCACACCGATGAGCTGGGTCAGCCCGGGCCGCCGGTGGCCCGGCGCCGCCCAGTCTTTCACGGCCTGGTCGTTGTCGGCGCTGTCGCACAGCCCCGCCCACTCCCGGTTCAGGCGACTCGGCAGGCTCGTCGCCGACCAGTGCCCCGCCGGTGTCAGACCATCCAGCCGCAGCGGCGGCCGGCTTCCGCCCGTGGCGGCGACCAGGTCGGTAACGGCACCGGTGACCTCGGTGGCACCGACGCCGGCACCGGTCGGGGGGATGAGCAGGGTCGAAGGCATAGCGAGCTCCTCAGCAACAGGTGCTCGTCACGCTGCGAAGGGACCCTTGTCGAGACTCTTGCCGGAACTCGCTGTCAAGCCCCCCGGACCCTTGCCGGTGCTCGACGGACCCTTGCCGGTCGGAGAACGGCCGTGCGCCCCCCGAGGCGGCACTGGGACGTCGTCTCGCCGTTGAACGGCAGCCTGGCCTTGCCGGGGACCCTTGCCGGCCTTGCCGGGACCCTTGTCGGCCTTGCCGTGATGCCAGGAGCCGGCAGTTCACCGACCGGCCCGGCCATACGCAGCGGACCTCGCGGAAAGCCAGGCCCGTGATGTCACAGGCCCTGCTGATCCCGCACTTACCAAGGACATGAGGACAACACACGGCAACGGCCCCCAGGCGACGTCCGGGGACCGGCCGCCTACGCCTGCGGGGCGGCGTGACCGTCCCGGTCGCAGTGCTCGCCCGGCCGCCTCGCCGGCGCCCGGCACGAGTCCGGACAGGAGGAACCGCGATGGCCGACGACAACCGCGGCAAGAGCAGCAAGGGCAAGGCCCGGAGCCCGCTGCGCTACCCGCTGGGCTAACCCAAGCGGATCGCCCTGGACCTGACGGTGGACGACCACCACGCCCTGCAGGGCGCCCGCTACGCCACCCGCGTCCCGATGGCCGACCGGCTCCGCGCGCGGATCAGTGCGTGGACAGAGGACCCGGCCCTGGCAGAGGCCGTCAGCACCCGCGCGCAGGAGCTGCTCCTAGCCGCCGACCCCTCCCCGGCGGCCCCGTCCGAGCCACCGACCGGAACCGACGACCCCAGGGTTCCGCCGGCCTCCTAGCCGCCCTCACCGCAGCGCTGCTGCTGGGTGCGGCAGGGTGCAGCGGCATTCGTCACGAAAGCGCCGCCCACGCTGCACCGACAGCCAGTGCCAGCCCGGCCGAGGCCCTGCCGACGAGTTCGCTCACGCCGCCCCCGGCCCTGACTCGGGCCTCCCAGCCACCCCGCCGAGCGCTGGACGCCACGACCGCATGCGTCCAGTTCGCCCGGGTGGCCGCCGCAGTCGACACCATGACCGGCACCCTGGGCCAGACGCGCCAGGCCGCGGCCCGCGCCTACGGCACCCCCCGACTGCAGGCCCTCTACGTCGGCGCCGGCGAAGGCCGCAACCGCGAGCAGCAGACCTGGCGGCAGCACCAGGCCCGGGTCACCGCCACCGCGGCGCCGATCGCCTACAACGTCCAGGACGAGCTCGACGAGCCCGGAGTCCAGCCGCCTCGGCCCGGCATGCCGGTTGCCGTCACGGTCACCGGCACCGCCCGCGGCGCTGACGGCTGGGCGGCCCCATGGCGCCCTACCGGCTCGACTGCCTGACCGTGCACGACCCGGCCGAGGGCTGGCTCGTCGACGACGTCGCCGTGCAGACCCTGACGCCGGCCGCGGCGGCGCGCTGATGGCCGCCCCCGCAGCGGCCCTGGCCGCGAGCCAGGCCGCCCAGTCCCCGGCCGTGCGCTACCTGCTCGCCGCGATCATCTCGGCCCCGGTCCTGTTCGTCATCATGCTTCTGATGCTGCTCGGCGGCGGCATCTCCGCCGACGCCGCGGCGGCCCCGGCCGCCCCCGGCGTGCTGCGCCCCGGTGTCGTTCCCGTCGAGTACGAGGCCCTCGTGCAGAAGTCCGGCCGGACCTGTCCCGGCATCACCGCCCCGCTGCTCGCCGCCCAGCTGGAGCAGGAGTCCGGGTGGAACCCCATCGCCGTCAGTCCTACCGGCGCGCAAGGCCTGTCACAGTTCATGCCTGGCACCTGGCTCGGCGAAGGCATCGACGGTGACGGCGACGGCATCCGTGACCCGTTCAACCCGGCCGACGCGATCGCTAGCCAAGCCTCGTTCATGTGCAAGCTGCTGGCCGCGGTCACCGCCGACACGAGCCTGACGGGCGACGCCATCGACCTCGCCCTGGCCGGCTACAACGCCGGACTGGGAGCGGTCCAGCGCTACCACGGTGTCCCGCCGTACGCTGAGACCCAGGGCTACATCGTTCGGATCCGCAGCCTCATGGCCACCTTCGCCGACCCGGCCGCCAGCGCCCCCGGCGCCGCACCGCCAGGTAGCTGGGTCCGGCCCATCCAAGATTCCCCCATCACCTCCGGGTTCGGCATCCGGTGGGGCCGTCTGCACGCCGGCGTCGATTTCAGTGCGCACATAGGTACGCCGATCTACGCCGCCAGCAACGGCACCGTCCTTGCCGCCGGCCCGGCCAGCGGGTTCGGGCAGTGGGTCAAGATTCGGCACCCCGGCAACGTCATCACGGTCTACGGTCACATCAGGGGCTGGACGGTCACCGTCGGCCAGGCCGTCCGGGCCGGCCAGCTGATCGCGCACAGCGGCAACGAAGGCCGCAGCACCGGACCGCACCTGCACTTCGAGATCCGCCCCGGCGACAGCCCCGTCGACCCTGTCGTCTTCTATGCCGCCCACGGCGTGGCGCTGACATGAGCCTGCTTACTGCTCGCTGGCGAAGACCGGCAAGGGTCACGGTGTCGACCGGCAAGGGTCACGGTGTTGACCGGCAAGGGTCACACCGATGGTGGCGTAGTGCTCCGGCAAGACTCTCGACAAGGGCAGCGGCCGACTCTGACCTCGTGGACGCCACCGAACCGCCACCGGCAGAACGCGCCTTCAACCTCGCTAACCAACGACGGCTGGTGCACCACCTCCTCGCCCTAGAAGAAGTTCCTTCCCCAGCCGAACCTGCCCGGGCTAGTGACCTCGACGCCTTTTGCGTGGAAGTCTTCGTTGCCCCAGGAGCCCTCATGCTGGACTTGCTCAGCTCGGCCGAGGTCGCTGACCTCCTCAGAGTGCCGGTCGGCACGGTCTACTACTGGCGCGAGACCAAGCGGGGGCCGAAGGGCACGCAGGTGGGCAGGCACGTGCTGTACAACAGGGCTGATGTTGTGGCGTGGTGGGTCAAGCGACTCGCCCGGGACCGGACCGCGAGCTAGACGGCATGTAGCCGAGCGGGTGCTGAGGCGCGGGCCTGTGCCCGTTCCCATGCTGTCTCGATAGCGTCCCTTGCCATGTCGATGCCCTTCTGCTCAGCCTCGGTGTAGACCTCGTGGGTGACCGAGCCGGTGGGTTTGTGGCCGGTGATCGTGTCGATGACGATCTGGGGCACGCCGGCGTTTGCGAGCACTGAGGTGTAACGGTGTCGGAAGCTGTGCGGGCTGAGTGGACGGGGCAGGGCCAGTCGCTTGCCGGTGCGCGCTATCACGCTGCTGAAGCCGGCCTGATTGAGCGGTTTGTCGGGTGAGCGCAGGCTGTGGAACAGCAGCGAGTGGGGTTGGCTTGGGCCGGTGGCTTCGCCCCAGGGCAGAGCAATGCTCTGCACGCCGTTGCGCAGTTGCAGAGCACTGATGGAGGCCATGACGAACTGCGGGAGCGGGACCGTGCGCTTGCTCGCGTCGTTGCCCTTGGGTGGGCAGTAGACGTAACCGCCGGCCTCGCAGTCCGGACATCCTTCAGCGGGTTGGTCTAGGCGCCGGCAGGCATTGCAGGCGCGAGGGTTGATGTACTGCACCTGCCGGACGACCTTGAGCATCCCGTGATCGGTGTCGATGTCGGTGGTCGGGTCGATGCCGAGCACCTCGCCGATGCGCAGTCCCGTGCCGATCATGGCCACGACCAGCGCGGCGTGCTGGGCGCGTTCGGCCCCGTGGGTGCCGGGCCTGGGCGTGAGCGCGTGGTCCCGCACGCGTACCGCGTCCACGATGTCGATGCGGTATGGAGCGCCCTTGACCCTTGTCGTGGTGGGCCGCTTGACGCCTCCGTAGGGACTTCGGTCGAGGATGCCCGCCGCCACGGCGTTGTTCAGCACGGTGCGCAGCAGGGTCTCAGCGTTGCGCCGCTGACCGGCGCCGGCCTGCTTCTCGATTTTGGCGAGGATCCCGTCGAGCAGGAGCTTCTTTAGGGCCAACGAGGATATCCTGACGTCTCCCAGCGCGGGGTACAGGTGCAGCCGCAGCGCATTGTCGTAGTTGCGTCGGGTGTGCGGTCCGAGGTTTCGACTGGCGAGGTACTCCACGGTGAACTCGCGGAACGTCTTGTGCCGGTCCTCGGTGACAGCAACGCCACCGGAGCGGAGCTTCACCGCCATCTCGTCGTGATGGCGCTTGGCCAGGCTTTTGCCCTTGACCGTCTTTTTGTACCGGCTGCCGCCGTTCGGGTTATAGAGGATCACCTGGTATCGGTTGTCCTGGGCGTCGGAGAGGTCGTCGCGGACCTTGCGGAGGGTCATCGGCTTCCCCTGCTGATCTTCGTACCCCGGGCCTCGTCAGGCTCGGAGTTCTCCCGAACTTGGTACCCGGAACGTACCCCAGAGTGCCTGAAGTAACAAGAAAGTGCTGGTCAAAGCCCTGTAGCGTGGTGGTCAGCTATAACCACGCGGACTGGTACGTCAAGCTCGTGCTCGGGCTCGCCGCCCGGTACAGCTGACCGTCAGGGGATCAGCACGACCTTGCCGATCGTCCCGCGGTCGGCGAGCCGGGCCAGCGCCGACGGGCCCTCGGCCAGCGGCAGCTCCGCGCCCACCAGCGGGTCGATCAGAGCTTGCTCCCACAGGGCCAGCAGCGCTTCGTGGGTGTCCGGGACGACCTGCGGGGCGTGGGTTCGGTAGAGCCCCCAGTGCAGCCCGACCACCGAGTAGTTCTTGATGAGCACGTGGTTGGCGGGGACCTCGGCGATCCGGCCGCCGGCAAAACCGACGATGAGCAGGCGGCCCTCGAAGGCGATGCAGCGGCGGCTGCGATCGGTGACGTCGCCACCAACGGAGTCGTAGACGACGTCGGCCCCCCGCCCCTCGGTGACGTCCTTCACGACCGCGACGAAGTCCTCGGCGGCGTAGTCGATGACGACGTCGGCGCCGAGGTCGCGGCACACCTGCACCTTCTCGGGGCCTCCGGCGGTAGCGATGACCCGGGCGCCGGCCGCCTTGCCGAGCTGGATCGCCGCCGTGCCGACCCCGCCCGCCCCCGCATGCACCAGCAGGGTCTCGCCGGGCTGGAGATGACAGCGCGTGTGCAGCCCGACGTACCCGGTCTGGTAGGTGATGAGCATGCTGGCCGCCTTGGCCGGCGGCATGTCCTCGGGGACGCGCAGGGCACCGGCAGCCGGCACGAGCACCTGCTCGGCCATCCCGCCGTTCGGCAGCCCGGGCGCGGCCAGCACGCGCTCACCCGTGCGCGGGCCCTCGAGCACGGTGCCGCACACCTCCAGGCCGGGGGTGAACGGCAGCGGCGGCTTCTCCTGGTAGGTCCCGCGGCACAGCAGCACGTCGGGGAAGTTCAGGGCGACCGCGTCGACCTTCAGCCGCAGCTGATCGTGCGCCGGCTCCGGCTCCGGGAGGTCGACCAGCCGCAGGACGTCCTGCGGCTCCCCGAGCTCGTGCACCTGCCAGGCCTTCACGGCAGGTCCCAGGGCGTCGTCGCCTGCAGCACGGCCTCGGTGAGCGCGCCCGTCCGCAGGTGCGTCCCGTTCTGGTACGCCGGATCGCGCAGCATGTCCGAGAAGTGCTGCCGGCTGGGGTACTCCACGACCAGCAGGGCGTCCCACCGCTCGCCAACCACGGACGTCGAGCCCTCGCTCAGGCACAGCACCTTCGCGCCGTACGACGCGCTGCAGGTGCGGAAGTGGGCGAGGTAGGCGGCGTACTGCTCGCGGCCCCCGTCGGGGGCGAACCGGAGCAGGTTGAGCATGACCACCGGGCCACCGGGGTCCTCGGCCAGGAAGCGCTTGAGGTCGGTGCCTGTCGGGTCGACGGCCAAGGTCTGCCTCCGGTGCGGTAGGAACGGGCGCATGAGCGCATCGTTCGCGGACTTCCAGAACGAGGTCTACCTCAAGGGCCTGTTCGGCGAGGACCCGCCCCTGCCCTTCGGCTGGCGCGCGCTGCAGGAGGCCGCCGAGCAGGTCATGAGCCCGGGGGCGGGGGGCTACGTGTCGGGAGGCGCCGGGGGCGAGGACACGATGCGCGCCAACCGCGAGGCGTTCGACCACTGGCGGCTCGTGCCGAGCATGCTGCGGGGCGTCCCGGCCGCGCGGGACCTGTCGATGACCGTGCTCGGTACGGCGATGCCGGCACCGGTGCTGCTGGCCCCGGTCGGCGTCCTGTCGATCGTGCACGCCGAGGCCGAGAAGGCGGTCGCCCGGGCGGCGGCCTCGCTGGGTGTGCCGATGGTGGTCTCGACGGCTGCCTCGACCGCGATGGAGGACGTGCAGGCCGAGCTGGCGGGCTCGCCGGGCTGGTACCAGCTCTACTGGCCGAAGGACGTCGACGTCGCGGCTTCGCTGGTGCGGCGGGCCGCCGCATCCGGGTACCAGGCCCTGGTCGTCACTCTGGACACCTGGCAGCTCGGCTGGCGGCCGCGGGACCTGTCGGCGGCCTACCTGCCGTTCCTGCGGGGGGAGGGGATCGCCAACTACCTCAGCGACCCGGCGTTCCGGGCGGGGCTGCCGGCGACGCCGGAGGAGGACCCGAACGCCGCCGTCCTGCACTTCCTCGCGATGTTCAACAACCCGACGCTGACCTGGGCGGACCTCGCCTGGCTGCGCTCGGTCACCGACCTGCCGGTCGTGCTCAAGGGGGTCCAGCACCCCGACGACGTACGCCGGGCCCGGGACGCCGGGGTGCAGGCAGTCATCTGCAGCAACCACGGAGGCCGGCAGGTCGACGGTGCGATCGGGGCGCTGGACGCCCTGCCCGGGATCGTCGGTGCGGCCCAGGGACTGCCGGTGCTGTTCGACTCCGGGATCCGCACCGGCGCGGACGGGGTGAAGGCGTTGGCCCTCGGCGCGGCCGCGGTCCTGCTCGGGCGGCCGTGGGTGTACGGGCTCGCGCTTGGTGGCCAAGCCGGGGTCACCCACGTGCTGAAGGCGTTCCTGGCCGACCTGGACCTGCAGCTCGGCCTGTCCGGGCATGCCGGCGTGGGGGAGCTGTCGCCGAGCTCCTTGGTCGAGCAACACCGGTAGCTCTGTCCGCGCGGGCGAGACACCTCGACGGTCCGCCTCAGCGCCTCCGGCTGGCAATCAGGACGGCGGCGGCGAGCCCGACCACCACGAGGACCACCAGCGCTGAGCCGAGCAGACCCAGAGCCAGCACGCGTACGGCGAACAGGGTGACGACCGCGACCACGCCGAGGACGGCGAGCTCTTCACGGGTCACCGCGCGGCGCCTGGCCATGACGTCCGCTCCCGCCGCGGTCAGGCCGTCGGGACGCCGCTCGGGTCGGCCGGCTGCGCCCGGGACCCGTCCTCGGCGAGCGGTCCGGGGATCCCGCGGAAGCGGTACTGCATGGCTTCGCGGCCGGCCTGCAGCAACCACGCCTGGCCGGTGTCGGGCGAGTCGAAAGCCTGCAGGACCGCGGCGCCGGCCTGCTCCAGGGGGATGATCGGGACGCCGCTGCTGTAGAGCACCTCCTTGATGTTCAAGATGATCTTCGTGTCGGCGAAGCCGGGGCAAAAGGCGTTGACGGTGATGCCCTGGGGAGCCAGCCCGGGCCCGAGCGCGCGGACGAGGCCGACGACGGCGTGCTTGTTTGCGCCGTACACCGGGTCGAAGGAGGTGCCGGTCAGCCCGGCCATGGAGGCCGTGCACACGACCGAACCGCCGCCGGCACGCCGAAGGGCCGGGAGCGCGGCGTGCACCCCGAACACCACGCCGTCGAGGTTGACCCCCATGGCCCGGCGGTAGGTCAGCAGGTCGAAGTCCTCGTCGACCCCGCAGCCGGTCGAGATGCCGGCGTTGAGGAAGAACAGGTCGAGCCGGCCGTGGATCGCCTCGGCCGCGGCCGTTGTGGCCATGACCTCCTCGTAGGAGGTGACGTCGCAGGGCAGGAAGTGTCCGCCGAGCTCGCGGGCCACCTGCTCGCCGCCCTCGACGTCGACGTCGAGCAGGACGACGCTGTCGCCGCGCCGCACGAGCTGCCGGGCGACCTCGGCCCCGAAGCCGCTTGCGCCGCCGGTGATCAGCGCGACCTTGCCGGTCACGCCACTCCCGCGGCCACACCGGTGCCCTGCACGCCGGCGGAGCCGCCGGGGGTGGCCCCCGACAGCTGGCTGGCGCCGAGGCCGCGGTCGATCACGAGCCGGGCGATCCGCTCGCGGTGCTGCACCGCGTCCCCAAAGGTGTGCTCGAGGCGTTTGCTGCGCTTGAAGTAGAAGTGGGCGTCGTGCTCCCACGTGTAGCCGATGCCGCCGTGGTACTGGATCATCGCGCTGACGGCGGTGTCGGCGACGTCGCCGGCCTTGGCCTTGGCGATGGAGGCGGCGACCTCGTGGTCGTCGGCGCCGATGTCGATCGCGTACGCCGCGTAGGTCGCCGCGTGCTCGGCCATCGTCACCGCGACGTGCAGGTCCGCGAGGTCGTGCTTGATCGCCTGGAACGAGCCGACCGGCTTGCCGAACTGCACCCTCGTCTTGTCGTAGTCGATGGTGTCGGTCAACGCCTTGCGAGCGATCCCGACCAGATCGCTCGCGACCAGGACCGCGGCCCGGTCGAGCAGCTCCTGGAAGGCGGCGCCGCCGCCGCCGAGCCGCTCGCCCGCTGCGCCGTCGAGCAGCACGGTGGACGGGCGCGTCGTACGGTCCAGGACGTCGTGCCCGGAGATCGTGACGCCTGCGCCCGACGGGTCGACCAGGTAGAGCTCGACCCCGTCCGCACCGGCCGCGGCGACGACCAGCCGGTCGGCCACTGCGGCGTACTCCACGAGGCCCAGGTCACCGGTCAGCGTGCTGCCGGTCACCCTGGCCGGCGGCGTCGTGGCAGACCCGGTCGCCAGCAGAGCGACGGCGCCCTTGACCTCGCCGGCAGCCACCTTCGGGAGGAGGGCCGCCTGCTGCTCCTTGCTGCCGGCCAGGCGCACGGCCTCACCGAGCAGGACCGTGCCGAGCCAGGGCCCGGGGACCGTACCGGCCCCGAAGGCGCGGGCGATGACGGACGCGTCGAGCAGGCCCAGGCCGATGCCGTCGTGCTCCTCGGGGACGAGCACCGCCAGCCAGCCCTGCTCGCCGGTGCTGCGCCACAGAGCCTGCGGTACGCCGTCGGCCGTCGGGTCGTCGTACAGCGCCCGGACCTGGGCGGGACCGAAGCGGTCGCGCAGGTACGAGCGGACCGCGTCCTGCAGGGCGCGCTGCTCGTCGTTGAGGGCGAACTCCATCGGGCCTTCTCCTTAGCGGGGGAGGCCGAGCACGCGCTCGGCGACGATGTTGCGCTGGACCTGCTGGGAGCCGCCCCAGATCGTGCAGGAGCGTGACCACATGGCCATCGTGGTGAGCTCCTCGACCGACAGGCCGGGCTGCGGGTCAGGGACCTGGAAGCCGGTGCCGAGCACGGCCTCGTAGGTGTCGGACACCTGGCGGAAGGCCTCGGACCACATCATCTTGGTCATCGAGGCCTCGAAGCCGAGGTCCTTGCCCTTGCTCGTCTGGGTGAGGATGTGCCAGGAGTGGTACTTCAGGCACTCCAGGTCGATCAGGCTGCTGGCCAGCTTCTGCCGCAGCACCGGGTCCTGCGCCGCGGGCCGGTCGTCGCGCTGCACCTGCCCGGCGAGCTTGACGACCTCCTCCCACTGCTTGTGGAACTCGGTGTACTGCCCGATGGCCGAGCTCCCGCGCTCGAAGCTCAGCAGCAGCATCGCGGTCTGCCAGCCGTTGCCCTCGCCGCCCAGTACCTCCGAGGTCGGGCAGGTCGCGTCGGTGAAGAAGACCTCGCCGAACTCGCTGGCACCGGTCATCTGCTTGAGCGGCCGGGCCTCGACGCCCTTCTGGTGCATGTCCACCAGCAGCATCGAGATGCCCGCGTGCCTGCTGCCGCCGGACTCCCCGGTGCGCACCATGGCGAAGATCTTGTCGCCGTGCATGGCGTTGGTCGTCCAGATCTTCTGGCCGTTCAGGACGTACTCCTCGCCTTGCTTGTCGGCCTTCATCTGCAGGGCGGCGAGGTCCGAGCCGGCACCGGGCTCGGAGAAGCCCTGGCACCAGATGACCTCGTTGTGCAGCAGCGGCTTGATAATCTCGCGCTTCTGATCCTCCGAGCCGAGCCGCATCACCGTCGGCGCGAGGAAGGTCAGGCCCAGGGCGTTGACGGTCGACGGCGCACTCGCCTGCGCCATCTCCTGGTCGTAGACGGCCTTCATCGTCGGCGTGCCACCGCGCCCGCCGTACTCGGTCGGCCACACGATCCCGGCGAACCCGGCTGCGGCCTTGCCGGCCTCCCAGTCCCGCCTGATCTGGAACTGCTCGTCGTCGCTCTTGCCCGCCCAGAACGACGCCTCGCGCATGTCCTGCGGCAGGGCCTTGTCGAGCCAGGTCCGCAGCTCACGGCGAAAGTCCTCGTCGTCCTTGCTGAAGCGCAGGTCCATGCTCACTCCTTGATCGCTGGGCCGGGACGGGAAACCGAACGCCGTTCTACGGGCTGGCACTGACAGATCTACTGCATGGCACCGACAGACCGCCACACCGGGTGCAGGCGGAGGTGCTGGGACACTGCCCCGGTGGACCTTGACGCGACCCTCTCCCTCGCCACCGACCTGGCGCGCGAGGCCGGTGCGCTCGCGCTGTCCATGCACGCGGGCATCACGCAGTTGGACACTAAGTCCAGCCCGACCGACGTCGTGACCGCCGCCGACACGGCGGTCGAGGCGCTGCTGCTCGGTGCGCTGCGCTCGGCCCGACCCGGGGACGGGGTGCTGGGCGAGGAGGGCGCCGCCCGATCCGGCACCTCCGGCGTCCGCTGGGTCATCGACCCGATCGACGGCACCGTGAACTTCCTGTACGGCCTGCCGCAGTGGGCTGTCTCGCTCGGCGTCGAGGACGCCGAGGGCACGGTGGTCGGCGTGGTGTTCGACCCGACCAAGGACGAGCTGTGGTCTGCCGTACGCGGCGGCGGCGCGGTCCTCAACGGCGTTCCCGTCCGGTGCACCCAGGTGACCGACCTCGCGCAGGCCCTCGTCGCGACCGGCTTCGGGTACGACGCCCGCCGCCGCGCCGCGCAGGCGCGACTGCTGCCGGACCTGTTGCCCCGCGTCCGGGACGTACGGCGTCTCGGCGCCGGGGCTCTGGACCTGTGCGCGGTCGCCTCCGGCCGCGTCGACGCCTACTACGAGCAGGGGCTCTCGCCGTGGGACCTGTCCGCCGGCTCGCTAATCGCGGCGGAGTCGGGAGCTCGCGTGTCGGGCCTGCGTGGCCGGCCGGCTGGATCGTCGATGGTCCTGGCCGCCGGAACCGGCGTGTTCCCGGCGCTGCACGACCTGCTCGTGGCCCACGACGCCGACGCCGATCCGCTGTGACTGCCGCTGCCGCTGCCGCTGCCGCGGCCAGCGCCGCGTCGGGGCCTGGCGCGGCATCGGTGCCTGGTGCGGCGTCGGTGCCTGGCGACCCGAGGCGGTCGTCGACCCGGACGTTGCCGCCCTGCTCGCGCGTGAGGCGGCTGCCGGGCTGCCCCTGCTGTCTTCGCTCGATCCCTGGTCCGCCCGCGCGCAGGATGCGCTGATCCAGGCCCGCCGGGCAGCAGGGGTCCCCCTGCCACGGGTGGCGTCTGCGGACGAGGGCCTGCTCGCCGGCGTACCCGTCCGGGTGGTCACACCACTCGGCCACGGTCCGTTCCCCGTCGTGGTGCACCTGCACGGCGGAGGCTGGGTCGTGGGATCCCCGACCACCTATGACCTGCCTGTACGCCGCCTGGCCGTCGACGCCTGTGCCGTCGTTGTCGACGTGGACTACCGGCTGGCTCCTGAGCACCCCTACCCGGCCGCGTTCGACGACGGGTGGGCGGTGCTGCAGGAGGTGGCGACCTGGGGGGTACCAGTCGGGGTCGCCGGTGACAGCGGGGGCGGCGCGCTCGCCGCGGCGCTCACCCTGCTGGCCCGACCCGCTGACCTGCCGCTCGCCGCTCAGCTGCTGACCTACCCCTCCGTGTCGCTCGTGCAGGCCTGGCCGTCGTGGCACGAGTGTGCCGTCGGAGGCGGCCTCGACCCGGCCGACTCCCGCTGGTTCGCCGACTGCTGGGCGCCCCCGCCGCTCGACCGCGCCGACCCCCTTCTCTCACCCGTGTCGGCGACCACACTCGCCGAGTTGCCACCCGCCGTGGTCGCCGTCGCCGCCCGGGACCCGCTGCGCGACGGCGGCCTGGCCTACGCGGCGCGGCTGTACGCCGAGGGCGTGCCGGTCTCCGTGATCGTGGCTGCCGGCCAGGTGCACGGGTACCTGCAGATGCCCGGGCTCGTCGGCGCCGACGCCGCCGTGGCCTCGGCGCACGCAGCCCTCCGGCGTCTCCTGCACGACTGACCGGCCGGTCCTGCACGACTGCACGCGCCGGTCCTGCGACTGCCCGCCCTTGTCCACAGGGCAGGCGCGCGAGTGCCGTTGACTCGCTACATTCGGGCTATGCGCGCTGGTGTCGTACTCGGCCTGGTCGCGGGCCTGGCGCTGTCCGGCTGCTCCTCCTCGGCCGCCCAAGCGCCGCCGCGAGCCCTTCCCACACCCTCCGCGAGTGCTACCCCGGCGGCCTCGCCCACCCCCTCGGCGACTGCCACTCCCAGGCCGACGGCGCTGGCCACGGTCCCCGCTGCCGCCCAGCCGGCGACACCCCAGGGGGCGGCCGCCTTTGCCAGGTTCTTCTTCCAGCAGGTGGATCGAGCCTTCAAGCTGCCGGATTCAACCGTGCTTCTCAGGTGGAGTACCAGCAACTGCAAAACATGTTCCAACTTCGCTGGGGCCGCGGTGAGGCTGCAGAAAAATAAGACGCACCTTGCCGAGGACGCAATACTGGTGCGTAGTGCGGAGGCGGCTCCCGTAGAAGCTGGGAGATCTTTTGTGGACGTCTATGCGGACTTCCCGATCACGCGGGAAGTTGATGGACGAGGGCACCTGGTGCGAACATCTCAGCCTCAACCGAGACACCACTTCACAGTGGTCGTGCAGAACATCCACGGCGGGTGGATCACCCGTGCTGTCATTGATGCCGCGTGAGCCTTCCTCGCAGCGCCTTACTCGGGTTGATCGTTTGCGCAGATCTTTGCCTCCCTATTTCGACAACACAGGCAAGAGCGGCGGGTCGACCGACCTTCTGCGACACCACGTACGTATCGAATTGCGGAGCCTCGGCACACGGCGGGGACGGCATCGACGTCCTTGGCCAGGCTCCCCGCGCAACTGGGTCCGTCGTCTCCGACTCAAAGGTTCTGGTAGCGCCGGCGTCGGGTTCCGTTGGCCCTGAGCGGGTTCGAGCCCTAGCGCCGGCCTGTTCCGGTAATTCGCCGGTGGACCCGGGTTTGTTGTGTGGTGCGGCGACGACGACCTGTGCGAAGCCGGGGGAGGTTGCGTTTTGGACCTGGACGGCGACCGTGGACCGCAGGACGGGTAGGCAGACACCGTGGGTGCTGCAGACCATGCCGGCAACGACCTGTTTGGGACCGGCTGCGCCTGGGGTGCCGAAGGCTGTCGTGATCAGGGCCACGCTCGAGCGCGAGTTCAAGCGCCTGGTGGTGCTCAAGGGAGTGGCTACCCCGCAGCCTGCCGGAAAGACTCTGGTCAACTTCGACACGGCGTTCTACACCAGGGCCGCGGCCTACCAGCTCCCGCCGATCACGATCGTGGGCTCGACGGTGCGCCTCCGGGCAAGTCCGGCCCGCTACGACTGGCACTTCGGAGACGGTACACAGCTCACTGACGGTGGCCCGGGTGCGAAGGACACCGAGCAGGTGACGCATCGCTACACCGGTACCGGCCGGGTGGGGCCGTACGTCGTGGTGACCTGGTCCGGGACGTACAAGGTGGACGGTGACCCGGCGGTGCAGCAGGTCAACGGGCAGGCAGTGACGACCGGGAACCCGGCCGCGCTACAGGTCGAGACCGCCCCCTCGGAGCTCGTCGCGCACTGACCGACGGTTCGTACGTCTCGCTGCCCAGCCAAGGGGGACGGGAGTTGCCCCACGGTGCGCCGTCAGCTGAAGGTCGGGATATGCCCCGCGGGCGGGCTGCGGCAGGGGCGGATCCCGACTGTGGATCGAGGGTCTGTTGGACGGACGGGTTGAGGGTCGGGATATGCCCCTCTTCCACGGCGGGACCGGGGCATATCCCGACCCTCGAGGCGCACGGTGCCAGCTGAGCGAGGCGAGGCGCCGGCGGCCCCGACGCTGAGCGAGTTGCGGCGCGCGCCCCCGACGCTGAGCGAGGCGAGGCGCCGGCTGCCCCGACGCTGAGTGAGGCGAGGCGCCGGCGGCCCCGACGCTGGGCGGTGTGCGGCGCCGAGCCGACCGTCAGCGCAGGACGGACTCGTACACCTCGAGGGTGCGGCGCGCCACCATGTCCCAGCCGAAGTGCTCGACGGCCCGCACCCTGCCGGCCTCGCCCATCGCCGCGGCACGCGCCGGGTCGTCGAGCAGGGCGCCCACCGACGCACCGAGCGCGGCCTCGAACTCAGCCGGTTCGTCGACCGAGTACGGCACCAGCAGGCCGGTCGAGCCGTCGACGACGACCTCCGGGATGCCCCCGACGGCCGAGGCGACCACGGCCGTACCGCAGGCCATCGCCTCGAGGTTGACGATCCCGAGCGGTTCGTACACCGACGGGCAGACGAACACCGTCGCATGCGAGAGCAGCTGCACCACCTCGGGCCGCCCCACCATCTCGCGCACCCAGACCACCCCGTCCCGCCGGGACTGCAGCTCGGTCACGAGCGCCTCGGTCTCTGCCGCGATCTCCGGCGTGTCCGGCGCCCCGGCGCACAGCACGAGCTGGCCCGGGAGGTCGGCGGCGGCCCGCAGCAGGTGGACCAGGCCCTTCTGATGCGTGATGCGGCCGACGAAGACCGCGTACGGCACGCTCGGGTCGACGCCTTGCCGCTCCAGGACGTCGATCTCGCGAACCGCGGTGTACTCCGTCGTGTCGATGCCGTTGTGCACCACGTGCACCCGCGCGGGGTCGGCGCCCGGGTAGACGTCCAGGATGTCGCGGCGCATGCCCTCGCTGACCGCGATCACCGCGTCGGCGGCCACGAGCGCGGCCTTCTCGGCCCAGGAGGAGACCCGGTAGCCACCGCCGAGCTGCTCGGCCTTCCAGGGCCGGTGCGGCTCCAGCGAGTGCGTCGTCAGCACGTGCGGTACGCCGTGCAGCAGCGCGGACAGGTGGCCGGCGAGGTCGGCGTACCAGGTGTGGGAGTGCACGAGGTCGCAGCCGCCGGTGGCGGCCACGATCCGCAGGTCGACCGACAGCGTCTGCAGGGCGGCGTTCGCCGACGACAACCCCGGGTCGGGGGAGTGGGCCACCGCTCCATCAGCGGTGCCCCCGAAGGAGTGCACGTCCACGTCGGCGAGGCGCCGCAGCTCGCGCACGAGGTACTCGACGTGCACGCCCGCCCCGCCGTACACCTCGGGTGGCCACTCGCGTGTCAGGACACCGATCCGCATGCGGGGCAACGTAGTCGTCCGGCGGTCGTGGGAGAGGATGCGGGACATGAGTGCACCTCGCGTCCTCGGGATCGTGCTCGCCGGCGGCGAGGGCAAGCGGCTGTCGCCACTGACCGCCGACCGCGCAAAACCCGCCGTGCCGTTCGGCGGGATCTACCGGCTCGTCGACTTCGTGCTGTCGAACCTGGTCAACGCCGGCTACCTGCGCATCGTGGTGCTGACCCAGTACAAGTCGCACTCGCTGGACAAGCACATCACCACGACCTGGCGGATGTCCACGCTGCTGGGCAACTACGTGACGCCGGTGCCGGCGCAGCAACGGCTCGGCCCGCAGTGGTTCGCCGGCTCCGCGGACGCCATCCACCAGAGCCTCAACCTGGTGTACGACGACCAGCCCGACCACATCGTGGTGTTCGGCGCGGACCACGTGTACCGGATGGACCCCAAGCAGATGGTGCAGCAGCACATCGAGAGCGGTGCGGGTGTGACCGTCGCCGGCATCCGGGTGCCCCGTTCGGAGGCCAACGGGTTCGGGGTCATCCAGACGCGCGCCGACGGACGACAGATCGAGGCGTTCCTGGAGAAGCCGGAGGACCCGCCGGGTCTGCCGGACGACCCCGAGAGGGTGTACGCCTCGATGGGCAACTACGTGTTCACGACCGAGGCGCTGCTCGAGGCGGTCAAGATGGACGCGGGCGACGAGGGCTCGGTGCACGACATGGGCGGCAACATCATCCCAATGATGGTCGAGCAGGGCGCCGCCCAGGTGTACGACTTCGCGCAGAACGACGTCCCGGGCTCAACCGACCGCGACCGCGGGTACTGGCGCGACGTCGGGACCCTCGACAGCTACTTCGACGCGCACATGGACCTGGTGTCGGTGGAGCCGGTGTTCAACCTCTACAACCGGCAATGGCCGATCCTCACGAGTGTGCCGTCGCTGCCGCCCGCGAAGTTCGTCCTGGACGAGCCGGGCCGGGTCGGGACCGCACGCAACTCCCTGGTCAGCCAGGGGGTCATCGTCTCCGGCGGCACGGTCCGTACATCGATCTTGTCGCCAGGGGTCCGGATCCACTCGGGCGCCGACGTCGCGGGCAGCGTGCTGATGAACGGCGTGGACATTGGCCGGGGCTCGGTCGTGCGCAACGCCATCCTGGACAAGAACGTCGTGGTCTGGCCGGGTGCGTCGCTGGGTGTCGACCCGGCGGCGGACCGTGCCCGCGGCTTCACCCTCACCGAGGGGGGCGTCGTCGTGGTCGGCAAGGGTGGCCAGGTCATCGTCTGACCAGCGAGGCGCCGCTCGGCCCTGCGAACGCGCGCGGAGCCCCCGTGGCGGCGAACATCCTTGATCGACAGCAGGATCGGTGCGCTATGACCCGCTCGCGGGGCCTGTGGGGCATCGATGTTGCTGATGATCAAGGAGGTGGCGCCGCGGGATGGGGGTGCGGGCGGCAAGGGAACAGCCGGGTCCGGGCGGCGAGGGACAGGAAGGTGCGGGCGGCGAGGGGACAGCCGGGTGGGGGCGGCGCGGATGGGGGCGGCGACGGGCGCCCACCCACCCCGAGCGGGGGGCCTAGGCGAGCTGGAGCTGGACCTCAACGTTGCCGCGGGTGGCGCTGGAGTACGGGCAGACCTGGTGCGCCTTGTCCATGAGCTTGCGCCCGGTGGCCTCGTCGAGCGTCGGGAACGCACCGACGAGCGTCACCGCGAGGGCGAACGCCGAGCCCTGCAGGCCCAGCCCGATCCGGGCGGTGATGGACGAGCCCGCCACGTCGATCTTGTCCTGACCCGCGACGCGCTTGAGGGCGGAGTGGAAGCAGGCGGCGTACCCGGCGGCGAACAACTGCTCGGGGTTGGTCGCGTCGCCCCCGGGGCCGCCGAGCTCCTTGGGCAGGACGATCTGAAGGTCAAGGACACCGTCGTCGCTGACGACCTCGCCCTCGCGGCCACCTCGCGCCGTTGCCTGGGCGGTGTAGAGCACGTCTACGAGTGCCTCCTGATCGAGCGGCTGGTGTGGTGATCCTGACACGATCGGCGCGCCCGGCTCGAACCCGATGGGGGCCTCGAAGCCGACAGGGGCCCGGGGAGACCGGCGCGTGCTGTCAGCGCCGCGAGGAAGCCGGAACAGCCGGGGCCGCCCGGGCTGCCGAGGCCGGCTTAGCAGCCGGGGCCGGCCGAGCAGCCGGGGCCGGCCGGGCCGGGGCGGGCTCGCGTGAGCGCAGGCGCGCCGTCAGCGAACCGGCGTCCAGGTGCGCCGGCGCGGTGGTGGTGACCCAGTCCGCGAGCACCTTGGCCAGCCGCTCCGGCTCGGTCAGGTGCGGGAAGTGCCCCGACTGCGCGAAGACCTCGAACCGGGAGCTGGGGATGGCGCCGGCAACGCTGCGGCCGTGCTCGATCGGGATGATGGCGTCCTTCGCGCCCCAGACGACCAGCAGCGGCAGGTCGACCGCGAGGTAGAGCCGGTCACGGCCGTCGACGCGCTGGCCCTTGACGTCGAGGACGCTGCGTGCGGTGTGCACGAAGGCCTCGCGGGTGGCCGCATCGCCCAGGGAGCCGATCCCGACGAGGCTCTCCCGCAGGCCCGCGGGCAGGGTGACCCGGGCCTTGCCGAGCAGCCGGTCCAGGCCGCTGCCCGCCCTCCGGACCCAGGAGCCGGCGATGAGCGGCAGGACGAGCTCGGAGCCGGGCAGCGTCGCCGCCCGCAGGAACGGGCTCACCTCGGGACCGAGTCCGCCCGAGCAGACCAGGGCGAGACGCTCCACCCGCTCGGGGAACTGGTAGCTGAACTGCATCGAGATCCCGCCGCCGAGGCTGTGCCCCACCACGGTGACGCGGTCGTGGCCGAGGGCGGCCAGCAGGTCACGGATGCCGCACGCTTGCGCCCCGAGGGAGTAGTCGCCCCGCGGCTTGGCGGACTCGCCGTGGCCGAGCAGGTCTGGCGCGAGCACGTGGTGGGTCTCGCCGAGCACCGCCATGACCTGCGCCCACTGCGCGGCGCGGGAGGCCATGCCGTGCACCAGGACGACCACCGGGCCGCCGGAGGCCGCGCCGGCTTCGGCGTACCGCACGAGGTTGCCGTGGACAGCGAGCTGGCCGTGCGTCACGTCTGCCATCGACTCAGGGTGTTACCCGCGGTAACAGCGGTCAAGGCAACCTCGGTGTGAGTCGCGTCGCCCTCGACAGCGCGGGACCAACGGTTCTACGGTTACCAGCGGTAACACCAGCAGCCGACGACTCGCGGGAGCACACATGGCCGGCTTCACCCTCGCGCTGACCGAGGACCAGAACACGCTGCAGAAGTGGCTGCACGAGTTCGTCACGGACGTGGTCCGCCCGGTCGCCGCGGAATGGGACGAGCGGGAGCAGACGCCCTGGCCGGTCATCCAGGAGGCGGCGAAGGCCGGCATCTACTCCCTGGACTTCTTCGCCAGCGCCTGGGCGGACGAGAGCGGCATCAGCATGCCCATCGTGATGGAGGAGCTGTTCTGGGGTGACGCGGGCATCGGGCTGTCCCTTGTCGGCACGACGCTTGGGGTGGCCGGCATCTTGTCCAACGGCACCATGGACCAGATCGCCGAGTGGGTGCCGCAGTGTTTCGGCACCGAGGACGAGGTCAAGCTCGCGGCGCTCGCGGTCTCCGAGCCCAACGCAGGCTCCGACGTCAGCAGCATGAAGACCACCGCGGTGTACGACGAGGCGACCGACGAGTGGGTCCTGAACGGCGTGAAGACCTGGATCACCAACGGCGGCATCGCCGACGTGCACGTGGTCGTCGCCGCCGTGGACCCAGCCCTGAAGGCGCGCGGGCAGGCCAGCTTCGTCGTCGGCCCCGAGTTCAAGGGCAAGGGGCTCTCGCAGGGGCAGAAGTTCAAGAAGCACGGCATCCGGGCGAGCCACACCAGCGAGGTCGTGCTCGAGGACCTGCGCCTGCCCGGCTCGGCGTTGCTGGGTGAGAAGGACAAGATCGACGAGCGGATGGCCCGGGCCCGGGAGCGTGCGGCTGCGCTGGCCCGTGGCGAGCAGGTGCAGAGCGCGCGCACCAAGGGCGGCCAGGCGGCCATGGCGACCTTCGAGGCCTCCCGCCCGTCGGTGGGCGCCCAGGCCGTCGGGATCGCCCGCGCGGCCTATGAGTACGCGCTGGACTACGCCGGGACGCGCGAGCAGTTCGGCCGGCCGATCGTCCAGAACCAGGGCATCGCGTTCATGCTCGCCGACATGAAGACCAAGATCGACGCGGCGCGCCTGCTGGTGTGGCGGGCGGCGTGGATGGGCCGCAACAACGTGCCGTTCACTTCCGGCGAGGGTTCGATGTGCAAGCTGTACGCCGGCGAGACAGCCGTCGACGTCACCGACAAGGCCATCCAGATCCTCGGCGGCAACGGCTACACCCGCGAGTACCCGGTCGAGCGCTGGCACCGCGACGCCAAGATCTACACGATCTTCGAGGGCACCAGCGAGATCCAGCGCCTGATCATCAGCCGGGCCATCTCGGGCCACCAGATCGCGTGAGCCACCCCGCGCCGACCGCCCGGTCGGCCCGGCGCGAGGTCCTGCTGGCCGCCGCCGACGCGGTGGTGCAGCGGGACGGCGCCTCGGCCTCGATGGCCTCCATCGCCGCCGAGGCCGGCATCACCAAGCCGGTGCTCTACCGCCACTTCACCGACAAGCGCGGGCTGTACGCCGCGCTGGCCGAACGGCACACCGACCGGCTGCTGGCTCAGCTGACCCAGGCGCTTGCCGGCGGCGGCAGTCCGCGCGAGCGGGTCGAGCGGACCGTCGGGGCGTACCTGTCCGCGATCGAGGACGAACCGCAGGTCTACCGCTTCCTGGTCCAGTCGGTGGAGGCCGCTCCGGTGCAGGGCCAGGTCCGGTCCTTCGTACGTCGGCTGTCCGAGCAGCTCGCGGCCGGAATCGCCCGGGAGCTCGGCCGTCCCGAGACCGACGTACGGGCGGCGGCGTGGGCGGCGGGCATCGTCGGCATGGTGCAGTCCGCCGGGGACTGGTGGTTGGAGAGCCGGGCCTGCAGCCGGGTGGAGCTGACGACCTCGCTCTCCGAGCTGCTCTGGGGCGCCTACGCGGCTGCTGTCCGCTGAGCGGCTCAGGGGAGGCCGAGCGCCCGGCGCAGCTGCGCGCAGGCCTGGCTGGCCGGGTCCAGGTGGGCGAAGTGCTTGCCGGGCACGCGGATCAGCGTCGCCGGGTCACCGGCGGCAGCCGCGGCGCGGACGTACGCCTCGCTCTGGCTGATCGGCACGATCCCGTCGGTGTCGCTGTGCAGGCAGATCGTGCGCACCCCGGTCGGCAGCTGCTGCACCGGATCGGCCTCGCGGTAGCGGCCCGGCACCTGGGACGGCGCACCGCCGAGCAGTTGCTGCACCGCGTCGCCGCCCAGGTGCTGCCTCGCCGCCGCGACCAGATCGGCCACGGGCGCCTGCGCCACGACCACCGAGGGCCGCACGGCGTACGCCGGGCTGACCGCCCGGGAGCGGGCCCGCGAGGCGAGCCACAGCGCCAACTGGCCTCCGGCGGAGTGGCCGACCACCGCGACCCGTCGGCGATCGACGCGATCGGCGTAGCGGCCCTTGACCACCCAGTCGAAGGCCGTGGCGGCGTCGCGCAGCGTTGCCGGCCAGGGGGCGTCCGAGGCGGCGTAGTCGGGCACCCAGACCAGCTGGCCCCGGGCGGCCAGGTCGGCGGCGACCGCGTCCTCGAGGTGCCGGTCGTACCCGGGCTGCCAGTAGCCACCGTGCAGCAGGACCACGGTCGGCAGCAGCGAGCTCGCTGCCCCCGGGGCGACGGCGCGCGGCGGCACCCACCACTCGCCGGCGTGGGTCCCGTAGGACTCCACCAGCCGGGTCGTGCCGCGGACGACCTCGGCCTTCGGGGCGGGGCCGCCGTTGCCTACGACCTCGACCAGGCCAACGGAACCGGCACCGATCAGGGCCAGTACGCCAAGGGCGCTGCGGCGGCTGATGCGGGAGCTCACCCGCCCAGCCTGCCTGACGGGCGGGCGCTCCACGACGGCCCCCAGGCCCGTGGGGGCACCCGCTACCCTCGTGCGCTCGACCCGCCGGAGGCCATCGTCGGAGGCGGGCACAAGACTGCGCTGCTGCGCGTTGTCCCCGCGCCGGAGATGGACGAACAGAGAGGGCCCACGACCATGGCCACCGATTACGACACCCCCCGCCGCTCCGAGGCGGACGAGGGTGAGGACAGCCTGGAGGAGCTCAAGGCCCGCCGGGCCGAGGCGCAGTCGGCGAGCGTCGACGTCGATGAGACCGAGCTCGCGGAGTCGCTCGAGCTGCCCGGAGCCGATCTGTCCGGTGAGGAGCTGACGGTCAAGGTGCTGCCGAAGCAGTCCGATGAGTTCACCTGCTCCTCGTGCTTCCTGGTGCACCACCGCAGCCAGCTGGCCTCCGACAAGGGTGGCCGGCTCATCTGCCGCGAGTGCGCCTGATCCGGCCGTGACCACGCCCGAGCCGTCGCCGGTCGCCGCCCGTCCCTCCCCGGAGCTGGCGCCAACCGAGGTCGTGCTCGCCCAGCTCGCGGCCCTGCAGCGCGAGCCGTACGACGGGGCCGGCGCCGGCGCCGGCCTGCGCGGGGCCTGGGAGTTCGCCAGCCCGGGCAATCGGGCCGCGACCGGTCCGGTCGAGCAGTTCGCCGACATGGTGCGCGGCCCCGTGTACGGCGGTCTGCTCGGCCACCGCGCCGTACAGCTCGGGCCGCTGGTGCAGGCGGGGGACGACGCGCAGCAGGAGGTGCTTCTCGTGACGGCGCTGGACGAGACGATCGGGTTCACCTGGGTGCTGAGCCTTCAGGAGGACCCGCCGTACACCGGCTGCTGGATGACGGGCGGCGTGCTGCGCCACCCGGACCGCAGCGGGACCCCGTGACGACGCGCGGCTCCGGGCATCGGGGCGAGGCCCATGTCCCGGGGGACAGTTCCGGCTCGGCCGAGCTGGCCCGGCGCGAGGTGGGGCAGCTCGTCGGACAGCTTTCGTCGGAGGACCTCGGTGCCCGGGACCGCGGCCGGTTGCTGCTGCGGCTGAGCCGCGCGCTGACCGCAGGTGTCCGGACCGCGGGCACCCGGGCGGCGCTGTCGGACCGTTTTCTGGTCGATGCGGTGACCGATCTGGCCCCGCATCTGCCCGTCCGTGACCTGCCGACGCTGCGGGAGCACTACGACGGGCTCTCCGGCGACGAGCTGGCGCTGGCCCTGGTCCGCAGCGCCTCGCGGGTGACGGCGGCCGTTGGCGCGGCGGGCGGGGCGGTTGCCGCTGCGGAGATCGCAGCGCCGCCGACCCTGCTGGCCGCCCCGGTCCAGCTGGTGGCCGAGACCCTGGTCGTCGTTGCGGTGGAGCTCAAGCTCGTCGCCGAGCTGCACGTGATCTACGGCGGTGTCCCCAGCGGCTCGCGTGCCGAGGTCGCTGTTGCCTACCTGGACTCGTGGGCGCGCAAGCGGGGGCTCGAGCTGGGCTCCGGCCGACCGCTGGCCTCGGTGCTCAGCTCTGCGGCAAAGCAGCAGCTGCGGACCCGGCTGGCCCGTCGGCTCGGGCGAAACCTGTCGACCTTCGCCCCGTTCCTGGCCGGTGCCGTCGCCGGCGCCGAGCTCAACCGGCGCGAGACCAAGAGCCTCGGCGAGGCGCTCGTACGGGACCTGCACCGCCGGTAGCGCTCGACCGCCGGTCGCAGCCGGCCGGCGGCGCACGGACCGCCGGCATGCGGACCGCCGGCGGCGTCCGGCATGCGGACCGGCATGCGGACCGGCGGCGCACGGACCGGCGGCATGCGGACCGCCGGCGCGGCACTTCCGCGAGGGACCTGTCTTCCCGCATAGGAGGGTGTCTTCTGTCGTGACGGAGTCCCGCCGTGCCGCACGCCTGGACCGGGCGACGCGGGCACCACCCGAGCAGACACGTTCCCAGGGCGCAAGACACGTCATTCGACGCGGGACACCGCGGCCCGGTCCGGTACGTGAGGCGGCGCCAAGCCCGGTATCGGGCTCTCGGGCCGGTACGCCGGGCGGCGCCAGCCCGGTATCGGGCTCACCCTGTCCCAGGTCGTGCGGTTCACCGACCCGGCCGAAGGCGCGGCGAGCCTGGCGCTGCGGGCCGGCCAGGGGGCCGCGATCGGCTTCTACCTCGACCACGACCGGGTGCACGTCGGTGACCCGGCCACCGGTGTGGACGCCGCCTACACCGCCTGGGCCGCCGACCGAAAGAACGGTCTGGACGCCCTGATGCTCGCCCCCACCCGGGCTGTCACCGCCGAACTCAACGCCCGCGCCCGCGCCGACCGGCTCGCCACCCGCAGTCCCACCGCAACAAGCAGTCCCACCGGAACGAGCAGTCCCACCGGGACGAGCAGCCGCACCGGAACGAGCGCCGACCCCGAAGTCCGGTTGGCCGACGGCAGCGCTGCAAGTGCCGGCGACACGGTCGTGACCCGCCGCAACAACCGCCGCCTGGCTATCTCGGCGTCGGACTGGGTGAAGAACGGGGACCGCTGGACGGTTCGGGAGGTCCTGCCCGGCGGGGCGCTACAGGTGCAGCACTACGGTACCCGCCGGGTCCTGACCCTGCCGGCGGACTACGCCCGGTGGCACGTCGCGCTGGGTTACGCCAGCACCGTGCACGGCGCGCAGGGCAGCACCGCCGACACCTGCCACACCGTCGCGACCGGCGCTGAGGACCGCCAACTGCTGTATGTCGCGATGACCCGCGGCCGCACCAGCAACCACCTGTACCTGGCCACCGCCGGCGACGGCGATGAGCACAGCGTCTTGACCCCGGACGTGCTGCTGCCCCCCACTGCGGTCGACCTGCTTACCCGCATCGTGGACCGCGACGGCGCCCAGGTGTCCGCGACCACCGCCCAGCGGCGTCTCGCCGACCCCGCGGTCCGGCTCGGCGCCGCCGCCAGCAGCTACCACGACAGCCTGCACGTCGCCGCCCTCGCCCGGCTCGGACCGGGCGGTGTCGCGGCGCTGGACCGGGCCGCGGAACAGGTGCTGCCCGGGCTCACCGACGCCCCCGCTTGGACCACCCTGCGCGCCAGCCTGGCCCTGCACGCCGCCACCGACACGGCCCCCAACCCGAGCACCAACGGAGGCAATCAACAGCAGCTGCTGGCCGTGCGGGCCGCCGCCCGAGTGCTTGGCCGGGCGCTCGCCCACGGCGAGGTCCGCAGCGCCGCCGACCCCGCCGCGGTCCTGGACTGGCGCCTGGACCTCACCAACCCCAACCCCAACCAGCCACCGGTGAACCAGCAGACCCCTGGCCCGCTGGGGTGGCTGCCGGCGATCCCACTCGGCCTGGAGACAGACCAGACGTGGGGGATCTACCTGCAGGCGCGGCACGGCTACACCAGCTACCTCGCCGAGCAGGTCGCCGACCGAGCCCGCACCTGGACCCCCACCAGCGCCCCCGCCTGGGCCGCGCCGCTGCTCGGCGCCGACGGCGCCGGCGACCTGGTGGCCGACCTGGCGGTCTGGCGGGCCGCGAACCACGTCGACGACAACGACCTGCGCCCCACCGGCCCCCAGCGACTGCCCACCCCGGACCTGCGGACGCAGCAGGCTCTGGACGCCAGGGTCACCCGCGCCCTCGGCGACCCCGCCACCACCGCGAACCGGTGGCGGACCCTGGCCGAGCAGGTCGAACCGCGACTGCTCGCCGACCCGCACTGGCCCGCCGTCGCCGACAAGCTCGCCGCCGCCGACCGCGCCGGCATCGACATCACCGCCCTGGTCACCAACCTGGTCAGCCACCCGCGCCACACCGACACCGCCGCCGTAACAGACCCCGGGCTCGCCACGCCGGGGCACGAGGGGCGCCCGCTGCCCGATGAGATGCCCGCGCCGCCCTGTGGTGGCGACTGTCCCGCCACCTGGCACCCGCCGCCCTGTCCGCGCCGGCCGGCGACCTCGGCGCCGCCAGCCCCGCCTCCCTACCCACGCTGCGACCGGCCTGGACGGGTCACCTTGATGTGCTGCTCGGCGGCGAGCTCGCCGCCCGCGTCGTCGCCGACCCCGCCTGGCCGGCCCTGGTCGCCGCCGTCAGCCAAACCACCGACAGCGGATGGACCGCCGAGCAGGTCCTGGCCACCGCCCACGGACTGCTCCCGTCCGGCACCAGCCCGGGCACCGGCATCAGCCCGGTCAGCCCCCGACCGTCGGAGTTGACCACGGCCCTGGTGTGGCGGGTCGCGATGCTCAGCGACGAACCCCAACACGCACCCGCCGACCTACCCGACGAAGGCTGGGCGCCCGCGTCCGGCGTCGGGCACAACACCGACCCGTCCGCCTACCAGCAGGCGCCGGTGGACCCCTACGAGCTGGAGCTGCTCCCACCGGAGGACCTCTACGAAGGACTCGACGACAGCTATTTCGACGGCCAGGACCACCAGGCCACCGACCTCGCCGACCTGCTGCTGCCCCACGTCGACGCACGCGAGCCCGGTGAGGCGCTGCCGGACCAGGACGAGCACTGGCTGGCTGGCCTCACCGACCAGAAGCCCCCCCATCACTTGGACGAGGACCTTGAGCAGGACCTGGACAACGACTTGGACCACGACCTGGACCTGGACGACGTCGACGATAGGGACCAGGTGCCGTCCTGGCTCCCGAGCACTGCCGACGCCGCGCAGACCGCCGGGCAGGCGCAGCTCTGGCAGCCCCCGCGCCTGACCGGCAGGGCCTCGGACGTGGCGTCCGGAGCGCCTGCGGCGGCAGCGGCCGCTGCTGCCACCCCGGCGGCGTTGGTCTGTCGCGAGCGGCTGCTCGAGCTCAACGCGCAGGCCCTGGCCTTTTACAGCGACGCCTACCGCGGTTCGTGGGCGCAGCAGCACCTACAGCAGCGCCTGGGCACCGACCTGATCGATGATCCCCGCTTCACCCCCGGCTACGCCCCCGCGGGCTGGACCCACCTGGTCGAGCACCTACGCGCGCGCGGCACCACCGACCCCGAACTGCTCCAGGCCGGCCTCGCCACCCGCGCCCGCACCGGCCGGCTCATCGACCGGTTCCGGGACCGCCTCATCCTGCCGATCCAAGCCCTCGGCACCGACACCGGGCAGAGCAGGGCAGCAGGCACCGAGGCCGCCGACGCCAACGAGGTCGGCGGGGCGAGTCCCGCTGTGCCGGTTTTGCAGGTGATCGGGTTCGTGGGCCGCCGTCACCCCGACGCCGGCGACGGGCCGGACGGGTCCCCGGCCGGCCCGAAGTACCTCAACACCGCCGACAACCTGGTGTTCAGCAAAGGCGCCCAGCTGTACGGGCTGGCCGAAGCAGCCCAGGCGCTGGCCGCCGGCGCCACCCCGGTTCTGGTCGAGGGAGCGTTGGACGCGCTCGCCGTCACCCTGGCCGCCGACGGGGACGCGGTCGGCGTCGCGCCGCTCGGGACCGCGTTCACCGACGCCCAGGCCGACACGTTGCGCCCGTACCTGCAGGCCGCGGCCGCGGCCGACGCCGACCAGCAGACACCCCCGGCGGCCGGTGTCGTCGTCGCGACCGACGCCGACGCCGCCGGGCGCAACGCCGCCGACCGCGCCTACTGGCAACTCGTCGGCCGCGGCGGCAACCCCGGCCACCTCGCGCTACCCGACGGGCTGGACCCCGCCGAACTGCTCACCACCGCCGGCCCGCAAGCTCTGCGCGAGGCCATCACCGCCGCCCGGACCAGCGACACGACCTTGGCCCGGCACCTGGTGACTGACCGGGTCGCCAGCTACACCGACCGCCTGCACACCGCCGAAGGCACCGTCCATGCGATCCGCTCCGCCGCCAAAGTCATCGCAGCCCTACCGCCCGGTCACTGGCCGGCGCACATCGCCCACCTCGACACCCTCGTCCAGGCCGCCCCCGGCATCACCGGCATGGAGGTCCTCGACGCCGCACTGGCCTGGGCCGCCAACAACAAGCCGGAACCGTTCGGCATCCCCGCATCGACCATCAGCCCCACCAGCACCGGCCGCACCCGCACCAGCTCGCTCGGCCCTCAGCAGAGCGCCGACGAAGCACCCGCACCCACAGGGGTGTCCGCGCAGGTCGGCACCGCGCGCGTCACGGGCGCCCCCGCCGAGCCGGAGGCCACCTCGCCCCGCCCGGTGATCACCGCTGAGTGGGCGGCCGGGTCGTGGTACGACGTCGGGGTCGCCGTCGACCCGCGCCTGGTAGCCGACCGGTACTGGCCTGCGCTCGCGGTCGCCCTGGAGCGCGCCTGGCGCGCCGGTTACGATGTCCAGCACCACCTGCCGCGCCTGGCCGGCGAACAACCCCTCGCCACCGACAGCCCCGCCTACGACCTGCAGTACCGCGTGATCCGCGAGTGCCCCGACGCCCACGCCGCCGTTTCCCCGGAGACGCAAGGCAACACCGACCGACGCCTGGCCGCCGAGGCCGCCGCAGTCCAGAACCCGGCCAGCGTCGACGAACCACGTCTTGACCCCAACCGGCAGCCGCCCCGCCCACCGCGACCGGGTCGGTGACGACCCCAAAGATGTCAGGCCGGCGCGGAAGTTCGGGACGCCGCCTCGGCGGAGACGACGCGGTCGCGTCCCTGGTGCTTGGCCTGGAAGCCCTCGAGCTCAGCGCGGTCACCCACGCCGACCCCCGCTGCCTCTGGGCTTGCGTCGCCTACACCGACCTGGCCAACCTGATCGGCTCGGGGGCGGCCGTTGCGGCAGCAGTGACCGGGCAGAGCAGGCCGCAGGCCCTGGCCGGCATCATCACCGGGTGTTGCGCGGGGTGACGACGGCGGCGACGGTGTTCGCCACGGCCGTGGTCGGTCTGGTCGTGCGGCTGGGGCATCTGCTGATCGCGGTGGTGGTCACGGCTCTGGTTCTGTTGATCTTGGAGCTCCGGTTCATCCCGGGCTGCGGTACCTCGACGCCCGCAGCTACCTCGGTCATCTGCCGGCTGACCGGGACACCGCCGGCACCGGGACCGACCGCCCCGTCCGTAGCGGGCCTAAAGCCACGGCTACCGGACGGGTGCTTCACTCAGTGCTCGTCCCAGTGGTCGTCGTGCGCGGCGTGCCGGTGCCCGTCGTGCAGGTAGTCGCTGTGATCGCCGTGCGGCACCACAGCGTGGCCGCAGTCCCTCCCGTGCACGTGGTCGTGCTCGATGTGCGGGGCGTGCAATTGGCTGTGTTCGCTACGGGCCCCCCTGGTCAGGCGGGACAGGACGTATGTGCTGGCGGCGGCGGCGAGCACCACCGGCCATTCCAGGACTCCGAGGGCGCCGAGCGCGGCGGCGCCGCCGTACAGGGCGAGCCGCTCGATCCGGGTCCCCCCGGCGCCCTGACCGGCCCCGACTGGTTGGCCGCCGACCCGGGCGCTGACTTGGGGCAGGGAGACGCTCAGGCTGCCGAAGGGCAGCCGGAGGGTTGCGGTCGCCGGCCCGGAGCTCTGCACCTGCGCGTCCGCGCCGGGCTCGGATGAACTCTTGGTGTGCTGCTCGTGCGCGGTAGGGGTGCTGTCGACCATGACGCTGTCCTCCTGTGGTTGGGGTGGCACTGGCTCTGATCGTGGGGATCAGCTGCCGGGCTGCCCGGTGGCTCTGTGGGCTCGGGCGGCCCGGTGGGCTCCGAGGCCCTTAGTGGGTGGGCTGGCCTTACGGGCGGCGATGGCGGCCTGGACCATCTTGCGGTGCCGGTGTGCTGCCTCGTACCGGCCGACGGCCACCAGGTCGACGCCGCTGTCGTCCAGCCGTTTGAGGACTTGCGGCACAGTCAACGCGTCATACCCCGACCAGGGTTCCTTCGCCGCTGCCGAGGACCCTGCCGGATGGTTCGGCGGGGCAGGTGCGGGCCGCCTTGCCGAGGCTGCAGATCTTGGCGCAGCGGCCGGTTGGCGTACGGCCGGGGCGACAGGACCCGGCGCGGATTCAGGTGGGGTGTGCGCGACCGGCGGGTGGTCCAGCCGTGGCTGGTCGATCGTCCCGGTGGCTTCAGCGGGTTCGGGCTGGTCGGGCTGGTCGGGCTGGCGGTGGACGAGGAGGTAGCCGCCGGCGACGAGGAGGGCGACGGGCCAGTCCACCAAGCCTAGGGCAGCTGTGCCGGTCACCGCAGCCAGGAACGGCAGCCCAGTGCGCTGCTGGCCGCGGCCTCGCACGGCCTGGGCAGGGGCGGCTGAGATCTGCCAGAGGACCTCGGGCACCGCTTTTGCCCGCTGGATCACTGTGTGCATCAGGTTCATCTCGTGCTCCTTCTCAGTATCGCGCGACATCATGCCGGCGTAGGTGGGCTCGCCAGCATGGGCGGTCCACGGCTCCGGTGGCAGCCGTGGGTGCCGCCTACTGCCGGGTGCGCCAGCTGCGCAGCGCCAGATAGCCCAGGCCCAAGGCGCCAGCGACGGGCCACTCCACGACCCCGGCCAGCAGCAAGGCGCCGGCTCCGAGCGCGACCGGGACCGGGCTGTTGGGCAAAACCCGCTGGGCGAGGGCTACCGGGGCGGTCAGGGCGCTGACGAACTGGTCGACTGCGCGGGTCGGCGTGTCTGTACCGGTGGGGTCCGCACTTTCGCTGCCGGGACCGGTCCGGGTCGTGCCAGTGGTTGTTCTTGTGGTGGTCATGAACTGCTCCGTCCTGTTGGTGGTTCTTCGGTGGTGCGGCGGTGGCTGCCGTGGGCGGGCAGCCCGGCTGAGCAGTGGGCTCAGGCAGCGGCGTCCAAGGCTTCGCCCAGGGCGCGCAGGGTGCGGTTGCGGCGGTCGTCGGTGAGCAGGTGCCCGAGTCCGGTGAGCGCCGCTATGGGCCACTCGATCAACCCGAAGGCGACCGCTGTGCCGAGGCCGGCGTAGAAGGCGAGTTTGTCCAAAGGCGGCAGGGTGACCTCGACGGCCATGTCAGCGATGTGGAACTGCAGATGGCTGCTGTTGGCGTCGGTGGCCTGCTGGGTCGCCTGCTGGTGCTGGTCGCTCGCCGAGCCGGCAGGGGTTGAGCTGTCGGCGGCTGTGTGCACCGCCGTGCGGCGGCCGGTGGTGTCGGTCATCGGTGCTCCTGGTGGTCGGTGGCGGTCAGGGCGTGGGGTGTTTCGGCGGCGGGGAGGGTGAGCGGCTGGGCAGCGGCGCGGACCGCGGTGCTGTCCTGAATGTTGGGGGTGGGCAGCAAGTGAGGGGCGATCGCGGCCAGGGCGGTGGCGCCGGTCGCGCACCCGACGACGGTGAGCCAGGCAAGGGGGTCCAGCGGGGTGCAGCCGAAGAACTGACTGAGCCCGGGGACTTGGATGATCCCGGCCAGGGCGGCGGCAGAGCCCAGCCCAGTCGCCAGCACGAGCGGGTTGCGGCCGCCGACGAGCAGGGTTTGGCCGAGCTGGGTCCCGACCAGGGCGGCCAGCGCGATGGTGCTGGCCCGCCGCCGGGGGCCGGTGAGCCTGCCGACCTGCCAGGCGGCGAGGGCGCCGGCGCTGGTGGTGGCGCCGCGGACCGCGATGTCGCGCAGCAGCGGCGCTCCTAAAGAGGGCACGCCGCCGGCGAGCAGCTGTTGGCGGGCAGCGGGGTCGGCCGGGGTCGAGGCCAGGGCGATGGCCATGGAGGGCAGCAGGTCGGTGAGCATGTTCACGAGCAGGAACTGGCGGGTCCCGATCGGGGCCCGACCGGCCAGGGCGGTGCCGGCCAAGGTGAACGCGACCTCCCCGGCGTTGCCGCCGAGCAGGATCGCCACGGCGTCCCGGACCCGGCCCCACATGGCCCGGCCCTCAACTAGCGCGTCCAGGATCAGGCTGACATCAGGGTCGGTGAGAACCAGGTCGGCGGCGGTGCGGGCCGAGACCGAACCGTGCGCAGCCATCCCGATCCCGACATCAGCTAGGCGGATGGCGGCGGCGTCGTTCGCGCCGTCACCGGTCATCGCCACGACTCTGCCGGCATGCTGCAGCGCCCCGATGATCCGCAGCTTCTGCTCCGGCGACACTCGAGCGAACACGTTGGCCTCGGCGACCAGGGCGGTGCGGGCGGTGTCGTCCAGGCCGGCGAGTTCCGGGCCGGTGACCACCTTGCCGGCCGGAATACCGAGGCCGTCAGCGATGGCCTGGGCTGTCACGGGATGATCACCGGTGATCATGATGGTGGCCAGCCCAGCGGTGTGCAGCGCGGCGATTGTTGGTGCCGCCGAGGGCCGTGGGATGTCGGCGAGCGCGACGAACCCCAGCAGCGTCAGGTCCTCGGTGAGCCCCTCCGGGTCCGGACCGTCGCCAGGGCGCGGGTTCGCCTCGGTGTCGGGCAGCGCCTCGCTGACGTTGCGCCGGGCCACCGCCAAGACCCGTAGGCCCTGGCCGGCCAGGGCGTGCACAGTCTGCCCGGCCCGGTCCCGGCCAGCCCGGTCCAGCCGGCGCTTGCCGCCGTCGTCGCGTGCATGGGTGCAGCGGGGTAGCAGCACCTCCGGGGCGCCCTTCACGACCAGCCGGAGCGTGCCGGTGGTCCAGCCGAGACTGGCCGAGAACCCCCGTTCGGAGTGGAACGGCAACTCGGTCAGCTCTTGCCAGTCATCGCCGTCGCGGTCCGCGCCCAACACCTGTTCGGCGGCGTCCAGGATGGCCTGGTCGGTGGCGTGCGCGACTGGTTGGGCGTCCGGGCGGGGACAGGCGCGGGCGGCGTCCCGCAGCACCCTTTGGCCCTGCGGGTCCTGCGGCGCCCACTGGCTGTCCACGCTGGCCAGCCGGGCCAGCCGCAGCCGGCCCTCGGTCAACGTGCCGGTCTTGTCGAAGCAGACCGTGTCGACCCGACCCAATGCCTCCACCGTCCGGGCGGACCGGACCAGCACTCCCCGGGTGGACAGCCGGCGGGCGGCCCCGAGCTGCGCGACAGTCGCGACCAGCGGCAGGCCTTCCGGGACGGCGGCGACTGCCACGCTCACCCCAGAGGAGATCGCGGCCGGAACGGCCTGCCCGCGCAGCAACGCCAGGCCAGTCACCGCCGCCCCACCCAGCAGGGTGATCGGCAGCCCGCGACGGGTCAATTCCTCCAGGCGGGCCTGCATCCCGGCCGGCGCCCCGGCCCGCCCAGCCAACGCCAATGCCCGACCCGCCTCGGTCGCCGCCCCGACCGCGACCACCACCGCCCGGGCAGAACCAGCGAGCACGATGGTGCCTTCATAGACCAGGCAGGCCCGGTCGGCAAGCTCCGCCCCCGGTGTGGCCTGGGTCTGTTTGCCGACCGACACCGCCTCCCCAGTCAGGCTCGCCTCATCGACCTCCAGGTCGTTCTCGACCAGCAGCCGGGCGTCGGCGGGCACCACATCGCCGGCCCGCAATTGGATGACCTGCCCCGGGCGCAACCGGCTGGCCGACACCTCGCGGACCGGACCGGCCAGGTGTACCGCACCGTCTCGTGGCCGGCCGCCGCGCTGGTCGTGCCAGTCGCGGTCCTGGTCGGTCCTGCCCGCGCCTGCCGGATGGGTGGGCTCGACGAGGCGGGCTGGCAGTTGCTGGTCCAGCAGCAGGGCGCGCAGCGCCTGGTCAGCGCGGAGCCGCTGCGCGCCGCTGATCACCGCGTTCGCCGCCAGCACCCCACCCACCAGCAACGCATCGGTCGGGGAGCCAATGACTGCCGACGCCGCCGCGCCGGTCGCCAGCACCGGGGTCAACGGGTCCGCCAGCTCCGCCCGCACATGGCGCACTAGCGCGCCCACCGGGGTCAGCAGCGTCGCCGGGATACCCAGCAGCGTGGCGACCGGAGGCCCCCAGCCGCGGCCGACAGGTATCGGCTCGCCCGCGGTAGGCAGCGGCAGGCGGGCCAGGACCTCGTCGGCTTCCAGGGCGTGCCAGGGGGTGTGCAGCACCGGTTTGGGCGGCGCGGTCCGGGTGACCTGCCGGGCGGACAGGCTGCCGGACAGCAAGGCGGCGCCAGCCGCCGCGGTCACTGGCAGCACGGCCCG